>Ga0180215_1000058_pt1 | contig 167716 bp, 161 predicted proteins | sample eDN3rd37CBELigBY_FD_128871 | JGI IMG/M metagenome (GOLD analysis project Ga0180215, IMG submission 128871) | Enriched backyard soil microbial communities from Emeryville, California, USA - eDNA 3rd pass 37_C BE-Lig BY (version 2) (version 2) | ecosystem: Environmental > Terrestrial > Soil >... | reverse complement strand
TCGCTGCCATCAGCGCCTTCATCGAGGGCTGGAACCAACGCGCCCACCCATTCGTGTGGACCAAGACCGCCGACGAAATCCTGCCCCACACTCGTAAACAAACTTCAGACGCGCGACACTAGCGCAGGCCGGTGCCGCGGTTGAGCGCGGTGTCCACCATGGTGGCCAGCAGCGTCGGGTAGTCCACCCCGCTGGCGGCCCACATTCGCGGATACATCGAGATCGTGGTGAAGCCGGGCATGGTGTTGATCTCGTTGATCACCGGCCCGTCCTCGGTCAGGAAGAAGTCCACCCGCGCCAGGCCCTGGCAGTCGATGGCGTGGAACGCCTGAATCGCCATCTCGCGCACCGCATCCGCGACATCGTCCTCGACCTTGGCGGGCACGTCGAGTTCGGCGGCGTCCTCGAGGTACTTGGTGGCGAAGTCGTAGAAGCCGTCCTCGCGGCCCCGCACCCCGGCGACCCGGATCTCGCCGACGACGCTGGCCTCGACGCGGCCGTCGGGGAACTCCAGCACACCGCATTCGAGCTCGCGGCCCTCCACGGCGGCCTCGACGACCACCTTCGGGTCGTGCCTGCGGGCCTGCGCGATCGCCTGCTCGAGGTCGTCCCACGTCGTGACGCGGCTGACGCCGATGGACGACCCGCCGCGCGCGGGTTTGACGAACACCGGCAGGCCGAGCCGGTCCCGGTCGTCGAGGCTCAGCGTGGCATCGCGCGGACGCAGCACCACGTGGTCGCCGATCGGCAACCCCGCGGCGGTCAGCAGCTTCTTCGTGAACTCCTTGTCCATCCCGGCCGCGCTGGCCAGCACCCCGGCCCCGACGTAGGGCACGCCGGCCAGTTCCAGCAGGCCCTGGATGGTGCCGTCCTCGCCGTAGGGTCCGTGCAGCACCGGGAACACCACGTCCACCGAGGCCAGCAGGGTGCCGGTGTCCTGCCCCAGCGACAGCAGCTGGCCGCGCCGGGCCGGATCGGCAGGCAGCGCCAGCTCGGTGCCCGAGGACCGGGTCACCTCGGGCAGCTGTCCGTCGGTGATCGCCAGCGTCTCGGGCGTCGCGTCGGTGAGCATCCACGCCCCCTCGGGGGTGATGCCGACAGCAACGACCTCGAAGCGCTCGGGATCGAGGTTACGCAGGATGCTTCCTGCGGAAACGCAGGAGATCGCGTGCTCGGAGCTCCGTCCGCCGTACACCACGGCGACCCGGACGCGCTCCGAGCCGGAGTCTTGGCGGGCAGTCACAACCTAGAGAGGCTACCGTCCGGCCCGCCGCGGAGTCGCCCGCGATACCCGGGCCGGGCTCACCCGAGGGCCTGCTCGATGTCACGGATGAGATCGTCGGTGTCCTCGATTCCCGCCGAGATGCGGACGAATCCCTCGCTGACCTCGTCGCCCCACCGGGCCCGGCGGTCCGCCGAGGTGTGGATCCCGCCGAAGCTGGTGGCCGCGACCAGCAGCGCGCTGCGGCGGATCAAGTTGTCCACGGCCGCGGCGTCGGCCAGCTCGACGGCGAGCAGCCCGCCGAAGCGCCGCATCTGGGCGCGCGCCACCTCGTGGGCGGGATCACCGGCCAGGCCCGGGTAGCGCACCGAGCGCACCGCCGGATGGCTGTGCAACATCACGGCCAGCGCGGCTGCGTTCTGGCACTGCCGCTCGAACCGCAGCCCGGCGGTGCCCAGGCTGCGCAGCACCAGCCACGCCTCCAACGGCCCGAGGATCGCACCGGACAGCAGCCGTTCCCGCGCCACCGCCGCCATCAGCTCGGGATGGCTGCCCGCGACGTACCCGGCGATCAGATCGCTGTGCCCAGACAGGGCCTTGGTGGCGGAGGCGACCACCACGTCGGCGCCCAGCGACAGCGGTTGCTGGCCCAGGGGTGTCGCGGTGGTGTTGTCGACGACGAGGGTGGCGCCGCGACGGCGGCACTCGGTGGCCAGCCGGTACAGGTCGACCACGTCCAGGCCGGGGTTGGCCGGGCTCTCGGCCAGCACCACATCGGCGTCGGCGGACGCCTCGCACATCCGCGTCGCGGGCGCTGTGATGACCGTTACACCCTGAGGCCCAAGGTATTCCGTTGCATACTGGCGCACCTGGTAGTACCCGTCGGCGGGTACGACGAGGGTGGTGCCCGGTTTGGCCAGCACCCGCAGCACCGCGGTGATGGCCGCCATCCCGGACCCGAACGCCAGCGCCTGCGCGGCACCCTCGAGCTCGGCGAGCGCCGACTCCAGTTGGCGCCACGTCGGATTGGAGCTGCGGCCGTAGGTGTCCAGCGGCGTGCTCTCGTCGGCGGAGAGGTGAAACGTCGACGCGGTGACCGGTTGCGGAGCCACCGGACTACCGGGAAGGTGCTCGGAGGCAACGGCTCTGACGCTGCGGGTGGAGTCTCCGTACTGGGCGTCCACCGGTCACTCCGGTTTCGTGGTACGGCCCAGCAGCAGCGCGACCGCCTCGTGCACCGACAGGCCCTTGTGGCAGACCCGCACGACGGCGTCGGTCAACGGCATCTCGACGCCGTAGCTGGCGGCCAGCGCCTGCACCGACCGGCAGGACGCCACGCCCTCGGCGACGTGTCCGCCGGTGGCGTGCAGCGCGGAATCCATGGTGCCGCCGCGGCCGAGGTGCTCCCCGAATGTGCGGTTACGCGAGTGCGGTGACGTGCACGTGGCGACCAGGTCGCCGACGCCCGCCAGGCCGGACAGCGTCGTGGGCTTGGCGCCCAACGCGATTCCCAGCCGCATGATCTCGGCCAGACCGCGCGTGATGATCGCCGCGGCGGTGTTCTCCCCGAGCCCCACCCCGGCGGCCATCCCGCAGGCCAGCGCGATGACGTTCTTGCAGGCGCCGCCGATCTCGGCGCCGATGACGTCGGCGTTGGTGTAGGGCCGCAGGTAGCCGGTGGACAACGCGCGCTGCAGCGCCACCGCACGGCCCGAGTCCGTGCAGGCGACCACGGTGGCCGCGGGCTGCTCGTCGACGATCTCGCTGGCCAGGTTCGGCCCGGTGACCACCGCGACGCGCGACGGGTCGGCGCCGGTGACCTGCACGATGACCTGGCTCATCCGCATCAGCGTGTCGAGTTCGATGCCCTTGGCGAGGCTGACCAGCGTGACGTCGTCGCCGATGAGACCGGTCCACTGGCTGAGGTTGGCCCGCAGACTCTGCGCGGGCACCGCGAGCAGCACCGTGCACGCGCCGGTGAGCGCCTCGGCCGGGTCGGCGGTGGCGCGGATCGACTTGGGCAGCTCGGCATCACCGAGATAGCCGGAGTTGCGGTGGGTGTCGTTGATCTCGTCCGCCACCTCGGCGCGTCGGGCCCACAACCTGACCTCGTTGCCGGCGTCGGCGAGGACCTTGGCCAGTGCGGTACCCCACGCACCGGCACCCATCACCGCTGCCTCGACCACGCCATCAGCCTAGCGCGACGGCCTGCTGGCAGGATGAACCGTATGAGCGGGTCACCCGAAGCCGACGTCGGATTGGTGATCGCGGTCAAACGTCTCGCCGCCGCCAAGACGAGGTTGTCGTCGGTCTTCGCCGCACCGCAGCGGGAGAAGGTGGTGTTGGCGATGCTGATCGACACCATCGCCGCCGCCGCCGCGGTCCCGGCGGTGCGGGCGATCACCGTCGTCACCCCCGATCCCGGCGCCGCCGAGGCGGCCCGCACCCTGGGCGCGCGCGTCCTCACCGATCCGACGCCGGACGGCCATCGCGACCCGTTGAACAACGCGATCGCCGAGGCTGAGGCCAGCATCCGCGACGAGACACCGAACGTCGTTGTGTTGCAGGGCGATCTGCCTGCCCTGCGGACCGCGGAACTGGATGCGGCGGTGGCGGCCGCGCGGGCGTACCCGCGCAGCTTCGTCGGGGACCGGCACGGCACCGGAACCTCGGCGCTGTTCGCGTTCGGGGTGGACCTGGACCCGCGGTTCGGCGCCGACTCCGCACAACGCCACCGCAGTTCCGGCGCCGTCGAGTTGACCGGTGCCTGGCCGGGACTGCGCTGCGATATCGACACCCCCGAGGATCTGTCGGCCGCACGCGATCTGGGTGTGGGCGCGGCGACCGCCGCGGTGATCGACGCCGCCGGGTGAACGGGGTGGAACAAGTCACCGACAAGTCGCCGACATCCTGGCGTGTGCACTGTTATTTAGGGATCATCTACAACCATGACCGATGCCGAGACCCAGATCCTCAACGGTGACGCCGAGTCCCCGGTCGTGACCGCGCGGCCGCAGGACTCGGATGCGGGTGACTCGGCTCCCGGTGCGCCGCCCGCGGCCACCTCCCCCGCGATCGAGAACGCGCTGCCGGAGGACCGCTATCTCAATCGCGAACTGAGTTGGCTCGACTTCAACTCCCGCGTGCTGGCGCTGGCCGCCGATCCGTCGATGCCGCTACTGGAGCGCGCGAAGTTCCTGGCGATCTTCGCGTCCAATCTCGACGAGTTCTACATGGTGCGCGTCGCGGGCCTCAAGCGGCGCGATCAGATGGGGTTGTCGGTGCGCTCCGCCGACGGGCTCTCCCCGCGCGAACAGTTGCGCCGGATCAACGAACGCACCCAGCATCTGGCGAACCGGCACGCACATGTCTTCCTGGACTCGGTACGCCCCGCGCTCGCCGCCGAGGGCATCGTGATCCTGACGTGGGCCGAGCTCGACGACGCCGAACGCGCCCGGCTGTCCACCTATTTCCACGAGCAGGTGTTCCCGGTGTTGACGCCGCTGGCGGTCGACCCGGCGCACCCGTTCCCGTTCGTCAGCGGGCTGAGCCTGAACCTCGCGATCACCGTCAAGCACCCCGACGACGGCGGTCAGCACTTCGCGCGAGTCAAGGTGCCCGACAACGTCGAACGCTTCATCGAGTTGGCACCGCCCGACGGCAACCCCAACGTCGTGCGGTTCCTGCCTATGGAGGAACTGATCGCGGCGTTTCTGCACGTGTTGTTCCCCGGTCTGGAGATCGTCGAACACCACGTGTTCCGCATTACCCGCAACGCCGATTTCGAGGTCGAGGAGGACCGCGACGAGGACCTGTTGCAGGCGCTCGAGCGTGAACTGGCGCGGCGCCGCTTCGGTTCCCCGGTGCGGTTGGAGGTCTCCGACGACATGACCGAGGGCATGCTCGAGTTGCTGTTGCGCGAACTCGACGTGGCACCGGGCGATGTCAACATGGTGCCCGGACTGCTCGATCTGTCGTCGCTGTGGCAGATCTACGACCTGGACCGCCCGGCGTTGAAGGACCGGCCGTTCGTCCCCGCCACGCCACCGGCGTTCGGTGAGCGCGAGACACCCAAGAGCATCTTCTCCACGCTGCGCGACGGCGACGTGCTGGTGCACCACCCGTACGACTCGTTCTCCACCACCGTTCAGCGGTTCGTCGAGCAGGCCGCCGCCGACCCCAACGTGTTGGCGATCAAGCAGACGCTGTACCGCACCTCCGGTGACTCGCCGATCGTCAACGCGCTCATCGACGCGGCCGCCGCAGGCAAGCAGGTGGTGGCGCTGGTGGAGATCAAGGCGCGCTTCGACGAGCAGGCCAACATCAAGTGGGCACGCGCCCTGGAACGTGCCGGCGTGCACGTCGTCTACGGGTTGATCGGGCTCAAGACCCACTGCAAGACCTGTCTGGTGGTGCGCCGCGAGGGTTCGGTGATCCGCCGCTACTGCCATATCGGCACCGGCAACTACAACCCGAAAACCGCCCGGCTGTATGAGGACATCGGCCTGCTGACCGCCGCACCCGACATCGGCGCCGACCTCACCGACCTGTTCAACTCGCTGACCGGCTACTCGCGCAAGGAGTCCTACCGCAACCTGCTGGTGGCCCCGTACGGGGTGCGCAAGGGCATCATCGAGCGCATCGAACGCGAGATCGCCGCCACCCGCGACGGCGCCCAGGGCCGGATCCGGCTGAAGGCCAACGCGTTGGTCGACGAGCAGGTGATCGACGCGCTGTACCGGGCCTCGCAGGCGGGGGTGCGCGTCGAGGTGGTGGTGCGCGGCATCTGTGCGCTGCGCCCGCAGGCTCCCGGCTACTCCGACAACATCGTCGTGCGCTCGATTCTGGGCCGCTTCCTCGAGCATTCGCGGATCATCCACTTCAACGCCATCGACGAGTTCTGGATCGGCAGCGCGGACATGATGCACCGCAACCTCGACCGTCGCGTCGAGGTCATGGCCCAGGTCAAGGATGCCCGCCTCAAGGCGCAGTTACACGAGATCTTCGAATCCGCGGTGGATCCCGCGACCCGGTGCTGGGAGCTGGGGATGGACGGCAAGTGGACGCCGTCGCCGAAGGAGGGCCAGACGGTGCGCGACCATCAGGTGTCGATGATGGAGCGGCACCGACAGCCGTGAGCACGCCGACGATTCACGCCGCGGGCGCAGTGCTGTGGCGGCCGGGTGCCGGGGCCGCCCCTGAGGTCGCGGTCATCCACCGCCCCCGCTACGACGACTGGTCGCTCCCCAAGGGCAAAGTCGATCCCGGTGAGATCGAACCGGTCACCGCGGTGCGCGAGGTGGCCGAGGAGACCGGCTACACAGCGCATCTGGGCCGCAGGCTGGTGTCGGTGAGCTATCCGGTCGACGGCGCCGTCAAGAAGGTGCGGTACTGGGCGGCGCGGCAGGTCAGCGGCGAGTTCGGCCCCAACGAGGAGGTCGATGAACTCAAGTGGCTGCCGCTCGACGAGGCGATGAAACAGGTCGGCTACCCGCACGACCGAAAAGTCCTGCGCCGCTTCGCAAAGTTTCCTGCCGACACCAAGACCGTGCTGATCGTGCGGCACGGCACCGCCGGAAGCAAATCCCGCTACAAGGGCGACGACCGGAAGCGGCCGCTGGACAAGAAGGGCCGGGCACAGGCCGAGGCGCTGGTCGATCTGCTGCTGGCCTTCGGCGCCGACACGCTCTTCGCCGCGGACCGGGTGCGCTGCGTTTCGACGTTGGAGCCGTTGTCGCACCGACTGGCCGCCCCGATTCACAGTGAGCCGCTGCTGACCGAGGAGGCCTACGCCGAGGACCGCAAGGCCGCCCGGCAACGCTTCCTGGAACTGGCCGCCCACCCGGGCACCCCGGTGATCTGCACGCAGGGCAAGGTGATTCCCGACCTGATCGAGTGGTGGTGCGCCCGGGACGGGGTGCGGCCGGACAAGTCGCGCAACCGCAAGGGCAGCACCTGGGTGCTGTCCTTCCACGACGGCAGGATGATCGCCGCCGACCACCTGGGCAGTCCGCTGGCCATCAAACGCTGACCCGCTCCCCCTTGGGCTTTGAATCCAAAGGGGCCGAATCCGGCGGGTACGCGCCCGTTTTGGCGGAAGCTGACATAAGTCAGACTCGGCCTACCCGCCCCGACATGCAAACACGCCGCGAGTCATGGCTGACTCGCGGCGTGTTCGATGCCGAAATTACTTGCGACCGCGCTTGGCCGGAGCCTTGCGGGCCGGAGCCTTCTTCGCGACCTTCTTGGCGGCGGTCTTCTTGGCCGGAGCCTTGGCCGCAGCCTTCTTGGCCGGAGCCTTCTTGGCGGCGGTCTTCTTGGCCGTCGCCTTGGCGGCGGTCTTCTTGGCGGCTGCCTTCTTCGCCGGAGCTGCCTTCTTGGCGACAGTCTTCTTGGCGGCTGCCTTCTTGGCCGGCGCGGCCTTCTTCGCAGCAGTCTTCTTGGCGGCGGCCTTCTTGGCCGGAGCCTTCTTGGCGGCCTTACGCGTGGTGCTCGCCGTCACACCGCGCTTCACAGCGGGGCCCTCAGCGGGGAGCTTCTGTGCGCCGGAGACAACAGCCTTGAACTGAGCGCCGGGGCGGAACGCCGGAACGTTGGTCGGCTTGACGCGGACGGTCTCGCCGGTGCGCGGGTTACGCGCGACACGCGCGGCGCGACGGCGCTGTTCGAAAACGCCGAAGCCGGTGATCGTGACGCTGTCGCCCTTGTGGACCGCGCGCACGATGGTGTCGACGATGTTCTCCACCGCGGCGGTGGCCGACCGACGATCCGAGCCCAACTTCTCCGTGAGTACGTCGATGAGCTCTGCTTTGTTCATGCATAACCTCCGGAAACCAGTGGTCCACTTTGGACCGACTAGAGGACACGGTAAACCCATTCCCCATTGATTTCCAAGAGCCACGCGCAGTTTCAGCCGACTCTAGCGAACTTTCTTGCCCCCCTTAAGGTCCTGGGGGCACCCCCGAGAACCGGGGGTCCAGGGCGGCGATTTCGGCTCGCCGGGACCCGAAATCAGGCCGGAAGGGTGCGCGGTTTCCAGTCCGGCCGCGCCGCCTCGTAAGCGGCGATCTCATCGCATTTCCGCAGCGTAAGGCCTATATCGTCGAGCCCTTCGAGCAGCCGCCAGGCGGTGTAGTCATCAATTCTGAACGGCACCATGACCGTTCCGGCGGAGATGGTTCGATCTTGAAGATTCACAGTGATTTCCAGCCCCGGCTGCTGCTCGATGAGCTTCCACAAAATTTCTACGTCATCTTGTGAGATTTCCGCCGCAAGAAGGCCGGCCTTGCCCGCATTGCCCCGGAAGATGTCGGCGAAACGGGATGAGATCACGACCCGGAATCCGTAATCCATCAGTGCCCACACGGCGTGCTCGCGCGACGAACCGGTGCCGAAATCTGGACCGGCAACCAAGACGGAGCCCTTGTCGAACGGCGGGAGATTCAACACGAACGACGGATCCTTGCGCCATTCGGCGAACAGACCGTCCTCGAAACCCGTTCGGGTGACCCGCTTCAGGTAGACCGCCGGGATGATCTGGTCGGTGTCGACGTTGGAGCGGCGCAGCGGCACGCCGATCCCGGTGTGAGTGCGGAAGGGTTCCATGACGCTCTCCTCTCAGGCGGTCAGGTCGGCGGGCGAGGACAGGGTGCCGCGCACGGCGGTGGCGGCCGCGACGGCGGGCGAGACCAGGTGGGTGCGCCCGCCCTTGCCTTGGCGGCCCTCGAAATTGCGGTTGGAGGTGGACGCGCAGCGCTGTCCGGGCGAGAGCTGATCTGGATTCATGCCAAGGCACATCGAACAACCGGCCTGCCGCCACTCGGCGCCGGCTGCGACGAAGATCTCACCCAGGCCTTCCTCTTCGGCCTGCTGCCGCACCCGCATTGAGCCCGGCACGATGAGCATCCGCACGCCGTCGGCGACCTTGCGGCCGCGCAGCACGTCGGCCACGACACGCAGATCCTCGATGCGGCCGTTGGTGCACGAGCCGACGAACACGGTGTCGACGGCGATGTCACGCATCGGGGTTCCCGGGGTAAGACCCATATAGGTCAAGGCCTTTTGGGCGGCCAGTCGCTCGGCGTCGTCGGTCATCATCTCGGGATCCGGAACCGAGGCCGACAGCGGAACGCCCTGCCCCGGGTTGGTGCCCCAGGTGACGAACGGGCTCAGCGTCGAGGCGTCGATGTAGACCTCGGTGTCGAATTCGGCGCCCTCGTCGGTGCGCAACTGCCGCCAGGCCTCGACGGCGCGGTCCCACTGCTCACCCTTCGGGGCGTGCGGACGGCCGCGCAGATACTCGAAAGTGGTGTCGTCGGGGGCGATCATGCCGGCGCGGGCACCGGCCTCGATGCTCATGTTGCAGACCGTCATCCGGCCCTCCATCGACAGCGATTCGATGGCGCTGCCGCGGTACTCGATGACGTGACCCTGGCCACCCCCGGTGCCGATCTTCGCGATCACCGCCAGCACGATGTCCTTGGCGCTCACTCCGGGCGGCAGCGCGCCGTCGACGTTGACCGCCATCGTCTTGAACGGCCGCAAAGAAAGCGTCTGTGTCGCAAGCACATGCTCGACCTCGGATGTGCCGATGCCCATCGCCAGTGCGCCGAACGCACCGTGCGTCGAGGTGTGGCTGTCACCACAGACGATCGTCATACCCGGCTGGGTCAGGCCGAGCTGCGGTCCGATGATGTGCACGATGCCCTGTTCGACGTCGCCCATCGGGTGCAGCCGGATGCCGAACTCCTCGCAGTTGCGCCGCAGGGTCTCGACCTGAGTGCGCGACACCGGATCGGCGATCGGCTTGTCGATGTCGATCGTCGGCACGTTGTGGTCCTCGGTGGCGATCGTGAGATCGGGCCTGCGCACCTTCCGTCCCGCCAGCCGCAGCCCGTCGAAGGCCTGCGGACTGGTCACCTCGTGCACGAGGTGGAGGTCGATGTAGATCAGGTCGGGCTCACGTGCCGCCCCCTCACCGGAGCCAGGGACGACGACGTGGTCGTCCCATACCTTCTCGGCCAGGGTGCGCGGCTTGTCAGACACGTGCGTGGACATCTTGACCATCTCACATTCTGGGACGTTAGTATCTCCTTGTGAGACAGGATAGCGGCATCGGCGTTCTCGACAAAGCCGTGGGTCTGCTGCACGCGGTGGCCGAGTCACCCTGCGGCCTGGCCGAACTCTGCGAGCGCACCGGCCTGCCGCGGGCCACCGCCCACCGCCTGGCCGCGGGGCTGGAGACCCACCGTTTGCTCACCCGCAACGGCGACGGCCGCTGGCATCTGGGCCCGGCCCTGACGGAGCTGGCCAGCCACGTCGACGACCCGTTGGTGGCCGCGGGCGCGGTGGTGCTGCCGCGGCTGCGCGAGCTGACCGGGGAGAGCGTGCAGATCTACCGCCGTGAGGGCACCTCGCGGATCTGCGTGGCGGCGCTGGAACCACCTGCCGGACTTCGCGATACCGTCCCGGTCGGTGCCCGGCTGCCGATGACCGCCGGGTCGGGGGCCAAGGTGCTGCTGGCCTACGCGGACAAGCCCACGCAGGAGGCGGTGCTGCCTGTGGCGAAGTTCACCGAGCGGGCGCTGGCCGAGGTGCGCAAGCGCGGCTGGGCGCAGAGCGCCGCCGAACGCGAACCCGGGGTGGCGAGCGTGTCGGCGCCGGTGCGCGACGGGCGTGGCGTGGTGATCGCCGCGATCTCGGTGTCCGGTCCGATCGACCGGATGGGCCGCCGGCCGGGCGCCCGGTGGGCCGCCGACCTGCTGGCCGCCTCCGAGGCGCTCACGCGCCGCCTCTGAGACCTGCCCCGCCGAGACTGCTGCCAGATCGCATCTGGGCGCGCAATCGCGATCTGTGCGCAGTCTCGGCGCAAATAAAAAAGCGACGCCGTGGCGTCGCTTTCTTTTTGTACCCCCGATGGGATTCGAACCCACGCTACCGCCGTGAGAGGGCGGCGTCCTAGGCCGCTAGACGACGGGGGCCTTGAACTCGCTTCCGGGTGGACAGCATATCTCACTGAGATTTGCAGACCTAATCCGGCCGCTCGCTGGGGTACCAGGACTCGAACCTAGAACGGCTGAACCAGAATCAGCTGTGTTGCCAATTACACCATACCCCATTGGCTGCCCGTAACCGCAGGTCACGGACGTTTTTCGGCTGTCCTCCGCGGCGAGTGGCTCCCGTCGCGTGATGTTCGAGCCGCCAGGAAGATTACCAAATACCCCCGCGCACTTTTAAATCAGGGCTCCACCCTCGCGGCGGCGTGCTCGCGACCGGCGCGCAGGCGGGCCAGGCTGCGGTCGCGTCCGAGCAGGTCGAGCGACTCGAACAGCGGCGGGCTGACCGACGCACCGGTGGCCGCGACACGGATCGGCCCGAACGCCTTGCGGGGCTTGAGCTCGAGCTTTTCCAGCAGCGCGGTCTTGAGCGCGGCCTCGATCGCCGGGGTGGTCCAGTCGTCGACCGCCTCCAGCGCCTCCAGGGCCGCGTCGAGCACCGCGACGGCCTCCGGCTTGAGCTCCTTGGCCGCCGACTTTTCGTCCAGAGCGAACGCGTCGTCGTTGAGGAACTTCAACAGCTCCCAGGCGTCGCCCAGCACCACGATGCGGGTCTGCACCAGCGCGGCGGCCTCCGCGAAGCGGGCCTCGTCCAACCCGGTGTCGTAGCCGTGGGCGGCGAAGTAGGCGGCCAGCCGGCGGGTGAACTCCTCGCCGGACAGCATCCGGATGTGCTCGGCGTTGATCGCGTCGGCCTTCTTCTGGTCGAACCGGGCCGGGTTGGAGTTGACGTCGGCGACATCGAACGCGGCCACCATCTCATCGAGGGTGAACACGTCGCGGTCCTCGGCGATTCCCCACCCGAGCAGGGCCAGGTAGTTCAGCAGGCCCTCGGGGATGAAGCCGCGGTCGCGGTGCAGGAACAGGTTCGACTGCGGATCGCGCTTGGACAGCTTCTTGTTGCCGTCCCCCAGAACGCTTGGCAGGTGCGCGAACTCGGGGACCCGGTCGGCGACGCCGATGCGCATCAGCGCCTCGTACAGCGCGATCTGGCGCGGCGTGGACGGCAGCAGGTCCTCGCCGCGCAGCACGTGTGTGATCTTCATCAACGCGTCGTCGACGGGATTGACCAGGGTGTACAGCGGCTCACCGGTGCCGCGGGTGAGCGCGAAGTCGGGCACCGTGCCCGCGGGGAAGGTGGTCTCGCCGCGCACCAGGTCGCGCCAGCCGATGTCGCGGTCGGGCATCTTCAACCGCACCACCGGACGGCGGCCCTCGGCGCGGAACGCGGCCTTCTGCTCCTCGGTCAGGTCGCGGTCGTAGTTGTCGTAGCCGAGCTTGGGGTTGCGGCCGGCGGCCAGGTGCCGGGCCTCGACCTCCTCGGGCGTGGAGAACGACTCGTAGGCGTCACCGGAGGCCAGCAGCCGCTCGATGACGTCCTGGTAGAGGTCGCGGCGCTGCGACTGCCGGTACGGCGCATAGGGTCCGCCGACCTCGGGACCCTCGTCCCAGTTCAGCCCCAGCCACCGCAGCGCCTCCAGGATCGCCTGGTAGCTCTCCTCGGAGTCGCGGGCCGAGTCGGTGTCCTCGATACGGAAGACGAAGGTGCCGCCGGTGTGGCGCGCATAGGCCCAGTTGAACAGCGCGGTGCGGATCAGGCCGACGTGCGGCGTGCCGGTCGGAGACGGACAGAACCGCACCCGCACTTTCGAATCACTCATGACTTCCCCTTGCGCACAACCGGATTGACTAGCGTGCCGATGCCCTCGACGGTGATGCTGACGGTGTCGCCGTCCTCGATAGGACCGACCCCCGCCGGGGTCCCGGTGAGGATCAGGTCGCCGGGCAGCAGCGTCATCACCCGCGAGATCCACTCGATGATGTGCCCGACGTCGTGAATCATGTTCGAGGTCCGGCTGTTCTGCTTGACCTCACCGTTGACCGCGGTGCGGATCGCCAGGTCCGACGGGTCGAGGTCGGTGACGATCCACGGGCCGACCGGGCAGAAGGTGTCGTGACCCTTGCCCCGCGTCCACTGCCCGTCCTTCTTCTGCTGATCGCGCGCGGTGACGTCGTTGGCGATGGTGAAGCCGAGGATGTTCTCGGCGGCCCGGGTGGCCGGAACGTCCTTGCAGGGCCGCCCGATCACCGCCGCAAGCTCGCCCTCGAAGTGCACCGGATCGGCGTCGGCGGGCAGCTGGATCGGCGCGTACGGACCGATGATCGCGGTGTTGGGCTTCATGAAGATGACCGGATCCGCGGGCGCCTCACCGCCCATCTCCGCGGCGTGGTCGGCGTAGTTCTTGCCGATGCACACCACCTTGGTCGCCAGGATCGGCGCAAGCAGCCGGACATCGGCCAGCGGCCACTGCCGTCCGGTGAACTCCGGGGTGCCGAACGGATGCTCGGCGATCTCCTTGGCGACGGCCTGGGCGGGATCGTCGGGCGGTCCCTCGATGCTGACGAAGGCGACGCCCTCTGGGCTGGCGATTCGACCGAGACGCATGCACTCAGCCTAATCGCCGGTCCCGCGCGGTCTGCGTCACCTTCGCACATCGGCCGCGATCTCACTATCTGAGATCACAGTTCAGTATCGTGAGACGCTCTGGGACGATGGCGACATGTCCGTCGACTCCATCGGCACCGCGCGACGGTGGTCGCTGCTGGCGATCGCCCTGGCGGCGACGACGTGCGCCCAGGTATTCATCAACGGTGTCGCGTTCCTTATTCCCGCGCTGCAGGCTCAGCGCGGCCTCGACCTCGCCGCCGCGGCGTCGATGTCGGCGATGCCCGGCTTCGGCCTGGTCGTCACGCTGATCGCGTGGGGTTACGTGGTGGACCGACTGGGCGAGCGGTTCGTGCTCACCGTCGGCTCGGCGCTGATCGCCGCCGCGGCGTTCGCGGCGGCTTCGACCCAGTCGCTGGTGGCGATGGGGACGTTCCTGTTTCTGGGCGGGATGGCCGCGGCCAGCAGCAACTCGGCCAGCGGCCGGCTGGTGGTCGGCTGGTTCCCGCCGGACCAGCGCGGTCTGGTGATGGGTATCCGGCAGACCGCCACCCCGCTGGGAGTCGGCCTGGGCGCGTTGGTGATTCCGCGGCTGGCCGAGAGTCAGGGTGTCGCGGCGGCGTTGCTGTTTCCCGCGATCGTGTGCGCGGTCTCGGCGGTGGTGTGCCTGGTCGCGGTGATCGACCCGCCAAGGGCGCCGCGCTCGGAGGCCCCCGCCGAACATCTGGCCAACCCCTACCGCGGGTCCTGGGTGCTGTGGCGCATTCACGCGGTGTCGGTGCTGCTGGTGGTGCCGCAGGCGGTGGTGTGGACGTTCACGCTGGTGTGGCTGATGACCGCGCACGGATGGTCGGCGGCGTCGGCGGGCACACTCGTCACCGGTGCACAGCTTCTCGGCGCCGCAGGCCGCATCGTCGCCGGGCACTGGTCGGACCGGGTGGGCAAACGGCTGCAACCGATCCGCGCCATCGCGGCGGCGGCCGCGGCGTCGATGGGCCTGCTCGCGCTGACCGACTGGCTGGGCTCACCGATCAGCGTGGCGCTGATGGTCATCGCGTCGGTGATCACGGTGTCGGACAACGGGTTGGCGTTCACCGCGGTCGCCGAGATCGCCGGACCGTACTGGAGCGGTCGTGCGCTGGGCACACAGAACACCAGCCAGCATCTGACCTCGGCCGCCGCCGCCCCGGTGTTCGGGGCGCTCATCGGCGTGGCCGGGTACCCGGCGGCGTTCGCGGTCAGCGCGGTACTGCCGTTGCTGGCGATACCGCTTGTCCCGCGCGAGGACTCGTCGTCGGCCGCGAGACTGTAACCACGCAGCGGAAGTCCGAGTGACGACCTGCGTGGTTACAGTCTCGGCGACAAGGCTTACAGGAAGCCGGCGATCCGTTCACCGACCTGCGCGGTGCTCAGCTTCGCGTCACCGCGGGTGGCCAGGTGCTGCTCGACGGCCTTGTCCACCCGTGCGGCGGCATCGGTTTCGCCGACGTGCGACAGCAGCAACGCCACCGACATGATCGCCGCCGTCGGGTCGGCGATCCCCTGCCCGGCGATGTCGGGGGCACTGCCGTGCACCGGCTCGAACATCGACGGGTTGGTCCGGGTGGCGTCGATGTTGCCGCTGGCCGCCAGGCCGATACCGCCACACACCGCGGCGGCCAGGTCGGTGATGATGTCGCCGAACAGGTTGTCGGTGACGATCACGTCGAACCGGCCCGGGTCGGTGACCATGTGGATCGTCGCGGCGTCGATGTGCTGGTAGGCGACCTCGACGTCGGGGTACTCCCGCGACACCTCGTCGACGATCCGCGACCACAGCCCGCCCGCGAAGGCCAGCACGTTGGTCTTGTGCACCAGCGTCACGTGCTTGCGCCGGTTCTGCGCCCGCGCGAACGCATCCCGCACCACACGCTCGACACCGTAGGCGGTGTTGACGCTGACCTCGGTGGCCACCTCGTGCGGGGTGCCCTTGCGCAGCACGCCGCCGTTACCGGTGTAGGGCCCCTCGGTGCCCTCGCGGACGACGACGAAGTCGACCTCCGAGACACCCGAAAGCGGGCTGCTCACACCGGGATACAACCGGCCGGGACGCAGGTTGACGTGATGGTCCAGCGCGAAGCGCAGCTTGAGCAGCATGCCGCGCTCCAGCACACCGCTGGGCACCGACGGGTCGCCGATCGCGCCGAGCAGGATCGCGTCGTAACCGCGCAGCTCCTCGATGGTGTCGTCGTTGAGCAGCTCACCGGTGGCGTGATAGCGCCGGGCGCCGAGGTCGTACTCGGTCTTGTCCACCCCGGGCAGCACCGCGTCGAGGATCCTGACGGCCTGCTCGATCACCTCCGGGCCGATGCCGTCGCCGGCAATGATCGCGAGTCTCATGACAGATCCACCACTTCCAGCAGCTTGGCGCCGACCTCGTCGGCGATAGCGGAGCGCACCTCGGCGGGCACGTCACGGTCGATGCGCAACAGGATCGTCGCGCCGGGACCCTCGGCGTCCTCGCTGAGCTGAGCGGCGTGGATGTTGATACCCGCGCTGCCGAGGATGGTGCCGATCTTGCCGAGAGTGCCCGGCTTGTCGACGTAGTTGACGATCAGATATACGCCCTCGGCGCGCAGGTCGAAGTTGCGGCCGTTGATCTGCACGACCTTCTCCACCTGCTGCGGCCCGCTCAGCGTGCCCGCCACGTTGGCGCTCGACCCGTCGGCGTAGACCGCGCGCACGTCGACGACGCTGCGGTGGTTGGGGCTCTCCGAGACGGTGCTGATATCGGCGGCCACACCGCGTTCGGCGGCCAGTGCGGGTGCGTTGACGAACGTCACCGGATCCTCGATCACCGCCGAGAACAGCCCGCGCAGCGCGGAAAGGCGAAGCACCTCAACCTCTTCGGAGGCCAGCTCACCGCGCACCTGCACCGACAGCGACACCGGCAGCTCCTCGGAGAGCACGCCGACCAGCAGGCCGAGCTTGCGCACCAGGTCGAGCCAGGGCGCGACCTCCTCGCCGACGACGCCGCCGCCGACGTTGACCGCGTCGGGCACGAACTCACCGGCGAGCGCGAGCTTCACGCTGGCCGCCACGTCGGTGCCCGCCCGGTCCTGCGCCTCGGCGGTGGAGGCACCCAGGTGCGGGGTGACGACGACCTGCGGCAGGTCGAACAGCGGGCTGTCGGTGCACGGCTCGGTGGCGAACACGTCCAGGCCCGCGGCGCGCACGTGGCCGCTCTTGATCGCCTCGGCCAGCGCGTCCTCGTCGACCAGGCCGCCGCGCGCGGCGTTGACGATGATGACGCCCTTCTTGGTCTTGGCCAGCGCCTCCTTGCCGATCAGGCCGGCGGTCTCCGGCGTCTTCGGCAGGTGCACGGAGATGAAGTCGGCCCGGGCCAGCAGGTCGTCGAGGCTGAGCAGCTCGATGCCGAGCTGGGCGGCGCGAGCGGCCGACACGTACGGGTCGTAGGCCACGATGTGGGTGCCGAACGCGGCCAGCCGCTGCGCGACGAGCTGTCCGATACGGCCGAGGCCGACGACGCCGACGGTCTTGCCGTAGATCTCGGTGCCGGAGAACGACGACCGCTTCCACTGGTGCTCGCGCAGCGACGCGTCGGCCTGCGGGATCTGGCGGGCCGCGGCCAGCATCAGGGCGATCGCGTGTTCGGCGGCGCTGTGGATGTTGGAGGTCGGCGCGTTGACGACCAGCACCCCGCGGGCGGTGGCGGCGTCGACGTCGACGTTGTCCAGGCCCACACCGGCGCGGGCGACGATCTTCAGCTTGGGCGCGGCGGCCAGCACCTCGGCGTCCACCGTCGTCGCCGAACGCACCAGCAGCGCGTCCGCGTCGGCCACGGCGGCCAGCAGTTTGGGACGGTCCGGGCCGTCGACCCAGCGGACTTCGACCTGGTCGCCGAGGGCGGCAACCGTTGATTCGGCAAGTTTGTCGGCGATCAGTACAACGGGCAGACTCACGCGGTAAGCCTAATGGGCTTGAATATGGGGGTGGATGTCACCGTCGTCGGTAGCGGTCCGAACGGTCTCGCGGCGGCGGTGATCTGCGCTCGCGCCGGCTTGAAGGTGCAGGTGCTCGAGGCGCAGCCCACCCTCGGCGGCGGCGCCCGCACCCTGCCCGACCCCGAGTTCGGGGACGTCCGCCACGACATCTGCTCGGCGGTGCACCCGCTGGCGCTGGCCTCGCCGTTCCTCGCGGAGTTCGACCTGCCCGCGCGCGGGGTGACGCTGAAGGTGCCCGAGGTGTCGTATGCGAACCCGCTGCCCGCGGCGCGCGCCGCGGTCGGGTACCACGACCTCGAGCGCACCGCCGCCGAACTCTCCGACGGCGACTCCTGGCGGCGACTGCTCGGCCCCCTGGTCCGCCGCGACGCCGCGGTGCTCGACGTGCTGCTCGGCGACAAACGCTCGATCCCGACCAACCCGATCGTCGCGGCGCAGGTGGGCACCCGACTGCTGGAGCAGGGCACGCCGGCGTGGCGGGCGCTCTCGGGTGAGGACGCCCGCGCGCTGTTCAGCGGCGTGGCGGCCCACGTCATCTCGCCGATGCCGTCACTGGTGTCCTCGGGCGGCGGGCTGATGCTGGCGACGCTGGCGCACACGGTCGGCTGGCCCATCCCGGTCGGCGGCAGCCAGGCCATCGTCGACGCGTTGATCGCCGATCTGCGCGCCCACGGCGGCGAACTGGTCACCGGCCACGAGGTCACCGAACCGCCGGGCGGGGTCACACTCTATGACACCGCACCCACCGCGCTGCTGAGGATCTACGGCGACCGGCTTCCGCCGCGATACGCGAAAGCGTTGCGGCGCTACCGGTTTGGGCCCGGTGTCGCGAAGGTCGACTTCGTGCTCTCCGACGAGGTGCCCTGGGCCGACGAACGCCTCGCGAACGCACCCACCCTGCACATGGGCGGTACCCGCGCGCAGATGGCCGCCGCCGAACGCGCGATCCGCAAGGGCCGTCACCCGGAGTGGCCGATGGTGCTGGCCGCGCTGCCGCATCTGGAGGATCCCGGCCGCATCGACGCCCGCGGCCGTCGACCGCTGTGGACGTACGCGCACGTGCCGTCGGGTTCGCCGGTGGATCAGGCCGAGGCCGTGACCCGGATCTTCGAGCGCTTCGCCCCCGGGTTCCGCGACATCGTCGTCGCGGTGCGCTCGGTGCCCGCCGCGCGACTGGCCGACCACAACGCCAACCTCGTCGGCGGTGACATCGGCGTCGGCGGCAACACGCTGTTCCACGCACTGGCGGGCCCCACGCCGCGGCTCAACCCGTGGAGCACGCCGATCCCGAAGGCCTACCTGTGCTCGTCGGCCACCCCGCCCGGCGGCGGTGTACACGGCATGTCCGGTTATTTCGCCGCGCGCACGATGCTGCGCCGCGAGTTCGGCATCACCGAACTGCCCGCGCTGACCCCCTGAGCGGCCCTGCCGAACGCGCGTCCGCATCCCCCGGAAATTGATGCACGCGCGATGCGTAGAGCGGTGGATTCCGGGTACCCCCGATTCGACCGGCCCCGCTCGGGGTACGTGTCATGCGTCGGATGAAGGGGTCTCTGCTTGAGCGGGATCAACGGACACACGAGCGCCCCGGTACTGGCGCAGCGGGATCTGCTCGCCGCACCGTTCCCGGTGTGGCGCGACACGCTGCGCCGAGCCGTCCTCGACGCGCTCACCGGCTTCGTCGACAACCGCTGTACCGCCGACCTCGGGCCCGCCGGTGTCGACGTCGCGCCGCGGATGCTGCGGCTGCTGGTCGACGGCGGCAAATGCCTGCGCTCGACATTCCTGTACCTCGGCTGGCGCTGCGACGCCGACGACGACACCGGCGCGGTGCGCGCGGCCGCCAGCTTCGAGCTGCTGCACGCGTTCGCGCTGCTGCAGGACGACGTGATGGACGGTTCGGCGCTGCGCCGCGGCAGGCCCGCCGCGCACGTCATCTTCGCGCAGTGGCACCGCGACCGCACACTGTCCGGACCCGCCGACCGCTTCGGCGAGGCCGCCGCCGTGCTCCTCGGCGATCTGTGCCTGGTGTGGGCCGAGCAGATGCTGCGCGAGAGCGGGCTCTCCGCAGCGGCGCTGGGCCGCGCCTGGCCGCGCTACGACGCGATGCGCACCGAGCTGGCCGTGGGCCAGTTCGCCGACCTCGTCAACGATGCCGCCGAGTTCCCGGACTGGGACCGGGTTCTCGACGTGCTGCGACGCAAGTCCGGCAACTACACGGTGCGCCGCCCGCTGGAGATCGGCGCGGCGATGGCCGGCTGCTCCCCCGCGGTGATGCAGATGCTCGGTGAGTACGGCGCGGCGGTCGGGGAAGCCTTCCAGCTGCGCGACGACGTGCTCGGCATCTTCGGTTCGCCCGAGGTCACCGGAAAGCCCGCGGGCAGCGACCTGACCGAGCACAAGGCGACCAGTGTGGTGGTCGCGGCCCACCGGCTGGCCGACTCCGCCGTGCGTCGCGAGCTCGCCGAGCTGATGCGCACCGCCGATCTCGGCGACGCCGACATCGACCGGTGGCGGTCGCTGATCGTCTCCACCGGAGCTGTGGAATACGTTGAGCGGCTGATCGATTCACGACGATCCCGGGCACTCGAGCTGCTGTCCGACAGCCCGCTCGACGCAACCCTTTCCACCGCGCTGGCCGAGACGGCCACCGCCTGCTGCGATCGGGCCGCCTGATGCGCACCGTGCCGGGCCGCACCGACCACGTGGTGGTGGTCGGCGCCGGGCTCTCCGGCCTGTCGGCGGCGATGCATCTGGCCGGGCGCGGACGCCGGGTCACCGTCGTCGAACGCGGAGCCCACCCCGGCGGCCGGGTCGGGCGCGCCGACATCGGCGGTTACCGCATCGACACCGGGCCGACCGTGCTGACGATGCCCGACATCATCGACGACGTGTTCGCCGCTGTCGGCGAATCCCTCTCGGACCGACTGGACCTCATCGAGGTGAACCCGTCCTACACGGCGTCGTTCGCCGACGGCACCGCACTGCGGGTGCACAGCGACGCCGACGCGATGGCCGCCGAGATCGCCCACTTCGCCGGCGCCGCGCAGGCCGACGGCTACCGACGGCTGCGCGCCTGGCTGACGAAGCTGTATCGGGCGGAGTTCGACGGGTTCATCGCCGCCAACTTCGACTCCCCGCTGTCGCTGCTGACCCCGCAGCTGGCCCGGCTGACGGCGCTCGGCGCGTTCCGGCGCTGGGACCGGATGGTGCGACGCTTCCTCAGCGACGAACGACTGGCCCGGGTGTTCACGTTCCAGGCGCTCTACGCCGGCGTGCCGCCGCACCGGGCACTGGCGGTGTACGCGGTGATCGCCTACATGGACACCATCGCCGGGGTGTACTTCCCGCGCGGCGGGATGCGCGCGCTGCCCGATGCGCTGGCCGCCGCCGCCTCCGACGCCGGTGTCGAATTCCGGTACAACTCCCCGGTTTCCGACTTGGAGCGCAGCGCTGACCGGATCGTGGCGGTGCGCACCGAGGGCGGTGAGCGGATCGCCGCGGACACGGTGGTGCTGACCACCGAACTGCCCGACACCTACCGGCTGCTCGGGCACACCCCGCGGCGCCTGCTGAGGTTGCGTCCGGCCCCGTCGGCCGTCGTCGCCCACATCGGCTGCCGTGCGGTGCCGCCCGGTGACGGGATCGGGCACCACACCATCATGTTCGGCGACAAATGGGAGCAGACCTTCTCCGACATCATCGACGACGGCCGTGTGATGACCGACCCGTCGCTGCTGGTGACCCGGCCCACCGCAGGCGATCCCACGCTGGCGCCCGCGGGCCGCGATCTGCTCTACGTCCTCGCACCGGCACCCAATCTTGATGGCGGACACGTGGATTGGGCGACACAACGGGACGGCTACGTCGGCCAGATGATGGACATGGTGGGCTCCCGGTTACCGTCGCTGACCGACGGCGCCGAGGTGCTGCACGTCGTCGACCCGGCGGACTGGGCACGCCAGGGCATGGCCGCGGGCACGCCCTTCGCGTTGGCGCACACGTTCGGTCAGACCGGCCCGTTCCGCCCGGCCAACACGGTGCGCGGCATCGACAACGTCGTGCTGGCGGGCTCCTCCACCGTTCCCGGTGTGGGGGTGCCCACCGCTCTTCTCTCCGGCCGGCTCGCCGCCGACCGGATCACCGGTCTGCCGACCCGGCGGGCCCGAACCCAGGTGGTGCAATCATGATCGGTTCCGAACTCGATGCCGCGGGCGTACACGATCCGTCGCTGCGGGAGGCCTACCGGCGGTGCCGCACCATCAACGCCGAACACGGCCGCACCTTCTTCCTGGCCACCAGGATGCTGGCGCCCGAACAGCGCCCGGCCGTGCATGCGCTGTACGGGTTCGCGCGCCGCGCCGACGACATCCTCGACGACTTCGATCCGTCCGTCGGCATGGCCGAGCGTGGTGAGCGCCTGCAACTGCTGGCCACCCAGTTGTTCAACCGGCTCACCGGCAGCGGCGAGGACGACGGTGACCCGTGCCTGGCGGCCGTGGTTCACTGTGCCCGCCGCTACGGGATCCCGTGGGAGCTGTTCGACGACTTCCTGGCCTCGATGCGGATGGACCTGACCGTCACCGACTATCCGGACCGCGCCGCGCTGGACCGCTACATGTACGGCTCCGCGGAGGTCATCGGGCTGCAGCTGCTGCCGGTGCTCGGCACCGTCGGCCCGCCCGAGGAGGCGGCCCCCTACGCCGCCGCACTGGGCAAGGCGTTTCAGCTCACCAATTTCCTGCGCGATGTCGACGAGGACCTCGACCGCGGCAGGGTCTACCTGCCCGCCGACGAGCTCGCCGCCCACGGTGTCGATCGCGACGTGCTGACGTGGTGCCACCTCAACCGCCGCACCGACGCTCGCGTCCGGCGCGCGCTGGTCGACCAGCACGCGATCAACCGGAGCATCTACGACTATGCGCGCCAGGGGATCTCGTTGCTGGCGCCGCGCTCGCGGCCCTGTGTGTCGGCCGCGTTGACGCTGTACTCGCAGATCCTCGACCGCATCGAGGAGATCGACTTCGCCGTGTTCAGCCAGCGCGCCACCGTCGGCACCGTGCGCCGGATCCGGGTCGGCGGCGCGGGGCTGCTGCGAGCGTGGGGTGTGCGCCACCGCGACCACGGGGCGTGACGGTGGACCATCTGCACTACCTGCTCGTGCTGGCGGCGTGCCTGGTGATCACCGCACCGCTGGAGTTCCTCGGCCCCGGGGTGTACCGCCGGCTGCGCCGCACCGCGGCCGCGATACTGCCGGTCGCCGCGGTGTTCGTCGTCTGGGACGTCGTCGCGATCATGGCCGGCGTCTGGACGTACAACCCGCGCTATCTCACCGGCATCGACATTCCCGGCATCATGCCGCTGGAGGAACTGCTGTTCTTCCTGGTGATCCCGCTGTGCGGGCTGCTGACCTACAACGCCGTGGAGACCATCCTCGGCTGGGTGCGCCGCCGCCGAGCCACGCGTTCCGGGGAGTTCACGCCATGACCGGGCTCGGTTACACCCTGCCCGCCGTGGTGGCCGTGATCGTGGTCGCCGCATGGGAACTGCGCATCCTGCACACCGGACTGTTCCGTAAGCCCGCCTACTGGATCTCGATGGTCATCGTGCTCGGGTTCCAGATCCCGGTGGACGGCTGGCTGACGAAGCTGAGCGCACCGATCGTGATCTATGACGAAAACCACACCAGCGGGCTGCGCTTCCCGTTGGATATCCCCGTAGAGGACTTTCTGTTCGGGTGGGCGCTGGTGACCGGCGTGCTGTTGCTGTGGGAACGACAACGCCGCCGCTCCGAGGCGGCGGAGAAGGCCCAGAAGGAGAACGTGTCATGACCCCGGTTGACGTCCCCGCCGCGTTCGACGACGGCGCGCCCGCCTACGACCGGCTGGTCAACGCCAACCCGGGCTACCACCGGCACCTGCGGATCTCGGCGCAGCGCATGCGGATTCCGGACGGCGGACGCGGACTGCGCCTGCTCGACGCCGGCTGCGGCACCGGGGCGTCGACCGCCGCGCTGCTGACGGTCGCTCCGCGCGCCGAGATCATCGCGGTCGACGGGTCGGCGGGCATGCTCGCCCAGGCCCGGGCCAAATCGTGGCCGGACACCGTGCGGTTCGTGCACAGTCGCATCGAGGACCTCGCCGCGGCCGGTGTCACCGGACCGTTCGACGGGATCCTCGCCGCCTATCTGGTGCGCAATCTGCCCGACCCGGACACCCAGCTGCGCGCGTTCGTGTCCCTGCTGCGCCCGGGTGCGACACTGGCGGTGCACGAGTACTCGGTGCGCGGCTCGCGGCTGGCGAGCGCGGTCTGGAACGCCGTGTGCGCGACGATCATCATCCCGGCCGGGCGGCTGCGCAGCGGCGACGCCTCGCTGTACCGCTACCTGCGCCACAGCGTCAACGAGTTCGACAGCGCGGAGAGGTTCCGGAGGCGGTTGCAGGACAACGGTTTCGACAACGTCCGCAGCAAGACGATGCCGGGTTGGCAGCACAACATCGTGCACACCTTCCTCGCGGAGGCACCCCGGTGACCGATCCCCGCCGCGTCACCCTCCCCGCACCCACCGGACTGCCCGACGCCTCGGCGCTGCCGCGGCGCCCGCGGGTGGTGGTGGTCGGGGCTGGCATCGCCGGGCTCGCCGCGGCCACGGGGCTGGCCGAGCGAGGGGTGGAGGTCGACGTCGTCGAACGCCAGCCCTACCTGGGCGGCCGGGTCGGCGGCTGGACCGAACAACTCGACGACGGCACCCCGGTGGCGATGAACCGCGGCTTCCACGCGTTCTTCCGCCAGTACTACAACCTGCGCACGCTGTTGCGTCGTGTCGATCCGGCGTTGCGCATGCTGACGCCGGTATCGGACTATCCGCTCGTCGACGCGCACGGCCGCCGGGACACGTTCCGCGGTCTACCGCAGACGCCGCCGCTGAACGCACTGGCGTTCGCGCTGCGCAGCCCGACGTTCCGGATGCCGGACCTGCTCAGGCTCAACGCCCGCGCGGCGGCACCGCTGGCCGCGGTGCGGGTGCCCGACATCTACCGCATCCTCGACGACACCGATGCCGAGACGTTCCTGCGTGACATCAACTTCCCGCCTGCCGCCCGCCACCTGGCCTTCGAGGTGTTCTCCCGCAGCTTCTTCGCCGTACCGTCGCACCTGTCGGCCGCCGAGCTGGCGACGATGTTCCACATCTACTTCCTCGGCTCCAGCGAGGGCCTGGTCTTCGACGTCGCCACCGCCAATTTCGATGTGGCACTGTGGAATCCGATGGCCGACTATCTGCGGTCCCACGAGGTGCGGATCCGCACCGGCGTGTCGGTGCGCGAGATCCGGTACGGCGACCGGTTCAAGGTGCACTGCGACGACGGCGAGGATCTCGACGCCGACGGGGTCGTGCTGGCCACCGACGTGGCCGGGCTGCAGAGGATCGTCGCGGCCTCGCCCACCCTCGGCGACGACGCCTGGCGTGCGCGGGTCGCCGCGATGGCCACCGCTGCGCCGTTCGTCGTGCAGCGGCTGTGGCTGGATCTTCCCGTCAACGCCGACCGTGCCGCGTTTCTCGGCACCGGCGGGCGCCCACCGCTGGACAACGTCAGCGTGCTGGACCGCTACGAGCGGGAGGCCATGGACTGGGCGCGCCGCACCGGCGGTTCGGTGGTCGAGCTGCATTCGTATGCGGTCCACGACGACACCGACCTCACCGGCCGGTTGCTCGACCGTCTGCACGAGCTCTACCCCGAGACGCGCTCGGCGAACATCGTCGCCGAACGCGTGCTGACGCGTGCGGACTGTCCCCGGTTCGCGCCCGGCGACTTCGCCGCGCGCCCGACGGTCGGCACACCCCACGACGGGCTGGTGCTGGCCGGTGACGGGATCCGCATCGATCTGCCGGTGGCCCTGATGGAACGCGCGGCGACCACCGGATGGTCGGCGGCCAACGCGCTGCTGGCGCGGTTCGGCCTGGCCGGTCACGACCTTCACAGCGTGCCGACCCGCGGGCGCTTCGCGCCGTTGCGGCGGCTGGCAGAAAGGCAGCTGCGATGATCCCCGCTCTGCGCGCCCGGTTGGCGAAAACCTTTCCGTTCGAACTTCTTCCGCGCTCGGCGTGGTCGCGGCAGCGGCCCACCTACGAGGATGCGCAGCCGGCCCTGATCGACGCCGCGCTGCGCCGATCGCAGGCCCGGCCGAGCGGCAACTGGTACGTGGTCGCGGCCAGCGCCGACATCGGCACGCGGCCGCTCGGCGTCACCGTCGCCGGTGTCGAACTGGTGGCGTGGCGCACCGCGGACGGGACGCTGGCGGTCGGACCCTCGGCGTGCCCGCACCTCGGCGCCGACCTGTCCACCGGGTCGGTGGAGTGCGGCACACTGATCTGCCCGTGGCACGGTCTGCGGTTCGACGGTGACCGCACGTGGGGCTGGCGGCCCTACCCGGCGCACGACGACGGCGTGCTGGCGTGGGTGCGGCTCGACCATGTCGGTGGCGAAACCCCCACGGCGACACCGATTCTGCCGAACCGCCCGGACGGTGCGCGGATCGCGGCGGTGGCCCGGCTGGACGGCAGCTGCGAACCGGTCGACGTGATCGCCAACCGGCTGGATCCGTGGCACGGCGCCTGGTTTCATCCGTATTCGTTCACCCGGCTGGAGGTGTTGACCGCGCCGAGCGCCGACGACGATCTGTCCGAGGAGGCCGACCGGTTCCTGGTGGCGGTCAGCTTCCACATCGGACGCATCGCCATTCCGGTGATCGCCGAGTTCACCACACCCGAGCCCCGCACCATCGTGATGCGCATCGTCGACGGCGAAGGGACCGGCAGCGTCGTGGAGACCCATGCGACACCGCTGGGCGCGGCCGCGGACGGGACCCCGCGCACCGCCGTGATCGAGGCGGTGATCGCCCATTCGGACCGTCCCGGATTCGCGCACGCGCTGCGCGCCGCCCCCGTCATCACACCGTTCATGCGGCATGCGGCGGCGCGGCTGTGGCGCGACGACCTCGTCTACGCCGAACGTCTGTACGCGCTGCGCGCTAAGCGGTCGTGAAACCTCCGGCGCCCGCGGCGTCGAGCAGCGGGATCTGTTCGATCGCCCACGGGCTGATCGCCCAGGGCAGGTCGACGGCCGAGCGCAGCTGCTCCCACGAGACCCACATCCACTCCATCACCTCGTTCGGATCGGCCTGGATCTCGCTGTCGCAGCGCGCGACGAACACCGGGCAGACCTCGTTCTCGACGGTGCCGTCGGCGGCCACCGCGCGGTAACGGAAATCGGGCAGCACGCACCGCGGCGTGCCGATCCCGACGCCGAGCTCCTGGCGGGCCCGCCGCTGCACGGCGTCGTCGACCCGCTCCCCCGGAGCGGGGTGCCCGCAGAACGAGTTCGACCACACCCCCGGCCAGGTGCGCTTGCCCAGCGCACGCCGGGTGAGCAGCACACGGCCGTCGGCGTTGAACAGGTAGCACGAGAACGCCAGGTGCAGCGGGGTCGCGGCGTGGTGTACGGCGGTCTTGTCGGCGCTGCCGATCGGCCGGCCGTCCTCGTCGAGGAGGATCACCGTCTCAACCCGGGTCTGGGTGGCCCCTGCGGGAGTCATTGCGGACACTTCCTGTTCATACCCACATCGACGCTAAATGATGTGGAACCGATGCGCTCGTCATCGCGCGGGCCACCGGTCCAGCGCGGCGCCCAGAGTGGTCACCCGCTCCCCCGCGCCGCCGGACTCCACGCTGTCCCAACCCGATCCGGCGAGCAGCACCTCGGTGCGCGCGGCCACCGCGCGCACCGCGTCGGCGTCGGCGGTGGCGGCGGTCTGGGACCACAGCACCACGGTGGCGGGGTGTGCGACGCGGTCGAGCGCGTCGAGCAGCGCCGTCACCGGGACCCGGGCGCCGAGCATCAGCGCGCCGTAACCCCGTTCACCCAGCGCGGCGCGCAGCGCCTCCAGCCCCAGCACGTGGGTCTCGTCGGCGGTGCACGCCAGCACGGCGGAGATCGGCGCCCCGGCCGGGGCCAGTTGAACCCGTTGCAGGGCCCGGGCCACCGTCCACGACAGCATGTGTTCGACCTCGATACAGCCACCGGACCGCTCCTGGAGCTCGACGACGGCGGAGAAGGCGGGCCGCACCAACAGGTCCCAGGTGTCGACGACACCGAAGTGGCGCAGATGCGCCTCCAGCGTCCGGCCCAGCGCGGCCGGGTCGAGACTGGTCGCCGCGGTAACCACCGAGCCGGCGTCTCCGCGGGGTGGCGTCATCGACTCGATCGCGAGCCGGGCGGCGCTGCGGGGCCGGCTGCCACCGGCGATCAGCTCGCACATGTGATGGACGACGGCGACGTCGATGTCGCTGTAGAGCCGGTGCCTGCCGGGGATGTGCTGCGGCGGTCCGACACCGTAGCGCTGACTCCAGCTGCGCAGGGTGGCGGTCGGCACGCCGACACGTTCGGCCACGACACGGACCGTGTATCTCGGAGTGTCATCCATCAGTACCGCCCGTGCTCGTCAACGCCGTCAGAGTAGACTGCGGCGGATTCCGCTAAACCTGTGTTCAACGCGAAATCGCTGCACCGCTTCGCTATGTGGATAGGGCTGCGCCGCCGAACGGGTACCCGGGTGGGCATGACCGATCCCCAGCAGGACAACAACCACAGTCGGCCCGAGGGTCTCGACGACGCGACGGTCGAGGCCGTCGGCGCGGTGTCGGAGGCGTTGGAGTGGGTGGAACGCGCTCGCGGCCACCTGTATTCGTTTCACCAACTGATGGGCCGGGCCGATCTGCTCCTGGGCGACGCCTGCGACAAGTTGCGCGACGCCGGGCATCCTGCGGTGGCCGACCGGCTGGCCGAGGAGCTCGTCGGACGCAATGTGCTCTACGGGCGCTGGACCTTTCAGATCGTCGAGGACTTCGACGACAACTACTGGTCGGTGTTCCGCGAGTACGAGCGGGAGGTCCGCGACGAACTGCAGCAGGGCCGCAGACATGTCTACGAGTCGGAGATGAAAGAGCGGCGCCGCACCCGGGGTCGTCCCGGACACGAGCGCCGCCCTTACACGAACGAGTGAGCGCTGCTACGCGGTCTCGGTGATCGGCCGGTCGACCCAGCTCATCAGCGCACGCAGCTTCTTACCGGTGACCTCGATCGGGTGCTCGGCGTTGCGCTTACGCAGCTCCTCGAGCTCCTTGTTGCCGCCCTCGACGTTGGCGACCAGGCGCTTGACGAAGGTGCCGTCCTGGATCTCCTTGAGGATCTGGCGCATCCGGTCCTTGGTGTCGGCGTCGATGACCCGCGGGCCGGACAGGTAGCCACCGAACTCGGCGGTGTCGGACACCGAGTAGTTCATCCGCGCGATGCCGCCCTCGTACATCAGGTCGACGATCAGCTTGAGCTCGTGCAGCACCTCGAAGTAGGCCATCTCCGGGGCGTAGCCCGCCTCGACCATGACCTCGAAACCGGCCTTGACGAGTTCCTCGGTGCCACCGCACAACACGGCCTGCTCACCGAACAGGTCGGTCTCGGTCTCCTCCTTGAAGGTGGTCTTGATGACGCCGGCGCGGGTGCCGCCGATGCCCTTGGCGTAGGACAGCGCGAGCGCCTCGCCCTCACCCTTGGGGTCCTGGTCGACGGCGATCAGGCAGGGCACACCCTTACCGTCGACGAACTGGCGACGCACCAGGTGGCCCGGCCCCTTCGGCGCGACCATGCCGATGGTCACGTTGGCCGGGGGCTTGATCAGACCGAAGTGGATGTTGAGGCCGTGGCCGAAGAACAGCGCGTTGCCGTCCTCCAGGTTGGGCTCGATGTCGTTCTTGAAGATCTCCGCCTGGGCGGTGTCGGGGGCCAGCAGCATGATCACGTCGGCCCACTTGGCCACCTCGGCCGGGGTGTCGACCTCGAGACCCTGCTCGAGCACCTTCTCCCGCGACTTCGACCCTTCCTTGAGGCCGACCTTCACCTGGACGCCCGAGTCGCGCAGGCTCAGCGAGTGCGCGTGCCCCTGGCTGCCGTAGCCGATGACGGCGACCTTGCGGCCCTGGATGATCGACAGGTCCGCGTCGTCGTCATAGAACATCTCTACTGCCACTGAAATTTCCTTATCTCTCGTTACCCGAGTCTGGGATTACTTGCTGCTGCCCATGCCACGCGGCCCACGTGACAACGACACGACACCGGACTGCACGATCTCCCGGATCCCGAACGGCTCGAGCACGCGCAGCAGCGCCTCGAGCTTCTCCTGGGTACCGGTGGCCTCGACCGTCAGTGATTCGGTGGTCACGTCAACGACCTTGGCGCGGAACAGGTTCACCGCTTCGATGACCTGACCGCGGGTGCTCGCGTCGGTGCGCACCTTGATCAGCGCCAACTCGCGCGACACCGAGTTGGCCTCGTCCTGCTCGACGATCTTGATCACGTTGACGAGCTTGTTGAGCTGCTTGGTGATCTGCTCCAGCGGCGCCTCGTCGACGGAGACGACGATCGTCATCCGCGACATGCCCTTCTGCTCGGTCGCGCCGACCGCCAGCGACTCGATGTTGAAGCCACGCCGGGAGAACAGCGATGCGACGCGGGCCAGGACGCCGGGCGTGTCCTCCACGAGCACCGACAGCGTGTGAGTGGTGGCCATCAGGCGTGACCTTCCTCGTTGTCGTCGAACAGCGGGCGGATGTCGCGCGCCGCCATGATCTCGTCGTTGCTGGTGCCGGCGGCGACCATCGGCCACACCTGCGCGTCGGCGCCGACGATGAAGTCGATCACCACCGGGCGGTCGTTGATCGCCCGCGCCTGCTGGATCACCTTCTCGACGTCTTCCTCACGCTCACAACGCAGTCCGACGCAGCCGAGCGCCTCGGCCAGCTTGACGAAGTCCGGGATGCGCCGCGAGTGGGTGGCCAGGTCGGTCTGGCTGTACCGCTCGTCATAGAACAGCGTCTGCCACTGCCGCACCATGCCCAGGTTGCCGTTGTTGATCAGCGCCACCTTGATCGGCGCGCCCTCCAGCGCGCAGGTGGCCAGCTCCTGGTTGGTCATCTGGAAGCAGCCGTCGCCGTCGATGGCCCACACCTCGGCCTCCGGGCGGCCGAACTTGGCGCCCATCGCAGCGGGGATGGCGAAGCCCATGGTGCCCAGACCGCCGGAGTTCAGCCAGGTCTTGGGCTTCTCATAGGAGATGAACTGCGCCGCCCACATCTGGTGCTGGCCGACGCCGGCGACGTAGACGCCGTCCGGGCCGACGATCTTGCCCAGCGTCTCGATCACGAACTCCGGCGACAGGCTGCCGTCGCTCTGCGGGCCGTAGCTCAGCGGGTAGGTGGACTGCACCCCGCGCAGGTACTCCCACCAGCTGTCGATCTTGATGGACCCGATCGCCCCGTCGCGGCGCAGCGCCGAGATCAGCTCGGTGATGACGGCCTTGACGTCGCCGACGATCGGCACGTCGGCGTGACGGTTCTTGCCGATCTCGGCCGGGTCGATGTCGGCGTGGATCACCTTGGCCTCGGGCGCGAACGAGTCGAGCCTGCCGGTGACACGGTCGTCGAAGCGGGTGCCCAGCGCGATGAGCAGGTCGCTGCGCTGCAGGGCGGCCACCGCGGCGACGGTGCCGTGCATACCGGGCATGCCCAGGTTCTGCGGGTGGCTGTCGGGGAACGCACCGCGGGCCATCAGCGTGGTGACCACCGGGATCCCGGTCAGCTCGGCCAGATCCAGCAGCTCGGCGCTGGCCTCACCGCGGATCACACCGCCGCCGACGTAGAGGACCGGCTTGCGGGCCGCGGCGATCAGCTTGGCGGCCTCACGGATCTGGCGGTTGTGCGGTTTGGTGTTGGGCTTGTAGCCGGGCAGGTCGATGCGGGGCGGCCAGCTGAACGTGCACTCGCCCTGCAGGATGTCCTTGGGGATGTCGACGAGCACCGGGCCGGGCCGTCCGGTCGAGGCGATGTGGAACGCCTCGGCGATCACCCGGGCGATGTCGTCACCATTGCGCACCAGGAAGTTGTGCTTGGTGATCGGCATCGTGATCCCGGAGATGTCGGCCTCCTGGAACGCGTCGGTGCCGATCAGTCCGCGCCCGACCTGACCCGTGATGGCCACCACCGGGATGGAGTCCATGTACGCGTCGGCCAGCGGGGTGACCAGGTTGGTCGCGCCCGGGCCGGAGGTGGCCATCATCACGCCGACCTTGCCGGTGGCGTGCGCGTAGCCGCTGGCGGCGTGGCCTGCGCCCTGCTCGTGGCGCACCAGCACGTGGCGCAGCTTCTTGGAGTCGAACAGCGGGTCGTACACCGGCAGCACCGCGCCACCCGGGATCCCGAAGATGGTGTCGACGTCGAGCTCCTCGAGCGACCGGATCACCGCTTCCGCACCGGTCATCTGTTGCGGGGCAACGCGTTTCGAGGACTTCGGACCCGCCTTACCGGCCGGCTTGTCCGCCTGTCCGTCGTCGGGCACGGTCGCGGCCACCTGCTCCAGCGGCCGGGTTGTTGGTGCGCTCACGGTGTTGGTTCTCCTAAATCCTGTTCCGGATCTGTATCTAGGGTCTCAAATCGGTGGTCGGGCAAGAAAAAACCCCCGCCAGCTGACAGCTGTACGAGGGTCGCGCGTTGGTGCCGGTGGTTATGCCCGTGCGAGGGCGAGCGCGGCATCAACGCGCTTCCCGATTACTACGAGCAACTCCACGGCGTGCATAACTGTCGACGGTAGCCTCCGCACTGGTCACAGGTCAAATTCCGGGTCGGTGCGAAGATGGCGGGGTGAGTTCAGCCCCGCACCCGCAGGACCAGTCCCCCAGGCCGGTCGTCATCCGCATCTCCCCGATGGCTCATTTCGCCGTCGGATTCTTGGCGCTGGCGCTGATCTCGCTGGCGCTGGCCGGGCCGATCTGGGTGCTGGCGCTGCTGGTGGTGCCGATCGCGCTGTCGGCCTACGTCGCCCGCACCCGCACCGTCGCCGACGCCGACACCGTGACCGCCCAGACCCTGCGCGGCAGCGAGACGGTGTCCTGGGACGACGTCGCCGGGTTGCGGTTCGGCAAGGGCTCGTCGGCGTTCGCGGTGCTCAAGGACGGCCGGGACCTGCGTCTTCCGGCCGTGACGTTCTCGACGCTGCCGCTGCTCACCGAGGCCAGCGGCGGACGCGTCCCGAATCCGTACGCGGGCTGACTCAGCCGAGCGGGTTGCCGCCGTTGAGCAGCACCCAGATCGCGATGCCCACACCGACGCCGAGCACCAGCGCCACGAAGGAACCGATGAACGGCCTGCGCGCCCAACCGCGCCCGGCGTCCAGCCCGTAGCGGCCCGGCCCGGTCAGCACCAGCGCGGCGACCGCGACCGCCAGGAACACCTTGTACTCGTGGCCGTCGGTCAGAAAGCTCGCCAGCTGGGCCGCCTCGTGGGCGGCCATCGCCTCGGCCAGCACCCCGGTGACCAGGTACGCCAGCGCGCCGGCGGCCGCGACCGGGGTGAACAGCCCGAGGATGAGCAGCACGCCGGCGGCGATCTGCCCGCCGGTGGCCACATAGGTCAGGATGTCGGCGTAGCGGAAGCCCATGTCAGACAGTTCCGCGGACCAGCCGCCCAGACCGGGGCCGCCCCACAGCCCGAACGCCTTCTGCAGGCCGTGTGCGATGAACAGCACGCCGACCGCGACCCGAAGCAGCAGCAGGCCCAGGTCGAGGGTGCCGCGCCGGCCGTCGCCGGGCTGCGGCCCGGGCTCGATCGCCGCGGGCTCGGCCGAGAATCCGTCGTAGCGGGTGCCGGGCTGCACGTACGGCAGCGGCTCGGGCTCGTTGAACAGGCCGAACGCCGGTGGCGGCGGAGCCGCGTCGGCGGTGGGCCCGGAGTTGGCGGTGGTGTTCGCGTGGTACGGCGGGATCGCGGTGGTTTCGAAGTCCCCGCCGTAGTTGACCGAGGGCAGATCGTCTTCGGGATCGACCAGGCTCGCCGACACCGGCCGCCCAGCCGCGTCGTCAGGCCGCTGCCAGGCGCGTGGGTCATTGGTTTCACTGGTCACACAGCCAGCGTAAGTGCAAGTCACCCGCTATCCGGGTATTGGCGCGGCGCGTTCGCCAGCCGATTTTCCGAGTTCACCCGGCCCGGCCACCGGGTCGGCGTGGCGCGGCCCGCCGAACGATCCGTAACCTGGCTCGCATGAATATGCGCCGGCCGATGCGGGGTGTGTTCGTCGTGTTGTGCGCGGCGTTGCTCGGTGTGTCCGGGTGCGCACGGTTCGACGACCTGCAGTCGCAGCCGTTCACCACCGAGCCGGAGCTGGCGCCGGGCCCGCGCACGACGCCGCCCCCGCCGCCGCCGCTGCCTGCGACACCGTTCCCCAAGGAGTGCCCGGCGCCGGGCGTCATGCAGGGCTGCCTGGAGAGCACCAGCGGGCTGATCATGCTGCCCGACAGCCAGTCCGCGCTGGTCGCCGAGCGGACCACCGGGGCGATCAAGGAGATCTCGGTGCGCGCGGAGCCCAAGATCAAGACCACGATCCCGGTGGACCCGGCCGGCGACGGCGGGCTGATGGACATCGTGCTGTCGCCGACCTACCAGCAGGACCGGCTGATGTACGCCTACATCAGCACCCCGGAGGACAACCGGGTGGTGCGCATCGCCGACGGCGACATCCCGAAGCCGATCCTCACCGGCATCCCGAAGGGCCCGACCGGCAACACGGGGTCGCTGATCTTCACCAGCCCGACCACGCTGCTGGTGCAGACCGGCGACGCGGGTGACCCGGCCGCCGCGGCGGATCCGGCGTCGATGGCGGGCAAGCTGCTGCGCATCGAGCAGCCCACCACCGTCGACCAGGCCCCCACCACCACGGCGCTGTCCGGGCTGGGCGCGGCGGGCGGGCTGTGCCTGGACAAGGCCGACGGGTCGCTGTACGTCACCGACCGCAGCCCGACCGGTGACCGGCTGCAGCGCATCACCAAGGACTCCAAGACCTCGACGGTGTGGACCTGGCCGGACCGGCCGGGGGTGGCCGGGTGCGCCGCTCAAGACGGCGCGGTGCTGGTGAACCTCGTCAACACCAAGCAGACCGTCGCGGTGCGGATGGCGCCGGACACCGGGGCGGTCACCGGTGATCCCGAGGTGGTGCGCCAGGACCAGCACGGGCACGCCTGGGCGCTGGCGACGTCGCCGGACGGCAACGTGTGGGGCGGCACGATCAACAAGACCGCCGGTGACGCCGAGAAACTCGACGACGTCGTGTTCCCGCTGTTCCCGCAGGGCGGCGGCTTCCCGCGACAGAACGCCGACAACACCTAGACGCTCACCCGTCGACCAGTCGCAGCCCCACCACGCCGGTGACGATGACGGCGAGGAACGCCACCCGGGCCGCGCTGGCGCTCTCACCGAACAGGATCATGCCGGCGACGGCGACACCGACGGCGCCGATGCCGACCCACACCGCGTAACCGGTGCCGGCGGGCAGGTGCCGCAGCGCCAGCGTCAGCAGAGCGAAGCTCAGCACCGCCGCGCCGGCTCCGATGACGCCGGGCCACGGTCGGGTGAACCCGTCGGACTGCTTGAGCGCGACCGCCCAGACGATCTCGAGCAGACCCGCGACGATGAGGATCGGCCACGCCATGGCGGATTACGCGTTCGCTCCGCCGTCGACGGTCAGCACCGCACCGGTGATGTTGGCCGCCGCGGGGCCGGCGAGAAACGCGACGCTGTCGGCGATCTCGCGGGGTGTGGCGTAGCGCTTCAGCGCCGTGTGCTCGCGCTGGGCGTCGGCGTTAGGCGCGTCGGCCGGGTTCATGTCGGTGTCGGTGGACCCGGGCTGCACGAGGTTGACCGTGATCGCGCGGTCCCCCAGATCGCGGGCCAGACCGCGCGTGAAGCCGAGCAGCGCGGCCTTGCTCATCGCGTACAGCGTCATACCCGCGGACGGCACCCGTTCGGCGAGATTGCTTCCGATGCTGATGATCCGGCCGCCGTCGGGCATGCGCGGCACTGCGGCCTGCGCGGCGACGTACGCCGCGCGGGCGTGGATGGCCAGGGTGCGGTCGATCTCGTCGAGCGACATCTCGTGGATCGGGCCGAACGGCGATCTCGGCTCCGATCCCACGGCTGGCCCCCGTCACCAGGGCGGTCTTCCCGGTCAGGTCGGACATGGCGACTCCTTTTTGTATCGATCGCTACATATTTCTTCTCCATGGTTGGCGACCGCTCTACACTTGTCAATGGTTTTTCTTATCGGTCGTTACAGAAAGGGGGCGCCGATGGCCCGCGGCAGACCCCGCACCTTCGACCGCGACGAGGCCCTGCGCCGTGCCATGGAGGTGTTCTGGGAGCACGGCTACGAGAGCACCTCGATCAGTGATCTGACCGCCGCCATGGGCATCAACGCGCCCAGCCTCTACGGCGCGTTCGGCTCCAAGGAGGAGTTGTTCCGCGAGGCGGTGGCGCACTACAACGCGACCGAGGGCGCCCCACTGGACGCGGCGCTGCGGGATCTGCCGACCGCTCGGGAGTCGATCGCAGAAGTGTTGCGGCACAACGCGAATGTGTTCGCCGCCGCCGACAGGCCGTCCGGGTGCATGATCGTGTTGTCCGCCTGCACCGACCGCGGCCAGACCGTGCACGACCACCTGGCCGACCGCCGACTGGACCTCGAGCGCAGCTTCGCCGAGCGCATCGAACGCGGGATCGCCGACGGCGATGTGCCCGCGGGCGCCGACGTCGCCCGGGTGGCGGCGTTCTACAACACCGTCAACCACGGGATGGCGATCCAGGCCCGCGACGGCGCGGACCGCGCGAAGCTGTCGGCGATCGCGGAGTCGGCCATCGCGGCCTGGGACGTGCTGGTGTCGCCCTGAGCGTCAAGCGCTATCCGCTGCAGCGCCTGGAGGCGTTCGCCCGCGCGGCGCTCGGCCTGGCCTGCGGCTAGCCGGACACGCCGCAGGCGGCCAGGATCAGCTCGCGCACCCGGGCCGCGTCGGCCTGCCCCTTCGTGGCCTTCATCACGGCACCGACGATCGCACCCGCGGCCTGCACCTTGCCGCCGCGGATCTTCTCGACGATGTCGGGGTTGGCGGCCAGCGCCTCGTCGACGGCGGCCTGCAGCGCCGAGTCATCGCGCACGACCTCCAGGCCGCGGTCCTTCATCACCTGCTCGGGCTCGCCCTCACCGGCGAGCACCCCCTCGACGACCTGGCGGGCCAGCTTGTTCGACAGCTTTCCGTCGTCGACGAGCTTGACCACCGCGGCGACCTGCGCCGGCGTGATCGGTAGCGCGTCGAGCTCCACCCCGGCCTCGTTGGCCTTCTGCACCAGGAAGCTGCCCCACCACGCGCGGGCGGCGTCGCTGGACGCCCCGTGCTCCACGGTGGCGGCGATCAGGTCGAGCGCACCGATGTTGACCAGGTCGCGCATGACCTCATCGGAGATCCCCCACTCCTCCTGCATGCGCTTGCGCAGCACCCAGGGCAGCTCCGGGATGGTCTGGCGCAGCTGCTCGACCCACTCGGGGTCCGGCGCCACCGGCTCGAGGTCGGGCTCGGGGAAGTAGCGGTAGTCCTCGGCGGTCTCCTTGCTGCGGCCCGGCGAGGTGTAGCCGTCCTCGTGGAAGTGCCGGGTCTCCTGGGTGATCTTGCCGCCGGACTCCAGAACCGCTGCCTGACGGCGCATCTCGTAGCGCACCGCGACCTCGACGCTCTTGAGCGAGTTGACGTTCTTGGTCTCGGTGCGGGTGCCGAACTCCTCCTGGCCGATCGGCTTGAGCGAGACGTTGGAGTCGCAGCGCATCGACCCCTGGTCCATCCGGACGTCGGATACGCCCAGACCGCGCAACAGGTCCCGCAGCGCGGTGACGTAGGCGCGGGCGATCTCCGGGGCGCGCACGCCGGCGCCGACGATCGGCTTGGTGACGATCTCGATCAGCGGCACACCGGAGCGGTTGTAGTCGATCAGCGACGTGGTGGCGCCCTCGATGCGGCCGGTGTCACTGCCCAGGTGGGTCAGCTTGCCGGTGTCCTCCTCCATGTGGGCGCGCTCGATCTCCACCCGCCAGGTCGAGCCGTCGTCCAGCGGCACGTCGAGGTAGCCGTTGATCGCGATCGGCTCGTCGTACTGGCTGATCTGGTAGTTCTTCGGCATGTCCGGATAGAAGTAGTTCTTCCGGGCGAACCGGCACCAGGACACGATCTCGCAGTTCAGTGCCAGGCCGATGCGGATGGCCGACTCGACGGCCTTCTGGTTGAGCACCGGCAGCGACCCCGGCAGACCCAGGCAGACCGGGCACACCTGCGTGTTGGGCTCGGCACCGAACCTGTTGGCGCAGCCGCAGAACATCTTCGTCGCGGTGGACAGTTCGACGTGAACCTCCAGGCCGAGCACGGGCTCGTAGCGCGCGACGACGTCGTCGTAGTCGAGCAGTTCGGCGGTCGCAGCAGTCATGGCCCCGATCCTAGTGGGTCGGTTTTCGGCCCGATTCAGCCGAAGACCTCCTTACCGGAGGCCTCCTAACCGAAGACCTCTACCCGAAGAATTCAGCGGCGTCGTCGTAGCGGCTCTGCGGCACCAGCTTCAGCCGGCGCACCGCGTCGGCCAGCGGCACCCGCGCGATCTCCTGGCCGTGCAGCGCGACCATCATCCCGAACTCGCCGGCGTGCGCGGCGTCGGCGGCGTTGACACCGAACCGGGTGGCCAGCACGCGGTCGTACGGCGTCGGCGTGCCGCCGCGCTGCACGTGGCCGAGCACGGTGACGCGCACCTCCTTGCTGATGCGCTTCTCCACCTCGAGCGCGAGCTGCTGCGCGACACCGGTGAATCGCTCGTGACCGAACTCGTCGAGGCCGCCCTCGCGCAGCTGCATCGACCCGGGCGCGGGCTTGGCACCCTCGGCGACCACGCAGATGAAGTGCGAATCACCGCGCACGAAGCGCTGTTTGATCAGCCGGCAGACCTCTTCGACGTCGAACGGCTGCTCGGGGATCAGGATCAGGTGCGCGCCCGAGGCCAGCCCGGCGTTGAGCGCGATCCACCCGGCGTGGCGGCCCATCACCTCGACGAGCATCACCCGCTGGTGCGACTCGGCGGTGCTGTGCAGCCGGTCGATCGCCTCGCTGGCCACCGTCAGCGCGGTGTCGTGGCCGAACGTGACGTCGGTGCAGTCGATGTCGTTGTCGATGGTCTTGGGCACCCCGACCACCGGAACGCCTTCCTCAGCCAGCCAGTGCGCGGCGGTGAGCGTGCCCTCGCCGCCGATCGGGATCAGCACGTCGATGCCGTTGTCGTCGAGGGTCTGCTTGATCTGGTCCAGCCCGGCGCGCAGCTTCTCCGGATGCACGCGCGCGGTGCCCAGTACCGTGCCGCCCTTGGCCAGCAGCCGGTCGTTGCGATCGTCGTTGGCCAGCTGGATGCGCCGGTTCTCCAGCAGGCCGCGCCAGCCGTCCTGGAACCCGACGACCGAGGAGCCGTAGCGGACGTCGCACGTCCGCACCACCGCCCGGATCACTGCGTTCAGCCCAGGACAGTCGCCTCCACCAGTCAGCACTCCGATTCGCATGCGTTCATCTTGCCTGCTTCCACGTTGGTGCCGCGACCGCGCGGGAAACGCCGTCAGCGGAGCAGACATGCGCGCAGGGCGACTCGTCACGGCACTGGCGCTGCTCTGCAGCGCATTCGGGCTCGCGGCGGTCGCCGCGACGGTGACGCCGCTGAGCGGACCGGAGCAGTTAGACCGCGGTCGGCAGCGGGCCGCGGGCCGCCTCGTAGGCCGCCCCCACCCGGTACAGCCGGTCGTCGGCCAGTGCGGGCGCCATGATCTGCAGGCCGACCGGCAGGTTGTCGTCGGGCGACAGCCCCGCGGGCACCGACATCCCGCAGTGCCCGGCCAGGTTCAGCGGCAGCGTGCACAGGTCGAACAGGTACATCGCCAGCGGATCGTCGACCTTCTCGCCGAGCCGGAACGCCGTCGACGGGGTGGTCGGGGTGACCAGGACGTCGACGCTGCGGTAGGCCTCCTCGAGGTCGCGCGCGATCAGCGTGCGCACCTTCTGCGCCTGGTTGTAGTAGGCGTCGTAGTACCCCGCCGACAGCGCGTAGGTGCCGATCATGATGCGGCGCTTGACCTCCGGGCCGAACCCGGCGGCCCGCGTCATCGCCATGACCTCCTCGGCGCTGTGGGTGCCGTCGTCGCCGACCCGCAGGCCGTAGCGCATCGCGTCGAACCGGGCCAGGTTCGACGACACCTCCGACGGCAGGATCAGGTAGTACGCCGACAGCGCGTAGTCGAAGTGCGGGCAGTCCACCTCGGTGATCTCCGCACCCAGCTCGGTCAGCTTGTCGACCGCGGCGTTGAACGACGCCAGCACTCCCGGCTGGTAGCCCTCACCGCTGCGCAGCTGCTTGACGACGCCGATGCGCACGCCCTTCAGGTCGCCCGCGGCGCCCTCTCTGGCGGCGGCGACGACGTCGGGCACCGGCACGTCCAGCGACGTCGAGTCCTTCGGGTCGTGGCCGGCGATCACCTGGTGCAGCAGCGCGGTGTCGAGCACCGTGCGGGCGCACGGGCCGCCCTGGTCCAGCGACGACGCGCACGCCACCAGGCCGTACCGCGAGACGGTGCCGTAGGTGGGTTTGACGCCGACGGTCGCGGTCAGTGCGGCGGGCTGGCGGATCGAGCCGCCGGTGTCGGTGCCGATGGCCAGCGGCGCCTGGAAGGCCGCCAGCGCGGCCGCGCTGCCGCCGCCGGACCCGCCGGGCACCCGGTCGGTGTCCCAGGGGTTGCGGGTCGGGCCGTAGGCCGAGTTCTCGGTGGAGCTGCCCATCGCGAACTCGTCCATGTTGGTCTTGCCCAGGATCGGGATCCCGGCCGCGCGCAGCCGCACCGTCACCGTCGCGTCGTACGGCGACATCCAGCCCTCGAGGATCTTCGACCCGCAGGTGGTGGGCATGTCGGTGGTGGTGAACACGTCCTTGAGCGCCAGCGGCACCCCGGCCAGCGGGGACGGCAGCGTCTCCCCCGCGGCCACCGCCGCGTCGACGGTCGCCGCCGCGGCCAGCGCCTGCTCCTCGGCGACGTGCAGAAATGCGTGGTAGCGGTCGTCGGTGGCCGTGATCTGGTCCAGGCACGCCCGGGTGACCTCGGTCGAGGACACCTCCTTGGCGGCGATCCTGGCGGCCAGCGTCGCCGCGTCGGTCCTGATCAGCTCGCTCACTGGGCCTCCCCCAGGATTCGCGGCACCGCGAAGCGGCCCTCGGCGGCCTTGGGCGCCTGGTCGAGCGCCTCCTCCTGCGACAGCGACGGCTCCACGGTGTCCGGGCGCAGCACGTTCACCGATTTGAGCGGGTTGTCGGTGGGGTCGACGCCCGTGACGTCGACGGCCTGGATCTGGCTGACGTGACCGATGATCGCGTCGAGCTGACCGGCATAGCTGTCCAGCTCGTCCTCGGTCAGGGCGAGCCTCGCCAGCCGGGCCAGGTGAGCGACCTCGTCTCGGGAGATTTGCGACACGAGGCAAGCGTAGTCACCGGCTCGCGCGGGAACGCCGCCGGGAATGCTGCGCCGTGGGCGCTGTGCGAGAGTGTTGCGCGTGCCTTCGTACCTGCTGCGCGTCCAACTGGAGGATCGACCAGGCAGCCTCGGCTCCCTGGCCGTGGCGCTCGGGTCGGTCGGCGCCGACATCCTGTCCCTCGACGTGGTGGAGCGATCCGCCGGCTACGCCATCGACGACCTGGTGGTCGAACTGCCGGCGGGCGCCATGCCCGACATGCTGATCACCGCCGCCGAACAGCTCAAGGGCGTCTACGTCGACACGGTGCGGCCGCACACCGGGCTGCTGGAGGCGCACCGCGAGCTGGAGCTGATCGACCACATCGCGGCCGCGCCGCGCGACGCCAAGCTGCAGGTGCTCGCCGATGAGGCGCCGCGGGTGCTGCGGGTGGGCTGGACGACGGTGGTCCGGCTCACCGAGGACGGCCCGCAGCGCGTGGTGGGAAGTCCCAGCGCCCCGGAGACGCAGGCCGCCGAGCTGCCGTGGCTGCCGCTGGAGCACGCCGAGGCGCTCGACGGCGACGCGGACTGGGTGCCCCAGGTGTGGCGGGACATGGCCACCACACTGGCGGCCGCACCGCTGGGCGACCCGAACACCGCGGTGGTGCTGGGCCGCCCCGGTGGTCCGCTGTTCCGGCCGTCGGAGGTCGCCCGGCTGGGTTACCTCGCCGGGATCGTCGCCACGATCCTGCGCTGAATTTGCTTGTGTTCCAGCCTGATCGGCGTCAGCCGCCGGCGGGCACCGGGTAGCGGTCGTTGACGTCGGCGTTGCTGTCCTTGCGTGCGCAGTGCGCGCAGCAGAAGATCGCCTCCTCGGTCTCGATGCCGTGGCCCAGGATCCGGCAGCCGCAGTGCGCGCATGCCGGCGCCAGGACCGCGGCGGCGCATTCGATGCTGTCGAACGTCGCGGTGCGGTCCTCGCCCCACGTCACGGTGAACGCCTTGTCGTAGTCGTTGCCACAGGTATCGCAGATCGCCATCGGAACTCCTTGTCGCCTCGCCCGCCGGGTGCCCGGTGCGCGAGGCGGACAAACGCCCGACCGGTCAGACCCCGTCGGGGCCGTGTTCGAGCAGTCGCACGAACCCGTCCTCGTCGAGGATCGGCACTCCGAGTTCGACGGCCTTGTCGTACTTGGAGCCCGGCGAGTCGCCGGCGACGACGAACGCGGTCTTCTTCGACACCGACCCGGCCGCCTTGCCGCCGCGCGCGACGATCGCCTCCTTGGCGTCGTCGCGGGAGAAGTTCGTCAGCGACCCGGTGACGACGATCGAGAGCCCCTCCAGCGTGCGCGGAATGTTCTCGTCGCGCTCGTCGGCCATCCGCACCCCGGCGGCGCGCCACTTGTCGACGATCGCCAGATGCCAGTCGACGGTGAACCACTCCTTGACCGCGGCGGCGATCGTCGGCCCGACCCCCTCGACGGCGGACAGTTCCTCCTCGGAGGCGGCCATGATCGCGTCGAGGCTGCCGTACTCGGTGGCCAGCGCGCGGGCCGCGGTCGGTCCGACGTGGCGGATGGACAGCGCGACGAGCACCCGCCACAGCGGCTGCTCCTTGGCCTTGCCGAGATTGGCCAGCAGCCGTCTGCCGTTGGCCGACAGCTTGCCGTCCTTGGTGCGGAACAGGTCGGTGCGCAGCAGGTCGTCCTCGGTGAGGGTGAACAGGTCGCCCTCGTCGGTGATGACGCCGGCCTGCAGCAGCGCGATGCCGGCCTCATAGCCCAGGCCCTCGATGTCGAAGGCGCCGCGGCTGGCGACGTGAAACACCCGCTCGCGCAACTGCGCCGGGCAGGACCGGGTGTTCGGGCAGCGGATGTCGGCGTCGCCCTCCTTGGCCGGTGCCAGTTCGGCGCCGCACTCCGGGCAGTGGGTGGGCATCACGAACTCGCGCTCGGTGCCGTCGCGCAGATCGACCACCGGGCCGAGCACCTCGGGGATGACGTCACCGGCCTTGCGGATCACCACGGTGTCGCCGATCAGCACGCCCTTGCGCTTGACCTCCTGGGCGTTGTGCAACGTCGCCTGGCTGACCGTGGAGCCGGCCACCTTCACCGGGGTCATGAACGCGAACGGCGTGACCCGGCCGGTGCGCCCGACGTTGACCTTGATGTCGAGCAGCTTGGTCTGCGCCTCCTCGGGCGGGTACTTGTAGGCGATCGCCCAGCGCGGCGCGCGGGAGGTGGCGCCGAGCCGGCGCTGCTGCGCGATGTCGTCGACTTTGACCACCACACCGTCGATTTCGTGGTCGACCTCGTGGCGGTGCTCACCCCAGTAGGCGATGCGCTCGGCGACCGCCTCGATGCCCTTGACCCGGGTGGTGTGCTCGCTGGTCGGCAGCCCCCACGCCTTGAGCGCGCGGTAGGCGTCGTGCAGCGTCGCGGGCCGGAAACCCTCGGCGTGGCCGACGCCGTGGCAGATCATCCGCAGTTTTCGCCGCGCGGTGACCGCGGGGTTCTTCTGCCGCAGCGATCCGGCGGCGCTGTTGCGCGGGTTGGCGAACGGCGGCTTGCCCTCGGCCACCAGACCCGCGTTGAGCTCCTCGAAGTCGGCGACCCGGAAGTACACCTCGCCGCGCACCTCGAGCACCTTCGGGATCGGGAATTCGTCGCTGGGCGTGAGCTTTTCGGGGATGTCGCCGATGGTGCGGGCGTTGAGGGTGACGTCCTCTCCGGTGCGGCCGTCGCCGCGGGTGGCGCCGCGCTCGAGCCTGCCGTCGCGGTAGACCAGCGACAGCGCCACGCCGTCGACCTTGAGCTCGCACAGGAACCACGGGTCCTCGCCGATCTCGGACTTGACGCGCCCGGCCCACGCGGTGAGCTCGTCATAGGTGAAGGCGTTGTCGAGGCTGAGCATCCGCTCGAGGTGCTCGGCCGGGGTGAAGTCGGTGGCGAAACCGGCGCCGCCGACCAGCTGGGTCGGCGAGTCCGGGGTGCGCAGTTCGGGATGCTGCTCCTCGAGGGCCTCCAGCTCGCGCAGCAGCGCGTCGAACTCGGCGTCGGAGATGATCGGCGCGTCGCGCACGTAGTAGCGGAACTGGTGCTCGCGCACCTCGTCGGCGAGCTCCTGCCAGCGGCGGCGCAGATCGGCGTCGGGACCGTCCTCGGCCTGCTCAGCCAGTGTCGTCTCGGGATCCGGAGTTGCCTTGGCGCTCACTCTCGCAGGCTAACCGAGGACGCAGACACGGCGGCGAGCACTCCGATTTGTGAATCCGGCGACGGTTTCGGCGCCCGAAGCGTCGCTGGATTCACAAATCAGCTGTCACCGCCGGCCGATAGCCTGATGCCATGCCGCATCCGGTGATGTTCTCCGACGACGACTTCGGGTTGGCCGAGGTCCGCGGGATCGCGCTGAGCTTTCCCGGGGCGATCGAGAAGATCTCGTGGGGCCGCCCGGTGTTCTGCGCGCCGAAGATGTTCGTGATGTACGGCGGCAGCGTCAAGCCCGCCACCAAGGGCGGGGACTACGTCCAGTACCCGCATTCGATCCTGGTCAAGGTCGACGAGGTCGACCGACCGGCGCTCGAACAGGACGACCGGTTCTTCTTCCCCGCCTACATGGGCCCGTTCGGCTGGCTGGGCATGGATCTGACGGCCGGTCGCCGCGGACCGGACTGGACCGAGGTGCGCGAGCTCATCGACGCCTCCTACCGGTTGATCGCGCCGAAGAAGTTCATCCGACAGCTGGACCAAGGCTGACCCCGAGCGGGGGTCGGCATGGTTCGATCTAGGCCATGAGTTTCGCGAGCCCCTTTCCGGAAGTCGAGATCCCGTCCGCCAGCGTCTACGAGTACCTGTTCGGCGACATCGCCGAGCACGACCTCGACCGGATCGCGCTGGTCGACGCGAAGTCGGGGCGCGAGACCAGCTACCGCGAACTGATCGGCCGCATCGACGCGTTCGCCGGCGCGCTGGCGCACCGCGGGCTCGGCGTCGGCGACGTCATCGGCCTGCTGTCGCCCAACAGCTCCGGGTTCGCCGTCGCGTTCCACGGCATCCTGCGCTCCGGCGCCACCGCCACCACGATCAACGCGCTGTTCACCGCCAAGGACATCGCCAAGCAGCTGGCCGACTCGAAGGCGGTCATGCTGGTGACGGTCAGCGCGCTGCTGCCGCAGGCCAAGCAGGCGGCGGCCGAGGTCGGGATCGCCGACGACAACCTCATCGTGCTCGACGGCGCCGGCCGCGACGCCGACGGCCACCCCAACGCGGCGGAGCTGATGGGCCCGGGCTACCCGCCGCCGCAGGTGAGCTTCGCGCCGTCGTCGCACCTAGCGGTGCTGCCCTACAGCTCCGGCACCACCGGCAATCCCAAGGGCGTCATGCTGACCCACCGCAACCTGGTCGCCAACGTCGCGCAGATCCGCCCGCTGCACGGCATGGTGCCCGACGACGCGGTGCTCGCGGTGCTGCCCTTCTTCCACATCTACGGAATGACGGTGCTGCTCAACGCCGCTCTGCACGCCCGCGCCCGGCTGATCATCATGCCGAGCTTCGACCTCGAGGAGTTTCTGGCCAACATCCAGAACCACAACTGCACCATCGCGTTCATCGCCCCGCCGGTGGCGGTCGCGCTGGCCAAGCATCCGATGGTCGACCAGTACAACCTGACGTCGCTGAGCACCGTGATGTCCGGCGCCGCCCCGCTCGACGCCGACCTGGGCCACGCCGTGGCGAAACGGTTGGGCTGCCGTGTCGTTCAGGGTTACGGCATGAGTGAGCTCAGCCCGGTCAGCCACATCACCCCGTTCGACGGCGGGAAGCTCAACATGGCGGTCGAGGCGCCGCTGAGCTCGGTCGGCTGGACGGTGTCCAACGCCGCATCCAAGATCATCGACCCGGAGACCGGCGACGAGATCGACCCGCCCGCAGAGGGTTTGAGCAAGACCGGCGAGCTGTGGTTCAAGGGGCCGAACGTGATGGCCGGCTACCTCAACAACGATGAGGCCACCCGCGCCACCATCGACGAGGACGGCTGGCTGCACACCGGCGACCTCGCCCAGGTCGACGCCAACGGCTGCGTGTACATCGTCGACCGGCTCAAGGAGCTGATCAAGTACAAGGGCTACCAGGTGCCGCCCGCCGAGCTGGAGGCCGTGCTGCTGAGCCATCCCAAGATCGCCGACGCCGCGGTGATCGGGGTCAACGACGCCGACGGCGAGGAGATCCCGAAGGCGTTCGTGGTCAAGCAGCCCGGCGAGGAGCTGACCGAGGACGAGGTGATCGAGTTCGTCGCCGGTCAGGTGGCGCCGTACAAGAAGGTGCGTCAGGTGGCGTTCATCGACGCGGTGCCCAAGTCGGCGTCGGGCAAGATCCTGCGCAAGGATCTGCGCGGCTGACTCAGATCCGGCTGCGGATCCGCTCGGCGGCCTGCGCGGCGCGGGCCTGCCGGTAACCGAGCGCCGCACCGGCGATCGGGATCAGCAGCAGGCCGCCGATCCCCCACAGCGGGCTGGCGATGTCGGTGGGCGGGGTCACCGCGAACTGTTTGGTGATCGCCGGCGGGGTGATGACCCGCTCGACCCAGGACGGCGGCGCGACCACCGGGGCCGGCGGCTCGGGGGCGGGCGCGGCGGGCGCCGGTGCGGGCACGCGCCACCGCGGATCAGGGGCGGCTGTCCGCGTGCCCGGGGTGCGGCCGTTGCCGACCGTCACCTCCGGCGCTTGCGGCGCCGACGGTGCGACACCGCCGGGCACCGGGGGTGCGGCCGCGGGATGCGGGTTGCTGGCCGCCGGATTGTCACCGTTGGCGGGCGGCGCGGCAGCACTGCTCGAGCCGCCCGAGCCGCTCGCGCCGCTCGACGGACCGGTGGAAGGTCGGTTGTTCGGCGGCGACTGTACGGGCCCGCGGCCCGAGCCGACGCGCGACTCGGCGATGCCGCTGCCGGGGGTCCGGCTGCCGGCACTGCCGGGGCTGCGGCCGGCGCTTGCACCGCTGCCGCCTCGCCCGGAGTCGTTGCGGCCGAAGTCATTGCGGCCGGAGTCATTGCGGCCGGAGTCATTGCGGCCGGAGTCATTGCGGCCGGGGCCGCGGCCGTTATTGAAGTTGTGGCCGGCGTCCCGGCGATCATGACCGGTGGCGCCGCCGCGATTGTTGTTGGAGCCGGGTTTGTTCGAGCCGCGGTTCTGGCTGCCGCCGCGGTCGGAACTCGAGCCACGGTCGGACCCACCCGAGTGGCCGGGATGGGCGGTCGCGACGTCCACACCGGGACCGCTCAACAGAAGGACCGCGGTCACCACTCCGACACCTGCTGCGAGGCGCGGGTTCACTCCGAGTACCAATCCTCTCGAGGGCAACGGCGGGCGGTGCCGCCTGCGAAGCATTCTTACACGCGCGCCGAACCCGCGGGTTGGCTCTGCGAAGTTCCCCGGCCGATCCGTCAGCTAACCGCCGATCACCTATCCTCGACGAACTCGCGCAGGCGGTCGATCGCGCGGTCCCAGCGCTGTGACAACCGGGTCAGGTATTCGCTGGCGTCGGCGAGCGGCGCGGGTTCCATTCGCCAGATCCGCTCGCGTCCGCTGCGGGAACTGCTGACCACCCCGGCCGCCTCCAGGAGTTGCAGGTGCTTGGTCGCAGCCTGTCTGGTCACCGGTACCACTTCGGCGATCTCGGTCGTGGAGCACGGTCCGCCGTCGCACAACCGGGTGACGATGCGCAGCCGGTTGGGATCGCCCAGAGCATCGAAGAACGCCGACAGGGGCGCCTCCGCCACGCTCATACGGTCTCACCGACCGACAGGTACTTGCGTACCAGTTGAGTCTGGGTGGCCCAGCCCTGGCTGTTCTCTCGGAATGCGGCGGCGCGACGGTCAGCGGGAATCCGGTCGAACCCGGATTCGACGATGCGCAACAGCACGCCCTCCGGGGTCTCCGCGAGGGTGAGCTCGACCAGTGTGGTCGGTTCGTTGGCGAGATCAGCGTGCTCGTCGATGAGGTACGGGTGCCAGCGGAACGCCAGCCGGCGCGGCGGTTCGACCGCCTCGATGTACCAGGGCGAGGCCGTCCCGGCGAACGCCTCCTGTTGCCGGGCGACGTCGGCGTCCACGGCCGTGGGGGTCATGACGCCGGTGACCGCGGTGCCGGCCACAAACGGCCCGTCGAAGCGCACCCCGAACCACTGGCCGAACTCGTCGGCGTCGCTGACCGCCCGCCAGACCCGTTGCAGCGGCGCCCGCAGCAGGACTTCCTTTTCGATCCGATCACTGGCCATGTGCAACCTCCTGGTTGCGTGTCACGCTACGCCCGATCGGCCGCGATGCGCAACCGTTCGGTTGCTTTTCGTTCCGAGTGCTTTTCGTTCCGAGTGCTTTTCGTTCCGGGGTGGCGCCGAGTTCGACGTCAGGGTCGTGATCGCGACCTATCCACGACCCTGGTGTCGAAGTCGCGGCCCCTAAGGCCCGGCGCCGGCGGCTCAGACCGCGTCGGGGTCCTCGGCGAACACGTCGGCGGCCTTCTGGGCGAGCTCGACCGCTCTGCGAGCCCACCCGGCGTCGGCGCCGGCGAGCCCGCACGCGGGTGTGATGCCGATCCGCTCGCGCAGCACCGACCGCGCGAAGCCGAGGCGGTCGGTCACCGAGGCGGCGGCGGTGGCGATCTCCTCGGCCGACGGGCGGGACTGCGGGGCGGTCGTGGCGACGACGCCGAGCAGCACGGTGCGCCCGGTCTCGAGGAACTCCCCGATACCGTCGAGGTCCGCGGGCTCCAGCGTCGAGACATCCACCGACACCGCGTGAATCGCGGTGCGCTGCAATACTTTCCATGGAACACCGGCGGAACAGCTGTGCAGCATCACCTCGCCGCCGACGGTCTCGACACACTCGTCGAACAGCCCGACGGCCACCGACTCGTCGACCGGGTGCACCGGCGTCAGGCTGGTCACCCCGGTGAGCCTGCCCTCCAGCGCGGCCGGCAGCAGCGGTTCGTCGAACTGCACCACCACCGCGGCCTCCAGCCGGCGCGCCAGCTGGGCCCGGTGCGCCGCCACCCCCTCGGCCAGCGAGGTCGTCAGGTCGCGCACGGCGCCGGCGTCGGTGAGCGCGCGGTGCCCGTTGTGCAGTTCCAGTTGCGCCGCCAGCGTGACGGGCCCGGGTGCCTGCACCTTGACCGTGCGGCCGGCGCCGCGCAGCCCGGCCTTCTCCCAGGCCTCCTCCAGCACGTCGAGGTCCTCGTCGAGCAGGCTGGCGGCGCGCCGGGTGACCGCGGTGCGGCCGGCCGCGACGCGGTACCCGCGCGGCACGGTGTCGAGGGTGATGTCGATCAGCAGTGCCCCGGCACGGCCGATGATGTCGGCACCCACCCCGCGGGCCGGAAGTTCGGCCAGATGCGGCAGCTGGTGCAGTTCGCCGACGATGACCGCGGCGGCGTCACGCGGCGACGTGCCCGGCCAGGATCCGATGCCGGTGGCGGTGGCGAACACACTCACTCGGTGCACAGTATTCGATCCGGTTGTTCTCGGTCGAAAGGGTTGCAAGGATCGGGCCATGCCCGCAGCACCGCGCCGCACCGCCGTGTGGTGTGCGGTCGCGGCGCTGGCCGCGGGCTGCGCCCACAGCGTCACCGGGCAGGCGGTGCGCGTGGTGCCGGGTATCGACGACGACTCCCGCTCCCCCGTCGACGTCGAGACGATCATGCTCAGCCAGGAGCGGATGCAGGCGATCACCGGCGCGGGGGCCGATCTCACGATCATCCCGACGATGGACGGCAAGATCCCCGTCGACATCACCCCGCTGATGGACACCACCCCGCAGCCGTGCCGGTGGTTCTTCGCCGAGACCCAGACCTTCGGGCCGGAGGTCGAGGAGTTCCACAAGACGACGTTTCAGCACCCGCCCGGGAGCGGTCTGATCTCCCAGGGCGCGGCGGCCTACCGCGACGCCGCCACCGCGCGCCGCGCGTTCGACAGCCTGGTCGCGCTTGTCGACGACTGCGCCGCAACACCGTTGGGCGCGATGTTCGTCGGCGACTGGGCGGCGGGCGCGGACAGGCTGCAGACCCGCGCGGCCAACGGGTGCGGGCGCGACTACCGGGTGAAGTCGGTGGTGCTCGTCGAGGTGACCGCGTGCCGGTTCCCGGACTCGGTGCCCGACATCGTCATCACCAACATCCTGGCCAACGTGCCCGGTTAACGGGTGATGGTGGCGCTGGCGAGCACCTCGTCGCCGTCGGGGTCGGGCCGGTAGAGCACCATCGTCTGGCCCGGGGCCACCCCGCGCAGCGGTGCGCGCAGGTTCGTCACGAGCCGGCCGTCGCGCAACTCGGCCACCCCGTCGGCCAGACCGCCGTGCGCGCGCACCTGCACCTGGCACTCGACCGGACCGTCGAACGGCACACCCGAGGTGAACACCGGGCGCTCCCCCGTCAGCGTCCACACGTCGAGTTCCTCGGCAGTGCCGACCCGCACGGTCGCGGTGTCGGGGTCGATGCCGGTGACGTAGCGCGGTCGCCCGTCCGGGCCCGGGCCGGCCAGACCCAGTCCCTTGCGCTGACCGATGGTGAACCCGTGCACGCCGTCGTGTTCGGCGAGCACCGTGCCGCTCGAGTCCACCACCGCGCCCTTGCGCACGCCGATGCGGGTACCGAGGAAGGTGCGGGTGTCACCGGAGGGGATGAAGCAGATGTCGTGGCTGTCGGGTTTGTCGGCCACCGCGAGCCCACGCCGCGCGGCCTCCTCGCGGATCTGCGGCTTCGGGGTGTCGCCCACGGGAAACACCGCGTGGCGCAACTGTTCTGCGGTCAGCACGGCCAGCACATAGGATTGGTCCTTGTCGGCGTCGACCGCCCGGCGCAGCCGCCCGTCGGACAGCCGGGCGTAGTGGCCGGTGGCGACGGCGTCGAACCCGAGCGCCAGGGCGCGCGCGGCCAGCGCGGAGAACTTGATGCGCTCGTTGCACCGCACGCACGGGTTCGGGGTCTCGCCGCGGGCGTAGGAGGAGACGAAGTCGTCGATCACGTCCTCTTTGAACCGGTCGGCGAAATCCCAGACGTAGAACGGGATGTCGAGGATGTCGGCGACCCGGCGGGCGTCGGCGGCGTCCTCCTTCGAGCAGCAGCCGCGCGATCCGGTGCGCAGCGTGCCCGGCGCGCTCGACAGCGCCAGGTGCACACCGACCACGTCGTGTCCGGCGTCGACCATCCGGGCGGCGGCGACCGAGGAGTCGACCCCGCCACTCATCGCGACCAGCACCCGCATCAGCGATCCACCCCGGAACTGGCCAGTGCGGCGGCGCGGGCGCGCTCGACCGCGGCGGGCAGTACCGCCAGCGCGGCGTCGACGTCTGCCTCAGTGCTGGTGTGGCCCAGCGACAGCCGCAGCGAGCCGCGGGCGTGCGCCGGGTCGGCGCCCATCGCGATCAGCACGTGCGACGGCTGCGCCACACCGGCCGTGCACGCCGACCCGGTGGAACACTCGATTCCCTTGGCGTCCAACAACATCAGCAGCGAGTCACCCTCGCAGCCGCGGAACGTGAAGTGCGAGTTGCCGGGCAGCCGCGCATCGCCGGTGGCACCGTTGAGGTCGACGTCGTCGATGGTGGACAGCACCCCCTCGACCAGTCGGTCGCGCAGTGCCGCGACCCGGGCGCTGTTGGCCTCCAGGCCTTCGATCGCGACCTCGGCCGCCACCGCCATCGCCACCGCGGCTGCGACATTCGGTGTGCCCGAACGCACGTCGCGCTCCTGGCCACCGCCGTGCAGCAGCGGTACGCACGCGGTGTCGCGGCGCAGCAGCAGGGCGCCGATCCCCACCGGGCCGCCGAACTTGTGGGCGCCGATGCTCATCGCCGACAGCCCGCTGGCGGCGAAGTCGACCGGGATCTGCCCGATGGCCTGGACCGCGTCGCTGTGCATCGGAACATCGAATTCGGCGGCCACGGCTGCCAGTTCGGCGATCGGCATGATGGTGCCGACCTCGTTGTTGGCCCACATCACCGTCACCAGCGCGACGTCGTCGTGGGCCTGCAGCACGTCACGCAGCGCCGCCGCCGTCACCGCGCCGTCCTTGTCGACGGGCAGCCAGGTCACCTCGGCGCCCTCGTGCTCGACGAGCCACTCCACGGCGTCGAGCACCGCGTGATGCTCGACGGGGGTGGTGACGATGCGGACCCGGCGGGCGTCGGCGTCGCGGCGCGCCCAGTAGATGCCCTTGACCGCGAGGTTGTCGCTCTCGGTGCCGCCCGCGGTGAAGATCACCTCCGAGGGACGCGCCCCGAGCAGCTGCGCCAGCTTCTCGCGTGACTCCTCCATCCGCCGGCGTGCGACGCGCCCCGTGCCGTGCAGCGACGAGGCGTTGCCGACCGTGGCCAGGGCAGCCGTCATCGCCTCGATCGCAGCGGGGTGCATCGGGGTGGTGGCGGCGTGATCCAGGTAGACCGGCTGATGCGAGGTCATAACCAGTCCAGAATAGCCGTCGCCCCAGAACAGGGCCGATTCGCTCAGGCCACGAGCGCGTGACCTGCCCGCCCGGCGCCGCGCACCGCGCGCTCACACCGCCCGGCCAGGTCACGTCGGTCGCCGCGCGGCAACTGCAGCGGCCCCACGTCGACCCGCACCAGCGTGCGCCGCGCCGCCAGCAGCCGGCGCAGCGACGCCGGCAGGGTGTCGTCGCCCACGTAGGCGGCCACGGTGCTCGGCGCGCCGTCGCGGTCGTGATAGCTCAGCCGCAGCGGCTGCACGGGCCGTTCTGCGTCGACCGCGGCCTGAAACAGCGCGGGCCGGAAGCGGCCGTATGCCACCCCGCAGTAGGTGGTGCCCTCCGGGAACGCCACCACGGTCTGTCCGGCACGCAGGGCCTGCGCCACGGCGGCGACGACGTCGGGCAGCCGGCGCAGGTTGGCCCGCTCGATCGGGATCACCCGCATCAGACGGGCCAGCAGGCCCAGACCCGGCCAACTCACCACTTCAGACTTGGCGACGAACCGGCCCGGCAGCACCGCGCCGATGACGAACACATCCACCCAGGACACGTGCCCGCTCACCACCAGTACTCCGCTCAGGTTCCGAATGGGCCCTCCCGACAACGTGATCCGCACACCCAGGCAACGCAGCATCAGGCGGCAGTAGCCGCGGGCCAACCGGGCGCGACCGGGTGCGGGCAGCATCAGCGCCGGCGCCACCGCGAGCAGCAGCCCCGCGGCTGTCGCACGCAACAGCGTCCGCGCGGTCACCCACACCCGTCGCCCGGCCAGCTCCGCACGCACACAGGTCACGTCGCAGTCGGCGACGGGCACCCAGCCGCTCACCGGGCGGCCCCGGCAGCCGCATCCACCGCCCGCAGCCTGCGCAGGTAGCGGATGTCGGCGCGGCGCTTGTCCAGCAGGGCCGGGAAGTCGCCGACGCCGAAGTCGGGGTCGTGGGCCGGCTCACCGCAGATCTGCGCGCCCAGGCGCAAGTAACCGCGCATCAGCGGCGGCACCGTGACCCGGGCCGGCGGTTCGATGGCGTCCAGACCGCGGCCGTTCACGGTCACCGGCCGGTGCGGCACCACGGCGACCGGCGCGGCGTGGCGCCGCCGGACGACGTCGCGGACCCCGCGGATCTGGGCGCCCGGCGCACCCTCCCCGTGCACCGGCACCGACACGCATCCGGTCACGTAGTCGTAGCCGCGATGGTCGAGGTAGGCGAGGATGCCGGCCCACATCAACAGCACCACCGCGCCGTTGCGGTGGTCGGCACGCACCACGGCGCGCCCCATCTCCACCAGATGCGGACGCAGCGCGTCGAGTCCGCGGACATCGAATTCGGTTGCGGTGTAAAGACCCCCGGCGGCGACCGCGCCGGGCGGCGGAAGCATGCGGTAGCAGCCCACCAGCTCGCCGGAGGCGTCGTCGCGGACCAGCAGGTGGTCGCAGTGCTCGTCGAAGAGGTCGGCGTCGCGACCGTCGTCGGACGGCGCCAGCGTGTAGCCGGGTTCGGCGGTGAACACGTCGTGGCGCAACCGCTGCGCGGCGTCGATCAGCTCGGGGTCACGCGACAGCAGCAGTGAGTAGCGCGGTGCGGATTCCGCGCCCCGCTCGGAACTGGTTTCGGGACCGATGAGAACAGAAGCGGTGCTCATGGTTGCACGCTCGCGCACCCACCTCTCCGGCCGGCGTCGCACGCATGACGTGTCCGTGAGCGTCAGGTGACGGGTTCGCCGAAATGCACGAAACCCCGGTGCACGGGGCACCGGGGTTTCGCGGAAGTGAAGAGATCAGCCCTTGCGAGCCTTGATCGCCTCGGTCAGCTGCGGCGTGACCTTGAACAGGTCACCCACGATGCCGAGGTCGGCGATCTCGAAGATCGGGGCCTCTTCGTCCTTGTTGACCGCGACGATGGTCTTCGAGGTCTGCATACCGGCGCGGTGCTGGATCGCACCGGAGATGCCCAGCGCGATGTACAGCTGCGGCGAGACCGTCTTACCGGTCTGGCCGACCTGGAACTGGCCCGGGTAGTAGCCCGAGTCGACCGCGGCGCGGGAGGCACCGACGGCGCCGCCCAGCGAGTCGGCCAGCTCCTCGACGACCTTGAAGCCCTCGGCGCTGCCGACACCGCGGCCACCCGAGACCACGACCGCGGCCTCGGTCAGCTCCGGACGGTCACCGGCGACGGCCGGCTCGCGCTTGGTGATCTTCGTCGCGTTCTCGGCCTGCGCCGGGACCTCGACGTTGACGACCTCACCGGCAGCGGCCTGCGGCTCGGCCTCGACCGAACCGGCGCGCAGCGTGATGACCGGCAGCTCGCCGGTGGACTGGGCCTCGACGGTGAAGGCGCCACCGAAGATGCTGTGCACGGCCACGCCGCCGTCCTTGACCTCGACGACGTCGGACAGCACACCGGCGCCGACGCGCGCGGCCAGCCGGCCCGCGATCTCCTTGCCGTCGGCGTTGGCGGCCACCAGCACGCCGGCCGGCGACACCGACTCGACCAGCGAGGCCAGCACGTCGACCTGCGGGGTGATCAGGTAGTTGACCGCGTCGTCGGACTCGGCGACGTAGATCTTGGCCGCACCGGCCTCCTTGAGGCCGTCGGCCAGCGGGGCGGCGGTGCCCGGCGCGCCGATCACGACGGCCGACGGCTCGCCCAGCTTGCGGGCGGCGGTGATGAGCTCGGAGGTGACCTTCTTCAGCGCACCGTCAGCGTGCTCCACGAGCACGAGTACTTCAGCCATGGGTATGTCTCTCGTTTCTCAAGTACTGGGTAGTGACCGGCTAGATGATTTTCTGAGCGACCAGGTACTCGGCGATCTTGGTGCCGCCGTCGCCCTCGTCGGTGATCTTCTCGCCGGCCGTCTTCGGCGGCTTCGGGGTCGAGGCCAGCACCTTGGTGCCCGCGTTGGCCAGGCCCACCTCGTCGGCCTCGACACCGATCTCGGCGAGCGAGAGCTTGGTGACTTCCTTCTTCTTGGCGGCCATGATGCCCTTGAAGGACGGGAAGCGCGGCTCGTTGATCTTCTCGGTGACGCTGATCACGGCGGGCAGCGGGGCCTCGACGGTGAACACACCCTCGTCGGTCTCGCGCTCGCCGACGACCTTGCCGCCCTCGACGGTCACCTTGCGCAGGTGGGTCAGCTGCGGCAGGCCCAGGTACTCGGCGATGATCGCCGGGACCGCACCGCCGGTGCCGTCGGTGGCCTCGTTACCCGCGATGACCAGCTCGGTGCCCTCGATGGTGCCCAGCGCACGGGCCAGCGCCCACGCGGTCTGGATCATGTCCGAGCCGTGCATGCCGTCGTCGACGATGTGCACCGCCTTGTCGGCACCCATCGACAGCGCCTTGCGGATCGCCTCGGTGGCCCGCTCCGGACCGGCGGTCAGCACGGTCACCGTGCCGGCGGCGTCACCCTCACGCTCCTTGATCAGCAGCGCCTCCTCGACGGCGCGCTCGTTGATCTCGTCGAGCACGGCGTCGGCGGCCTCCCGGTCCAGGGTGAAATCGCTGTCGGAAAGCTTGCGCTCCGACCAGGTGTCAGGGACCTGTTTGATCAGGACCACGATGTTCGTCATGAGTCTGGTTCGTCCTCCTCGGAAGGCCGGGCGAGCCGGCCCTGCTGTACCACGTTTCGTGCAACAACCACATGTTACTCGCGGGTAACTTCTGGCGGTTCGCAGGAACACCATAGCTGGTCGAAGTTTGCGTTCCACCAGCACGTAGGGGGCGAACCGTTCGCCAGTGCGCGGTTTCACGTTAGCCTGCCTTGCAATGAGCGCATATGTGGCCGGCGCGGCGAACGACGCGGCGACCGGGGAGAACAGTCGGCCGGAACTCCCGCTGACCGGTGAACGCACCGTTCCGGGGCTGGCGGAGGAGAATTACTGGTTCCGCCGCCACGAGGTCGTCTACGAGCGACTGGCCGGTCGCTGCGCAGGTCGTGACGTGCTCGAGGCCGGCTGTGGCGAAGGTTACGGCGCGGATCTGATCGCCGACGTGGGGCGCCGCGTCATCGGCCTGGACTACGACGAGACCGCTGTCGCCCACGTCCGGGCCCGGTATCCGCGGGTGGAGATGCACCACGGCAACCTCGCCGCGCTGCCGCTGGCCGACGAGACCGTCGACGTCGTGGTCAACTTCCAGGTCATCGAGCACCTGTGGGACCAGGGCCAGTTCGTGCGCGAGTGCGCCCGGGTGCTGCGGCCCGGCGGGCTGCTGCTGATGTCGACGCCGAACCGGATCACCTTCTCCCCCGGCCGCGACACCCCGATCAACCCGTTCCACACCCGGGAGCTCAACGCCGCCGAGCTGACCGAACTGCTGACCGACAACGGCTTCGCGCTGGAGTCCATGCTCGGGGTGTTCCACGGCCCGCGCCTGCGCGAGCTCGACGCCCGCCACGGCGGCTCGCTGATCGACGCGCAGATCGCCCGCGCACTCGCCGACGCGCCGTGGCCGGCGGAGTTGCTGGCCGACGTCGCCTCGGTGCGCACCGAGGACTTCGATCTGCTCGACGCGGCCGAGCGCGACATCGACGACAGCCTGGATCTGGTCGCGATCGCGGTGCGCACATGACCGCCCCACCGGTTCCGGGCCTCTTCACGTTCGTCCTGCACACCCATCTGCCGTGGCTGGCCCATCACGGGCGTTGGCCGGTCGGCGAGGAGTGGCTCTACCAGTCCTGGTCGGCGGCCTACCTGCCGCTGATGAACGTGCTGCGCACCCTTGCCGACGAGGGCCGGCGGCACGTGCTGACGCTGGGCATGACCCCGGTGGTCACCGCCCAGCTCGACGACCCGTACTGCCTGGCCGGGATGCACCACTGGCTGGCCAACTGGCAGCTGCGCGCCCTGGAGGCCACCACCCTGCCGGATCCGTTGCGGCAGTTCGGTATTCGCGAGCACGCGATCGCCGAGACGGCGCTGGAGGACTTCGCGACGCGGTGGGCGCACGGCGGCAGCCCGGTGCTGCGCGAACTGATCGACGCCGAGACCATCGAACTGCTCGGCGGACCGCTGTCGCACCCGTTCCAGCCGCTGCTGAACCCGCGGCTGCGGGAGTTCGCGCTGCGCGAGGGTCTGGCCGACGCGAAGCTGCGCTTCGACCACACCCCCACCGGCATCTGGGCCCCCGAGTGCGCGTACGCGCCCGGGATGGAGGACGGTTACGCCGCCGCCGGCGTCGGCCACTTCATGGTCGACGGACCCTCGCTGCACGGCGACACCGCGCTGGGGCGGCCGGTCGGCGACTCCGACGTCATCGCGTTCGGCCGTGACCTTCAGGTCAGCTACCGGGTGTGGTCGCCGAAGTCCGGCTATCCCGGCCACGCCGCCTACCGCGACTTCCACACCTACGACCACACCACCGGCCTCAAACCCGCCCGGGTCACCGGCCGCACCGTGCCGTCGGAGAACAAGGCCCCCTACGATCCCGAGCGCGCCGACCGGGCCGTCGACAAGCACGTCGCGGACTTCGTCGCGGTGGTGCGCCAGCGGCTGCTCGACGAGAGCGAGCGCATCGGCAGGCCCGCACACGTCATCGCCGCGTTCGACACCGAGCTGTTCGGCCACTGGTGGTACGAGGGACCGGTGTGGCTGGAGCGCGTGCTGCGCGCCCTGCCCGAGGCCGGGGTGCGGGTCGGCACACTGGCCGACGCCAAGGCCGACGGGTTCATCGGTTCACCGGTCGAATTGCCGCCCAGCTCTTGGGGTTCCGGTAAGGACTGGCAGGTGTGGGCCGGTGAGCAGGTGGCCGATCTGGTGCAACTCAACAGCGAGGTGGTCGACACCGCGTTGAGCACCGTCGACAAGGCGCTGGCCCAGACCGGTGCGCATCCGGCCCGCAACTTCGTCGCCGACCAGATCCTGCGCGAGACGCTGCTGACCGTCTCCAGCGACTGGCCGTTCATGGTCAGCAAGGACTCCGCGGCCGACTACGCTCGCTACCGCGCGCATCTGCACGCGCACGCCACCCGAGAGATCGCCGACGCGCTGGCCGCCGGACGGCACGACCACGCACAGCGACTCGCCGAGAATTGGAATCGCGCCGACGGCCTGTTCGGCGCACTGGACGCCAGGCGGTTACCCCGATGAAGGTTCTGATGGTTTCGTGGGAGTACCCGCCGGTGGTGGTGGGCGGTCTGGGCCGCCACGTGCATCACCTGGCGACCGCGCTGGCCGAGGCCGGCCACGAGATCGTGGTGCTCAGCCGTCGGCCCACCGGAACCGACCCATCCACCCACCCGACGAGCGTTGAGGTGGTCGAGGGGGTCAAAGTGGTTGCCGCGGCGCAGGATCCGCACGAGTTCGAGTTCGGCACCGACATGATGGCCTGGACGCTGGCAATGGGTCACTCGATGATCCGGGCCGGACTGGCGATCAAGACCGCCGAGGGCGAACCGTGGCAGCCCGACGTGGTGCACGCGCACGACTGGCTGGTCGCGCACCCGTCGATCGCGCTGGCCGAATTCTTCGATGTGCCACTGGTTTCCACGATCCACGCCACCGAGGCCGGCCGGCACTCCGGGTGGGTGTCGGGCCGGATCAGCCGCCAGGTGCACGCCGTGGAGTCGTGGCTGGTGCACGAATCCGACTCGCTGATCACATGTTCGACGTCGATGAGCGAGGAGATCACCGAGCTGTTCGGCCCGGGCCTGGTCGAGATCCGGGTGATCCGCAACGGGATCGACTGTGCGCGCTGGCCGTTCGCGCAGCGTCAGCCGAGAAGCGGTCCGGCGCAGCTGCTCTACCTGGGCCGGCTGGAGTACGAGAAGGGCATCCAGGACGCCATCGCCGCGCTGCCGCGGATCCGTCGCACCCATCCGGGTACCACGCTGACGATCGCGGGCGAGGGCACCCAGCTGGAGTGGCTCAAGGAGCAGGCGCGCAAGCACAAGGTCTTCAAGGCGACGAAGTTCGTCGGGCACCTCGACCACGAGCAGTTGGTGCAGCTGCTGCACACCGCCGACGTGGCGGTGCTGCCGAGCCACTACGAGCCGTTCGGGATCGTCGCGCTGGAGGCCGCCGCGACCGGCATCCCGCTGGTGACATCGAATGTCGGCGGGCTCGGCGAAGCGGTGATCGACGGTGAGACAGGGGTGTCGTACCCGCCGCGCGACGTGGCGGCGCTGGCGGCGGCGGTGCGCTCGGTGCTCGACGATCCCGATGCCGCGCAGCGGCGGGCGGTCGCCGCGCGGGAGCGGCTGGGGTCGGATTTCGAGTGGCACTCCATCGCCGACGAGACCGCGCAGGTCTATCTGGCGTCCAAACGCCGCGAGCGCGAGCCGCACCGGCGCCGCCCGATCGTCGAGCACGCCCTCCCAGCGCGGTAGCCCTCTCAGCGCGAGCGTGCGTGTCTGTCGCCGACACGCCGGAGTTTTTCCAGCATTTGCGCACGCTCGCGCCCCCAGATGGGCCGGGCGAGTTCGCCGAAACTACGGAAGATGACGGATTTTCGCGTCGTCTCGTCAACAACCGAAGTCTCGGCGCACGCGGTCCCAGCAGGACCGCGGACCCGCCGCGAGCGTGCGCAAACTGCCGCGATTTCGCGGCGTGTCGTGTGCAAACACGCACGCTCGCGGACAAGAAAGGAAGGGGCCCTAGCGGGCGGCCTTCTTGCGCTCGATGTCGGCCAGCGCCCGCTCCAGCTCGGCACGCTGGGCGGCCGACGTCTCCCACGCCACCTTGCGGTTCTTGACGACCTTCGCCGGGGCGCCAACCGCGATCGAGAAGTCCGGGATCTCCCCGCGCACCACCGCGTGCGAGCCGAGCACGCAGCCGCGGCCGATCGTGGTGTTGCGCAGCACCGTCACCTTCGCACCGACCCAGGTGTCCGGCCCGATCCGCACCGGGCCCTTGACGATGCCCTGGTCCTTGATCGGGACGTTGATGTCGTCCATCTTGTGGTCGAAGTCGCAGATGTAGCACCAGTCGGCCATCAGCACCGAATCGCCCAGCTCGATGTCGAGGTAGGTGTTGATGACGTTGTCGCGGCCCAGCACCACCTTGTCGCCGATGCGCAGCGACCCCTCGTGGCAGCGGATCGTGTTCTTGTCGCCGATGTGCACCCAGCGGCCGATCTCCATGGTCGCCAGCTCGGGGGTGCACTCAATCTCCACACCCTTACCGAGGAACACCATGCCGCGGGTGATGATGTGCGGGTTGCGCAGTTTGAACTTCAGCAGCCGCCAGTACCGCACCAGATACCAGGGAGTGAAGGCGCGGTTGGCGATCACCCACCGCAGCGATGCCCTGGTCAGGAACTTGGCCTGGCGGGGGTCCCGCAGCCGCGATCCCCGCCACCGCTTGTGCAGCGGCGCGCCCCACATCGTCGTCATGGCCGGAAAGCCTACGCGAGGGTGACGGGGGCCAACGGTTACCCTCACGGGGACTGCGAACGACTGAACGGGGAAAGGATCGCGTGTTCCGGCGACTGACCGCGCTGCTGGCGACGGCGCTGATCACAGCGTGTCTGGCCGGCTGCCAGAGCACCGATCACTGGGTCGAGGCCAAACCCTCCGACGGCTGGGCCGCCCAGTACCGCGACGCGAGCAACAGCAGCTACACACCCCGCGCCGGAGCCACCGACCTGCGCTTCGAGTGGAACCGCTCGGTCAAGGGTGAGCTGGGCGCCGGCGTCGCGCTGGGCAGCGGCAACTACCTCGCCGTCAACGCACAGACCCAGGCGGGCTGCTCCTTGATGGTGTGGGAGTCAGACAACCTGGGCAGGCAGCGCTGGTGCACCCGTCTGGTCCAGGGCGGCGGGTTCGCCGGCCCGCTGTTCGACGGCTTCGACAACGTCTACATCGGCCAGCCCGGAGCCATCCTGTCGTTCCCGCCGACGCAGTGGATCCGCTGGCGCCAGCCCGTGATCGGCATGCCGCTGACCCCGCGCATCCTGGACCCGGGTCATCTGCTGGTGGTCACCCACCTGGGCCAGGTGCTGGTGTACGACGCGCACCGCGGCGTCGTCGTCGGCACCGCGCTGGACCTGGTCGCCGGCGTGGACCCGAAGGATCCCCAGCGCGGCCTCGAGGACTGCCAGCCCGCCCGGCCGCAGTGCCCGGTCGCGGCGGCGCCCGCGTTCTCCCCGGCATCCAACCTCGTGGTGCTGGGCCTCTGGGAGCCCGGCGCCGAACAGCCCGTCCTCCTCGGCCTGCGCTACCGCCCCGGCCAGACCCCGATCATGGCGCGCGAGTGGCGCAGCGACACCGTCGGCGGCGGCCCGATCGCCAGCCCGGTGCTGTCGGCCGACGGCACCACGGTCTACGTCAACGGCCGCGACGAGCGGCTGTGGGCGCTCGACGCCGCCGACGGAACCGCGAAATGGTCGGTGCCGCTGGATTATCTGGCGCAGACGCCGCCGTCGGTCTCGCCGGACGGGCTGATCGTCGCGGGCGGCGGTCCGGGCGCCAGACTGACCGGCATCCGGGACCACGGTGACCGCGGCGAGGTGCTGTGGACCCGCGACGACGTCGAGTCGCTGACCACCTCCAGCCAGGCCGGCGCCGACGTCGCCTACACCGTCATGCGCGACGGCGACGGCCAGACCCTGCTGGTGTTCTCCCCCGGCGACGGCAGCACCCTGAACTCCTACCCGCTGCAGCGGGCCTCCGGGTGGCCGGTCGGGGTGTCGGTCGGCGCCGACGGTCGGGTGGTCGCCGCCACCAGCACCGGCGTCGTCTACGGGTTCGCGCCCGCTTGACGGCCGTTCGTCGCAGAAAATCAACCGCTCGTCGGCTGCTAATGCGGGCGTGACATCCCGGCGGTGCGCGCGTGAATGCATTCAGCACTCGCGGGGGACCGAATACGCCGACGATGCCTGGAGGCGACGTGTCCGAATTTCTCGACGCCGTAAATAATCTCGTGTGGAGCAACGCGCTGGTCTACCTGTGTCTGGCGGCCGGTGTGTACTTCTCAATCCGGTCCCGGTTTGTGCAGGTCCGCCAGGTGCGGGAGATGGTCCGGTTGATGCTGCGCGGCGAGAGGTCGCCGTCGGGTGTGTCGTCGTTTCAGGCGCTGACCATGTCGCTGGCCGGCCGCGTCGGCACCGGCAACATCGCCGGTGTCGCCACCGCGATCGCGTTCGGCGGGCCTGGCGCCCTGTTCTGGATGTGGACGGTGGCCTTCCTCGGGGCGTCCACCTCGTTCGTGGAATGCACGCTCGGCCAGATCTACAAGACCCGCGACCCGCTGACCGGTGAGTACCGCGGCGGTCCGGCGTACTACCTCAGCCGCGCGTGGGCGCACACCCGCGCCGCGGGACTGTTCAAGATCTACGGGTTCCTCTTCGCCGCGGTGACCGTGCTCGCGTGCGGTCTGCTGCTGCCCAGCGTCCAGTCGAACTCGATGGCCTCGGCGATGGAGGGGGCCTGGGGCTTCTCGAAGTGGTGGGTCGCGGTGGGGACGGTGATCGTGCTCGCCTTCGTGATCATCGGCGGCGTCAAGCGCGGCATCTACTCCAACGAGGCCGGCCAGGGCACCGGACCGCACGCGGAGAACGCCGCCGAGGTGTCGCATCCCGCCAAACAGGGCCTGGTGCAGGCGTTCGCGGTATATGTCGACACGCTGTTCATCTGCTCGGCGACCGGGTTCCTGATCCTGTCGACCGGCGGTTCGAAGGTGAGTCCGACACCGGCGCGGTGCTCGCCAGGGCGGCATCCTGCCCGAAGATGTGGAGGTCGGTCCGGCGGACGCGCAGGCCGGACTCGACACGCTGTGGAACGGTGCGGGATCCAGTTTCATCGCGGTGTCTCTGGCGTTGTTCTGCTTCACCACGATCGTCGCCTACTACTACATGGCCGAGACCAACCTGCGGTTCCTGCTCGGCAGCTACGTCAGGGTCACCATGCCGCTGATCCGCGGCACCGTCGGCTCGAACGCCACCATCGCGCTGCAGGCGCTGATCCTGGTGTCGGTCGTGATCGGCACGGTGTCCACGGCGACCGAGGCGTGGGTGCTCGGCGACATCGGCGTCGGACTGATGGCGTGGCTGAACATCGTCGGCATCATCATCCTGCAGAAGCCGGCCTACCAGGCGCTGTGGGACTACCAGAAGCAGAAGAAGGCCGGCCTGGACCCGGTGTTCGACCCGCGCGCGCTCAACATCGTCGGCGCGACGTTCTGGGAGGAGCGTGCCGCCACGTCGGCTCACACCGACAGCGTCGGCAAGTAGGCCTACTGCGCAGCCGGCCGATCGGCATGCAGGCGACCAGGAGGATGCGCGTCATCTCCTGGACGAAGGGCGCAACGCCTCCTCACCGGCCGACGACGACGCGGGTGACCGTCGCCTGCAGGTTCGCGTGCTCTGCACCAGAGATGCTGGTCTCTCGATCGAATCTCGCGGTTCCCTCGGCGTCGATGGTGAAGTTGCCGACCTGGTCCTGATCGCCCCCGGTGACCGTGAAGATCACGGTGGTCTTCTCCGGCAACGGCTTGTCGCTGATGTAACGCGGGTCGATGGTGTAGCGGTAGTTGCAGCCGGCGGAGCCGAAGCACTTTTGCTCGGTGACGATCACCTCGACCAGGAAGTCCGCCGGGGTGAGCTGTGCGGCGGGGGGCGTGGTCGCGACACGGGTGTTCTCCGACCACGCGGGAGCCGAGCTGCTGTTCTTCCTCGACGGCGCCTGCTCAGGAGCGTCGCACCCCACCACCAGCGCTGCCAGCGCAGGCACGATGACGGAGGCGGTCAACGAAATGCACTTCATGTCGGTCCTTCCGGTGAGCTTCGGTGTTAAGGATCAGGCGACGGCGTGGCCGGGATCCTGGGTGCCGTCGGTGTCGGTCTGCGCGGCGGCGATCGCAGCCAGCGCCTCAGCTAGGAGTCGATGGATGCTGGATGTCACTGCGGTGCAGCCGGTTTCGATCTTGTCGGCGTTCTTGTGGATCAGGGCGGCGGCTTTCTTGATGTCGTCGATCCGATCCAGCTGGGTGACGGCTTCGGAGATCTTCTCCTCAGCGGTGACCAGCTGCTCAGCCCCGCGGCGACTGGCGGCGACCAGGGCGGCAGCGCGCAGCAGCAGCACGACAGTGCGCAGCAGGTCGGGGTCGTCAGCGGTCGGGTCGAACGCGAGCAGAATGCGTCGTGAGCCGATGACACGGATGGTTTGACCCGCGTTCTGTTCGGGGGTTCGGACGAGGCCGAGCGACGCCGAGGCATGCCGATTGCGCTCGGCCTCGTCCAGGTACTCGGCCCACCCCGCACGGGCCGAGTCCGTCATCTCGATCACCACGCGCGCGGTGCCGCCGTCGACGGTGAGCACCCCGTCGCCCTTCTTGCAGCGCGGCAGGTGTCCGACGATGGCGCGGGTGTCGGTGTACTCGTCTCCCAGACCGGTGGCGATGGTGGAGAGCACCTCGTTGATCTGGAGCTCGAATGCGCCCCCCTTGATCGGGGTGACCCTGCTCAGGGCGGAGCGGGCGTCTTGGACCTTGAGCGCGGTGCCGATCTGCTCGATCTTGAGGGTCAGCGCCTCATGGTTCTTCCCCATCAGCTCCGTGATCTGCTGCTGACGGGCTTCCAGGTTTGCGGTGAGCTTGGCCATCGGCGACGTGGGATCGGCGGGGTCGAATTGCCTGACCGCTTTGGCGACCACCTCGCTGATGCTTGCCGAGCTCTTGGCGTCGAGTTCGGTGCTGAACTTCTCCAACAGTGGCTGCAGCTTCTCCAGCAACTCTGGGCTGTCACCGGCGAAGATGCGCCGGACCTCGGCGGTCAGCGCGGTCTTGGCGGCGGCGACCGACTCGGTGAATTCCTTGCGGCTGCTCTGGTCCGCCTCGACGATCGCCTTCTTGGCGTCCTCGGCGGCCTTCGCCATGGTCTTGGCGGCGTCTCTGACGGCGCGGTCGGTGAGTTCGGCGGCCTGAGTGGTTGAGGCGGCGGTTTTGTCACCGGCCTCCCTGATCATCTGCTCAAGGGCCCGGGAGTCGTGATGCTGGCCCGTGGCGGACAGCGCGTGGGCGCCGATCTTGACCGCCTCGGTCACGAAGGCGGACAGGTCGGCGTCGCCGAGAATCTGCGGATCCTCCACGATCTCGCCCCGTGCGCCAGTCGTCCAACGCTGGGCTTCGCGGGCCACATCCTTGTCTTCGATGGTCAGCTGGTTGATGACGATGACGTTCTGGTCGCCGCCCAGGTGGGCGCCCCTCGGGTCGGCCATGAGTGCTCCTCGGTGATCGGGCCGCGGGTGCGGCGGATGATCCGAGATTCCCCGAGAGCTTGATGTTATTCAAGAACTAGTACTGATAAGCCCTCTTATCAGGGTATCGCTTGGCCTATCAATCCGAGTGCTACTACTTTGTGATCCATCACGGGAGGAGGCTTACTGTGCGCACCTTGACGTTGCAGGACGTGGCTGACCTCGCCAACGTACAGCGGCCTGTCGTCAGCATGTGGCGCAACCGACCCAGGGTCCGCGGTCAGGTGATTCCGTTTCCCGACGCGGTCAGCCGCGCCGGCGGCATCGAACGGTTCCGTCCCGAGGAGGTGGTCGATTATCTCAGGCGCACCGGTCGCGGCAACAACCCCGCCGTCGAATACGACGTCAGCGCCATCGCGGTACCCGATGGTGCTGACCTCGAAGAACTCGTCACCCTGCTGGCCTGGCGGGCGCTCACCGGTGTCGAACTGACCGGCACCAGCTCTGCAGAACGACTGCTGCTGGCCCGGCAGTACGACCCCGACGACACGTATGTGGTGACCGAGATGGACACGATCCGTCCATCGGCCGCGACGCTGGAGTACATCGACGAGCTTGTCGAAGCCTCCTTCGGGTTGCCCGACGCGTTGGCCCGTCTCGAGCAGGGACGGCTGCACCGTGAGTCCGCCACGCGCGGGTTGACCGACGAGGCCGTGACACTTCTGGGACGGGTGCTGGCCGAATGCGCAGTGTTCCTCGACGTCGAGGACATCTCGTTGAACGTCGACGGCAGCGCGGAGTCCTTGGCCGTGGCCACCGAGAGCGGGATCGCTGTGACGTCCAGGAACCGCGCCGTGCTGCGTCGAGCGCTGATCGCCGGCGCGACCACCAGCCGGTCGCACGCCGACGAGATCTGCTTCGTATCCGCCGTGGGGCGTGATCCCGCGGCAGTGCTCGACCGCGCCGATGAGCTGGTGCTCGGATTGGAGCCTGGTCGAATCGGTGTCCTGGTGGGGCCGGCGTCAGTACTGACTGACACCTTGGCCGGAGAGCTGCAGCAGCGCCGCGCCGATACCCTGCGTGTCGGCAATGTCGTTGCTGCCGTGCGACTTCCGCGGGGGCTGTGGCGGGAGGCTCATCGACAGAGCCTGGCGCTGTGGGTGTGCCTCGGCGGCGCCGACGAGCATCGGCCGTGCGTCACCGACCTGGCTGCGGTGCACGACCTGGACCTCGGAGACTTCACCGCCGACATCGCCGCCGCACTGGCCCAGACCGACCGGCGGGCGTTCCGCTACGCCCGCCGGATCGAGCGCTCCAGCGTGCTGGCTGGCGGGCCGTTCGTACCGCGCGGTGCCCGGGCGGTGACGTTGAGCCCATCCGGCGACGACAGCCACCTCGAGCGGGTGCACGCCCTCACCCTGACCACCACTGCCCCGCTGACGCCGGTCGACGTCCTAGTGCAGTCGTCACCCGGCAGACTCCGACTGCGGCACCGATCGCTGGGCGAGTTGCGTGACCAGGGCAAGCTGACGCTCAAGCGCGGCAACCGCATTGATCTCACCCACGCCACTTCGCACGGCACGGTCCGTGTCCTTCCGGCCGACGACGGCCTCGGCTTCGATCCGGTGGACGCCGAACGGCTGTATCCCCGGTCGACCCGGACCGAACCCGGCGACGTGATCTTCGTGCAGAAGCCACGGCCCCGGGCATGGGTCGATCTCCACGGTGGTGCGATGGTCGCATCGCCGGCGCGCATCCTGCGCCTGAGCGGCGCCGCCGACTTCGGCCCGCGGGTGCTCGCCGCAGCCATCAACGAGACCGCGACCGCCGGATCGGAGTGGCCGAGTTGGACGGTACCCGAGATGACGGCGGAGGAGGCCGCCCGACTGGAGGCTGCCCTCGGCGACCTCGAACGGTACGAGGCCGAGGCGCGCCGACGCGTCGAGGCGGCCCGAGCACTGAAGACAGCGTTGATCGACGGGGTCGCGGCGGGCGCCCTGACCCTGGACGCAGAACCGACCACGCCCGGCGTCGCCGCGGCGCAGCACTAGGAAGGGCATCGATGCCACCACGGAAAACTACGAAGAAGACCGAGCCTCAGGCTCCGTCCACCATGAAGGAGCTCAAGGACACCCTGTGGAAGGCTGCCGACAAGCTGCGTGGGTCGCTGTCGGCCAGCCAGTACAAGGACGTGATCCTGGGCTTGGTGTTCCTCAAGTACGTCTCCGACGCCTACGACGAACGTCGCGAGGCGATCCGCTCAGAGTTGGAGGCCGACGGCCTGGACGCCGAGCAGATCGAGGAACTGATCGAGGACCCCGAGGAGTATCAGGGCTACGGCGTGTTCGTCGTCCCGCCGGGGGCACGGTGGAAGTTTCTGGCCGAGAACGCGAAGGGCCTACCGGCCACCGGTGGTGAGCCGGCGAAGAACATCGGTCAACTGATCGACGAGGCTATGGACGCCGTTATGAAGGCCAACCCGACCCTGCAAGGCACTCTGCCGCGGCTCTACAACAAGGACAACATCGACCAGCGCCGGTTGGGTGAGCTGATCGACCTGTTCAACAGCGCCCGGTTCAGTCGCCAGGGCGAAGGCCGCGCACGCGACCTGATGGGCGAGGTCTACGAGTACTTCCTCGGCAACTTCGCCCGCGCGGAGGGCAAACGCGGCGGGGAGTTCTTCACCCCGCCGAGCGTGGTCAAGGTTCTCGTCGAGGTGCTCGAACCCTCGCGCGGACGGGTGTATGACCCGTGCTGCGGATCGGGCGGCATGTTCGTGCAGACCGAGAAGTTCATCTACGAGCACGACGGCGACCCGAAGGAGATCGCGATCTACGGCCAGGAGTCCATCGAGGAGACCTGGCGGATGGCCAAGATGAACCTGGCCATCCACGGCATCGACAACAAGGGCCTGGGCGCGCGCTGGGGCGACACCTTCGCCCGCGATCAGCACCCCGACGTCCAGATGGACTATGTGCTGGCCAATCCGCCGTTCAACATCAAAGACTGGGCCCGCAACGAGGAGGATCCGCGCTGGCGCTTCGGCGTGCCGCCGGCCAAGAACGCCAACTACGCCTGGATCCAGCACATCCTGTACAAGCTGGCGCCCGGCGGCAAAGCCGGTGTGGTAATGGCCAACGGGTCGATGTCGTCGAACTCCAACGGAGAAGGAGAGATTCGAGCCCGAATCGTGGAGGCCGACCTGGTGTCCTGCATGCTCGCCCTGCCCACCCAACTGTTCCGCAGCACCGGCATCCCGGTGTGCGTGTGGTTCTTCGCCAAGGACAAGACCGCCGGAAAGCAGGGATCGATCGACCGGTCCGGGCAAGTGCTGTTCATCGACGCCCGCGAGATGGGTTACATGGTCGACCGTGCCGAACGCGCACTGTCGGATGAGGACATCGTCAAGATCGGCGACACCTACCATGCCTGGCGCGGTTCGGACTCGGCCGCGGCCAAGGGCATCGTCTACGAGGATGTCCCGGGTTTCTGCAAGTCGGCGACCCTGGCCGAGATCAAGGCCGCCGGCTACGCGTTGACGCCGGGCCGGTACGTCGGCGCGGCAGCAGTCGAGGACGACGGCGAGCCGATCGAGGAGAAGATCACCCGACTGAAGACGGAATTGCTCGCGGCGTTTGAGGAGTCAGCGCGGTTGGAGAAGGTTGTTCGGGAGCAGTTGGAGCGGTTGTCGTGAGCTATCGGGGGCCCTGGAAGGAAGTACGTTTGGGCGAAGCGGGCCGATGGCTATCAGGTGGAACTCCATCCACCGCCAATTCCGCATACTGGGGTGGCGATATCCCGTGGATTTCTTCTGGCAGACTGACTGAGTTTCGTCTCAGTCATTCCGAACGTCAGCTAACGAAACTTGGTGTGCAGAATGGCACCCGCGTGGTTCCTGCGGGAACGATACTCATCGTTGTTCGCGGGATGTCACTGAAGACAGAAGTCCGGATTGGTATTGCCCAACGTGAGCTGGCTTTCGGCCAAGACTGTAAAGCGTTGGAGGCAGGCGACGCATTTGTCCCTGAATTCCTCGCTTACGCCATGGTTTCGAAACATTCGCAGCTACTGAGTCTCGTGGATGAGGCTGGTCACGGGACCGGACGTCTCAACTCTGACCAACTGTTCGCGGTCACGGTTCCCTGTCCTGAAAGGTCCGAGCAGCGCAAGATTGTCGACGTACTGAGCGCCCTCGACAACAAGATCGCGGCGATCGAAAAGGTGATTGCCACTGCAGAGCGGCTGATGCTGGCTCTGGTGGCCACCATCGATGTGCGGGTGCCAGTGTCTGTGTTGGCAAGGCAGTCGACAGCTTCGGTGAAACCGGGAGACTTCGACTCCGTTGTCGCGCACTTCAGCCTCCCCGCCTTCGATGCCGGTCGCCGGCCCGAGGTTGCGGTGGGCGGTTCCATTAAGAGCAGCAAGTTCCTCATCTCGGAACCCGGTGTGCTTTTCTCTAAGCTGAATCCGCGTATTCCGCGGATCTGGAACGTGTCGGAAGTTCCCCCTGAGATGGCTCTGGCAAGTACGGAGTTTGTCGTTCTAGTACCCGAGAACGTGACCTCGTCTGCGCTATGGTCCGCACTAGCTCAGCCCGAGATTTCCGAGATGCTTCGTCAAATGGTCGCTGGTACCTCGGGCAGCCATCAGCGGATAAGACCGAATGAATTGCTTGAGATGCAGGTGCCTGATGTCCGCACACTTGATGACTCCTCAACCGCACTTGTCGAATCTTTAGGGCGCGTCTGTCATCGAAATAGGCAGGAAATCCTCCGTTTGACGTGTACCCGTGACGAACTTCTCCCACTGCTCATGTCCGGCAAGATTCGCGTCAAGGATGCCGAAGCGCGCGTAGCAGAGGTGGTGTGATGAGCCGCGACCACCAGAGGTACGGATCATGATCGCGATGGATGTGACATGACCGGATCACGAGGCGATCAGGACGTCGGCGACAGGCTGTCCGTGCCCCTACCGCGCGCCCAATTCCCCGACTGGTACCCAGCGTTCCTCACCGCCGTCGCAGACCGCATCGACGCCGGCCGCCGCCGCGCCATCACCGCCGCCAACACCGAACTAGTCCTCACCTACTGGGCGGTGGGCCGCGAGATCCTTGCTCGCCAGGACGCCGAGGGCTGGGGAACTCGCGTCATCGACCGGTTGTCCGCCGACCTGCGTGAGCGCTTCCCGGACGCCAAGGGCTTCTCGGCGCGCAACCTCAAGTACATGCGTGCCTTCGCCGCAGCATGGCCGGACCCCGAAATAGTGCAACGCACCGTTGCACAATTGCCATGGCGGCACAACATCGCCCTGCTGGACAAGCTGAACACCGCTGACCTGCGCGAATGGTACGCCCAGACGGCCATCGAGCAGGGCTGGAGCCGCGACACCCTGGTCCACCACATCGAGGGCCGCTTCCACGAGCGGGCCGGCAAGGCCATCACCAACTTCGCCCGCACCCTGCCACCCGCGGACTCCGACCTCGCCCAACAAGCCACCCGCGACCCATACCTGTTCGACTTCGTCGGTACCGCCGACATCCGCCGCGAGCGTGACCTCGAACTCGCTCTGACTGACCATGTCGAGAAATTCCTCCTCGAACTCGGACAAGGGTTCGCCTTCGTCGGCCGCCAGGTGCACTTGGAGATCGGTGACGCCGACTTTTACACCGACCTGCTCTTCTACCATCTGCGGCTGCGGTGTTTCGTCGTCATCGAACTGAAGGTCGGTGACTTCGACCCGAGCTACCTCGGCCAACTCGGCACCTACATGGCCGCCGCCGATGACCTGCTGCGCCACCCGGACGACAACCCGACCATCGGTCTGTTGTTGTGCAAGACGAAGAACAACGTCGTCGCCGAATACGCGCTGCGCGGCTACACCGCCCCGATCGGCGTCGCCGAGTGGAAAACCGTCATCACCGAAAGTCTGCCCGCAGACCTCGAATCCAGCCTGCCGACCATCGCCGAGCTTGAGGCCGAACTCACCCACGCGCCCGGGCCACCAGAGGGGGAGCAATGACCGACTTCAGCGAAGCCGAATGGGAATCGATCGCCCTGGAGACGCTGGCCCAGCAGGAATGGCTGCCGCTCAACGGTTCTGCGATTGCCCCGGGCACCGAGAACGGCCGCGCCAGCTGGGATGAGCTGGCGCTGCCGGACCGGATGCTGGCCAAGATGCGCCAACTCAACCCCCATGTGCCCGGCGAATACCTCGAACAGGCCCGCGCGGCGATCCTGCAGCCGTCGTCCCAGGATCCCATCGCCGAGAACTACCGTCTGCACCAGTACCTGGTGGACGGCTACCGGGGCATCAGCTATGTGGATTCCGATGGCATCGAACAGAATCCGACTATCCGGCTGATCAGCCACCGGCCCGAGGAGAACGAACTGCTGGCCGTGCAGCAGGTCACCGTCCGCGACGCCGAACACGACCGCCGCTTCGACATCGTGCTCTACCTCAACGGCATGCCGGTCGCGTTCTTCGAACTCAAACAGGCCGGCTCCAAGTACGCGGATCTTCCCGGAGCGCACGCCCAGTTCGCCACCTATCTGCGGGAATTCCCGATGGCGTTCCGGTTCGCGGTGCTCAACGTCATCAGCGACGGCATCACCGCACGCTACGGCACCCCGTTCACCCCGCTCGAGCACTTCGCCCCGTGGAACGTCGACGACGACGGCAGACCGGTCACCTTCGGCGAACCCGTCGACGACGTGCACCTGGGCACCGAACTCGAGTACCTGATCGACGGGCTGTTCAACCCCGAACGGTTCCTGCAACTGCTGCGAAACTTCACCGCCTTCGACGCCGGTGCCGAGGGGCTGATCAAACGGATCGCCAAGCCGCACCAGTACTTCGCCGTCACCAAGGCCGTCGGGTCTACGGTCGCCGCCGCCGAGAGCAACGGCAAGGCCGGCGTCGTCTGGCACACCCAGGGCTCGGGGAAGTCCATGGAGATGGAGCTCTACACCCATCTGGTGGCTCAACAACCCAAACTAAAGAACCCCACCGTCGTCGTCGTCACCGACCGCAAGGACCTCGACGGCCAGCTCTACGCCACCTTCGAGCGCTCCCGACTGCTGGCCGAGTCCCCGATCAAGGTGACCACTCGGGCGCAGCTACGCGACGAACTGTCCAACCGCACCACCGGCGGCATCTACTTCACCACGCTGCAGAAGTTCGGGCTGTCGAAGGCCGAACGCGACTCCGGCGCCGATCATCCGCTGCTGACCGACCGCCGCAACGTGATCGTGGTCGTCGACGAAGCCCACCGCAGCCACTACGACGATCTGGACGGCTACGCCCGGCACATCCGCGACGCGCTGCCCAACGCGGTCTTCATCGCCTTCACCGGGACCCCGATCTCCGAAGCCGACCGTGACACCCGCGATGTGTTCGGCCCGGACATCGATGTCTATGACCTGACCCGCGCTGTCAACGACAAGGCCACGGTGCCGGTGTATTTCGAACCCCGGCTGATCAAGGTGACCCTCGCCGAGGGCGTCACCGAGGGCGATCTCGACAGGGCCGCCGACGAACTCACCGCCGGCCTCGACGACGTCGAACGCGATCAGATCGAGAAGTCGGTGGCCGTCATCAACGCCGTCTACGGCGCACCGGATCGGCTGGGGGCGCTGGCCCGCGACATCGTCGAACATTGGGAGACCCGGTCGGCGGAGATGCGCAAGTTCATCTCCTGCCCGGGCAAGGCGTTCATCGTCGGCGCCACCCGCGAGATCTGCGCCGAGCTGTACGAAGAGATCATCACACTCAAACCCGAATGGCATCACGACGCCGTCGACAGGGGCGTCATCAAAGTCGTCTACTCCGGCAGCGCCAAAGACCAGGGTCTGGTGGCCAAACACGTGCGCCGTGATGCGCAGAACAAAACCATCCAGCAGCGGCTGCGTGATCCCGACGACGAGCTGCAGATCGTGCTGGTCAAGGACATGCTGCTGACCGGATTCGACGCACCACCGCTGCACACGCTCTACCTGGACCGCCCACTCAAGGGGGCGCTGCTGATGCAGACGCTGGCCCGCGTCAACCGAACCTTCCGGGAGAAGCCCAACGGTCTGCTGGTCAGCTACGCCCCGCTGATCGAGAACCTGAACAAGGCGCTGGCCGAGTACACCCACACCGACCGCACCGAGAAACCTGTCGGCAAGAACATCGACGAGGCCGTGGCGCTGACGCAGACCCTGATCGCCCAGCTGGATGCGCTGTGCGCCGGGTACGACTGGCGCGCCCAGGTCGCCCAACCCCACGGCTGGGTGAAAGCGGCGGTGGGCTTGACCAACCATCTGCGCTCACCGGCGACTGCCGGCAACCAGGTCGCCGAGGGTGAGGCGACGCTCGGCGATCGGTTCCGGACCCTGGCCAATCAACTGTCGCGCGCCTGGTCGCTGTGCGCTGGCAGCCAAACCCTCGACGAACTGCGCCCCACCGCGAAGTTCTACGAGGAGGTTCGGGTATGGATGGCCAAGTTCGACGCCCACGAACGTCAGGCCGCCGGAAAACCGGTTCCCGAGTCGATCCGGCGGATGCTGGAGTCACTGGTATACGAGGCGACGGCCTCCGACGGCATCGTCGACATCTATGACGCCGCCGGGCTGCCCAAGCCGTCGCTGACGGACCTGACCCCGGAGTTCGAGGCCAAGGCGGCGGCCGCGAGCAATCCGCACCTGGCGATCGAAGCGCTGCGCGCGGTGATCACCGAGGAGGCGGTGCGCGTCACCAAGAACAACGTGGTCCGGCAGCGGGCCTTCTCCGAGCGGCTCACCGACCTGATGCGCCGTTACACCAATCAGCAGCTCACCTCCGCGGAGGTGATCGCCGAGTTGATCGAGATGGCCAAGGAGGTTGCCGCAGAGGGCAACCGCGGAGCCAAGTTCAGCCCGCCGCTGTCCCATGACGAACTGGCGTTCTACGACGCCGTCGCACAGAATGAGTCCGCCCGCGAGCTGCAGGGCGAAGATGTGCTGGCGCAGATCGCCCGAGAGCTCGTCGGGGTCATGCAACGGGACACCAAGACCGACTGGACCGTGCGTGACGACGTCCGGGCCAAGCTGCGATCGTCGATCAAACGGCTGCTCGTGAAGTACAAGTATCCGCCGGACAAACAACCCGAAGCGATCAAACTGGTGATCGAACAGATGGAGGTGCTCGCGCCGGGGTACGCGGAGGCGGCCCGGGTTCGATGACAACCGCTGCTTGACGGTGACCGGCGCTGCGCCATGGTTGGAGTACCCCAGGCTTTGTTCCTACGGGGTACAAGGACCCGGGTTGGTTGGCTTGCGGGCCTTGAGTCGCCGGTGAGAGCAGCCGCGTACGCGGTAAGCGGGACAAAGCCTCGGGAGACATTCCTGTCCCGGACTACCAGGCACTGTGGGACTACGGCCCTAAGAGGACCGCGCAGACTCCGCAACCGGCGCAGAGTTGAGCGCTCACACCGCCAGCAGCGACGCCACCGCCGAGCGCGGGACGACGGCCTGGACCGGGCCGACGTTCTCGGCGAACACCTCGCCCTGGCTGAAGAAGAACAGCAGCGAGTCGTCGGTCAGCGCGAAGTTCTGGTACTTCGCCGGGTCCGTGCCGTCGGCCGGCAGCACCGGGGCGATCATGCCCTGCTTCTCAAGGTAGCGGCTGACCTCGGTGTAGATCACGTCCATCGGCTCGGTGCCGGGCTTGAACAGGGTGTCGAACGTGATGGGCGCCCTCTTGACGACGTCCCAGTTGAAGGCCTGGTAGAAGGTCTGCGGGTGCACACCGCCCACGTTCTGCCACACGGTGAACACCACGCTGCGGGTGGTCGCCGACTGGTAGCCCTCACCGCGGGCGTCGAGCTCGTAGGGCAGGTTCAGGGCGTCCGGGTTGTCGGCGACGTTGACGAACCCGTCGCGCGCCTGCGTCAGGTAGGCGACCAGCGGCGCCTGGTCCGGATAGTCGTCGGGGAAGCTGAACTCCAGCGTGTAGGTGTCGGTCGCGGCCTGCACCCGGCAGACGCCGTCGGCGTCGACGGTGCCGCCCAACTCGGCGCAGCCCGGCCCGGCCGCCGCCGCCGGGGCGGTCAGCGCCCCGGTCGCCAGCGCCGCTGACAGCACGGCAACCCACCTGAACTTGCGCATCGTTTTCCTCGCAGCCGGCACCGGTTCGGGCACCGGCGCATTCACAGTCAGGGTACAAGCAATCATCGGGACGGACGGCATATGAATGCCGTTGCCCGACTTGACGGCCCGGCACCGATACGCGCGAGCACCACCGACAGCTGCCGGCTGCCCCGCAGCCGCAGCCGCGTCCGCAGCACGTCGGGGTCGACGTCGACGCCGCGGACCAGGATCTCCACCGCGCCGGTGTCGCGGGCGGCCAGCGCCTGGCGCAGCCGGCGTTCGCTGTACGGCAGCTCCTCGAGCACCTCGAAACCGCGAACCCCTTCGGGCAGCTCATCACCCGACAGGTAGGCGATGTCGGGGTCCAGTTGCCACAGGCGGTGGCGAGCCGCGTAGTGGCGCACCAGCCCGGCCCGCACCACCGCCCCGTCCGGGTCGACGATCCAGCGCCCGGCCGGGCGCACCGCACAGTCGTCGGGGTCGGCGTCGGTGAGCTGCTCGCCGGTGTCGAGCAGGGTCGCGCGCCGGCGCACCCCGGGCCCGGTCAGGCCCGCCGACCACAGGCAGGCCTCCCGCACACTGCCGCCCAGCGAGGTGATCTCGATCTCCCCCTCGAAACCCAGCTCGGCCACGGCGTCGAAATCGATTCCGGGAGCGGCCTTCACGACGAGCTCGCGACCGGCGTAGACGTCGAGCAGCTCGTCGAGCGCCGGGGTGTAGTCACGCGGGTCGAAGCGCCTGCGGCCACCACTGCGGCGCGCGGGATCCAGGACGACGACCGCGTCGCGGGTGATCGGCGTCAGCGCGTCGGCGCGACACAGATCGACACCGGCGACGTTGTGGCGGGCCATCGCCAGGCGCACCGGGTCGGTGTCGCTGCCGACCAGCAGCTCCGCCGAATCACGAAGTGCGGCAAGCTCGGTGCCGATCGAACAGGTCGCGTCGTGGACCCGGGCACCGGCCAGCCGCGCGGCCCGGTGCCGCGCGACGGGTTCGGCCGTCGCCTGTTGCAGGGCCTCGTCGGTGAACAACCAGCGCTGCGGATCGGCGAACTTGGCTGCCGCCTTGCGGCGCAGCAGCGTCGTCTCCACCAGCACCGCCGCGCGGTCACCAAATCGGGAACGCGCCGAGGCGATGTCGGCGACGAGGGTGGCCTTGGTCAGCGCGAGTGTGGAAACCTCGCGCAGCGCCTCGGCCCCGGCCTCGCTGCGCAGGTAGTCGACGTCGGCGACATCGAAGGCTACGACGGCTTGACCCCGGTGATCATCACGTTGTAGTACCAGGACTTCGGCACCACCAGGCTCCACAGGTTGGCGTCGATCCAGCTGAGCGTGATCCAGCTCTTGAACGCGAACTTCGCGTAACCCCAACCCAGTTTGCCCGGCGGCACCGCCGCCTCCAGCGTGCGCAGCGGCCAGCCGAGCATCGCGGCGGTGAATTCCGTGGTGGCCGTGGACACCTCGACCGCGCCGACGTTGCGGGCCATGCGCTCGAGGTCGCCCGGGCTGAACGTGTGCAGGTCGACGACGGCCTCCAGCGCGGCCGCACGCGACGACTCGTCGAGCTCGGCCTGCGGACGGCGCCAGCCCTGCAGCCCGGGCAGCCGGGTCACGTTCGTGACCGCCTTCCAGGTCAGCGTCGACAGCGGACGCGCGTAGTTCTCGCCGGCGTTGGTGGGCTCACCGGCGAACACGAACCGGCCGCCGGGCTTGAGCACCCGGACCACCTCGCGCAGCGACAGCTCGACGTCGGGGATGTGGTGCAGCACCGCGTGCCCGACCACCAGATCGAAGGTGTTGTCGTCGTACGGGATGCCCTCGGCGTCGGCGACCCGGCCGTCGACCTCCAGCCCGAGGTTCTGCCCGTTGCGCACCGCCACCTTGACCATGCCCGGCGACAGGTCGGTCACCGATCCGCGCCGCGCCACCCCGGCCTGCATGAGGTTGAGCAGGAAGAACCCGCTGCCGCAGCCCAGCTCCAGCGCGTTGTCGTAGGGCAGCTTGCGCTGCTCCTCGAACGGCACGGTCGCGTCGAACAGGTCCCGGGCGTAGTCCACGCAGCGCTTGTCGTAGGAGATCGACCACTTCTCGTCGTAGGTCTCGGCCTCCCAGTCGTGGTACAGCACCTGGGCGAGCTTGGTGTCGTGACGGGCCGCCTCGACCTGTTCGGCGGTGGCGTGCGGGTTCGGCTCGGGAGCCGGGTCAGTGCTCATAACAGGGCAGCCTAATTGTCGAAGCTCGCCTTCGCGGCAGCCAGTACCTCCGCCGGGTGCTCGACGAACCGATTCGCCCAGGCCAGCGCCGCGTCGTAGACGCCGTCGGGGGCCACCACCTCGTCGACCAGACCGAGCGCCGCGGCCTCCTTGGCGTCGACGAACCGGCCGCTGAACACCATCTCCTTGGCCTTGCTCAGCCCGATGGTGCGGGCCAGTCGCGCGGTCCCGGCGGCGGGCGCGCGGCCGGCCAGGATCTCGGTGACGCCGAACTTGACGTTGTCGCCGGAGACCCGCCAGTCGGCGGCCAGCGCCAGGTTCAGCCCGCCGCCCAGCGCGTAGCCGGTGATCGCGGCGACGGTCAGTCTGGGGATGGCGGCGATGGCGTCGAGAGTGGCCCGGCACAGGTCGACGGCCGCGGTGGTCTCGGCATCGTCGAGGGTGCGCAGTTCGGGGATGTCGTCGCCGGCGGAGAAGATCTCGTGGCCGCCGAACAGGATGACGGCGCGGAGGTCCGCGCGTCGGGTCAGCTCGGCGGCGGCGTCAGCCAGTTCGCGGTAGGTCTGGCGGGTCAGCGCGTTGGTCGGCGGCCGCGACAACAGCAGCGTCGCGACGCCGGGGTGGGTGTCGCTGGTGTGGATCGAGACGAACTCGCTCATGCCTTGGCTGCGTTGTCCTCGGGCGAGCGCCGGTTGCGCGCGGCGTTGTAGCGCTCGGCGTCGAAGAACTCGATGTCCCAGTTGCCGGTCTCGCGGTCGGCCTTCAGGCTGGGTTCGAACCGCACGATCCTGCGTTCCAGCGCAAGCACTTCGGAGACGGTGCGGCCGTTGATCGAGTCGAGCTGCGTCCACGTCGGCGGCAGCAGGAAGGTGCGGCCGGCGGCGAAGTCGTCCAGCCCCTGCTGCGGGGTGATCCAGTCGGCGTGGTCGGTCTCGGTGTTCTCACCGTCGGCCCGCTGACCGGCGGGCAGGGCGGCGACGAAGAAGTAGGTGTCGTAGCGGCGGGTGCGCTCCTCTTTCGGCGTCACCCAGTTCGCCCACGGCCGAAGCAGATCCGCGCGCAGCACCAGTTTTTCCTCGCGCAGGAAGTCGGCGAACGACAGCGACCGGTTGACCAGCGCCGCGCGCGCCTCGCGGTAGACCGACGCATCGTCGACCAGCATGTCGGGATCGTCGGCGGCGCCGGCGAACAGCACCCCGGACTCCTCGAACGTCTCGCGCGCCGCCGCGCACACCAGCGCCTGCGCCAGGTCCGGCGTCACATCGAAACGCTGTGCCCACCAGTCGGCTTCGGGCCCGTGCCAGGCGATGTCGACGTTGCGGTCGCGGTCGTCGACACCGCCGCCCGGGAACACCATCACCCCGGCGACGAAGTCCATCGCCGAGTGCCGCCGCATCAGGAAGACCTCGATCCCGCCGGGGGTGCCCGCGGGTTCGCGGATCAGCATCACCGTCGCCGCAGGCCGCGGCGTCAAGGGCTGTTCGTCGGTCACGCTCGCCTCCTGTGCGCGGCACGGCTCCGGGCCCGCCGCGCGAAGTACCGCCCGTCGAGGACCTCCAGGATGATGGACTGCCCGAACGCCTTGGACAGGTTCTCGGAGGTCAGCACGTCAGACAGCAGACCGGAGGCCACCACCTGGCCCTCGGACAGGATCAGCGCGTGGGTGAAGTTGCGCGGGATCTCCTCGACGTGGTGGGTGACCAGCACCATCGCCGGTGAGTCGGGGTCGTCGGCCAGATCCTCGAGCCGGGCCACCAGATCCTCGCGCCCGCCGAGATCCAGTCCGGCGGCGGGCTCGTCGAGCAGCAGCAGTTCGGGGTCGGTCATCATCGACCGCGCGATCAGCACCCGCTTGCGCTCCCCCTCGGACAGCGTGCCGTAGGTGCGCTCGGCCAGATGTTCGGCGCCGACGCTCTCCAGCATGTCGATCGCGCGGGTGTAGTCGATCTCGTCGTACTCCTCGCGCCAGCGGCCGAGCACGGCGTAGCCGGCGGACAGGACCAGATCGCGCACCACCTCGTCGTCGGGGACGCGCTGCGACAGCGCCGAGCTGCTGAGCCCGACGCGCATGCGCAGCTCGGCCATGTCGGTGCGGCCGATCCGCTCACCGAGCACGTACGCGGTCCCCGAGGAGGGATGTTCCTGCGCGGCGGCGATGCGCAGCAGCGAGGTCTTGCCGGCCCCGTTGGGACCGATCACCACCCAGCGTTCGTCGAGTTCGACCGCCCAGGTGACGGGCCCGGCGAGCACCTGCCCGCCACGCCGCAGGGTCACCTTGGCGAAGTCGATCAGCAGGTCAGGGTCGGCTGAGTCTCCTTCGGCGGTGGGCACCCGATCATCGTAGTCAGGCCGTCGGGGCGGGATCGCGTTCGGCCGTCGGCGGGGTCTCCCCCAGTTCGCCGCGCGCCCGCGCCACGTCGCGCCAGCCGCTGACCGCCAGCAGCCGCTTCGGGGTGATGCGCACGAAGAACTGCACCAGCGGTCCGATCCCGAACGCGTAGAGCACGGTCCCGACGCCGACGGTGCCGCCGAGCAGCCAGCCGATCACCAGCACGGTGGCCTCGATCGCGGTGCGGACCAGGCGCACCGACAGACCGGTGCGCACGACCAGCCCGGTCATCAGGCCGTCGCGCGGCCCGGGTCCGAGGCCGGCGCCGACGTAGAGCACCGTGGCGAACGCGTTGAGCACCACCGCGCCGATCATCATCGCGATCCGCGCCCACATCGCCTGCGGCGCCGCCAGCAGCCACATCCCCAGGTCGACGGTGATCGCGATGACGATGACGTTGGCGACGGTGCCGATCCCGGGCCGGGTGCGCAGCGGGATCCAGGCCAGTAGCACGACCACCCCGACGACGGCGGAGGCCACTCCGATCGTCATGCCGGTGCGCAGCGACAGGCCCTGGTGGAACACGTCCCACGGGTCCAGTCCGAGCCCGGCGCGCACCATCATGGCCATCGAGAAGCCGTAGCACGTCAGGCCGATCAGTAGTGCGGTGCCACGTAGCACCCCGTCACGCATGGTGAGGGAAGCGCATTTTGATTGCCTCCAATTCCCGGGCCATCCGTTCCGCGTCACGGTCGACGTAATCGGTGTAGGCCACCGGCGGCTGCCAGGTTAGGGCATTGGCGAGCCGACGCCCCAGTCGGGATATCCAGTTCCTCCTCATGGCTCGATAATCCTGAGCAACTGGCTTGCTATTCAATAGCCAGTCAGCGGATACTGGCCTGTAATGACGATCGATATGCCCGCGCGGGCCCTGAATGTGGACCGACTGGTCCGGGAACTGGGCAACTGGCGTACGTCCAGTCGCAGCGGACCGGCCTACCAGGGTCTGGCCGATGCGATCCGGTTGCTCATCATCGACGGGGTGCTGCCGGTCGGGGCCCGGCTGCCCAGCGAGCGCACGCTGGCCGAGGCGCTGCGGGTGTCGCGGACGACGGTGACCGCCGCCTACAACCAGTTGCGCGAGGACGGCTATCTGCACGCCCGGCGCGGGGCGCGCAGCACCACGGCACTGCCCGTCGCCCCCGCCGCGCGGATCGAGCCGGCGCCGGCGGCGCTGAGCTTGGCCGCCGCCGCGCTGTCGGCCCCGGAGGCCGCGGTGACCGAGGCGCTGGCGGAGGCCACCGCCGACATGGGCGCCTACCTGCACGGGCCGGGACACGAGCTCGTCGGGGTTTCCCCGCTGCGCGAGGCGATCGCCGAAAGGTATTGCGAGCGAGGCCTTGTCACCGATCCCGATCAGATCATGGTGACGACGGGCGCGCTGCACGCCATCGGCCTGATCCTCACCACCTACCTTCAGCCCGGCGATCGGGTGCTCGTCGAACAGCCGACCTATCACGGTGCGCTGTCGTCGATCTCGGCGATCGGCGCGCAGGCGGTGCCGGTGGCCCTTACCGAGGACGGGTGGGATCTCGACGCGGTGCAGGCCGCGATCCATCAGGTGTCGCCCAGCCTGGCGTACCTGATACCGGACAACCAGAACCCCACCGGGATGACGATGGGGTTCGAGGACCGGCAACGCCTGGGGCGCATCGTCGCCGAGACGCGCACCCGCACGGTCATCGACGAGACGATCCTCGACATGTGGCTCGACGACCCGACGCCGGCCCCGATGGCGGCGGCGATGACGTCGCGCCGGGACCTGGTGCTGACGATCGGTTCGATGTCGAAGTCGTTCTGGGGTGGGCTGCGGGTCGGCTGGATCCGCGCCGAGCGGGCCACCATCGCCACCATCGCGGCGCTGCGCCCACAGGTCGACCTCGGCACCGCGGTGCTCGAACAGTACGCCGCGGCAAGGCTTCTCGCGCGCCGCGACGAGGTGCTGCCCGAGCGCCGCGAGATTCTGCGCAAGCGGCGGGCGTTCCTGCTGGAGCTGCTGGCGACGCATCTGCCGGACTGGGAGCCCGGTCCCGGCGCCGGCGGGATCTCGCTGTGGGTGCGGCTGCCCGCGCCGATGAGCACCGCCCTGTCGGCGGCGGCGTCGCGGATGGGGCTGGACCTGCCGCCGGGCCCGCGGTTCGGCGTCGACGGCTCGCTCGAACGGTTCGTCCGGATCCCGTACGCGCTGCCGGAGGATCAACTGGCCGAGGCGATCGAACTGCTCGCCCGCGCCTGGCACGCCGTCACCGGCTCGGCCACCCCCGAACCCACCACCGTCGTCGTGTAACCCTCTTTTCCGCGAGCGTGCGTGTCTGGTCACGACACGCCGGGTTTTTCCCTGCATTTGCGCACGCTCGCCGCGAGCGGGACGCGCGAAAGGCTCGCGAGACTACAGAAGTTGACGGATTCCGGCGATCTTTCGTCAACAACCGAAGTCTCGGCGAACACGTGACGCCGAGGCCCGGCGCCTCGCGACCGTGCGCAAATGTCGAAAATTCCGCGGCGTGTCGTGTGCAGACACGCACGCTCGCGGACAGGGGGGAAGAGGAACGTCAGTCGGGGATCTCGACGCGACGGACCACACCGTCGACGGCGTCGGCGGCCTCGATCTCGCCGCGGGTGATACCGAGCAGGAACAGCACGGTGTCCAGATACGGGTAGCTCAGCGACGCGTCGGCCACCTCGCGCAGCACCGGTTTGGCGTTGAACGCCACACCCAGCCCGGCGGCGGAGAGCATGTCGATGTCGTTGGCGCCGTCGCCGACGGCCACCGTCTGCTCCATCGGCACCCCGACCTGCTGCGCGAAGTCCCGCAGCGCCTTGGCCTTTCCGGCGCGGTCGACCACCGGGCCGATGACCCGGCCGGTGAGCTTGCCGTCGACGATCTCAAGCTCGTTGGCGGCGACGAAGTCCATCATCAGCTCGTGCGCCAGCGGTTCGATGACCTGCCGGAACCCGCCGGACACGATGCCGCAGTGGTAGCCCAGCCGCCGCAGCGTCCGCAGCGTCGTGCGGGCCCCCGGCATCAGCTCGATCTGCTCGGCCACCTCGTCGAGCACCGACGCCGGTAGCCCCGCGAGCGTGGCGACCCGCCGGTGCAGCGACTCGGCGAAGTCCAGTTCACCGCGCATCGCCGCCTCGGTCACCTCGGCGACGGCAGCCGCCGCGCCTGCGTGCTCGGCGAGCATCTCGATGACCTCACCCTGGATCAGGGTCGAGTCGACGTCGAACACGATCAGCCGCTTGGCCCGCCGGGCCAGGCTGTAGTCCTCCAGCGCGATGTCGATCTTCTCGTCGGCCGCGACCCGCGCCAGCTCCTGCTGCAACCGCTCGTAGACGTCGCCGCCGGGCACCGAGACCCGCAACTCCAGCCCCGTCACCGGATAGTCGGACACCCCGCGGATGAAGTCGATGTTGACGCCCAGCGCGGCCACCTTGCGCGCGACCACCCCGAACGCATCGGCGGTGATCGGCCGGCCCAGCACGACGATCGTGTGCGTGGACGGCTCCCGCATCACCGGCAGACCGTCGCTGGGTTCGATCGCGACGTCGAGCCCCACCCCGTGGATGGCTGCGGTCACCTCGTCGCGCAGCGCGGTCCCGGCGGTGACGTCGGCGGGTGCCGCGACCAGCACCCCCAACGTCAACCGGCCGCGGATCACGACCTGTTCGACGTTGAGCAGTTCCACGTGGTGCCGGGACAGGACCTCGAACAGGGCCGAGGTCACGCCCGGCTGGTCGTGGCCGGTGACCGTGATCAGCAGTGAGGAGCGGTCACGTGACGCGCCGCTGCTCACTCCGACACCTTCGGCATACTCCTCCGCGGCCGGCGAGCGTCAGCTCGAGTGATCGACGGTGTGCTTGCGGCCGACGTGGGCCTCCGCACGCATCCGGTCGACCATGTGCGGGTAGTGCAGCTCGAACGCCGGACGCTCCGACCGGATGCGGGGCAGCTCGGTGAAGTTGTGCCGCGGCGGCGGGCAGGAGGTCGCCCACTCCAGCGAGTTGCCGTAGCCCCACGGATCGTCGACCGTGACGGGCTCGCCGTAGCGCCAGCTCTTGAACACGTTCCACACGAACGGCAGCACCGAGATGCCGAGGATGAACGCGCCGATGGTCGAGACCACGTTGAGCGCGGTGAACCCGTCCGACGGGAGGTAGTCGGCGTAGCGGCGCGGCATGCCCTCGTCACCGAGCCAGTGCTGCACCAGGAAGGTGGTGTGGAAGCCGATGAAGGTCAGCCAGAAGTGCAGCTTGGCCAGGCGCTCGTCGAGCAGGCGGCCGGTCATCTTCGGGAACCAGAAGTACACGCCCGCGTAGGTGGCGAACACGATGGTGCCGAAGAGCACGTAGTGGAAGTGCGCGATGACGAAGTAGCTGTCGGTGACGTGGAAGTCCAGCGGCGGGCTGGCCAGCAGCACGCCCGACAGGCCACCGAGCAGGAACGTCACCATGAAGCCGATCGAGAACAGCATCGGCGATTCGAAGGTCAACTGCCCCTTCCACATGGTGCCGATCCAGTTGAAGAACTTGATGCCGGTCGGGACGGCGATCAGGAACGTCATGAACGAGAAGAACGGCAGCAGCACCGCGCCGGTGGCGTACATGTGGTGCGCCCACACCGCCACGGACAGGGCGGCGATGGCCAGCGTCGCGTAGACCAGCGTGGTGTAGCCGAAGATCGGCTTGCGGCTGAACACCGGGAAGATCTCCGACACCACACCGAAGAACGGCAGCGCCAGGATGTACACCTCGGGGTGGCCGAAGAACCAGAACAGGTGCTGGAACAGCAGCACGCCACCGTTGCCCGGGTCGTAGACGTGGGCACCGAGCAGACGGTCGGCGGCCAGGCCGAACAGCGCGGCGGTCAGGATCGGGAACGCCAGCAGCACCAGGATCGAGGTGACCAGGATGTTCCAGGTGAAGATCGGCATCCGGAACATGGTCATGCCCGGGGCGCGCATGCAGACCACGGTGGTGATCATGTTGACCGCACCGAGGATGGTGCCCAGACCACCGATGGCCAGGCCCAGGATCCACAGGTCACCGCCGGCGCCGGGCGAGTGGATCGCGTCGGCCAGCGGGCTGTAGGCGGTCCACCCGAAGTCGGCGGCACCACCGGGGGTGATGAAGCCCGACAGCGCGATCAGCGCGCCGAACAGGAACAGCCAGAACGACAGCGCGTTCAGCCGCGGGAACGCCACGTCGGGCGCGCCGATCTGCAGCGGCAGCACCAGGTTGGCGAACCCGAACACGATCGGCGTCGCGTAGAACAGCAGCATCGCCGTGCCGTGCATGGTGAACAGCTGGTTGTACTGCTCGTTGCTCAGGAACTGCAGGCCCGGCACCGCCAGCTCGGCGCGGATGAACAGCGCCATCAGGCCGCCGATGAAGAAGAAGCTCATGCAGACGACGCAGTACATGATGCCGATCAGCTTGTGATCGGTGGTCGTCAGCAGCTTGTAGATGAGGTTGCCCTTGGGACCGAGCCGCGCCGGGAACGGACGTCGTACCTCGAGTTCTCCGATATTGGGCGCTTCGGCTACCAACAGGTCCTCCAAATTTCCGGTCGGGACATCCCGCAGTACTACTGCCATCGAATCCTAGCCCCCCTCCGCAACGCCGGGTCGGGGTGGTCCTACAAAGAGTCGTATTTCGCCGACGACGTGCGGGGACTGCTCGATTCCTGATGAATGTTAACGTCGGCGCGTGCTGTTCAGCGGGACGCGACGGGTGTCGATTCTCAGGGCCGCGGGGCTGGCCGCCGTCGTCGCCGCCGTGGGCGTGACGTCGCTGGCCGGCTGCGGTGATTTGGGTGGCGAGCCGCCGGTCGACGGACCCGCCCCGACCTCGGTGATCACCAGTACGACGCGCATCGCGGGCGCCGGTGTGCTGGGCAATCAGCGCCGTCCGGACGAGTCCTGCGCGCCGGAGCCGGCCCCGGTGGATCCGGGCCCCGAGGAGCGTCCGGTGCGCCACGCGGCCGGTGAGACGGTGGTGCGGGCCGATCCGCAGCGCATCGTGGTGCTCGCCGGCGATCAGCTCGACGCGCTGTGTGCGCTGGGTCTGCAGGGCCGGATCGTGGCGGCCGCGCTGCCGGACGGCTCCGACAGCCAGCCGTCGTATCTGGGGCAGGTGATCCACGACGTGCCCGGTGCCGGGACGCGTACCGCGCCCGATCTGGACGCCATCCGGGAGGCCTCCCCCGATCTGATCCTGGGGTCGGAGGCGCTCACCCCCGACGAGTTCGGCGCGCTGTCGCAGATCGCGCCGACGGTGTTCACCGGTGCACCCGGGCCGGCATGGCGGGACAACCTGCGCACGGTCGGTGCGGCGACGGGCCGCGCCGACGCGGCCAACGGCCTGCTCGAGGAGTTCGCCCGCGACGCCGAGCGGACCGGCGCTGAGAACGACGCCACCCATTTCCAGGCGTCGGTGGTGCAGTTCACCGACACCACGATGCGGGTGTTCGGGGTGGAGACCTTCCCGGGCAGTGTGCTCGCCGAGGTCGGTGTGGACCGCCCGGCGCCGCAGCGGTTCACCGACAAGCCGTACACCGAGGTCGGCATCACCGACGCCGATCTGGCCGACAACTCGGATCTGTCGATCGCCGACGGCGACATTGTCTACGTGTCGTTCGCCTCCCCCGCCGCCCGCGACCGTGCCGTCGAGGTGATGCGCAGCGACGCCTGGAAGCGGCTCAGCGCCACCCGCGACGACCGGGTGTTCGCGGTCAACAACGAGGTGTGGCAGAGCGGTGAGGGCATCGTCGCCGCCCGCGGCATCCTCGCCGACCTGCGCTGGATCAACGCCCCGATCAACTGACCCCGTCGACGCCGTAGCGGGCCTGCTGGCCGAACTGGCCGGTCTGCAGCGATCCGTCCGGCAGCACCAGCTCACCACGCTCGACGCGCTCGCGCAGGTAGGCGAAGGTCTGCGCGGTCTGCGCGAACAGGTGCTCGCCGGCCTTCAGCGGAGTGCGCGGGGTGGCGCTGCGAGAGGCGAACTGCGGCAACGGTTTCACGACGGTGTGGTAGTCGACGTTGAAGAACAGCGGAAACGAGTACCGTTCCTCGACCACCTTGCGGACCCGGTGGCTGGTGGCGACGTATTCGCCGTTCGTCCACAACTCGAGCATGTCGCCGATGTTGACGACGAAGCTCCCGTCGATCGGCGGGACGTCGATCCACTTGCCCGCCCCGTTGAGCACCTCCAGCCCCGGCGCGGTCGGTTTGAGCAGGGTGAAGCATTCGTAGTCGGTGTGCGCGCCGATGCCCGGCAGGTCCGTCGCATCCGGGTTGTACGGGTAGTGCACCAGCCGCAACTGGCTCGGGGTCTTGGTGGCATGGCGCAGAAACACGTCCGGGTCCTCCCCCAGCGCGACACCGAACGCCCACAGCAGCCGACGGCCCTCGGCGAGCACCGCGGTGTAGTAATCGGTGACCGCCTCCTTGAAGCCCGGCAGGTCGGGCCAGATGTTGGGACCCAGCATCGGGTTGCCCGCCAGGTAGTCGGGGTCGTCGACGGGCAGGTCCAGCGCGGTGTCGAAGGCCTCCTTGTAGTCGGCGGTGCCGAAGCCCTCCTCGCCGATCGGGACGTAGCCGCGGTGGCACCGCGACAGCCCGATGTAACTGCGCATCTTCTCGTCGAGCGGCAGCGCGAAGAACTCCTCCGCCGCGGCCAGCAGTCGGTCGAAGAGCGCGTCGTCCACCCCGGTTCCGGTGATGTAGAGGAATCCGACCTCGCGGGCCGCTGCGCCGATCTCAGCGGCGACGCGTTCGCGGTCGGCGCGCTCCGGTGAGCGCAGGCCGGACACGTCGACGATCGGAATGGACGTGAATGAGGTTGCACCGCTCATGGTTTCACCACTCCTTCGGTTTCGCTGACGGTCCAGCGCACCCCGCGCACGGTCGGCTGCTCGCCGACGACGACGTCCAGCGCCGTCCAGGCGGCGTCGCCGACGGTTCCGACGGTCACCTCCGACGGGCCCGCCCACCCGAAGAGCCCGCCGACGCGCATCAGCAGTGCGTACTCGCCGGCGGGTCCGCGCAGGTGCAGCGCCCAGCACGGGTCGTCCTCGGTGGTCTCGCGGACCCAGTGCTCGACGTAGTCGCTGTGCACCCCCGTCTCGACCAGAATCCCGCCGTCCCAGCGCATTCGTCCCGCATCGGGGGCTCCCGACGGCGGCAGCAGGTCGATGTCGCGGTGCCATTCGAAGACGTCGTCGCGCTGATGAAGCCGGCCGGCGAACCCGCGCGAGTCGACGTAGGCGGTGCCGCCCTGCAGCCACAGCACATCGGTGCTCGTATCGCGGGTGCCGTCCGCCTCGAGAAGCAGGATGCGGCGCCACAGGCCCACGCAGTCGGCAACAGCGATCATGGCCAGCTCACCCGAACCGTTCTCGCATCTGCCGGGTCATCTCCGGCCAGACGTGCGGGTCGTGACCGGGGATCAGCGGATAGCCCCTGGCCTCGGCGAGCGCCTTGAGCCGGCGAATCGGTTCGACGGTCTCCTCCGGTGCGACGTCGATGAACCCGCCGATCGCCCGTTCGTGCTCGATGTTCTCGGTGAGATCGGCTGCGTCGAACGCGAATACGTACCCACCGCCGCCGACGGACTCGTCGAGTTCGACGACGAAGCTCTGGTGTCCCGGTGTGTGCCCGTAGGTGGGTACCGCGGTGATGCCGGGGGCGATCTCGGCCTCGCCGTCGGCGAGCCGCCAGTCGATGTTGGGGTCGTCGAAATCGATCCGGTAGATCGCGTGACGTTCCGGTTCAGGGCGATTCGACAACCCGTAGTCGAGCTCACGGCGCTGCGCGTGCACCGGCACGCGGCCCGCGAACAGCTTCAGCCCGCCCGCGTGGTCGACGTGCAGGTGCGACAGCGCCACCACCCCGATCTCGTCGATGTCGACGCCGATCTCGGCCAGCGCCTCCTCGATCGGCTCGCCCGGTCCCGGCAGGATCGGCTGGTACTCCACCGTCGGGAAGAACCGGCGCCGCAACGCCGGATCGCGGATCAGCGCGGTGTTGAACCCGGTGTCGAGCAGCACCCAGCCGCCGTCGGTCTGCAAGAGCACGCCGGGCACCGGTTCGCGCAGCCGCTCCCCCGGTGGGCTGCCGTACACCGACACCGATTTCGGCAGTTCCTCCCACCCGAGAGTCAGCAGCACGATCCGGCGGACACCGGCCTTGCGTACCAGCGTCATTCGACGGAGAGCTTCGCCAGCCGCAGCGAGTTGGGGTTGGTCACGGCGTGGGCCTCCCCGACGCCCTTGAGCCACGGCTGGGCCACCATGAAGTCGTTGACGTTGGCGATGTTGAGCCAGCAGCCGGTCTTGAGGGCTTCCAGCCCGGCGGTGGAGAAGTCCTCGTCCGAACCGGTCTCCAGGCCGCGGGCCAGCGCCTCGGTGATCGGCGGCGCCGTGCAGCCCAGATAGTTCAGGCCGCCGTCGGCGTCCCACGAGATGTGGCCCCAGGTGTACGGCGACGGCGCGTCCGGCCACGCCACCATCGACAACACCTCCGGCGCGCTGGTGGCGTCCCCGCCGATCCAGTTGTAGACCTCCGAGGTCGGATAGCTCTGCACCTTTACCTCGAGCCCGGCGGCGGCGAGCTGGGTCTGGAGCAGGTTGCTGATCAGCTGGTTGTCCGGATTGCTGGAGTCGTAGCCGACGGTGATGGCCTTCTGATCGGCAGGCAGCCCGGCCGCGAGTTCGGTGAGCGCCGACGGGTCATATCCCACATCCTGTTTGGCGTACTCGGGCGCCATCATGTTCGCGGGGTAGATCTGCCCCGCGACCTCGCCGCGGCCGAAGTAGGTCTGCTTGACCAGTTCATCGAGGTTCACCGCTTTGAGCAGCGCCAACCGGTTCTCCGGGTTGGTCAGCATTCCCTTGCTCGGGTTGAGGTAGAGGTAGTTCGACATCATCGTCGGCAGCGAGTAGTGGGCGTACTTGTCGTCGTTGAGGTACTGCCCCACGGCCGAGGAGGGCAGGTCGTGCAGGATCGCGGCCAGTTGCCCGTTGTTGAACTGCAGCTGTTGTGAGGAGACGTCGGTGATGACCGGGATCTCAACCTTCTCGAAATACGGCTTCTCGCCCCAGTAATCGAGGAAGGCCTCCAACGCGTAGCGCGAGCCCACCTCGGCCGCGGTCAGCGTGTACGGACCGGTGCCCAGGTCGTGGTTGGTCAGGTAGGTCTGCGCGTGGTCGTCGCCGGCGTGCCTCTTGAGTCCCTCGGGGCTGAGCATGCGGGGGCCGTACGGGCAGGCCAGGTAGTCGAGGAACGCCGAGTTCGGTTCCTTTAGCGTGATCGTGACCTCGTAATCACCCTGGGTGGTGATCGATTCGACGTCGGCGACCATGTACGACGGCCCCTGGTTGACGGCCAGCCTGCGGTCGAACGACGCCTGGACGGCCTCGGCGGTGAACGGGGTGCCGTCGTGGAACTTGACGCCTTCGCGCAGCTTGAACGTGAACACCCTGTTGTCCGGCGATGCGGTCCACTCGGTGGCCAGCAGCGGTTCCAGTTCGGGCTTCTCGGTGCCGCCCTTGAACTGCAGCAGGCCCTCGTAGATGTTGGTGGTCAGCAGCAGGCCCTGGCCGGCGTAGTAGACGTCGGGGTCGGGTGGCTGGCCCGGATCCTGCAGGAACGACAGGTGCAGCACCTTGTCGGTCGGTGCGGCGTTCGGCGTGCCGCCGCCGGAATCCGAACCGCCGCAACCACTCAGCGCGAGTGCGGCGGCCACGCCGAGCGCGGCGATCTTACGGATGCGGTGGCTCATCGGGCGGCTCCTTCGAAGACTGGTGCGGCGGGCAGGTTCTTAAAGGCGTCGATGATCTCGTCGCTGGTGCGCAGGGCGCCGGTCTGCAGGTACTCCATGGCGTCCAGCGCTGCGTCGTGGCGGTACTGCGACGAGCCGCCGACGCAGTCGGTGACCACCCGCACGTAGTAGTCGCGCTGGTGGGCGTCGGCGAAGGTGTAGTGCACGCACACGTCGGTCAGGCCGCCGATGAGGATCAGCGTCGAGGCCTTCAGTCCGCGCAGGACGATCTCGAAATCCGTTCCGATGAAACCGGAGTAGCGGCGCTTGACGATGTGGAACTCGTGCGGCAGCGGGCGCAGCGTCGGCTCCAGGTCGGTGCCGGGCTGCCCCTCGACACAGTGCACCCCCTCGGTGCCGTCGAGTTCGCGGCCGAAGTCGACTCCGCTGGCCCGGTGTACCTCCTGAAAGAACACCACCGGGACACCAGCCTCGCGGGCGGCCCCGACCAGTCGTTCGGCGACCTTGACGCGCTCGGCGTGGCCGGGCATCACCGGGATGCCCGCCTGCTCCGCGGACATGCCGCCACCCTCCTGGATGTCGACGACCACCAGCACCGGATTGCCAACGATCAGCGGTTGTCTGGGCACTCAGCCTCCTGTGACGGCGATTCGCGGGTCGGCCGCGGCCTGCAGCAGGTCCACGGCGGTGTTGATGAACACGTAGAGCGCGCCGAGCATCAGCGTGACGCCGGCGATGGCGGGAAAGTCCGCGACCGGGATGCTCTGGGCGATGTACTGGCCGATACCGGGCCAGCCGAACACCTGCTCGATGACCAGCACACCGGAGAACATCAGGCCGATCTGCAGACCGGTCATCGACAGCGCTGCACCGACCGAGTTACGCAGGACGTGCCGGGCCAGGATCCGGCCTTCCGAAAGACCTTTGGCCCGTGCGGTTCTGGCGTAGTCGCTGTCGATGTCGCCGATCAGGCTGCTGCGCAGCACCCGCCCGATCGCCACCGCGGGGCCGATCGCCACCACCGTCGCGGGCAGCAACAGATGGTGCAGCGCGTCGAGGACGACGTCGATGCGGCCGTGCAGCAGCCCGTCGAGGGTGAGCAGGCCGGTCGGTCCGGCGGGCGCGTTGGAGATGCCGGTGCGTCCGTTGGCCGGAACCCAGCCGAGCTTCTGGTAGAAGATGATCAGCCCGAGGATGCCGAGCAGGAACATCGGCGCCGACGCCCCGGCGAACAGGATCGCCCGCAGCACCCCGGCGCCGGGCCACTTCAGCGTCGTGCTGAACGCCAGGATCACCGCCAGCACCAGCGCCAGCCCGAGTCCGAACAGCGCGAGTTCCAGGGTGGCGGGCACGAAGGTGGCCAGGTCGTCGACGACGCCGTGCCGGGTTCGGTATGAGGTGCCGAGGTCACCGGTGACGGCGCCGGCCAGGTAGTCCCAGAACTGCACCAGGACGGGTTCGTTGAGCCCCAACGCCTCTCGCCGCTCGGCTACCGCCTCGGCGGACGCATTCGCGCCCAGCTGGGCCTTGACCGGGTCCAGCGGTGAGATGTTCTGCAGGACGAACATCACGGCGGTCAGCGCGATCAGGATCGCCACCATCGCCGCGAGCCGCGTGGCAATGAATGTCTTCATCTCGGTCTCACCGCGCTTTCATCAGGTTGCGCAGGCAGTCGCCCGCGATGTTGCCGACCAGGGCCAGGACCAGCACGCCGAGGCCCGGCATCACCGGGATCCACCACTGCTGCAGGAAATAGCTGAGGTTGCGTGCCGAGTCGGCGCCCAGTTCCGGTGCGGGAGCTGGTTGTCCGAGCCCCAGAAACGACAGCGCCGCCAGCGTGAGGATCAGCGTGCCGATGTCCAGGCTCGCGGCGACCAGCGCGTTGGGCACCGCGCCGGGCAGCAGGTGGCGCCCGGCGAGCCGGATCGGGCTGACCCCGGCGAGCCGGGCCGCCTCGATGTGCGGGCGGGCCTTCAGCCGCGCCACCTCACCGCGCATCATGCGGGCGTAGAACGGCCACCACACGATCGACACCGCGATCAGCGTGTGCACGAAGCCCGGTCCCAGCGCGGCAACCACCGCGATCGCCAGCACGGGTGCGGGCAGCGACAGGAACGCGTCGGTGATCCGCATCAGCAGCGAGTCGACCCAGCCGCCCACCGCGCCGGCGATCAGGCCGATCAGCCCGCCGATGAACAGTCCGAGCGCCACCACCGCCAGCGCCGCGAACCAGCTGGAGCGCACCCCGTAGAGCACCCGCGACAGGATGTCGCGGCCGACGCTGTCGGTGCCGAGCAGGAACCCGTTCTGTCCGGGCGCCTGCAGCGGCGCCCCGACGGGTGTCAGCGGATCGTAGGGCGCGATCACCGGCACCGCGATGGCGACCAGGGTGACGACGAAGACCAGCGAGAAGCCGATCCAGTTGACGATCCGCGAATCGACCTGCGGCAGCGCGGGAAGGCGTCGCTGCCGTCCCCGCACCAGCAGGGCGACCGGCAGAGCCCCCACACCGGACCACACGACCGACATCAGCACGCCTTTCGTTCGATACAAGCGACCTGGTGGGGATTGCCCGGCTCACCCTCGATCCGGACGTCGAGCTGGGTGTCCGCGCAGGCGTCGACCGCGATCGGGCAGCGCGGGTGAAACGCGCACCCCGACGGCGGCGAGAGTGGGCTGGCCGGTTCGCCGGGCAGGCTGCCCGCTTCGCGGCCGAGGTCGGGGATGGAGTCGACGAGCGCGCGGGTGTAGGGGTGCACGGGGTTTCCGATCACCTGGTCCGCGGGCCCGATCTCGACGATGCGACCGAGGTACATCACCGCGATGCGGTCGGCGACCACCCGCGCGACCGACAGGTCGTGGGTGACGAACACCACCGCCATGTTCAGGCTGCGGCGCAGATCGCCGATCAGGTTGAGCACCGAGGCGGCCAGCGAGACGTCCAGCGCGCTGGTGGGTTCGTCGCACAGCAGCACCGCCGGCGGGACGACGGTCGCGCGAGCCAGTGAAACCCGTTGCCGCTGACCGCCGGAGAGCTGTCCGGCCCGTGACTTGGCCACCTCGGCGGGCAGCCCGACGCGTTCGAGGACCTCGGCGACGGCGGCGTGACGCTGCGACCGCGACATCCCGGTGCGGCGCAACCGTTCGCCGATCAACTCCCCCACCGACAGCCACGGCGTCAGCGAGGCGCCCGAGTCCTGGAACACCATCTGCGGGCGCCCGCCGGCGATCTCCACGGTGCCCGACGAGGCTTTCTCCAGTCCGGCGATCACCCGCAGCAGCGTCGACTTGCCCGAACCGCTCTCGCCGACGACGGCCACCGACTCGCCGTGCCCGACGCGCAGCGAAACACCGCGCAGCGCATGCAGTTTGCTGTCATTGTCGCTGCCGCGGTCGAGCCAGCGCCTGCGCACGGCGAAGGTCTTGGTGACGTCGCGCAGCACCACCGACGGCGGGGCGTCGTCACGCTCGGCCGCGACCGGCGGGAACGGCTCGCCGACGTCCGCGGCGCGGGCGCCGAGGTCGGTGGTGACGACATCGAGGGGCAGCAGACAGGCGCTGACCCGCCCGGGCGCCACCGCGACGGGGTCCGGCGGTGTCGCCGAGCACTCGGGGGTGGCGAGCACACAGCGGGGTTCGAACGCACAACCGGGCAGTGGTGCCGCCGGGCTGGGCACCGCACCCGGAAGTGCGGCCAGCCTGCGGTCGCGCGGGGTGTCCAGGGTGAGCCGGGAGCGCAGCAGACCGAGGGTGTAGGGGTGTGCGGGTTTCTCCAGAACCTCTGCGATGGGCCCGATCTCGGCGATACGCCCGGCGTAGAGCACCGCGATGCGGTCGGCGATCTGGGCCGCCACCCCGAGGTCGTGGGTGATCATCACGATGCTGCAGCCGATCTCGTCGCGCAGCCGTTTGAGCAGGCGCAGCACCTGGGCCTGCACCGTGACGTCGAGGGCGGTGGTCGGCTCGTCGGCGATGATCAGGTCGGGGTCACCGGCGATGGCGATGGCGATCATCACGCGCTGCCGCAGACCGCCGGAGAGCTCGTGTGGGAAACTGCGCATGCGGCGCTTGGGTTCCGGGATACCGACCGCGGTGAGCAGGCGCAGCGCCTCCTCCTCGCTGCCCGCCGCCTCGGCGACCTGCTTGCCGATCCGCATCGTCGGGTTCAGCGAGGTCATCGGATCCTGGAAGACCGCGCCGAGATCCAGCCGGCGCACCTTGCGCAACGCCTTGGCGTCACCGCGCACCATGTCCGAACCGTCGACGCGCACGGTGCCCTCGATACGCGCCGACGAGGGCAGCAGGCCCAGCAGACTGAACCCCAGAACGCTTTTGCCGGAACCGGATTCGCCGACCAGACCGAGGATCTCCCCCTTGGCGATCGACAGCGACACGCCGCGCAGCGCGTGGATATCGCGGCCGTTGCGCCGGAACGTCACCCGCAGATCGCCGACCGTGGCGACCGGATCTGACCCGTCGACGTCCGCACCGAGCGCCTGCACGCCGACGTCGGTCACCGCGATGCCCATGACTGAACACTCCTTTGAAGTCTTCGGATCAGGGGCACCGCGTCGTGCCTGCCTGTCGGTTGACAGTTTTACGACCACCGCCGTCGCCTAAGGTGACACCGACGTAACCGTTAGGTGTCCTGAGTTTCTGTCGTGTGACAGAAATTGGCTGACTCTGCCGAAATCGCTGTGCGATGGTTCACGATGACACCATGTCGCTCGCCAGAGCAGGCCGTCCGCGCCTGCACTCCCAGCGGCGCCCGGGTCTGACGGCGCGCGAGGAAATCCTCGACGCCGCAGGCGAACTGTTCACAACGCTCGGTTACGCGGCAACCTCAACACGCGCCATCGCCGAATGGGTGGGCATCCGGCAGGCGTCGCTCTACCACTACTTCAGGACCAAGGACGACATCCTCTGCGCGCTGCTGAGCCAGACCGTCACCCCGACACTGCGGTTCGTCGAGAGCATGGCCGCGGTCGACCCGCCGCTGAACCCCGCCGAGCGACTGCATGCACTGGCCACCTTCGACGGTGAGCAATTGCTCAGTGGCCGCTGGAACCTCGGCGCGCTGTACCTGCTGCCCGAGGTCCGCGATCTGAGGCTGGAGCCGTTCTTCTCCGACCGGGAGCGGTTGCGCCGGCACTACCGGGCATGTGCGCGCGCCGTCGTCGCGCAGACCGGCGTCGACCGCGCCGCGGCGGACCTGCCGTTCCACCTTGTCGAGTCACTGGTCAACATGTGGTCGACGCCACCGGGTCGGCGGCGTGACGAATTGCCCACACACGTCGCCGACGCGTGCCTGCGGGTCGTCGGGGTGGACGACGACGCGATCCCTGCGGTCCGCGATCGCACCCGCCTGCTGTGTGACTCCGTCGGCACGTGAGGCAGGCGGCCGCGTCCGTTACCGTTGATGACGTGTTCCATGTCCTGAAATCCACCTATCTGTTCCCGGCTGAAGTCATCGAGAAGGTCCGGCCCGCCCACAAGGAGTATCTGCAGGGTGAGCTGGACGCCGGCCGCATCGTGCTGGCCGGGCCGCTCGACGACTTCTCGGGTGGCGTGCTGATCACCGGCGACATCACCGCCGAGCAGGCCGACGAGATCGTCGCCCGCGACCCGTACACGCTCGAGGGGGTGGCCCGCTATGAGCGGTCGTCGTTCAACCCCACGTTCCGGGCCCCCGGGGTCTGACAGCAACTTCACAGCCACCAACGGAATGCTGGTGGTGTCGTGGAGTGTTGCGGACACCGGGCGCCGCAGCGTTGCGGCAGAGATCTTGATTACCTGATTACCGAATGAATTTGAGGCAGCTATGACCACCACCGTTTCCGCCTACGCCGCACCGTCCGCGTCAGCGCCGCTGGAGAAGACCACCATCACCCGCCGCGAGGTCGGGCCACACGACGTGGCGTTCGACATCCACTTCGCCGGCATCTGCCACTCCGACATCCACACCGTGCGTGACGAGTGGGGCCACGCCAACTACCCGGTGGTCCCGGGCCACGAGATCGCCGGCATCGTCACCGCGGTCGGTTCCGAGGTCACCAAGTTCGCCGTCGGCGACCGGGTCGGCGTCGGCTGTTTCGTCGACTCCTGCCGCGAGTGCGAGCAGTGCCGCGCCGGCAACGAGCAGTACTGCATCGGCACTGGGATGGTCGGCACCTACAACGCGATCGGCCGTGACGGCCAGCCCACCTACGGCGGCTACAGCGGCGCGATCGTCGTCGACGAGAACTACGTCCTGCGCATCCCCGACAGCCTGCCGCTGGACGCCGCCGCTCCCCTGCTGTGCGCCGGCATCACGCTGTATTCGCCGCTGCGGCACTGGAAGGCCGGCGAGGGCACCCGGGTCGCGATCATCGGCCTGGGCGGGCTGGGCCACATGGGCGTCAAGCTCGCCGACGCGATGGGCGCGCACGTCACCGTGCTGTCGCAGTCGCTGAAGAAGATGGAGGACGGACTGCGGCTCGGTGCCGACGAGTACTACGCCACCTCCGACCGCGACACCTTCAAGAAGCTGCGCGGCTCGTTCGACCTGATCCTCAACACCGTGTCGGCGAACCTCGACATGGGCGCCTACCTGAATCTGCTCAAGATCGACGGGACGCTCGTCGAGCTGGGCATGCCGGAGAAGCCGATGGCGGTTCCGGCGCACCCGCTGGCCGGTGGCCGGCGCAGCCTGTCGGGCTCGATGATCGGCGGCATCGCCGAGACCCAGGAGATGCTGGACTTCTGCGCCGAGCACAACGTGCTGCCCGAGATCGAGCTCATCCAGCCGGAGTACATCAACGAGGCCTACGACCGCGTGGTGGCTAGCGATGTGCGCTACCGCTTCGTGATCGACACCGCCTCGCTGCGCTCCTAGTTCCTCGGACCGAGACTGCGCACAGATCGCTTTCCGTTCCCGGATCGCGATCTGTGCGCAGTCTCGATTTGTCCTGTCAGTCAGGCGGATTGCGGCGGCCGACGATCAGCGGGTCGGCGGGAACGGCAGGTCGGGCAGATCGTCGAGATGGGTGCCGAACGTCGCGGCCAGCACCTCTCGCGAGTAGGCGCTCGCCGAGGCGCGCAGTCCGATGTCGGCGGGAAACGGCTGGTCGAAGAAGATCAGGAAGTGCCACTCGTCGGAGCCGATGTTCTCGATGTGGTGCGGATAGGCCCGCGGGATGAAGTACATGTCACCGCTGGTCATCGTCCAGGTGTCAAGCGTCCCATCGGGATTCATGATCGTCATGCGCGCGTCGCCGTGCTGGACGTAGCCCATCTCGGCGGTGACGGGATGCCAGTGCGGTTCGCGCATCCCGTCCTCGGCGACGCGCAGGGAGTACATCGAGATGTCCTTGAGCGCAGGCCAGTACTGGTCGCGTGCGAACCGGGCGTTGCCGCTGACGTAGTTCAAACCCGGCGCCTGGGCTTCGATGTCGAACTTGTGCGGGTCGTCGAAGTAGGCCGACGGCGGGATCTCGGGATCGCCGTGCGGGCGGCGAGTTTGTGGTCGACGGTGTCGCGGCGGATCGCGGCGAAGTCCGCGGCGGGCAGGTCGTAGGTGTTGCCCAGCACGGCGTCGGTGAACGCGCCGAACGTCGCGCCCAACCCGAAATCCTCGGGGCGCTCGTGGCGGAACGCGATGATGAACTCCGCGACGTCCTCGCCGATGTTCTCGATGTGGTGCAGGGAGCCCGAGTCGGCGTGGAACATCTGCCCGGCGGTGACGATGAAGCTGGTGAACCGGCTGTGGTCGTCGAGCATCGACACCAGTGCCGTGCCGGACACGCAGTAGGTGAGCTCGTTGGCGTTGGCGTGCCAGTGCGGGGTGCGCATGGCGCCGGGGTTGAGCAGAACCCGCTTGATCGACAACCGGTGGAGGATCGGCAGATTGTCGGCGGTGATCCGGCGCATCGACCCGAGGGCGTTCTCCTCGACGATCTCACCGTCGATCAGCGAAGCGGTGTGCACACCGCGGGTGCGTGAAGCGGTCATCGGCGTTCTCCTGTCGTCGGTGTTCAGCGTGCCCGCATCCGACGCCGGCGGCATCCGCGCTGACCGGAGTCCCCGGTACCGGCTAACCCCCAAAAACCGTCGAGCACCCCGCGACAACGCCCGCGGGGTGCGAGAATCCTGCGATGTGCTCCCTGCGGGTGGTCATCGCCGATGACGACGTGTTGTTGCGCGAGGGCCTGGCCAGCCTGCTGACGCGGTCGGACTTCGACGTCGTCGGTCAGGCCGGTGACGCCGACGGCCTGCTGGCACTGGTGCGTGAGCAGCAGCCCCGGCTGGTGCTGACCGACATCCGGATGCCGCCCACCCACTCCACCGAGGGACTCGACGCGGCCAAGGTCATCCGCCGGGAGTCGCCCGACACCGGAATCGTGGTGCTCTCGGCGCACATCGACGTCGACCACGCCACCGATCTGCTGGCGGGCGGGCGCGCGATCGGCTATCTGCTCAAGTCTCGGGTCACCGACGTCGACGACTTCCTGGGCACGCTGCAGCGGATCGCCAACGGCGCGTCGGTGGTCGACCCGGCGCTGGTCGCCGAACTGGTCGACGCGCGCCGCCGCGACGACCCGTTGGCCGCGCTGAGCGCCCGCGAACGGGAGGTGCTGACCTTGATGGCGGAGGGGTTGTCGAACGCGGGTATCGGCAGGCGGTTGTGGGTCACCGAGGGCACCGTGGAGAAGCACGTGCGCAGCATCCTGACGAAGCTGAACCTGCCGGAGGCCGGGGACGATCACCGCCGGGTCCGCGCGGTGATCATGGATCTCGAGTCACGCTGATCCGAGCAGGTCGCGAATCGCGTTGGGCGACAACGCCATCTTCGGCAGGAACCCGCGCGCCGGGCTGGCGGCGATGAGGTCGGCGAAGTCCTGCTCGTCGTGGGTGGAGACCAGGATGATCGCGGTACCGGCGGTCTGCCGCGCGAGGTCGGCGGCGACGTCGAACCCGCTTTCGGCGCCGAGGTCGACGTCGACCAGCGCGACGTCGGGGTGCAGCGCCCTGGTCTGGCTCAGCGCCTCGGCGCCGTCGGAGGCGGTGCCTACCACGCAGATCCCGCCGCGTTCCAGCATCGCAGTGGCGGCGGCCCGGAATCCGGCGCTGTCGTCGACGATCAGACAACGCATCGGCGGACTCCTCGGCGGTACATGTCTTCAGGGTGGCAGCGCATCTGCCGCGCAGTATTCCCGCTAACCGGAAAGTTTGAACCGGCCCGGCGGATTACCATCGGCCGGTGACCCGGCAACCGCTGTCCAGCCGTCTGCTCGCGGCGCTGGTGCGGCCCACCGCCCGGCCGCTGGGGGCTGGGCATCGTCGTCGCGGTCGGGTTACTGGCCGCCGAGATCCTGTTGGTGCTGGGGCTGAAGCGGATTGCGCCGGACAACGCCTACGGGGCGGTGTTCCTGTTCGGGGTGCTGGTGGTGTCGGCGGGCTGGAACCTGGTGCTGGCGCTGGCCATGTCGCTGGCGAGCACGCTGGTCTACGTCTACTTCCATCTGGAGGGCCATGACACGCTCGCCCCGTCGATCCTGATCTTTGCGACCGTGGCGCTGCTGGCCAATGTGCTGGCCAACCAGGCCCGGCTGCGCACCGCGGAGGCCGAGCAGCGGCGCCGGGAGGCGGCGGCGCTGGCGAAGCAGCAGGCGGCGCTGCGGCGGGTGGCGACGCTGGTGGCGCGCGGCGCCGCACCGCGCGATGTGTACCAGACCGCGGTCGACGAACTCGGCGAGAGCCTGGGCGCCCAGCACGTGACGCTGCTGCTGTTCGAAGCCGGCGGCGTGTGCGAGGTGCTGGCGACGTGCGACCGCGCTGGGGTGGGATTGACTGTGGGCGAACGGTTTTCACTGGACGGCGACAGCATCAGCGCCCGGGTGCTGCACACCGCGGAACCGGCGCGCATCGACGACTACTCGGTGGCCGTCGGGGACCTCGCGCAGCGGTTGCAGAACCTGGGCACCCGGTCCGGGGTGGGCGCGCCGCTGATCGTCGACGGCACGGTGCGGGGTGCGCTGATCGTGGCGGCCACGGAGCCGTACGCGATACCGGCGGGCACCGAGGCGCACATCTGCGATTTCGCGGATCTGGTGTCGACGGCGATCGCCAACGCGGAGACACGCGCGGAGCTCACGGCGTCGCGGGCGCGCATCGTGGCGGCGGCCGATCAGGCGCGGCGGGGGTTCGAGCGCGATCTGCACGACGGGGCCCAGCAGCGGATCGTGTCGTTGAGCCTGGAGTTGCGGGCGATCGAGGCAGCGGCGACCGAGGAGGCGACGCGCACGCAGCTGGCCGGGGTCGTCGAGGGACTGGGCGGGCTGTACGCGGATCTGCAGGAGCTGTCGCGGGGGCTGCACCCGGCGATCCTGTCCAAGGGTGGGCTCGGGCCGGCGATCAAGACGCTGGCGCGGCGCTCCCCCGTGCCCGTCGAACTGGACCTCGACGTCGGCGGGCGGCTGCCGGAGTCGGTCGAGGTGGCCGCGTATTACGTTGTCGCCGAATGCCTGACGAACGCGGCCAAGCACGCCAACGCCGAGGTGGTCACGGTGGCGGTCAGTCGCGACGACGACGCGGTGCGGCTGACGGTGCACGACGACGGGGATGGCGGCGCGAGCCCGGGCGGCGGGTCCGGGCTGATCGGGCTGCGCGACCGGGTTGAGGCGCTGTCAGGTGAGCTGGCGCTGGTCAGCGAGCCCGGCGACGGGACGACGGTGTCGGCGCGGATCCCGGTGGGCTAGAAGCCGCGGGTGTCGTACTGGTTGATGAACATGCCGTGGCCGGTGGCGTCGTAGCTGATCCGGGTGCGCAGGCCTTGGGGCTGGATGGTCCAGCCGTTGACCTGGTAGGTGCCGCTGTCCACGGACACCGGAGCGGCGGGCAGCTGGGCGGGGTCGGGCAGTAGACCGCGGTCGCGGTAGAACTCGCCGGTGCCGCGGACCACCACGAGGTTGAGCCGCTGGTTCCACTTGGACTCCTCGAACGGCGCCTTGCCCCACGGTTCGCCGTTGGAGAGCGCACAGACCGTCATCGGACCCCCACCGAAGGTGCCGTCGTTGGCGCTGACCAGGCATTTCACCGTGCCGTTCTGCAGCAGGACCAATTGGCCGGTGTAATCGGTCGCGCCCGCCGGCGGTGCCAGCGCCACCAGCCCGACCGTCGCACCCGCCGCCGCAATCACCCGCCGCACCATGCCGTCTCCAGACTCCTCCGCATCAGTGAGCTTCCGACGAGGAATGCTGCCACGGCAACGACGGTGACGTGACGGTTTCGTCCTGAACTGTCACGCCGGTCGCCCTCCGGTCAGGTCTAGAAGTCCCAGTCCTCGTCCTCGGTGACGACGGCCTTGCCGATGACGTAGCTGGAACCTGATCCTGAGAAGAAGTCGTGGTTCTCGTCGGCGTTGGGCGCCAGCGCCGACAGGATCGCCGGGTTGACGTCGGTCTCGTCCTTGGGGAACAGCGCCTCGTAGCCGAGGTTCATCAGCGCCTTGTTGGCGTTGTAGCGCAGGAACTTCTTGACGTCCTCGGTGAGCCCGACCCCGTCGTAGAGGTCCTGGGTGTACTCCACCTCGTTGTCGTAGAGCTCGAACAGCAGCTCGTAGGTGTAGTCCTTGAGTTCCTGCTGTTTGGCCGAGTCCTCCAGCGCCAGGCCGCGCTGGTACTTGTAGCCGATGTAGTAGCCGTGCACGGCCTCGTCGCGGATGATCAGCCGGATCATGTCGGCGGTGTTGGTCAGCTTCGCCCGGCTGGCCCAGTACATCGGCAGGTAGAAGCCCGAGTAGAACAGGAAGCTCTCCAGCAGCGTGGAGGCCACCTTGCGCTTCAGCGGCTCGTCACCTTTGTAGTACTGCATGACGATGGTCGCCTTGCGCTGGAGGTTCTCGTTCTCCTCCGACCAGCGGAACGCCTCGTCGATCTCGGCCGTCGAGCACAGCGTCGAGAAGATGTTGCTGTAGCTCTTGGCGTGCACCGACTCCATGAACGCGATGTTGGTGAGCACCGCCTCCTCGTGCGGCGTCACCGCGTCGGGGATCAGGCTGACCGCGCCGACGGTGCCCTGGATGGTGTCGAGCAGCGTCAGGCCGGTGAACACCCGCATGGTGAGCTGCTTCTCCGCGTCGGTCAGGGTGTTCCACGACTGGATGTCGTTGGACACCGGCACCTTCTCCGGCAACCAGAAGTTGCCCGTGAGGCGGTGCCAGACCTCGAGGTCTTTCTCGTCCTGGAGACGGTTCCAGTTGATCGCCGATACCCGGTCAATCAGCTTCATGCCATCACTCACGAGAACCCCTCTTCACCTGGAGATTTGCCTGGCGCCGCGGCGTCCTGCCCACGGCGCCTCCAACACTACAACTGGTGTACGACATCCCAGCGATATACGAGATGTTGTGTCCGGGCGTGTCGCGAGACACGCCGGATTCGACGCCCGGGTCACGGCTCGGACCCGCGCAGCGACCGTAGCGTAGAGCTCGGCGAACGCCGCCGCTCAGGCCGCCCGCTTGGCGCGCCGGCCGCCGAGGAACTCGTACTCCGACGGGTCGAAGCGCCGCGTGGCCAGCCAGTACTGCCACGTCATGCCGCTCCACAGCGTGCGGTTCACCCCGTGCTCGTCGAGGTACCAGCTGCGGCACCCGCCGGTGTTGAACACGGTGCCGGCCAGGTCGCGCTGCAGCTTCTCGTTGTAGCGGTCCTGGGCCTCCCGTGTCGGCGCCAGCGCCTCTGCGCCCGCCTTGTCCACCGCGGCGATCGCCTGCGCGGCGTAGCGGATCTGCGACTCGATCATGAACACCACCGAGTTGTGCCCCAGCGCGGTGTTCGGCCCGAGCAGAAAGAACAGGTTCGGCATGTCGGCGACGGTGATCCCGCGCAGCGCCGCGATGCCCTCCCGGTTCCACCGGTCCACCAGGTCCTCGCCGCGCGGGCCCTTGATGTGGACGTAGGTGTAGGAGTCGGTGACGTGGAACCCGGTGGCGAACACCACCACGTCGAGTTCACGTTCGGTGCCGTCGGCGGTGACGATCCCGCGCGGGGTGAACCGCGCGATCGCGTCGGTGACGACCTCTGTCCTCGGGTTCGCGATCCCGCGATAGTAGGTGTCGGAGTTGAGGATTCGCTTGCACCCGGCCCGGTACGACGGGGTCAGCTTGCGCCGCAGCTCGGGATCCTTGATCGACCGGCGGATGTTCCACTTGCCCAGCAGCTCACCGATTTTCAGCAGCCGTGGCTCCTTGGTCATCGCGAACCCGACGGCCTCGTGGATCCAGTAGATGCCCGCGCGCATCGCCGCCCGGGTGCCCGGCACGGTGCTGAACACGTCGCGCAGCCACTGCGGGATCGGGTTGTTGGGCCGCGGCATCACCCATGCCGGGGTGCGCTGGAACACCTTGAGCTCGGCGACGTCCTTGACGATCTCCGGCACGATCTGGATCGCGCTGGCGCCAGTGCCGATCACCGCGACCCGCTTGCCGGTCAGGTCGACCGAGTGGTCCCACTCCGCGGAATGGAATGCGGCGCCGGTGAATTCGTCGAGGCCCTCGAAGTCCGGGATCAGCGGGATGTGCAGGCCGCCGGCTCCGGAGATGACGAACTGCGCGACGAACTCGCGGCCGTCCTTGGTGAACACGTGCCAGCGGTTCTCGTCGTCGTCCCAGTGCGCGCGGTCGACGTGCGAGCCGAACCGGATGTAGCGGCGCAGCCCGTACTTCTCGGTCACGCCCTTGAGGTAGTCGAGGATCTCCGGCTGGAACGACCACAGGTGCGTCCAGTCGGCCTTCGGTTCGAAGGAGAACGAGTACATGTGCGACGGGATGTCGCAGGCGCACCCGGGGTAGGTGTTGTCGCGCCAGGTGCCGCCGATCTCGTCGGCCTTCTCCAGGATCAGGAACTCGACGTTGCGTTTCTGCAGCTCGATGGCCATCCCGAGTCCGGAGAACCCGGTGCCGATGATCAGGGCGCGGGTGTGCACCGGCCGGGCAGCCTGCCCCGTCGATGCCGTCTGCTCGGCAAGGGTCATGTCGCCACCGCTCTCTACTGAAACGCCGTTTTCCTGGGAACGCCGGTACCGGCTATCCGACAGCCAGTGTCCGGACCGGGACCGGTGGTGTCAACGAGTCGTCAGGCGACCGTCGGCCGCTGCTTGCGCACCGCGGTGTGGACCGGCTGGTCGACATCGATCTCGATGCCGAGCAGTTCGGCGGTGCCGTTGATGGCGCCCAGCATGATCGTGGTCATGTGCGCGATGAACTGGTCGGCGGGCATGCGCCGGGGCCGGTCGTCGTCGGGGCCCAGCCACCAGTCGGTCGCCGAGGCGGCGGTGCCGAAGATCGCGAACGCCGCCAGCTCGAACGCGGCCGGGTCCGGCGCCAGGTCCTTGAGTTCGGTGCTGATCATGTCGGCGACGGCCAGGGTGATCTCGCTGCCCTTGTTCACCGTCGTCATCGCGACCGCCGACTGGTCGGCGAACCGGCCCTGCAGCAGGAACCGCACCACGTTGGGGTGGCGCTCGACCAGGTCGACGTAGTGCTCGACCCCGCGGGCGACGATCTGGCGCGTGGAGTCGTGCTCGAGGTCGATCGACGGGATGATCGCCGCCCACAGCATGTCGCGCATCCGCTGACCGATCTCGGCGAACATGTCCGACTTGTCGGTGAAGTGCCGGTAGATCTTCGGCTTGGCGGTGCCCGCCTCCTCGGCGATCTCACGCACGCTGACGTTGGGGCCCACCCGGTCGATGGCGCGGAACGCGGCGTCGATGATCTCGGCGCGCACCTTCTTGCGGTGCTCGCGCCAGCGTTCACTACGGGCGTCCACCTTGACACCCGGCTGGCCGCTGGAGCGGGACTTCGACCCTCGTCGCACCTGGTCACTGTACCGCTCGAGCACTGCTGACCTGCTCAGACCCGGCCGTCCACTGTCACGCAAATCGCACTCGGCGAACCCGCTCCATAGAGAACGAAGCACCCGCCGCAGGTACTATCGCAGCGACAGGCAGTTCGACGAGACGAGATACATGACGCAGCGATACGACCTGGTCATCGCAGGTGGCGGGCCGTCCGGCTCGGCCGCGGCGTGGCAGGCCGCGCAGACCGGCGCGAAGGTAGTGGTCCTCGACAAGGCCGAGTTCCCGCGACCCAAGCCCTGTGGCGATGGTCTCACCGCCCGCGCCGTGAGCTATCTGCAGAAGATGGGGCTGGCCGACGAGGTCGCCACGTACCACCGCGTGAACCGCGTGACGGTGTTCAGCCCGAGCGAGTGGGAGCTGTCGTTCCCCAAGCGCCCGGGGATGCCCGACCACGGCCACACCGTCAGCCGTGAGCGCCTGGACACCACGCTGCTCAAGCACGCCGAGTCCGCAGGCGCCGAGGTGCGCCAGGGCGCGGAGGTCGCCGGGCCGATCGTGGAGAACGGCCGGGTCGTCGGCGTGACGCTCAAGAGCGGCGAGAAGGTGTTCGGCGACGCGGTGATCGCCGCCGACGGCGCCTACTCCCCCATCAAGCGGGCCCTGAAGATCGACTCGGAGTACAACGGCTACTCGGCGATCGCGATCCGCTCGGAGATGCCGGCCAACCGGCGCGACTCCGACAGCCTCGACATCTACCTCAAGCTGGTCTTCGAGGGTGATCAGCTGCCCGGCTACGGCTGGGTGTTCCCGATGGGCAACGGGCTGTTCAACATCGGACTCGGCTACGTCAACAGCTACAAGAACTGGCAGAAGATCAACGCCACCCAGTTCCTCGGCGAGTTCCTGCGCTCGCTGCCGCGCGAGTGGGATCTGCCGCCGATCGAGGAGCTCAAGAAGAACAAGAGCGTGCGGGCGTGGCGACTGCCGATGGGCTTCACCGCGTGGCCGCCGTGGCGACCCGGCGTGCTGTTCACCGGTGACTCGCTGGGTGCGGGCAAGCCGGCGTCGGGCGCGGGCATCTCCAAGGCGCTCGAATCCGGTCTGGCCGCGGGCGAGTGCGCGATCATGGCGCTGGAGAACGGTGGGCCCGACGACTTCACCAACTACGCGCAGCGGATGGAAGCCGCGTGGGGCAAGGAGTATCGGCGCGGCCGCATCATGCACAAGCTGATCGGGCAGCCGAAGCTGGCCGAGGCCGGCGTCAAGCTGATCGACAACGCGATGTTCCGCGACCGCCTGCTGAAGGCCCTGTACAAGAAGGCACAGGGCCCCCAGCACACGGTGAAGAAGTAGCCCCTAGCGGGGCACCACCGACAGCAGCACCGCGGAGTCCTCGAGCGCGTCGAGGCTGTGCCGCTCGGCCGGGATCTCGAAGTAGTCGCCGGCGGCCGCCTCGATGTTGCCGCTGGGGGCGTTCAGCCGGACCCGGCCACGCAGCACCAACAGCGTTGCCTCACCGGGGCTTTCGTGGTCGGCCAGCCCGTTGCCGGCGGCCAGCGCCAGCACGGTCTGCCGCAGCGTCTTACCACTGCCGCCGAACACACTCTGCGCGGAGCGGCCCGCCGATGCGGCCTTGGCGGCGGCGATCTGCTCGTCGGCGAGCTGGTGCAGCGACAGAGCGGTGGACGCGGTCATGAGTTCTCCTCTCGTACCCCGGGTTTCAGCCTCGGAGCGATTTCCTCTCAGCGCTCGGGGCGCAAAATCAAGTTGACCTCGCACGACCCTCCGTGCGGGTCCGGCGTCACCGACGCCTGGTACCGGGCGCCGACGGCGTCGGCGTTGCGGTCGATCACTTCCTGGATGAGTCCCTGCTGGATACCGCGCACCACCTCCGGTGCGGTGGCGGCCACCTCGGCCAGCGGGCAGGTGCAGATCTGCACCGTGATCTCGCCGAACGAGTTGAGCACCGAGCGCACCTGGAAGCCGAGCTCGTCGAGCGTGGCCACCACCATGTCGGCGATGGTGGCCTCGGACCGCAACCGGGCCACCCGCGCCCGCCGGGCCAGATCCGCGCCGATGCGCAGCGCCCGTTGCTCGCGTTCGGACGGGGTGCCGCCGAGGTGCTCGGCGAACAGTGCGACGATGTCGGCGTAGTCCAGCCGCGGCACCGGCTCGTACGTCAGCCGCGGGCGCCCCGCGCCACCGCCCTTGGCGGCGCCGCGACGCCGGATCGCGCCCTGCTCCTCCAGCGTCGCCAGGTGGAACCGGGCGGTGGTGATGTGCAGCTGCAGGACGTCGGCGACGTACTTAGCGTCGACGGGCGCCTGCGCGGCCTTCACCAGTTCCAAGACCTTCCGCCGCTGCTGACCGGCTGCGCGGTCCGACGGCGCATCAAGCGTGTGGCGCGGGACGGACATACCCAGAGTCTGTCACGACGTCGGCACGACGCCGACGACCGCGACGGCGGTCAGCGTGTGCTTGTAGCGGTTGAAGGTGCTGCGCATCCCGAGCACCCGCTTGCGTGCGGCCGGACGGCGGATCAGGTTGCCCACGATGCGCAGCGCGCCGAGCGGACCCTCGTCGGCGAGCACGCGCAGCGGGTTGAGCAGCGCCATCTTGGCGTGCTCGACGGTGACGACCTCGAACCCGGCCTCCTTGAGCAGATCCGACCACTCCGCGGTGGTCAGCGGGCGGGCGTTGACCTTGATCGCGCGAGACATGTCGCGGCGGATGTCGTCCTTGATGTCCTGCGACAGGTTGTCGGGCTTGAGGCCGAGCTCGTGGATCGCGTAGCGCCCGCCGGGCCGCAGCACGCGGAACGCCTCGGCGACGATGGCGCGCTTGTCCTTGTCGCCCTGCATCGTCAGCATGGCCTCACCGATCACCACATCGGCGCTGCCGGAGGGCAATCCGGTGTCGGCGGCGTTGGCGACCACGACCTTGCCACCGACGGGCGCGACGATCGCCTTCACCGATTCGGTGGCCGCGGCGGTGTCGTCGACACCGACGTAGCTGCGCGGCTGCTGCGCGACGATGTCGGTGGCGGTGCGGCCCAGCCCGGGGCCCAGTTCGACCACGTCGGCGCCGTTGATCCTCGCCGCGTTCAGCAGTCGGCTGGTCAGCTCGAGCCCGCCGGGGCGCAGCACGCGCTTGCCCAGCCGGGCCAGCAGCCAGTGGCCGGGCAGATCCTCGTCGGACCGGTTGGGCAGCGGAAGTGCTTGTTGGCCAGTCATGTTCGAATCGTCCTCTCTAAAGCGGCGATCACGAAGATCGCCGTGAACACGGAGCATGTGTACAGCAGTGCAAAACCCTGTCCCCACGGCGGGGCCAGTACGGTGTCTTGGCCGGTGGCGTACACCGCGTTGAGCAGCGGCATGAACCGTTGCACGGTGGCGCCGCTGGGCAGGTATCCGGCGGCGGTCTCGAATGCGTACGCCCACACCAGGATCGCCGCGACCGCGCCCAACGGTGAGCGGATCAGCGCGCCGACGCCGACACCGGCGGCCGCGGCGAAGAACGCCAGCAGCGGAACCGTCCACAGCAGCCGCTGCCCCATCGCGTCGGTCGCCGAGACCGGCCCGTACACCGTCGGCGCCAGCAGCGGCAGCGCCACCAGCACGAGCACCAGCGTCGCGAACGCGACCAGCGCGCCCAGCACGCCGTAGAACAGCCACCGCCCCAGCAGCACCGGTCCCGGACGTGCCATCGCCAACCGGACGTATTCGCTGATGCCGGAACGGCTTTCGCTGGCCTGCCCGTCCGCGGCGGCGACCGCCGCCATGATGACGGTGATCGTGATGACCCAGTAGGCGGCGTTGGAGGTGGTCACCTGCAGCACCGAGATCTGGCCCGGGATGCGCGCGAACGACTCGGCGACCAGCGCGATCCCGAAGGTGATGACGGCGGGGATCGCGACGGCCGCGGGCACCATCACGGTCCACAGCCGGCCGGGTCCGCCGGTGCGCACCCGCTCGGCGCGTACGCTGCGCAGGACGGCGTTCACGCGCACTCCAGCAGCGTCGATTCCAGCCACTCGCGGGTGTCGACGCCTGCGGGCCGCAGCTCGTCGAGCCCGCCGGTGGCCCGCAGTCGGCCGTCGGCCAGCAGCGCGATGTGGTCGGCGGTCAGCGCCACCTCCGACAGCAGGTGGGTGGCGACGACGACGGTGCGGCCGCGCTGCGCGAGATCGCGCAGCAGGGACCGGAACCAGACGATGCCGGGCACGTCGAGACCGTTGAGAGGTTCGTCGAACAGCACCGCCTGGGGATCGGCGAGCAGGGCGCTGGCGATCGCGACGCGCTGGCGCGCCCCCAGCGACAGCCGGCCGATGCGGCGGTCGCGGTGGGTGTCGAGCCCGGTGTCGTGCAGCACCGCGTCGACGCGGGCGGCGTCGACGCCGGACAGCGCGGCCAGCCAGGCCATGTGGCGGCGCACGGTGTGGCGGGCATCCATGGCGTCGGGCCCGAGGTGCAGGCTCAGCAGCCGCGGGTCGCCGCCGGGGCGGCGGCCGCACACGGTGACGGTCCCGCCGTCGGGGCGGATCAGCCCGGCCAGCAGCCGTAGCAGGGTGGTCTTGCCCGCTCCGTTGAGGCCTAGCAGTGCAGTCACCGCGCCGGCGGGAAACGTGACGGTGACGTCGTCGGTGACCAGACGGTCCCCGAAACTCTTTGTCAGTCCGACCGTTTCGATCACGGGGCAATCACTGGAAGTTGCACGGGATCGGCAGGCCCATGGTCTTGATGCCGTTGCACAGCGACTTGCTGGCCAGTTTCCACCGGCCGTCGATGCGCCGCCACTCGGCCTCGACCTGGATCGTCGGCGCACCCTGCCGGCTGGCGTTGATGATCGCGGTGTGCCGGTCGCCGTCGTGGGTCTCCGGCCCGGTCACCTGGCTGGAGCCCTTGGGCGCACGGAAGAAGCCGATCTTGTAGATCATCTTCGGCACAATGACCGCGCGGTCACCGCCTTCGAGCTGGGCGGCCTTGACCCAGTCGGGTGCGGGAGTGGCGACCAGCAGACGGATCTGCGCGTCGAGTTCGGCCAGAGAGGGCACCTCGGAGGTGATCGCGAACTCGTGGTCGGTGGCCTCGGGCTGGGCGGCGGCCGCGGGCGCGACGAGCAGCGAGCCGACGACGACCGTCGCGACGAGGAGGCACAGGCGCCTGATCATGCACGCAACTCCTATTTAGAGGAAAACTTTCCGCTAAATGTAGAGAGCCTTACCTAATTAGGCAAGCCTTGCTTCATTCATCGGGGTTTCTCGTCGTACCCCGGGTCTAGGGTGAGCCGCATGGAACAGCGAATCAGCCTGCTCACGCTCGGAGTCGACGATCTAACGAGGTCGCGGGCGTTCTTCGAGGACGGCCTCGGCTGGACTCCGGCCGGTGTGTACGAGGGCGTGGTCTTCTACCAGCTCGCCGGCATCGCGCTGGCGCTGTTCGGCCGCGACGACCTGGCCGCCGACTGCGGGGTCCCCGTCGACGGCCGGTTCAGCGGTATCAGCATCGCGATCAACCAGCGCACCGAGGCCGAGGTCGACGAAGTCATGGCGCAGGTGCGGGCGGCCGGCGGGACGATCATCAAACCGGCCGAGAAGACCTACTGGGGCGGGTATTCCGGGTACTTCGCCGACCTCGACGGCCACGTGTGGGAGGTCGCGGTCAACCCGGCGTGGCTGATCAACGACGACGGCACGGTCACCGTCCGCTAGCGTCTCCCCCGCTTCGGCTTCACCGGCCTGCGGGCCGTCTTCCCGGCGGCGGCACGGGCGGCCTGCCTGGCGAGCGCCTTCTCCCGTGCGGTGCGTTTCGGCGGCGGCTGGGTCTGCCCGCGTGAGGAACCGGGCCTGCGGCCCCGCACGATCCCGATGAACTCCTCGACCAGCGCCGACGGCGACCCCTCCGGGAACGCGAGCGCGACCGCACAGGTGGGCGCGTCGGCGATGGGCCGGTAGGTCAGATCCTTGCGGTGGTACAGCCGCGCCAGCGACTGCGGCACGATCAGCGCCCCCATCCCGGTGGCGACGAGTTCGATTGCGGCCTCGGTGGTTTCGGGCCGGTACTCGACCGGCTCACCGGGAGCCTCGGGCCAGTCGACGACGTCGTCGAGCGGGACCAGCCTGGGTTCGCCGTCGAGGTCGGCGGCGGTGATCTCGTCGGCGGCGGTGACGACGTGATCGGTGGGCACGACGACGACCGTGGTCTCCTCGTAGAGCGGGATGACCGCGAGGCCGGCGGTGTCGGCGGGCAGACGCAGCAGGGTCAGGTCGACGGTGCCGTCGCGCACTGCGTCGGCGGCGTCGGCCGCGGCGACGGTATGCAGGTGCAGGGTGACGTCGCGGTGGCGTTGCGCCCAGATCCGGGCCCACTTGGCGGGCGTCCCACCGGGCATGTAGCCGAGGGTGAGGGACTGCGGGGTCACCGCCTCAGGCTACCGATACGCTGGTCCCATGAGCAGGGCGAACACACAGTCCATGAAACCCGCGACCGCGGCGAGGAAGCTGGACGTGTACCTGCCCGCGACGCCGCCGGAGTTCCAGGCCAACCCGATCACCCGCGACGAGCTGGCGGCGCTGCAGGCCGATCCGCCGCAGTGGCTCAGGGATCTGCGCAAGAACGGGCCGCATCCGAAAAACCTGGTGGCCGCCAAGTTGGGCATCTCGATCGCCGCGCTGGCCCGCCACGGTGTCGGCACCGCGCTCACCACCGCCGAGATCAACCAGATCATCGAGGACAACCCGGAGTGGCTGGCCGCCGAGCGCGAGAGCTATCAGCAGGTGCTGCGCGAGGAACGCGAGCGCAAGGCGCAGCGGGCTCGCTGACCACGCCGAGTGTGGGCTTGACGCACACCGAATCGCGTTTTCGCGTACACAACTCCACACTCGCGCGCGAAATGAGGCCCTACAGCATGCAGGAGACGCAACCCTCCACTTCCGTGCCTTCCAGAGCCATCTGGCGCAGCCGGATGTAGTAGAGCGTCTTGATTCCCTTGCGCCAGGCGTAGATCTGCGCCTTGTTCACGTCGCGCGTGGTGGCGGTGTCCTTGAAGAACAGCGTCAGGCTCAGGCCCTGGTCCACGTGCTGGGTGGCCGCGGCGTAGGTGTCGATGACCTTCTCGTAGCCGATCTCGTAGGCGTCCTGGAAGTACTCCAGGTTGTCGTTGGTCATGTAGGGCGCCGGGTAGTAGACGCGGCCGATCTTGCCTTCCTTGCGGATCTCGATCTTCGACGCGATCGGGTGGATCGAGCTCGTCGAGTGATTGATGTAGGAGATCGACCCGGTCGGCGGCACCGCCTGCAGGTTCTGGTTGTAGATGCCGTACTTCTGCACCGACTCCTTGAGCTGGCGCCAGTCCTCCTGCGTCGGGATGTGAATCCCGGCGTCGGCGAACAGCTTCCGCACCTTCTCGGTCTTGGGCTCCCACACCTGGTCGGTGTACTTGTCGAAGAACTCGCCGCTGGCGTACTTCGAGTTCTCGAAGCCCTTGAAGTGCTTACCCCGCTCGATCGCGATCTTGTTCGACGCGCGGATCGCGTGGTAGCAGACCGTGTAGAAGTAGATGTTGGTGAAGTCGATGCCCTCTTCGGAGCCGTAGAAGATCCGCTCGCGCGCCAGGTAGCCGTGCAGGTTCATCTGCCCCAGGCCGATGGCGTGCGACTCGTCGTTGCCCTTCTCGATGGACGGCACCGACGTGATGCGGGTCTGGTCGCTCACCGCGGTCAGCGCCCGGATCGCCACCTCGACGGTCTGCCCGAAGTCCGGCGAGTCCATCGCCTTGGCGATGTTCAGCGACCCCAGGTTGCAGGAGATGTCCTTGCCGACCTTCTTGTAGGACAGGTCGTCGTTGAACTCCGACGGCGTGGAGACCTGCAGGATCTCCGAGCACAGGTTCGAGTGGGTGATCTTGCCGGCGATCGGGTTCGACCGGTTCACCGTGTCCTCGAACATGATGTACGGGTAGCCGGACTCGAACTGCAGCTCGGCCAGCGTCTGGAAGAACTCGCGCGCGTTGATCTTCGTCTTGCGGATCCGGCTGTCGTCGACCATCTCGTAGTACTTCTCGGTGACCGAGATGTCGGCGAACGGGACGCCGTAGACCCGCTCGACGTCGTACGGCGAGAACAGGTACATGTCGTCGTTGCGCTTGGCCAACTCGAAGGTGATGTCCGGGATCACCACGCCCAGCGACAGCGTCTTGATCCGGATCTTCTCGTCGGCGTTCTCACGCTTGGTGTCGAGGAACCGGTAGATGTCGGGATGGTGCGCATGCAGGTACACCGCACCGGCCCCCTGCCGGGCGCCGAGCTGGTTGGCGTAGGAGAACGAGTCCTCCAGCAGCTTCATGATCGGGATGACGCCCGAGCTCTGGTTCTCGATGTTCTTGATCGGGGCGCCGTGCTCACGGATGTTGCTCAGCAGCAACGCCACACCGCCGCCGCGCTTGGACAGCTGCAGCGCGGAGTTGATGGAGCGCCCGATGGATTCCATGTTGTCCTCGATGCGCAGCAGGAAGCAGGACACCGGCTCACCGCGCTGCTTCTTGCCCGAGTTCAGGAACGTCGGGGTGGCCGGCTGGAACCGGCCGTCCATGATCTCGTCGACGAGCTTCTCGGCCAGGTCGGTGTCACCGGCGGCCAGCGTCAGCGCCACCATCACGACGCGGTCCTCGAACCGCTCCAGGTAGCGCTTCCCGTCGAAGGTCTTCAGCGTGTAGGACGTGTAGTACTTGAACGCGCCCAAAAACGTCGGGAAGCGGAACTTCTTGGCGTACGCGCGATCCAGCAGCGCCTTGATGAAGTCGCGGGAGTACTGGTCGAGCACCTCGCGCTCGTAGTACTCGTTCTCGATCAGGTAGTCGAGCTTCTCGTCGTAGCTGTGGAAGAAGACGGTGTTCTGGTTGACATGCTGCAGGAAGTACTGCTTGGCGGCTTCCTTGTCCTTGTCGAACTGAATCTTGCCGTTCTCGTCGTACAGATTCAGCATCGCGTTGAGCGCGTGGTAGTCCGCCTCCCCGGGCAGCACGTGCCCGGCCGGGTTCGCGGTGGTTACAGGCTCTGCAGCTGTGACGGTTGGTGGCACGTCTGGTCCTTCCAAAAGTCTTTCAACCCCGCCCGGACGGCGTCGACGTCGTCCGGGGTTCCCATCAGTTCGAAGCGGTACAGGTACGGCACGTTGCACTTGCGCGAGATGACATTGCCCGCATAGGCGAACTCCGCACCGAAGTTGTTGTTGCCCGCGGCGATCACGCCGCGGATCAACGACCGGTTGTGTTCGTTGTTGAGAAACGCGATGACCTGCTTGGGTACGTAGCCGCCCGCGTTGATGTCGGGGGTGGCCTTACCGCCGCCGTAGGTGGGCACCACCAGCACGTAGGGCTCATCGACCTCGATGCGCTCGTGCAGGGGGATGCGGATCACCCGGTCGGCGGGCAGTCCCAGTTTCTGGACGAAGCGGTGGGTGTTCTCCGAGACGCTGGAGAAGTAGACGAGAAGGCTCATCTCGTTCCCCCTTCCTCTCGTCCGAATACCCCGTTGATGCCCGTCTCCCCCGCTACGCGGTGGCCTGCACGGCCGCGAGGGCCTTGATCCGGTCGGGGCGGAAGCCCGACCAGTGCTCGTTGCCTGCCACCACGACCGGGGCCTGCAGGTAGCCCAGCGCCATGACGTAGTCCCGGGCCTCGGTGTCGAGGGAGATGTCGACCTTCTCGTAGGCGATACCCGCCTTGTCCAGCGCCTTGAAGGTCGCGGTGCACTGCACGCACGCCGGCTTGGTGTAGACGGTGACCAGAGAACCTGCGGGCTGGGACATTCGTACTGCTCCTCTAGCGACTGGAACGGGAACTGGCAACTGGTCGGGAACGGGGTTACGCCGGGACCTACTGGTCTCAGCGGTCCGCCGGCCCCGGAAATTCCTGCGGTCCGAGATCCGTCGGCCGGTGCCTGCGCAGCCGGTTTTCCGGGTCTCCGACCGACCCTTGTGGGGGTCGGAATCGTGGGGGCCTGCCGGTGCTCGAAACACTACACCTTGTGGCCTTCATTGCGAAGAGATACTAGATGTTCTGAATGACATTTTTGAAATTCCCAGGTCGTAAGCTTTTTACGCACGACACGCCCGGCGTGTCGCGCGTCACAGCGACCGGCGTGTCGCGCGTGCCCCCTAGATGTAGCACCGGCCACCGACAACTCGACCGCCCCGAGACGGCGCCCACAGCCCGGACAGCAAAGCGCCGGCCCGGTCACGATCGACCGGGCCGGCGCCTGCGGATAGGTACCGGGATAAGTACTGTCAGGCCACCTCGGCGGCCAGCTTGCCGACGATGTCACGCACCGTCGCGGCGACCTCGGCGTGCTCGCGCGGGTGCTTCCCGTCCAGCGTCTTGCTCGGCAGCGACAGCTTCAGGTCCTCGACCACCCGCGGTCCCGCGATCCCGAACGACTTGCGGGTCTCGTCATGAGCCCACACACCGCCGTACTGGCCCAGGGCCGCGCCGATCACGGCCAGCGGCTTGTCCTTGAGCGCACCGTTGCCGTACGGCCGGGACAACCAGTCGATGGCGTTCTTGAGCACACCCGGGATGCTGGCGTTGTACTCGGGGGTGACGACGAGGGTGGCGTCGGCCTCGGCGGCGGCCGCGCGCAGGGCGGCGACCGGCTCGGCGACGTCCTCGGTGTCGATGTCCTCGTTGTAGAAGGGCAACTCGGCCAGCCGGTCGAACGGCTTGAGCTGCACACCCTCGGGGGCGCTCTCGATCGCCAGCTCGGCCAGCTGCCGGTTGATCGAGCCCGCCCGCAGGCTGCCAACCAGCACCAGCACGGTGATGTCCTTGTTGTCCGACACGTCGGTTTCCTTTCGGTCGTTCGGGAGTATCGTCGCACGACTCAACCGGACTACGGTCCGAATAATTCCGCCTGAACTAAACTACTGACATGGCTGCCCCTCGTCCCGTGCAGGAGCTGCAGGTGGCCGGCCAACCTCCGACCGAACGCGGGGACGCGGCACGCAATCGCACCCTACTGCTCGAGGCGGCCCGCCGCCTGATCGCCGAGCGCGGCCCCGACGCGGTGACCACCGACGACATCGCCACCGCCGCCGGGGTGGGCAAAGGCACGCTGTTCCGTCGCTTCGGCAGCCGGTCGGCGTTGATGATCGAGCTGCTCGACGAGGACGAGAAGGCCCATCAACACGCGTTCCTGTTCGGGCCGCCGCCGCTGGGTCCGGGTGCGCCGCCGCTGGAGCGACTGCTCGCCTACGGCCGCGCCCGGCTGGAGTTCGTCCACGCCCACCTCGCCCTGCTCCTGGAGGCCAACCGCGACCCGAACGCGCGGTTCAACGCGCCGGCCACCCTGCACCACCGCCATCTGCGGGTGCTGCTCGAGCAGGCCGGCACCACCGGCGACCTCGACGCCCAGGCCGCCGCGCTGCAGGCACTGCTGGACGCCGAGTACGTCCAGCACCAGCTCCGCGAGGGCGGGCACACGCTGCCCTCGCTCGCCGACGCGTGGGAGTCGGTGGCACGCAAACTCTGCGGCATATGAGGCGGCATATGAGCCACCGCTGGGTCCTGCACGTCGACCTCGACCAGTTCCAGGCCGCGGTGGAGATCCGGCGCCGCCCGGAACTGGCGGGCCTGCCGGTCATCGTCGGCGGCAACGGCGATCCCACCGAACCCCGCAAGGTCGTCACCTGTGCGTCCTATCCGGCGCGCGAGTACGGCGTGCACGCCGGGATGCCGTTGCGCAGCGCGGCCCGCAAGTGCCCCGATGCGGTCTTCCTGCCCCTGGACACCGACGCCTACGACGCGGCCTCCGAGCAGGTGATGGGTCTGCTGCGCGACTTCGGCCATCCCGTCGAGGTGTGGGGCTGGGACGAGGCCTACGTCGGCGCCGACCTCGACGGCGACCCCGTCGCGCTGGCCGACCGCATCCGCGAGGTCGTCGCCGCCGAGACGGGGCTGACGTGCTCGGTCGGCATCAGCGACAACAAACAGCGCGCCAAGGTGGCGACCGGCTTCGGCAAGCCGCGCGGCACCGATCCGGCCCGCGGCGTGTACCTGCTCACCGACGAGAACTGGATGGCGGTGATGGGCGACCGTCCGGTCGACGCACTGTGGGGTGTCGGCCCGAAGACCGCGAAAAAGCTTGCCGGCCTGGGCATCACCACCGTCGCTGACCTGGCGGCCACCGACCCGACGGTGCTGACCTCGACGTTCGGCCCGACCACCGGGTTGTGGATCCTGCTGCTGGCCAAGGGTGGCGGCGACGACACCGTCCGCGCCGAACCGTGGGTGCCGCGTTCGCGCAGCCATGTCGTCACCTTCCCGCAGGACCTCGACGACCCCGCCGAGATGCGCTCGGCCCTCGTCGACCTCGCGCACCGCACGCTCGCCGACATCGTCGCGCAGCACCGCGTCGCCGAACGCGTCGCGGTCACCGTGCGCACCAGGACCTTCTACACCCGCACCAAGATCCGTAAGCTGCCCGCACCGACCACGGACCGAGACCTCATCACCGCCACCGCACTCGACCTGCTCGCCGAGTTCGACCTCGACCGGCCAGTGCGACTGCTGGGCGTGCGGCTGGAGCTGACCCCACCGGAAGGCGGGTACTGACCCGATGCTGCAGACGATCGCCATCCGCGGGTACCGCTCCCTGCGCGACGTGGTGCTGCCGCTGGCCCGGCTGACCGTGATCACCGGCGCCAACGGCACCGGTAAGTCGTCGCTGTACCGGGCGCTGCGCCTGCTGGCCGACTGCGGCCGCGGCGAGGTGATCGGCTCACTGGCCCGCGAGGGCGGGCTGGAGTCGGTGCTGTGGGCCGGCCCCGAGCAGCTCGGCGGCGCCCGCCGCACCGGCAAGGTCGAGGGCACCATCCGCACCGGCCCGGTCTCCCTCGAGATGGGGTTCGCCGCCGACGATTTCGGTTACCTCGTCGACCTCGGGCTACCGCAGATGGCCGGCCCCGGTTCGCTGTTCGCGCGCGATCCGGAGATCAAGCGTGAGGCGGTGTTCGCCGGACCGGTGATGCGACCCGGCACGACGCTGGTGCGCCGCACCCGCGATTACGTGGAGACCGCCTCGGAGTCCGGCCGCGGGTTCGACAAGCTGTCGCAGGCGCTGCCGCCCTACCGCAGCGTGCTCGCCGAGTACGCCCACCCTGGTGCCCACCCGGAACTGGCGGCGGTGCGGGACCGGTTGCGGGCGTGGCGGTTCTACGACGGCTTCCGCGTCGACGCCGCCGCGCCGTGCCGCCGGCGTCACGTCGGCACCCGCACCCCGGTGCTCGCCGACGACGGCGCCGACCTGGCGGCGGCCATCCAGACCATCATCGAGGCCGGGTTCGACGACCTGGCCCGCGCGGTCGCCGACGCCTTCGACGGGGCAACGGTCTCGGTGGCCGTGCACGACGGACTGTTCGACCTGCAACTGCACCAGCCCGGGATGCTGCGCCCGCTGCGGGCTGCCGAACTGTCCGACGGCACACTGCGTTTCCTGCTCTGGGCGGCCGCGCTGCTCAGCCCGCAGCCGCCGTCGCTGATGGTGCTCAACGAGCCCGAGACCTCGCTGCACCCCGACCTGGTGCGTCCGCTGGGCCGGCTCATCAACACCGCGGCGGGCACCACGCAGGTCGTCGTCGTCACCCACTCGAAGACCCTGCTCGAAGCCCTGGCGGCCGTCCCCCTCGACGAGGACTACCACACCGCGGACGCAATTCAGATCGCGCTGTACAAGGATCTCGGCGAGACCCGCATCGAGGGGCAGGGCCTGCTGACCACGCCGCCGTGGGACTGGGGTTCCCGCTAGCCGCTAACCGCGCCGCGCCGGCCGCAACGCCTTGGTGAACAACACGTTCACCGACCGCATCGCCACGCTGTAGGGCCACCACGCCACCCGCTTGAACAGATACAGCGCGCGGATGTCGGCGGAGGTGTAGATCAGGAAGCGGTTGCGCCGCACGCCCTTGAGGATGCACTCGGCGACGTGCTCCGGGGACACCGCGTGCCCGCTGAACCGGTCGGTCCACTTCTGCACCCGTGGGTCCTCGCGGTCCACGCCGGCGATCTGAACCGTCTGCACCAGAGGCGTTTTCACCGCGCCGGGCACCACGACCGAGACCCCGATGCGGTGGCGGGCCAGGTCGAACCGCAGCACCTCCGACAGTCCGCGCAACCCGAACTTGCTGGCGCTGTAGGCCGCATGCCACGGCAGCGCCACGATCCCGGCCGCCGAGGACACGTTGACCAGGTGCCCGCCGGTGCCTGCGGCCACCATCGGCGGTACGAACGTCTCGATGACGTGGATGGGGCCCATCAGGTTGACGTCGACCATCGACCTCCAGTGCTGGTGGGTCAGCGTCGACACGGTGCCCCACGCGGAGATCCCGGCGATGTTCATGACGATGTCCATCGCCGGGTGCCGCGAGTGGACGTCGTCGGCGAACGCCTTGACCGCGTCGTAGTCGGAGATGTCCAGGGCGCGGTACTCCGGGACCTCGGCACCCAGGGCGCGCGCGTCGGCGACGGTCTTCTCCAGCCCCTCGGCGTCTCGGTCGGTGAGGAAGAGCTCGGCGCCCTCGGCGGCGAGCCGCAGCGCGGTGGCGCGGCCGATGCCGCTGGCGGCTCCGGTGATCAGACAACGCTTGTTCGCGAATCCCGGATGCGCCATGGCGATGAGGATACCCAGTCCGGTCAGCCGTCCCGGCGCTCTTCGGAGCGCATGTGCCCCCAGAACGCGGCCACCCACAGCTTCTCGAGCGCCTCGATCGCGCGGTTCGGGTCGATACCGCGGCCGACGAACGCGCTGTCGTGGGTCAGCGTCATGGCCGTCGTCGCGGCCAGGGTGCGCACCAGCGCGGGCAGGTCGTCGGAGATGGGACGGGCGTCGGCGTCCTGCTCCAACAGCGCGATCAGCTTCTCGATGATGCCGTCGTAGAAGTCGTCCATCATCTCGCGGATCTTCTTGTCGGTGTTGCGCGCGACCCCGCACGCCGACAGCACCGGGTCGTCGTTGGCGTACACCGCGGCGGCGCTGCCGACCATCCGCTTGGCGAAGGCCTCCGGCGACTCGCCGGGCTCGCGGGGCGCGAAGTGGTGGGTGAGGCTGTCGAGCATCTCCCCGGCACCGGCGAGCACCTCGGCGAGCACCGCGTACTTGGAGTCGAAGTAGAAGTAGAAACCCGATCGCGCCACACCCGCACGTTCGCTGATGGCGCTGACCGACAGGTCCGCGAACGACTGTTCCTTGACGAGCTCGCGGACGGCATTGATGATCGCGTCGCGCTGCCGGTCGCCGCGGCTGCGACGCGCTTGCGGTGCTGGTTGGGCGGTCATCGCCCTAGACCTTCGCACCACGACGCGCCCAGTACAAACTTGACATGCGTCAAGTCTGCCATTCAGGATGACGGTAGGAGTGACAACGGCCACAGTCCTTTCTGCCTGAGGAGTAGCTCATGCCGACCATCAGCACCACCGACTACCTGCTCGACCAGGCGAAGCGGCGGCTGACCCCGACACTGAACAACCTGCCGCTGGGGCCGCTGGAGCGGCATTTGAACAACCGTGAGTGGAAGCAGTTCAAGCTGGCCGAGCCGCCCGCGGGCAGCGGCCTGAAGCCGGTGATGGGCGACGCCGGCCTGCCGATCCTCGGTCACATGATCGAGGCGTTCCGCGGCGGTCCGGACTACGTGCTGCAGGTCTACCGCAAGTACGGCCCGGTGCACTACGCCTACTCCCCCGCGCTGTCGTCGGTGTCCGCGCTGGGTCCCGACGCCACCCAGGTCGTCTTCTCCAACAAGAACAAGGACTTCTCACAGAAGGGCTGGCACCCGGTCATCGGCCCGTTCTTCAACCGCGGCCTGATGATGCTCGACTTCGAAGAGCACATGTTCCACCGGCGGATCATGCAGGAGGCGTTCACGCGCACCCGGCTGTCGGGCTACGTCGAGCACATCGACAAGGTGGCCTCGAAGGTGGTGGCCAACGACTGGGTCGCCAACGACCCGCGGTTCCTGCTGCACCCCGCGCTCAAGGAGCTCACCCTCGACATCGCGTCGGTGGTGTTCATGGGGCACGAGCCGGGCACCGACCACGAGCTGGTCACCAAGGTCAACGAGGCGTTCGCCATCACCACCCGCGCCGGCGGCGCGATCATCCGCACCAGCGTTCCGCCGTTCAAGTGGTGGCGCGGGCTGCAGGCGCGCAAGGTCCTGGAGGACTACTTCGAGGAGCGGGTCAAGGAGCGCCGCGACGCCGAGGGCACCGACATGCTGACGGTGCTGTGCCACACCGCCGACGAGGACGGCAACCGGTTCAGCGACGAGGACATCGTCAACCACATGATCTTCCTCATGATGGCCGCCCACGACACCTCGACGTCGACGCTGACCACCATGGGCTACTACCTGGCGGCCAACCCCGAGTGGCAGGAGCGCTGCCGCGAGGAGTCCGAGCGCATCGGCGACGGACCGCTGGACATCGAGGCGCTGGAGAAGCTCGAGACCTTCGACCTGGTCATCAACGAGTCGCTGCGGCTGGTCACCCCGCTGCCGTTCAACGTGCGCCAGGCCGTGCGCGACACCGACATCCTGGGCTACTACATCCCGGCGGGCACCAACGTCGTGACCTGGCCCGGCCTCAACCACCGGCTGCCCGAGATCTGGACCGACCCGGAGAAGTTCGATCCCGACCGCTTCTCCGAACCGCGCTCGGAGCACAAGAAGCACCGCTACGCGTTCTCGCCGTTCGGCGGCGGTGCGCACAAGTGCATCGGCATGGTGTTCGGTCAGCTCGAGATCAAGACCGTCATGCACCGACTGCTGCGCAAGTACCGCCTGGAGCTGCCGCGGCCGGGCTACAAGCCGAAGTACGACTACGCGGGTATGCCGGTCCCGATGGACGGCATGCCGATCGTGCTGCGGCCCCTGCACTGAGTTCTGTTGTCGCGAAACTGTATTCCCGCTGCGAAAGGCCGGGTACCGGCCCGCGGGAATACAGTTTCGCGGCGTTTTCGCCGCGTCTCGGGACGCGGTTTCAGGACGAGGTGAGCAGCCGGTTGGCGCACGCGATGACCGCGTTGAGCGCCGACTGCGTGGCGTCCTCGGACAGGCCCAGCGCCCACTGCGCGTGCAGCCCGTCGGAGCCGCGGATGAATGTGGCGGTGCGCTCACCGGCGCGCACCTGGTGAAAGTCGATCAGTTCCACCGGGATTCCGTAGTCGTAGAGCATCGCGGTGAGCGCGGCGACAGGCCCGGAGGCGGCCGCCGACGTCGCGCAGGTGCGCTCGCCGATCGTCAGCGTCGCCTGGTAGTGCCGGGCCTGCGGGCCCAGCCGGGTGGCGGGCCGCGCCCCGTCGGTGCAGTTCCAGTCGCCGAGCCGCACCGGCCACGACGTGGGGGCGTACTCGGCCAGGAAGGTGTCGAACGGCATCGTGTCGGCCTGCTCCCGCAACCCCCGTGGCATCGGGGCGTTCAGGTGAGCGGCGAAGGAATGCGGTGCGAACGAAAGAGTCATGGTGTGCCGGTTCTTGTTCTCGAAGGAGTGACCGACTACATAGCAACGACCCACAGCGGGGGGTCGGTCAGAATCAGACCCCGCTGCGGGTTGCTACTACGAGTCGCCTCGGCACGGGACCGATGCTAGTCCTGCCGCGGCGGGCGACGCAAAGTAATTTCCGTCGCGATCTTTTTTCAACTGTGGCGCGCGACGCCCGGCGCGGTGAGATCGTGTTTCCTACTTCTGGCGTCGACACGACCTGGGGGGCCACGTGCGAGAAGCGGAGCCGTCACCGGCGGCGGACCCGGACACCGTCGCGGGCCTGGGCGAACGGGTGGGATCCTTCCGCTATTTCGCCGACGAAGCCCGGTGGGAGTGGTCCGATGCCGTCGCCCAGATGCACGGCTACCCGCCGGGTGAGGTCGAGCCGACCACCGAGCTGCTGCTGTCGCACAAGCATCCCGACGACGCCGCCAGCGTGGCGCTGCTGATCGACGCGGTCACCGGGGAGGGCAGGCCGTTCAGCAGCCGCCACCGCATCGTCGACAGACACGGCACCGTGCGTCCGGTGCTGGTCATCGGCGAACGGCTGCGCGACGACGACGGCACCGTGATCGGCACCCAGGGCCTCTACCTGGACCTGAGCAACGTCGCGGCCGGTACCGTGGACGCCGCGATCGCCGACTTCACCGAGCACCGCGCCATCATCGAGCAGGCCAAGGGCATGCTGATGGTGACCTACGGCATCCCCGCCGAGCGGGCCTTCGACATCCTGGTGTGGCGTTCGCAGGACAGCAACACCAAGCTGCGCACGCTGGCCACTCAGGTCGTCGCCGACTTCACCACGATGCTGCAGATCCCCGGCGACATCCGGGAGCGCGCCGACCATCTGCTGCTCACCGCACACAAGCGGATCGGCGAGCGCCGACGCGACGGCGACTAGCACCACGCACTACCGTGTGTGGGTGATGTCCGCGCACCCGATACGGCAGGAGCCGTCCCCAGGTCGCCCATGACCTGGGCTCTACTGTTCGCCGCGGGCATCCTCGGCGGTCTCACCGGCAGCGTCGCAGGCCTGGCGTCGGTGGCCACCTACCCGGCGCTGCTGGTGGCGGGGCTGCCGCCGGTGACCGCGAACGTCACCAACACCGTCGCGCTGGTCTTCAACGGGGTCGGCTCGGTGCTGGGCTCCCGCCCCGAACTGCGCGGCCGCGGCCGCTGGGTGCTGCGCATGCTGCCGGTCGCCCTGCTGGGTGGGCTGGCCGGCGCGGTGCTCCTGTTATCCACGCCCGCAGAGGGTTTCGAGAAGGTGGTGCCGATCCTGCTGGGCTCGGCCTCGGTGGCGATCCTGCTGCCGCGACGCCCGCCCGACGACGGCGACGGCGAGGGCCGGCCCGTGCTGCGCACCGTCGCGGAGCTCGCGGCGATCTTCGCGATCTGCATCTACGGCGGCTACTTCGGTGCCGCCGCGGGGGTGCTGCTGCTGGCGCTGTTCCTGCGCACTGGGCACGGCTCGCTCGCGGTGGCCAACGCGGGCAAGAACGTCGTGCTCGGGCTCGCCAACCTCGTCGCCGCGGTGGTGTTCGCGGTCGTGGCGCCGGTGCAGTGGTGGGCCGTGCTGGTGCTCGGGCTGGGCTGCCTGATCGGCTCGCGGCTGGGGCCGGTGGTGGTGCGGCACGCACCGTCGGGACCGCTGCGGCTGGCGATCGGCGCGGCCGGGGTTGCGCTGGCCGTCAAGCTCGGCCTGGACGCCTACCGCTAGATGGCAAACGGGTTGTCGCCCTTGGCCACCCGCGTCCCGACGTCGATCAGGTTCTGCGCGCTGGTGTGCAGCCGCTCCCCCGCCTCACGGCTGGCCTGCCCGACCAGGAACCGCGACCAGGTGCCCTCGATGACGATGCCGAGCTTGAAACACGCCATCGCGATGTACCAGTCGAGGTGGTCGGTCTCGCGACCACCGGCGGCCAGGTAGGCGTCGAGAAGCTCACGGCGGCTGGCCAGTCCGCCGAGCGCGGCCAGCCGGGCGCCCGCGCCGATCGTGTCGGCCTCCAGCGGCCAGCAGATCAGGATCCAGCCCAGGTCCAGCAGCGGGTCGCCGATGGTGCACATCTCCCAGTCGACGAACGCGGCCAGTTCCGGACGGTCACGTCGCAGCATCACGTTGCTCAGGTGCGGGTCGCCGTGCAGGATGCCCGGCGGACCGTCGGGCGGCAGGTTCGCCGTCAGCCACTCGGCCAGTTCGGCGACCTCCAGCGTCGCCGGGTCGTAGCGGTCGTGACGGTAGCTCTCCAGCAGCTTAAGGAACTGCGGAACCTGGCGCTGCAGAAACGATCCCGGCCGTTTGAGCTCGGCGAGCGGTTTGCCCTCCCACGGCACCCGGCTCAGCTCGGCCAGGCTCGCGGCGTAGCTCAACCCGACCTGGTGACGCATCGCGGGATCGCGTTCGTAGGCCTCGGACATGTCGTCGCCGGGGTTGAAGCCGTCGACCTCCTCCATGAGGTAGAAGACCACCCCGAGGACGTCCAGATCGTCGCAGCCGGCGATGAATTCGGGGTGCGGCACCGGGGTGCCCGCCAGTGTGCGCAGCGCCGCGATCTCGCGCAGCATCGTCTTGTCACTGGTCGGCCGCGGGTGCAGCGGCGGCCGGCGCAGCACCATCGCGCGGTCGTCGACGCGTAACCGCACCACGATGTTCTGGGTGCCACCGGTCAGGGGTTCGACGTCGCTGACCGTCTCCCCCAGACCTTCGCGGCGCACCCACCGGGTGAGGGCGGCCTGGTCCTCGTCGCTCAGTGTCGGCAGCTGCTGCACATCATCGGGCATTGGCACATGGTGTCAGTCAACGACTTCGGTGCGCTACCGATCGCCCATCGACCGGCAGCGCACCGAAGCAGCGACGATTACTTGGGGGCGAAGCGCTGACCCGCGTCCAGCCGCAGGCACTGGCCGTTGAGCATCGGGTTCTCGACGATCGCGGCCACCAGCTTGGCGTACTCCTCCGGCTTGCCGAGCCGCTTCGGGAACGCCGCGTCCTTGGTCAGCGCCTTGGCGAACTCGTCGGGGATGCCCTCGGTCAGGCCGGTGGCGAACAGGCTCGGCGCGATCGCGAGCGCGCGGATGCCGAGGCTGCCCATGTCACGGGCCATCGTCAGGCACATGCCGGCGATCGCGGCCTTCGACGCGGTGTAGGCGACCTGGCCGATCTGGCCCTCGAACGCCGCGATCGAGGCGGTGTTGATGATGACGCCGCGCTCCTCCTGCTCGTCGTCGACGAGGTCCTGCTGGCTCATCTGCCAGCCGGCCAGGCGGCTGATGTTGAACGTCGCGATGAGGTTGAGGTCGATGGTCTTGCGGAACGACTCCAGGCTGTGCGGACCGTCCTTCTTGACGGTGCGCTCGGCGCCGCCGCCACCCGCGGTGGTCACGATGATGTGCAGCGCGCCCAGCTTGTCGATGGCCTCATTGAGCACCTTCTCGGTCCCGTCGAAGTCGGTGACGTCGACCGCGAAGAACGAACCGCCGATCGCGTCGGCGACCTCCTTGCCCTTGGACTGCGGGCGATCGAGGATCGCCACCTCGGCGCCGCGCTGTGCCAGCAACTCCGCCGTCGCCTTGCCGAAGCCCGAGGCGCCACCGACGATGATCGCCTTCTTGCCCGAGATCTCCACTGAGGTCCCCTTTCCAAAAAGTGCCCAATTCGTAAAGCAACCTAGCTCACGTCCCGATCACCACTGCGCTGCGGGTCACTTCCGTGAGTACGTTGGCGTCATGGCGGGTCGTAAGAGCAGGGCGATGGCCGGCGTCGCGGCGGCCGCCGTCGCGCTCGGCGTGACCCAGGTGCTGGCCGCGGTGACGGGCCCGCGCGCCGACGCACGCACCGCGGTCGGATCGACGGTGATCGACCTGACCCCCGGGCCGGTCAAGGAGTGGGCGATCCAGACGTTCGGCACCGCCGACAAGCTCGTGCTGGGAGTGCTCGTGGTGGTGGTGATCGCGGTGCTGGCCGCGCTCACCGCCGCGTTCGAGACGCGTCGGGTGCCGATCGGCAGCGCCGCCATCGTCGCAGGCGGGATCGCCGGGTGCGCGGCGGTGCTGTCCCGGGCCGGGGCCACGCCGATCGACGTGGCGCCGACGGTGATCGGCACGGCCTGCGGGGTGGCGGTGCTGCGGCTGCTGACCTCGGGGCGCTTCACCGACGCCGACCCCGTCGAGGCCGACGGGGTGGACCGGGGCAGGCGGCTGTCGCTGGTGACCCTGGGGTTCCTCGGTGCGGGCGCGCTGAGCGGGGTGGCCGGCGTCGTGCTGACCCGGCTGACCACCTCGGTGTCCGGTGACCGCACCGCGTTCACGCTGCCGCCGGTCGACGTCGCCGCCCCGCCGGTGCCGGCGAGCGTGCAGCCCAAGGGCGTCGCACTGCCGTCGTTCATCACCCCCAACGCCGACTTCTACCGCATCGACACCGCGCTGGCGGTCCCCCAGCTCAGCCGCGAGAACTGGGAGCTGCGCATCCACGGCATGGTCGACCGCGAGGTCACCTACCGCTTCGCCGACCTGGAGCGGTTCGACGTGGTGGAGAAGCTGGTGACGCTGACCTGCGTATCGAACCCGGTCGGCGGGGAGCTCATCGGCAACGCCGAGTGGACGGGTTATCGGGTGCGGGATCTGTTGGCGCAGGCAGGTGTTCACCCCGACGCCGACATGGTGCTGTCGAAGTCGGTGGACGGGTTCACCGCGGGCACCCCGGTCGAGGCGCTCACCGACGACCGCGACGCGCTGCTGGCCGTCGGGATGAACGGCGAACCGCTGCCCACCGAGCACGGTTACCCGGCGCGGCTGGTCGTGCCGGGGCTGTACGGATACGTCTCGGCGACCAAATGGGTCGTCGATCTGGAGGTCACCCGGTTCGACCGCGCCGAGGCGTACTGGACGCGGCTGGGCTGGTCACCCCGCGGGCCGATCAAGACCGAGTCGCGCATCGACGTGCCGCGCAGCGGCCAGCGGGTGGCACCCGGGCCGGTGACCTTCGGCGGGGTGGCCTGGGCCCAGACCCGCGGGGTGCGGGCGGTGGAGGTCCGCATCGACGGGCCCGACGGCGAGGGCGACTGGCAGCAGGCCGACCTCGGCACCGCCTATTCGAACGACACCTGGCGGCTGTGGAGCTTCCCCTGGCGGGCGTCGGAGCCGGGTCTGTACACGATCACCGTGCGGGCCACCGACAACACCGGTCAGACGCAGACCGCCGACACCGCCAACCCGATTCCTGACGGCGCCACCGGCTGGCACAGCGTCACCTTCTCGGTGGATTCCCAGTGATCCCCCTCCGACCGCGAGCGGGCGTGTCTGCACACGACACACCGCGGAGATGCAGCAGTTTGCGCACGCTCGCACCGCAACAATGTCTGACCTACGTGCCAGGCTGGAGGGGTGCTGCTGCTCGGCGTCGCCACCGCCTCCGCCGACGTGGGCGCATCGTCGTCGCGGCTGACCAAGACCGCCCGCATCGCCGAGACGCTGAGACAGGCCGCCGACGACCCGGAGCAGGTGGCGATCGTCGTCTCCTGGCTGTCCGGCGAACTGCCGCAGCGTCAGATCGGGGTCGGTTGGGCCGCGCTGCGCTCGCTGCCGGCCCCGGCGGCGACGCCGACGCTGACCGTGCCGGCCGTGCACGCCCGGTTCAGCGAGATCAAGGAGGTCGCGGGTAAGGGGTCGCAGGCCCGGCGCGCCGCCCTGGTCGCCGACCTGTTCGGCGCCGCCACCGACGTCGAGCAGACCTTCCTGCGCCGCCTGCTCAGCGGCGAGCTGCGCCAGGGCGCCCTGGTCGGCGTGATGGCCGACGCCGTCGCCAAGGCCGCCGACCTGCCGGCCGCCGCGGTGCGCCGCGCCGCCATGCTGGGCGGCAACCTGCCCGCCGTCGCCGCCGCGGCCCTGACCGAAGGCGCGGCCGGGCTCGCCCGGTTCACGCTCACCGTCGGCCGCCCCGTCGGCCCGATGCTCGCCCAGACCGCCACCGGCGTGGCCGATGCGCTCGAACGGCTCGGCGGCACAGCCGTTCTGGAGGCCAAGCTGGACGGTGCCCGGGTTCAGGTGCACCGCAGCGGCGACACCGTGGCGATCTACACCCGCAGCCTCGACGACGTGACCGCCCGGCTGCCCGAGGTCGTCGACGCCGCGCTCGCCCTGCCGGTCACCGAGCTGATCGCCGACGCCGAGGCGATCGCACTGCGCCCCGACGGGCGCCCGCACCGCTTCCAGGTCACCGCGTCCCGGTTCGGCCGCTCCGTCGACATCGCCGCCGCCGCGGCGGTCCAGCCGCTGTCGGTGTTCGTGTTCGACCTGCTGCACGTCGACGGCACCGATCTGCTGGACATGCCGACCCGCGAGCGCATCGCGGTGCTCGACGAGCTGGTGCCCGACCGGCACCGCGTCGACCGTCTGATCACCGACGATCCGACGTCCGCCGAGGACTTCCTGCGGCGGACGCTGGCCGCCGGCCACGAGGGTGTGATGGCGAAGTCGCCGACGGCGCCCTACGAGGCCGGCCGCCGCGGCGCGGGCTGGCTGAAGGTCAAACCGGTGCACACCCTCGACCTGGTCGTGCTGGCCGTCGAGTGGGGGTCAGGCCGGCGCACCGGCAAGCTGTCGAACATCCATCTCGGCGCCCGCGACCCGCGGACCGGCGGATTCGTCATGCTCGGCAAGACGTTCAAGGGCATGACCGACGCGATGCTGGAGTGGCAGACGGCGCGCTTCCTGGAACTGGCCGACGGTCCCACCGACGGATACGTGGTCAGGGTGCGCCCCGAGCAGGTCGTCGAGATCGCGTTCGACGGCATCCAGACCTCGACGCGCTACCCGGGTGGGATGGCGCTGCGGTTTGCCCGGGTGGTGCGCTACCGCGACGACAAGACCGCCGCCGAGGCCGACACCGTCAACACCGTGCGCCAGATCTACGAACGCGCCGACTGAGTACGCCCGTGGTCTGGCAAGATAGCGCTGCCGAAAAACTGGGAGACATCTATGAGCAACGCGGTCAGGGACGACGACCTCGTCGGCGGTGTACCGCGCCGTCGCATCGTGATGGCGTCGATGGTCGGGACGACGATCGAGTTCTACGACTTCTATATCTACGCCACCGCGGCCGTCTCCGTCTTCCCGCACCTGTTCTTCCCGAAGGGCAACCCGACGACCGCGCTGCTGGCGTCCTTCGCGACGTTCGGTCTGGCCTTCGTCGCGCGCCCACTGGGCTCGATCCTGTTCGGCCACTTCGGTGACCGCGCGGGCCGAAAGACCACGCTGGTGGCGTCGCTGCTGCTGATGGGCATCGCGACCTTCGCCATCGGCCTGCTGCCGACCTACGGGCAGGTCGGCATCGTCGCCCCGGCGCTGCTGGCGCTGATGCGGTTCTCCCAAGGTCTGGCGCTGGGCGGCGAGTGGAGCGGCGCGGCGCTGCTGGCCACCGAGACCGCCGCGCCGGGTAAACGCGGCTGGGCGGCGATGTGGCCGCAACTGGGTGCCCCGCTGGGCTTCCTGCTCGCCAACGGTCTGTTCATCACGCTCATCCAGGTGCTGGGCCACAGCAGCGTCGAACCCGACCACGACGGCGCGTTCCTGACGTGGGGCTGGCGAGTCCCGTTCCTGCTCAGCGCCGTCATGGTCGCCATCGGGCTGTACGTGCGGCTGCGCATTCTCGAGACCCCGGTGTTCACCCGCGCGGTGGAACGCGGCGAGAAGGTCAAGGCGCCGCTGGCGGAGGTGTTCAAGACCAGCTGGCGGCAGCTGATCATCGGCACCTTCGTGATGCTGGCGACGTACACGCTGTTCTACATCGTCACCACGTGGGCGCTGAGCTTCGGCACCGGCAAGAAGCCGCCGGAGGGCAGCGGGCTGGGCTTCCCCTACGTGGACTTCCTGGAGATGCAGCTCATCGCGGTGCTGTTCTTCGCGGGCGCGCTGCCGCTGTCGGGTTATCTGGCCGACAAGCTCGGCCGCCGGCGCCTGCTGCTGTTCGTCACCGCCGCGATCATGGTCTACGGCGCGCTGTTCGCGCCGCTGCTGGGCGGGCTGGACACCTCGTTCGGCACCATGCTGGTGTTCCTCGTCATCGGCATGACGCTGATGGGGTTCACCTTCGCGCCGATGAGCGCGGTGCTGCCGGAGCTGTTCCCCACCAACGTGCGCTACACCGGCTCCGGGATCGCCTACAACGTGTCGAGCATCCTGGGCGCGGCCGTCGCCCCGTTCATCGCGACGTGGCTGGCCACCTCCTACGGGGTGACCTGGGTCGGCGTGTACCTGCTGATCGCGGCGTCGCTGACGCTGATCGCGGTCTTCGTGATGCACGAGACCCGCGACCGTTCGCTGGACGACGTGGAGCGCGTCGAACTCGGCCCGTAACCCGGCTAGCCCGACACCTCGTAGCGGATCGGCAGGTGCTTGAGCCCGCCGACGAACGTGGTCGCCATGTGCTCCGGTTTCCCGGTGAGCTCAACGGACTTCAGCCGCGGCACCAGCTCGTTGAAGAAGCTGCTGATCTCCATCCGGGCCAGCGCAGCACCCAGGCAGAAGTGCACACCGTAGCCGAAAGCGTTGTGCCGATTGGGGTCTCGGCCGATATCGAAGCGGAACGGGTCGTCGAAGACGTCCTCGTCGCGGTTGGACGACATGTAGGACAGCAGCACCGACTCGCCGGCCGCGATCGGCACACCGCGGATCTCGGTGTCGCGCTGCGCGGTCCGCATGAACTCCTTGACCGGCGTCACCCAGCGGATCATCTCCTCGGTGGCCAGCGGCATCAGGTCCATGTCGGCGCGCAGACGCTCGAGCTGATCGGGGAACTCGATCAGCGCGTGCAGGCCACCGGAGATCACCGCGCTGGTGGTGTCGTGACCGGCGGTGGCGATGATCAGGTAGTAGGAGACGGTGTCGATGTCCGACAGCGGTTCGCCGTTGATCGTGGCGTTGGCGATCGCCGACGCGAGGTCCTCGGTCGGGTGGGCGCGCCGGGCCGCGGTCAATTCGTTGAAGTAGCCGAACATCTCGAGTAGTACCGCCGCGGACTCCTCCAGCGAGGCGCTGCGCTGCATCTCGGCGTCGTCGGCGCCGAACAGTTCCTGGGTGTACTTGAGCATCTTCGGGAAGTCCGATTCCGGAATCCCGAGCATCGACATGATCACGTACAGCGGGTAGTTGACCGCGACCTCCTGCACGAAGTCGCACTCCGGCGCCCGCTCGACCATCTGGTCGACGAACCGCTTGGCCAGCTCGTCGATGCGGACCTTCAGGTCGCGCATGGCCTTCGGACGGAACCAGTTGGCGCCGATCGCGCGGAAGTCGCGGTGTTCCGGGTCGTCCATGTGGATCAGCGATTTGATGCCGAGCGCGGCCGCCTGCTCATCACCCTGGGCCGTCGTCAGCACCGGCCGCGGCGAGTTGGTGAACACGTCGTTGGCCCGCTCGATCTCCATGATGTCGGCGTGCTTGGTGACGGCCCAGAACGGGTTGTAGCCGGGCGCCTCGACCCACGACACCGGAGCGTTGGCACGCAGATGCGCCAGGGCGGCGTGCAACCTCGGTTCGTCGGCGTAGGACAGGGGATCGGCAAGCAGCTTCGCCGCTTCGTCCATCACGCGCGCGCTCATGACGACTCCTCGCTCAGGCGACCTGCGGGGTCGCGGATCTCTCGAACAACTTGGCGGACAGTCTCTTCGGGGATCGTGGCGGGAAAGCCCATCACCACCCGGTCGATCAGGCCGTCGCAGCGCTGTCTGACCTTGGCGGCCAGCTCGCCGATCGGCGCGACCACCGCGAACTCTTCGAGAATCTCGTCGGTGATCAGCGTGCCCATCGTGTCCCACTCCCCCGCCAGGCTCAGCCGGTGCAGCTCCGGGTGCAGGTCGCCCCACCCGTGCAGGTCGAGCACCTTGCGGTAGGCCGGGGTGGACGCGTAGAAGGCAATCTGCTTGCGGGTGGCCACGGCCGCGTCGGCGATGTCGCGCTCGTCTTGCCCGGTGACGACGAAGATCGGGCACGACACCTGAAAGTCGCTGCGCGAGCGGCCCGCCCGGTCCAGGCCGCGCTGCAGCGCGGGCATCGTCACCTCGGTGAAGTATCGCTTGGTGGTGAACGCGTGTGCGAGCACCCCGTCGGCGACCTCGCCGGTCATCTCGGTCATCCGTTCGCCGACGGCGGCGATGAACACCTTCGGCAGCCCGTAGTCGTGGCGCTCGGGGGTGAACATCGGCGTCATCAGCTTGTGGGTGTAGAAGTCGCCCTCGAACGCGAGCCGGGTGCCGTCGCGCCAGCAGGTCCAGATCTCCCGCATGGCGACGACGAACTCGCGCATGCGGTCCACCGGTCGGCTCCAGGGCATGCTGAACCGCTTCTCGATGTGCGGTTTGATCTGTGAGCCCAGCCCGATGATGAGCCGGCCGCGCGAGTACTCCTGCAAATCCCAGCCGACGTTGGCGACGGTCATCGGGGTGCGTGCGAAGGCCACCGCGATGCTGGTGCCCAGTTCGATCGTGTCGGTGTGTTCGGCGGCCAGCGCCAGCGGTAGGAACGGGTCGTGGTTGACCTCGGCTGTCCAGCACCCGTTGTAGCCCCGTCGTTGCAGGGTGGTCGCGGTTTTCACCGCGTTGGCGAGTTGACTGGAGACCGCCCCGTCGACCTTCAGGCCGGCGCCGCTAACCATGGTCGTAGACGCTACAGTAAGCAATTCAGTAGGGTCAACGCGTACATGCCGGTGTCCGGGGAACAGGAGAGGTGATGAGCGAAGGCTGGGACGACACGCTCAGCGAGCTGGCCCGTCGGCGCGAGCACACCTACGCCATGGGCGGTGCCGAACGGCTGGCCAGACATCACGCCAGGGGCAAGCTCGACGCCCGCGCGCGCATCGACCACCTTCTGGACAAGGGTTCGTTCCGCGAGTTCGGCACGCTGGTCGGCGGGGACATCGCCGCCGACGGGATCGTGGCGGGCTCCGGACTGATCGACGGTAAGCCGGTGATGATCGGCGCCGAGGATTTCACGACGCTGGCCGGCAGCATCGGTCCCGGCGGCAACGCCAAGCGCTACCGGCTGGCCGAGTTGGCGCTGCGCGACAAGGTGCCGCTGGTGATGTTGCTGGAGGGCGCGGGTTTTCGGCCCAGCGGTGAGCACTACGGCCGCACTCCGACCGACCTGATCGCCCAGGCGCGGTGCTCCGGCAAGGTGCCGATGGTCGCCGGCCTGCTCGGGCCGTCGGCCGGGCACGGCGCACTCGTCGCACCGGTGTGCGACTGGACGATCATGAGCCGCCAGGGTGCGATCTTCACCGCGGGCCCGCCGGTGGTGAAAGAGTCCACCGGCGAGGAGATCTCGAAGGAGGACCTGGGCGGGCCGGACGTCGCGCTGCACAGCGGTGTGATCCACAACCTCGCCGAGGACGACGCGGCCGTGCTCGACGACATCCGCCGCTACCTGTCCTACTTCCCCACCAGCGCGTGGTCGTATCCCGACCCGCTTCCGCCCGACGAGACCACCGAACCGCGCACCACGCCTGAGCTTCTCGACATCGTGCCGCGCGGCAACCGGCGGGTGTACGACGTGCGCCGGGTACTCGACGTGGTGTTCGACCGGCCGGACTGGTTCGAGGTGCAACCGAAATTCGGCCCGGCGATCATCTGTGCACTGGCGCATCTGGGCGGTCACCCGGTCGCGGTGGTGGCGAACCAGCCGAAGGTGATCGCCGGCTCGATCGACTCCGACGCCGCGGACAAGGCCGCGCACTTCATCATGGTGGCCGACTCGTTCCACCTGCCGATCGTGTTCCTGGCCGACAATCCGGGGATGCTGCCGGGCAGCCGGTCCGAGCGCGCCGGGGTGCTGCGCAGCGGGGCGCGGATGTTCGCCGCGCAGACCGCGGCGACGACGATCAAACTGCACGTGACGCTACGCAAGGCGTACGGATTCGGCTCGATGGTGATGTCGCTGTTGGGATTCGACAACCAGAGCGCGACGTTCGCCTATCCGGGCGCGACGATGGGCGCGATGAGCGCCGCCGCCCTGAGCAAGGCGACCCACGCCGGCGAGGACATCGAGGCGCGGCTGCGCCAGATGGAGGTCGACGCGTCGTTCCGCTCCGCGGGACACCTCGGTTTCGACGACCTCATCCATCCGGAGGAGACCCGCAACGCCCTGCTGTGGGGCCTGCAGCGCGCCCTGCACAGCCGCCAGGCCCCCGCCGAACCGGTGAGCCGCACCGTCATCACGCCGTAGCGTGCACCCCAACACCGCGAGCGTGCGTGTCTGTCGCCGACACGCCGCCGATTCTCCGGCATTTGCGCACGCTCGCGACGGCTCGACGCGGCCACCGGACCCGTCTCGCCGAGTTCTACACCAGATCGCGATCTACCGTAATTCACTGCCCTAGAGTCGAACTCGCTAAGGCAAGGACGTGATCAACACGTCGCGCCGTCCGCGAGCGTGCGCAAATGTCGGGAATTTCCCGGCGTGTCGTATGCAGACACGCACGCTCGCGGACAAGTGGGGGAACTAGCTGCGGTAGGCCTTGACGACCGGTTCGAGCTCGTCAGGTGTGCAGCCGTGCAGGATGACCGCGTCGGCGCCGTAGTCGAACTCCTTACGGATGCGCTCCGCGCACTGCTGCGGTGAGCCGGTAGCCGCAGGTTCCAGCCACTCGTCGGGGATCAGGGTCGCGATGTGCTCGATCTGCTCGGCGGTGGCCTTGTGGTCGATGCCGCCCGGGATCGACTGCACCACCTTGTCGTCGCGGAAGCGTTGCAGCACAGCGGGATCCCAGCCGTTGGTCTTGACCAGCAGATCTCCGTAGCCCTGCAGGTAGGTGGCCAGCCGGGCGACGGTCTTCTTCAGCCGCAACTCCTCGGGCAGATGGTCGCCGACGGTCGCGAAGCACGACCACACCCGCACGCTGTCCGGATCGCGGCCGGCCTGCTCGGCGGCGTCCTTGACGGTCTTGACGGCGCGCTGCAGCGTCTCCGGGGTGAAGTAGGTGTGCAGGATGACGTCGTCGAACGCCCGGCCGCCCAGCGCCAGCGTCTGCGGGCCGAACGCGACGATCGCCAGCCGGATGTCCTCGCGGAAGTCCGGATCCAGGAACAGCACCTGGTACTTGCCGATCGGACCGTCGTGGTTGAAGATCACCTCGCCGCGCCACAGCCGGCGCATCACCTGTGCGAAGTCCTCCATCTGCGCGGTGGTCACCGCCGGGATCCCGAACGCGTTGTAGATCGCGCCGATGCCGCGGCCGATGCCGAGGGTGAACCGGCCGCCCGACAGCCGGTGCATCGTCGTCGCCCACGACCCGGTGATCAGCGGATGGCGGGTGTTGTGATTCGTTGCCGCCGTGGCGATCTGCATCCTGCTGGTGACCGCCAGGGCGGCACCGGTCAGCGACGAGGCCTCCTTGACGTTCCACCGCTCGGAGATGAACCCCGTGCCGAACCCGAGCTCCTCCCCGCGCCGCGCCTCGTCCATCAGCGTGGCCGGACCCTCACCGCCGGCCCCGGCCAGCAGGTAGTAACCCAGTTCATCGAGCACCTGATCCGTCACGCCCAGACTCCTTGCTTGTAGCCGCAGTTCCACACCTCGACGATCCTGCCGTCGACCACCCGAAAGACTTCCATACTGCCGATCGTCGTCTCGGTACCGTCCTTCAGTTTCATCGGGGACTCGTAGACGATCGCGACATGCTCCCCGTCGTCGCCGGCCACCACCAGGTTGAGGTCGAACCGGATGGTCTCGGTGATCTCCCACATGTCGACGATCCGGCGCACCGCCTCCTCGTGGGTCAGCACGTGCGCCTGCTCCCCCACCTCATGGCGGATCACGGTGTCGCCCAGCAGTTCCTCGGCCAGCGCGAAGTCCCGCTGATTCCACACCACCAGGTTGTAGAGTTCGACGACCTCGCGTGCCGACCGGCTCATGAGAACACCTCCAACGCGTCGATCTCGGCGATCGCCGCTACCGCGCGATCGGTCAGGGTCAGGCACAGCTGCCGGGAGCGCTCCGGCAGGTTGTCCCATCCGTTGAGCGTGATGACCGGCAGCATCATCAGATAGACGGCGGCCGACCGGTACTGTCGCCATGCCTCGTCGAACCCGTAGTCGCCGACCCCGTGTGCGGCGACGTGCTCGAGGTACTCGCGCAGCAGGGCCTCGTCGTGGCCGTCACGAACAGCGGACGGCAGTCCCTGCGTCACCAGGTAGGCGACGTCTGCGGCACCCGCGCCGCGGGCGGCGAACTGGAAGTCCACCACCCTCATCTGCTCACCCCTGAAGAACAGGTTGTCGGCGCGAATATCGCCGTGCAGCAGCATGTCCCGCTCGGTCAACATCGGCAGCGCTGCCGCTGCGCGGTCGGCGAAGCACTCGGCGAACGCGGCCACCGACGACGGGACCACCGCCGACGTGTGCTCGCGGTACACCGCCCAGCCCGGGCCGAACGCCGGCAGCAGCAGATCCCGCGCGACCGGTGTGTCGATGCTCGGGAACGCGTCGACCACCTCAAATGCCGACCATCCGTGCAGCGCGGCCAACTCCCGGAGACACAGTCGCGTCTGGGACATCGATAACCCGGCCAGGTGGTCGGCGTTGTCCCAGTCCGCCAGATCCTCGAGCAGCAGCACGAAGTCGACGCCGTTGTCGTCGATCCGCGCGGCGTACACCTTCGGCGTGCCCATCGGCGCCCGCCCCGCGATGTCGCGGTAGAACGCCAGCTCGCGGCGGTACCCGCCCAGCAGGTCCATCGCGCCCCGCGCCTCCGAGACGGCGGGCAGCTTCGCGATCAGGGTCGGCGGCACCCCGTCACCGGTCAGATGCAGCCGATACAGCAGCGACGAGAAGCCGCTGTCCATCGCGATCTGCTCGGCGCGCACCGCCGTGACCGGGGCGCCCAGCACGCTGGTCAGCCAGCCGGGTGTCACCGCATCGATCCCGCCCGGCACCGCGGCCGTCGTCGTCACCGCTCCTCCTTCACCGCTGCCAGGAAGCGTTCCGAAACCCGCTGCACCCCACCTGCGAAGAGGTGCCCGACGTGGCTGCCGCGATGCCAGTGCAGCTGCCCGCCCCAGCGCTCGTGCAGCACCTGCGCCGGTTCACGGCGCGCCATCTGGTCGTGCCAGGCACCGACGATCAGCCGGCGCCGCGGCGGGGCGGTGGGTTCGACGGCCTGATAGTCGACGACCGTCGTCATCTGCTCGACGGGCTCGCTGCGCAGCAGGTCGACGGTCTCGCGCACCGACGGTCCCCACCGGCCCAGGTGTGCGGCGATCATCGCGTTGAGTCCGAAGATCGGCGTGTAGACCGCGACGGCGTCGACCTCCTCGAGATGGGACACCAGACCGGCGACCGGGCTGCCCATCGAAACCCCCGACACCGCAACCGTCGTCGCCGTCGGACGCAGCCAGCGCACCACGGCCCGCACCTCGGACACCACCCGGATCATGCCGGCGAGGTTGTTCAGCGGGTCCATGTTCGGGTACGTCGGCCACTGCCGCCGCCGGACCCCGCAGCCGGGCTGCACCGGTAGCGCGATGTTGTAGCCGAGACGGTCCTGCAGTCGGCGAGCCCGGGCGAACAGCAGGTCGGCGGGCATGCCCTGCCCCGCGCCGTGCACCCACACCAGCCAGGGCCGCGGCTCGTCGTCGCGGCGGCACAGGTGCACCACCGCGGTCGCAGGCCCGCCGAACTCCGCCAGCGCGGACGGCAGGTGCGGGTCATGCTCGAAACGCAGCTGCTCGTAGACGATTCCGGCGAATCGGCGGCTACGACGAGAGCTGACCCGTAACGACTCCGGTTCGGCGTGCACGCCGTCGACGCCGAGGCCGGCCAGCTCGGCGGCCACCGCGGCACACGACGCCTCGGTGCGCTCGAGCCGCGGCGGCGGTGCGGTCAGCGTCATCCCGCTCAGCGCGAGCTCGTCGAGCACCACTTCGCCGAACTGGCGGGCACCGTTGGGCGACAGCGGGTTCCAGCCGGGTGTCCGCACCGCGGCGTGCGCGCGCGGCACCACTCCCGCGAAGTCGCGACCGATGCGGTACGCGCGCTCGGCCGTCCTCATGCCAGCGTGAACCCGGAGTATCCGGCGGCGGCGACCTCGTCGCAGCGGCGACGGTATTCGGGGATGCCGCCGGTGTAGCCCATGTACATCCGCTTCTTGCCGGGGACGTTGCCGCCGTTGTACCAGGAGTTGCAGCTGGGATGGTCCAGCACGGTCGGTGCCACCAGCGCTGTGGCGTGTTCGATCCATTCGCGTTGGGCGTCCGGCAGCGCCTCGATGCTGCGGTAGCCCTGGGTTCGCAGATAGTCGATGCAGTCGCCGATCCACTCGACGTGCTGTTCCAGCGCGGTGACGAAGTTCGTTGCCGCCGAGGGGCTTCCGGGCGCCTGGATGATGAACAGGTTCGGGAATCCGGCGACGGCGATGCCGAGGTAGGTGTAGGGCCCCTCGGCGGTCCAGAAGTCGGCCAGCGACATGTCGTCGCGACCGCGGATGTCGATGCGGGTCAGCGCGCCGGTCATCGCGTCGAATCCGGTGGCGTAGATGATCACGTCGAGCTCGAAGGCGCCCTGTTCGGTGCGGATGCCGGTGGGCGTGATCTCCAGGATCGGGCCTTTGCGCAGGTCCACCAGCGTCACGTTGTCGCGGTTGAACGTCTCGTAGTAGCCCTGGTCGATGATCGGCCGCTTGCACCCGAACGGGTGGGTGGGAGTCAGCGCCGCCGCGGTCTCGGGATCCTTGACGATGCGTGCGACGGCCTCGCCGTACAACCTGGCGGCCATCCGGTTGGCTTCGATGTCGAAGAACACGTCGCCCCAGCTGAGCGCCCCGATGACGCCGTGCTCCTCGATCGCGCGCAGCTGGTCCTCGCGGATGGCGGTCTTGATCGGCGGTTTGGCCATCATGTCGAACATCACCGAGAACGCGCTCAGCCGCGCGGCACCCACCATGTGGTTGCGCTGCGCCTCGCGGATCTCGGCGTAGTTGGCCTTCAGCTCGTCGAGTTCGCCGTCGTCGAACGGCCGCACCTCCCACGGCAGCGTGTAGGCCGGTGAACGCTGGAACACGGTCAGGTGCCCGGCCTCCCTGGCGACCACCGGGATCAGTTGCACGCCGGTGGATCCGGTGCCGATCACGCCAATGCGCTTACCTGCGAGGTCGACGTCCTGCTTCGGCCACCGGCTGGTGAACAGCGACAGGCCCTGAAACGACGAGATTCCCGGGATGTCGGGTTCCAGCGGCACCGACAGGATGCCTGCGGCCGCGACGACGAACGGCGCGACGAACGTCTTCCCCGCCGCAGTGCGCACCGACCAGCGCGCGTCGTCCTCGTCGAAGCGCATCGCGACGACCTCGGTGTGGAAGCGGATGTCGCGGCGCAGGTCGAGCCGGTCGGCGACGAAGTTCAGGTAGGCCTCGATCTCGGGCTGGGCGGGCATCGTCTCGGTCCACACCCACTCCTGCTGGATCTCCTCGGAGAAGCTGTAGGAGTACTCGATGCTCTCGATGTCGCACCGCGCCCCGGGGTACCGGTTGAACAGCCATGTGCCACCCACGTTCTCGGCCTTTTCCAGCACGACGGTGCGCAGGCCCTGTTCGCGGAGGCGGTGCAGCATGTACAGCCCGGAGAAGCCGGCGCCGATGACGATCGCGTCGTAAGTCAGGTCGGATGCGGTCACGGACGGGCACCTATCGGTATTGGGGCGGCACTACTGTAACTATTACGGTATCGGCGCCCCCGCCGGTGGCCGATTGCGCGAAAACGTCGGCGTCCGACGACCCCGGGCCCGGTGCTGAAACTTATACTGTAAGCTCTTCCGTATCTTTCGGCGGCCGAGGAGGCACCCCCGTGAAAGTCCCGTTCACCTGGAAGGTCACCGGCTGGTTCATGATCGGCTTGTCCGCGGAGTTCCCCACGGGCGAGGTCCGGCCGCTGCGCTACTTCGGCGACGATCTGGTCGCCTACCGCGACGAGGCCGGCGAACTGCATCTGCTGCAGGCGCACTGCCGCCACCTCGGCGCGCACATCGGCCACGGCGGCAAGGTCGTCGGCGACTGCGTGGAATGCCCGTTCCACGGGTGGCGCTGGGGTCCCGACGGCACCAACCGCTACATCCCCTACCAGCCGGACAAGCCGAACAAGGCGCTGCGGCTGCGCGTCTACCCGGTGCGCGAGCAGTACGGCTGCGTGTTCGCCTGGCACCACCCCGAGGGCGACCCGCCGCGCTGGGAACTGCCGGACCTGTTCCACAAGTTCCCGCAGTTCCCCACCGACGAGGACGCGTATTACCGCCCGTACCCGGAGTTCTCGCAGCGCGCCGAACGCGAGCCGGTGCATCCGCAGATCGTCGCCGAGAACGGCCCGGACAGCGCGCATTTCCACTACGTGCACCACGCCAGCGTCACCCCGGTGTGCCTGCACTGGGAGATCGTCGACGAGGAGTGGCGGTTCCTGACCGGCTGGCCCGATGCGGGCAGCGACGACCCCGACAAGATGGCACTGAAGATCCACAGCCACCTGTGCGGGCTCGGATTCGCGGTCAGCGCGTTCGAGGGCTCCTCGAACCACCGGCTGATCTTCGCCTGCACCCCGGTCGAGGACGGGCTCTCGGACATGTTCTATTCGATCTGGTGGCCGCGGCTGCCCGGTGACACCTCCGACGTCCCGCCCGAGGAGGTCCGCAAGAAGGTCGAACGCCAGTTCATGGGCACGGTGTGGGACGACCTGGAGATCTGGCGCTACCAGGAGTACATCGAGAACCCGGCGCTGTCCCGCATCGACGCGAAACCGTATATGGCGCTGCGCAAGTGGGCGCAGCAGTTCTACGACGTCCCGGCCACGGCGTGAGCCCGTGACCGACACCAGCGACATCCGCGAGTTCGCGCGCATCCAGCCGACGATCGCGCCGCCGGAGATGGCGCGCTTCATGACGGCGATGCGCCGACTGCAGGACATCAGCGTGTCCACCAATCCGGACCCCGCGGTATGGAACGACACCGCCGCGCTCCTGGAGGACGTGTGCACGCGCCTGGAGGAGCACCGCGCACCCGCGGGTGAGGCCCCGGCCGGGCGCACCACGAACCTGCCCGGTATCGGGCACCCACTGGTGCCGCCGTGGACCGTCGAGGAGGCCGGACCCGACGGGGTGGTCATGACCGGGCACTTCAGCCGGTTCCACGTCGGCGGCAACAACGCGGTGCACGGCGGGGTGATCCCGCTGTTCTACGACTGGCACTTCGGGATGGTGGTGTCGGCGGCGGGCCGGCCAGACAGCCGCACCGCGTACCTGCGCGTCGACTACCGGCGGGTCACCCCGATCGACGTGCCGCTTCGCGCGCGGGCGTGGATCGATAGGGTCGACGGCCGTAAGCAGTTCATCAGAGCGACGATGACGGACGGGGACGGCAACGTACTATCCGAAGCCGACGGTCTGATGATCAAACTGCTCCCCCACCAGCCGTGAGAGGCCAGATGTCCACCACACAGTTCACCGTTCCCGCCGCCGCCGACGTCGTCGCCGCCACGATCGGCGACCGCGAGTTCGTCGTGCAGGGCGACCGCCGGCTGACCTACGCGCAGGTCGTCGAGCGCGCCAACCGGCTGGCGGCGTTCCTGCACAGCCACGGGTTGGGCTGCCACACCGAGCGTTCCGAGCTCGCCGGCCACGAGGTCGGCCAGGATCTGCTCGGCATCTACGCCTACAACGGCCCCGAGTACGTCGAGGGCATGCTGGGGTCGTGGCGTGCCCGGGTGGCGCCGTTCAACGTCAACTACCGCTACGTCAAGAACGAACTGCAGTACCTGCTGGGCGATTCGGGAGCCACCGCGCTGCTGTACCATGCTGCGTTCGCACCGCGGCTGGCCGAGGTGCTGCCGGATCTGCCGAACCTGAAGGTGCTGATCCAGATCGCCGACGACTCCGGCAACGAACTGCTCGACGGCGCGGTCGACTACGAGTCGATCGTCGGTTCCGGCGACGCGACGCCGCCCCCGGTCGAACCCTCCCCCGACGACCTCTACGTGCTCTACACCGGTGGCACCACCGGCATGCCCAAGGGTGTGCTGTGGCGCCAGCACGACATCTTCATGACCTCGTTCGGCGGCCGCAACATGGCCACCGGTGAGCTGATCACCTCGCTCGACGACATCGCCGCGCGGGTCGCCGAGGGCCCCGGCACCAAGATCCTGACGCTGCCGCCGCTGATGCACGGCGCCGCGCAGTGGGCGGCGATGACCGCGATGACGACCGGCCAGACGCTGGTCTTCATGGCCGATCCGGGTCATCTCGACGCCGACGAGGTGGTGCGCACGATCGAGCGGGAGAAGGTGCTGGTGGTGCAGGTCGTCGGCGACGCCGTGGCCCGCCCGCTGGCCGACGCGATCGAGCGCAGCGACGCGGACCTGTCGTCGTTCGCGGTGGTGGCCAACGGCGGCGCGCTGCTCACCCCGACCGCCAAGCAGCGGCTGATCGACGTCAAACCGGGCCTGATGATCATGGACGGGGTCGGCTCGTCGGAGACCGGCATCCAGATGAACCACCTGTCGGCCACCGGAGCGGTGTCGACCGGCAAGTTCAACGCGGGCCCGGACACCTTCGTCGCGGCCGAGGACTTCAGCAAGATCCTGCAGCCCGGCCACGACGGTATCGGCTGGCTGGCCCAGCGCGGTTTCGTGCCGTTGGGCTACAAGAACGACGCGGCCAAGACCGCCAAGACGTTCCCGGTGATCGACGGGGTGCGGTACTCGATTCCGGGCGACCGGGCGCGCCATCTGGCCGACGGGTCGATCGAGCTGTTGGGCCGCGACTCGGTGACCATCAACTCCGGCGGTGAGAAGATCTTCGCCGAGGAGGTCGAGACCGCGCTGCTGTCGCATCCCGCCGTGGCCGACGTCGTCGTCGCCGGCCGGCCGAGCGAGCGGTGGGGCCAGGAGGTCGTCGCCGTGGTCCAGCTGGTCGAGGGCGCGAACGCCTCGGCGGAGGAGCTCGTCGAGCATGCGTCGAATTCGATTGCGCGCTACAAGCTTCCGAAGGCGATTGTGTTCCGCCCGAAGATCGAGCGCAGCCCGGCGGGTAAGGCGGACTACCGCTGGGCCCGCGAACAGGCGATGGACGAGGACTAACCCGCGGACCGCGACCGGTGCCGCAGCCGTCGCTGCGTGCGCCGTCGCGCCATCCGCAATCCCAGCGCGGTGCCGGCGCGCAGCGACGCGCTGAACGGCGGTGCGGCGCGGCCGGTGATGGTGAACGGCAGGTCGGTGCCCACGACGGTGCGGTAGTGGCTGAACGCGTCGAAGCCGGCCTTGCCGTGGTAGGCGCCCATGCCGCTGCGGCCCACGCCGCCGAACGGCGCGGCCGACGGGATCATCTGCGCGGCGAAGTCGTTGCGCGCCACGCCGCCGCTGCGGGTGTGGCGGACGAAGCGACGGAAGTCGGCGTCGTCGGGGCCGTACCAGTACGCGACCAGCGGTGAGGGCCGCTCGTTGATGTAGTCGATCACCGCGTCGAGGTCCCGGTAGCCCCGCACGTCGAGGACGGGCCCGAACACCTCCTCGGCGGCGATCGTCATCCGCTCGTCGACGCCGCGCACGATCGTCGGGGCGATCTTGCGGGCGGGCCGGTTCGGCAGCAGCTCCCCCGGCGGGGCGACCGGTTCGACGGTCGCTCCCTTGGCCCGTGCGTCGTCGATGAGCGCGACCACCCGGTCGTAGTTGGCCTCGTTGACCGACGAGCAGTAGTCGCCGTTGTTGAGGATCGTCGGAAACATCTGCCGCAGCGTGTCTTTCGCGGCGGCGACGAACGCTTCGACTCCGTCCTCGGGCACGAAGACGTAGTCGGGACACACGCAGACCTGACCGCCGTTGATCATCCGCGACCGGGCGATGCGCTCAGCGGCGCGCCCCAGATCCGCCCGCGGCGAGACCACCACCGGGTTCTTGCCGCCGAGTTCCAGCGTCACCGGGACAAGGTTCTCCGCGGCGGCGCGCTGCACCCGGGCACCCACCGACGGCGATCCGGTGAAGAACAGATGGTCGAACGGCAGCGAGGCGAACGCCGCCGCGACGTCAGGCCCGCCGGTGACGACGTCGAGCTCGGTGACGTCGAAGTAGTTGTGCGCCAGGGATTTCATCAGCTCGGCGGTACGCGGGGTGATCTCCGACATCTTGATCATCACCCGGTTGCCCGCGGCGAACGCGGCGGCGGCCGGCAGCACGACGAGGTTGATCGGGAAGTTCCACGGCCCGATGATCCCGACCACGCCGAGCGGCGACGGCTGCACCTCGGCGCGCAGGCCGAACAACCGCGCCGCCCGCATCAGCTTCGTCGTCCGCATCCACTGTGGCACATGCGTTCTGGTGTGCTCGATCACCGACATCATGCCGAGGATCTCGGTGAACAGGACGGCGTCCCGCGGCCGTGTTCCGTAGTCGGCGGCGACGGCGTCGACCAGGGCGTCGCTGTTCTCCAGCACCAGCGCCACCAACCGGTCGATGCGCTCGCGCCGCACGGCCACACTCGGCGGACCGTCGGCGATGAAGGCCCGCCGCTGCCGCTCGAGCGTCCTGCGCATCGCGTCGTCCACGCCCGGTAGGCCGGCCTGAATTGTGCTCTCGCTCATCGCACCACCATTTCCGGCAGCCGTTGTCCGCAGTGCCCGGATTGTTTACTGTCGTGTTTACAGTCGGCCATTCGAATGTTACGCCGACCGTCAGGGAAACGAGTGCAGATGGCAGAGCAACGCAGGATCGTCGTCGTCGGCGCCGGTTCGGGTATCGGCGCGGCGGCCGCGACACACTTTTACGAGCGCGGCGACCACGTGCTGGCCGTCGACGTCCGCGATCAGCAGACCTCGGCCAGCGAGTACGCCCGCTGCGACCTCCGCGACCCGGCCAGCATCCGCGAGCTGCTCGACGGGATCGGGTCGGGCTGGGACATGCTCGCCCACGTCGCCGGCGTCCCCGGCACCGCGCCGCCCGGTGACGTGCTCAAGGTGAACTACCTCGGCATGAGGCTGGTCGCCGAGGGAATGCTCCCGCGACTGCGCCGGGGCGGCTCGATCGTCGCCGTCGCCTCCACCGCGGCGCTCGGCTGGGATCAGCGCGTCGACGTCCTCAACGGGCTGCTCGAGCTCACCGACCCGGACGCCGTCGAGCAGTGGCAGGCCGGCCAGCCGCCGGACTATCCCGTCTACAGCACCTCCAAACAGGCGGTGATCCTCTACGTCCGCCGCCTCGCCGGTCCCGCATGGGCGAAATACGGCGTACGGGTCAACACCGTCAGCCCCGGACCGGTCGAGACACCGATCCTCACCGACTTCGAGCAGACCATGGGCAAGGAGATCCTCGACGCGTGCAAGGCCACCGTCGGCCGGCACGCGTCGGTCGACGACATCGTGCCGGCGATCGCGTTCCTCGGCTCCCCGGAGGCCGGGTGGATCAACGGCCAGGATCTCCAGGTCGATGCGGGCTTCATCACCGGGATGACCGCCGGCACCCCTGTCCAGCTGGGATAAGCTACTGTAAGCTTTACAGTACTGCTCGCAGGACCGAGGGAGAGACCGGTGGAAAGTCCCGTTCAGGACGTCGCCTCCATCGAGGCGGCCGAGCTGCTGCGCAACCCCTATCCCTTCTTCGCCAAGAAGCGACAGGAGACCGGCGGAGTGTTCCGCGGCAGCGTCATGGACTGGTCGAAGGCACCGGAGGCCATGCCGGAGAACATCTTCGCCGCAGTGTCTTTCGACGCGGTGAACCGGGTCTTCCGGGACGGCAAGGTCTTCAACTCACACATCTACGACCACACCATCGGCCTGTTCATCGGCCCCACGATCCTGGCGATGGAGGGCAAGAAGCACTGGGACCACCGCAATCTGGTGTCCTCGGCGTTCAAGTCGAAGTCGTTGGCGCGCTGGGAACCCGAGATCGTGCGGCCCGTCGTCAACGGCCTGATCGACGAGTTCATCGACAAGGGCGAGGCCGACCTGGTGCGTGACTTCACCCTCGAGTTCCCCACCCGCGTGATCACCCGGCTGCTGGGGCTGCCCGAGGAGGACCTGCCGTGGTTCCGCCAGCGGGCCGTCGAACTCATCAGCTACCACGTCAAGTACAAGCGCGCGTTCGAGGCCTCCGAAGCGCTCAAAGAGTACTTCCTGCAACAGATCGACAAGCGTCGGTCCAAGCCGACCCCGGACATCATCGGCGATCTGGTCACCGCCGAGATCGACGGGGAGAAGCTCAGCGACGAATCGATCTACTCGTTCCTGCGGCTGCTGCTGCCCGCCGGGCTGGAGACCACGTACCGGTCGTCGGGCAATCTGCTCTACCTGCTGCTGACCCACCCGGACCAGTTCCGGGCGGTGCAGGAGAACCGGGAGCTGGTGGCCAACGCCATCGAGGAGGGTCTGCGCTACGAGACGCCGCTGACCACGGTGCAGCGCTACGCGTCGGAGGAGACCGAACTCGCCGGCGTGACACTGCCGAAGGGCTCGATCATCGACGTCTGCATCGGGTCGGCCAACCACGACGAGAACCGCTGGGAGCGACCCGAGGAGTTCGACATCTTCCGTAAGCGGGTGCCGCACATCTCGTTCGCGGCCGGTGAGCACACTTGCATGGGACTGCATCTGGCGCGGATGGAGACCCGCGTCGCACTGGAGTCGCTGCTCGACCGGCTGTCCGACATCACCCTCGTCACCGACGACAACCCGCGCATCTGGGGTCAACCGTTCCGGTCCCCGACGGCACTGCCCGTGACGTTCCGGCCCGCCGGCTGACCCGTGCCCACCGCCAAGACCGCACGCCCACGCCGGGGCCGGGGATCCATCAGCGCCGACGAGATCATCAACGGCGCAATGGAAGTCGCGGCGCAGGTGTCGATCGAACATCTGAGCATGCCGCAGCTGGCCAAGCATCTCGGAGTCGGCGTCACCAGCATCTACTGGTACTTCCGGCGCAAGGACGACCTGCTCGACGCGATGACCGACCGCGCGCTCGAGGAGTTCGAGTTCACCGATCCGACGATCTCGGCGGCCAACTGGCGCGAGGCGCTGCGCGAGCACGCGCTGACGATGCGGCGGCGGTTCCTCGCCGACCCCATCCTGTGCGACCTGGTGCTGATCCGCGGGCAGTACGGGCACCGCGCCATGTACGGGGCGCTGCAGAAACTCGAACAACCGATCCGGGCACTGGTGGACGCCGGGCTAACCCTCGACCAGGCCGTCGAGACCTACGGGGCGATCTCGGTACACATCCGCGGCTCGGTGGTGCTCGAGCGACTTCAGGAGCGCACCGAGGGCTTCCCGGAGCAGGTCGCGGGTCAGGACCGCTACATCGGCCTGGCCGACGACACCGACTTCGCGTTCATCCTCGACAGCATTCTCGACCACGCCGCGGCGCTGATCGCGGCTACGTAATGTTTCGGTAGACAACCTCGACGGGGTGTAACAGCAGGCAAAGGAGCCGTTTTGGTCAAGGTCATGCAGGGCGTTCGGGTCCTCGAGGTCGCACAGTTCACCTTCGTGCCGGCGGCGGGAGCGATCCTCGCCGACTGGGGCGCCGACGTCATCAAGGTCGAGCACCCGGTGCGCGGCGACACCCAGCGCGGCTTCATCAACATGGGCGGGTTCCAGCTCGACCCCAACCGGCACCCGCTGATCGAGCACCCCAACCGGGGCAAGCGCAGCATCGGTATCGACGTGTCCAAACCCGAGGGCCAGGAGGTGCTCTACGAGATCGCCAAGACCTCCGACGTCTTCCTCACCAACTACCTTCCCGCACAACGACAGAAGAACAAGTTCGACGTCGAGCACATCCGGGCGGTGAACCCCGACATCATCTATGCGCGCGGCAGCGCCTACGGCGACAAGGGCCCGGAGCGCGATGTCGGCGGGTTCGACGGTACCGCGTTCTGGACCCGCAGCGGCGTCGGGCACGCGCTGACCCCCGCGGAGATCAACGGTGCGCTCTCCCAGGGCATCCCGGCGTTCGGTGACTCGATCGGCGGGATGAACATCGCCGGCGGCATCTCGGCGGCGCTGTTCCACCGCGAGCGCACCGGCGAGGCCGTCGAGATCGACGTGTCACTGCTGAGCACCGCGTGGTGGGCGGCGGGAGCGAGCGTCACGCAGGGCATGGAGACCGGCGAGACGATGCGCTCGCTGATGCCGGATGCGGCCGGCCCGAGCGTCAACCCGTTCATGGCCAACTACCTGACATCGGACGGCGGCACGATCAACCTGTGCATAGTCAGCCCGACCGGCTACATCCGCGACACCTTCGAGCATCTCGAGCTGCCCGAGCTCGCCGACGACCCCCGCTTCTCCGACGTGATGCCGCTGATCCAGAACTCCGCGGCCGCGGTGGAGCTCATCCGCGAGAAGATCCGCAGCAAGCCGTTCGACTACTGGCGGCAGCGGTTGCGGACGATGAAGGGTCAGTGGGCGCCGTTCCAGAGCCTGGTCGACCTGGCCAGCGACGAGCAGGCGCTGGCCAACGACATGGTCGTCGAGGTGGAGGCCGCCGACGGCGGTAAGCCGTTCAAGGTGGTGCGCGGGCCGGTGCAGTTCAACCACGAGCCGCTGGAGACGACGCGCGCCCCGCAGGCCAGCGAGCACACCGAGCTGGTCCTGATGGACATCGGGATGGACTGGGACCGCATCGAGGAGCTCAAGGAGAAGGGCGCCATCGCCTAGCCTCCCTCCTTCCCGTCCGCGAGCGTGCGTGTCTGCACCCGACACGCCGCGAAATCTCAGCAGTTTGCGCACGCTCGCGGCCGGGGTAGATCGCTGACCGCGCCGATGGCCTCGCGAGTTCCACGCCAGGGCAGTGATTTTCGCCCAGTCGCGACCCTGGCGTAGAACTCGGCGGGTGGCGCCTTAGCACGCTCGCGCTAAGGGCGGCTAGGGCAGCCGCTCGACCTGGATCGGAACGCCGGTCAGCCACGCCATGCCGGACAGCGCCTCGATGTCAGCGGGGTCGCTGGAGGTCAACTGGTTGACGTTGGCGCCGCCGGCCCGATTGGCCAGCCGCCAGCCGCCGGTTCCCTTGTGCCCCCAACCGTGTGGCACCGCGACCACGCCGGCCACCAGATCCTTCGTCGTCTTCACCGGGACGGTGATGGCACCGTAGGGCGAGCTGATCCGCACCTCGTCACCGTCGACGATCTGCCGGTCGGCGGCGTCGTCGACGTGGATCAGCGCGTGCTGGCGACGGTCACCGCGCATCAACAGCGGCGAGTTGTGCATCCACGAGTTCTCCGAACGCGGCTCGCGCAGCCCGATCATCCGCAGCGGATACCCGGCGGGCGTGCGCCGCCGCTCCAGCCGCGACACCTCCGCGGCGATCCCCGGATGCGCCAGCCTCACCCGTCGCGACAGGTAGCCGACCGCGTCGCGCAGCACACCGGTGCGCACGTGCGGCGACACCACCACCCCGTGCGGATGGTCGCGCTCCAGCTTGCGCAATGACAGGCCCCCACGGCGCAGCCCGAACAAGTCCCCGCCGTCGGACATCCGCACCAGTGCGTCCATCATCAGCCGCGGCGACGCGTCGACACCGAACCGGCGCAGTATTTTTCGCACGAACTTGAAGCCCGCGAACGCCGGCACCCGGTCCGCCAGCCGCTCGGCGATGTCGGCGGTGATGTCCCACTCCCCGCGCGACTCCCCCACCGGCGCGATGACGGCCTCGGTGGCCTGCCGGAACGGGGTGGCCTGAAAACCCTGGAACGTGTACGGAAAGTCGTCTCGCTCGTACATCGTCGTGACGGGCAGGACGTAGTCGCACAGCGCGGTGGTCTCGGTGAGGTAGAAGTCCAGCGCGACCGACAGCTCGAGCTCGCCGATCGCGCCCTCGAGTTCCTCCCCGTTGGGCACCGACAGCACCGGGTTGCCGCCCGAGACGAACAGCGCCCGCATCTGCCGGGATCCGGGCGTGGTGATCTCCTTGGCCATCAGCGCCGCGGGTTCGGAGCCGATCGCGTTGGGGGTGCCGCTGATCCGCGACCGCTTGCGGCGGTAGGAGCGGCGCATGACGGCACCCATCGCGACGTTCTGCCACCGCGCACCGACGGTGTGCATCGAGCTGAACACCGATCCGCCCGGCACGTCGAGGTTGCCGGCCACCAGGTTCACCGCGTCGATCAGGTAGGTGGTCAGCGTGCCGTGGGTGCCGACACAGGTGCCGAGCCGGCCGTACACCGCCGCGCGCGGCGTGCGCACCAGGTCGCGCGCGAGCGCCCGCACGGTCTCGGCGTCGATCCCGGTGCGCTCCGCCGTCGACTCCGGGGTGAACGGCAGGCACAGCTCGCGCAGCCACTCGACGCCGTCGGCGATCCGGCGCAGGGCGCCCGCGTCGACCACCTCGAACATCACGTGCAGCAGCGACAGCAACAGCAGCGAGTCGGTGTCCGGGACGATGCCCAGCCACTCGAACGCCGCCGCGGTCTCGCTGCGCCGCGGATCGATGATCACCACCCGGCCGCCGCGCTTGACGATGTCGTGCATGCGGTCCTTGATCCGCGGGGCGGTCAGGAAACTGCCGTGCGACACAAGCGGATTCGCACCGATCATGACCAGCAGGTCGGTGCGGGTGAGGTCCGGGATCGGCACCGAGGTTGGCACCCCGTAGAGCATCTGGCTGGCGATCAGCCTGCTGTTGGTATCCTGCGACGACGCGGTGAAGTAGTGGCCGTGGCGGCCCAGCCCCTTCATGAACAGCAGCGCGGCGAAGGTGTGCGCGTAGCTGAACGCCCCCGGGTTGCCCATGTACCAGCCGACCGCGCCGGAGCCGTGGCGGCGCAGGATGTCGGAGAGCCGCGCGGCGATCTCGTCGAGCGCCTCGTCCCAGCTCACCTCCTCGAAGCCCGCGGGGCCGCGGCGCAGCGGCCGGGTCACCCGGTCCGGGTCGTTGACGATCTCGGTGAACGCGATGCCCTTCTGGCAGGCGAAACCCGCCGACAGCGGGTGCTGTTTGTCGGGCCTCAGCGCCGTCAGCCGACCGTCCTCGACGGTTGCGATCATCCCGCACAGGGGCTCGCAGATCCGGCAGAACGTGGGCTTGTGCTCGATCACCGGGGCCACGCCGATTACGATACTGTAAGAGTTTCAGTTACATGTCGGATCAGGGGCGACCAGAGAGGAATCGGCATGCACGACGTCGCGATCATCGGCGTGGGCCTGCATCCGTTCGGCCGTTTCGAGGGCAAGACGGCGATGGAGATGGGCGTCGACGCGATCTTCGCCGCGGTGGCCGACGCCGGCGTGGAGTGGAAGGACATCCAGTTCGCCACCGGCGGCAGCTGGACCGTCGCCAACCCGGACGCCATCGTCGCGATGGTCGGGCTGTCGGGCATCCCGTTCACCAACGTCTTCAACGCGTGCGCCACCGCCGCCAGCGCGACCAAGGCCTGCGCCGACGGTATCCGGCTCGGCGACTACGACATCGGGATCGCGATCGGCCTGGATAAGCATCCCCGCGGCGCGTTCACCGAGGACCCCGCCCTGGTCGGTATGCCGCGCTGGTACGCCGAGAACGGCCAGTATCTGACCACCCAGTTCTTCGGCATGAAGGCCAACCGCTATCTGCACGAGCACGGCATCTCGCACCAGACGCTGGCCAAGGTCGCGGCCAAGAACTTCCGCAACGGGGCGCTCAACCCCAACGCGTTCCGGCGTAAGCCGATCCCCGAGGAGGACATCCTCAACTCGCCGATGCTGAACTATCCGCTCACGCAGTACATGTTCTGCGCGCCCGACGAGGGTGCGGCCGCGGCGGTGATGTGCCGCGCCGACATCGCGCACCGGTTCACCGACAAGCCGATCTATTTGCGCGCGGTCGAGGTGCGGACCCGCAGATACGGTGCCTACGAGGTGAATACGACGTTCGCCCCGGTCGAGGAGGACGTCGCCCCGACGGTGTACGCGGCGCGGGCCGCGTTCGAGAAGGCGGGCGTCGGCCCCGAGGACGTCGACGTGATCCAGCTGCAGGACACCGACGCCGGCGCCGAGATCATCCACATGGCCGAGTGCGGGTTCTGCGCCGACGGGGAGCAGGAGAAGCTGATCGCCGACGGCGCCACCGAGATCACCGGCTCGCTGCCGATCAACACCGACGGCGGCCTGATCGCCAACGGTGAGCCGATCGGGGCGTCCGGGCTGCGCCAGATCCACGAACTGGTGCGCCAGTTGCGCGGCCAGGCCGGCGACCGCCAGGTGCCCGGCGAGCCGAAGGTCGGTTTCGCCCAGCTCTACGGCGCCCCCGGCACCGCCGCCGCCACGATCCTGACCACCTGATCTCCCCCGCGAGCAGACACAGAATCGCACCGAACACCGCCGAACGATGCGACTCTGCGTCTGCTCGCCGGAGGAGGGCACATGAAAGCGAGCCGAGCATGACGCAGTTCACCGACGCGCCGATCTTCGACGCCGACCAGCACATGTACGAGACGGCGGATGCGCTGACCAAGAATCTGCCCGAGAAGTATTCGCGTGCAGTGCAGTTCGCGCAGTTCGGCAGGCACACCCGGATCGTCATCAACAACCGTGTGCACGACTTCATCCCGAACCCGACGTTCGAGCGGGTCGCCGCGCCGGGCGCGCACGAGAAGTTCTTCTCCGGCCGCAACACCGAGGGGCTGACGCTGCGCGAGATGCAGGGTCCCGCGATCGAGGCGCCGGCCGCCACCCGCAACCCGGTGGACCGGCTCGCCGAACTCGACCGCCAGGGCGTGGTGGAGGCGCTGAACTACCCGACGCTGGCCAGCCTCATCGAGCACGCCACCGCCGACGACCCCGAACTCACGCTGGCCGTCGTGCACGCGCTCAACCAGTGGATGGCCGAGCACTGGATGTTCAACTACCAGAACCGCATCTTCTCGACACCGATCATCAACCTCTCCGAGGTCGAGGGCGCACAGCGCGAGCTGGAGTATGTGCTCAACCACGGTGCCCGGGTGGTGCTGATCAAACCGGGCCCGGTGCGCGGCCTGCACGGGTGGCGGTCGCCGGCGCTGCCCGAGTTCGACCCGTTCTGGCGTGACGTCGAGGGCGCCGGGCTGCCGGTCGTCCTGCACGCCAGCTTCCCGCCGCTCGACGACTACGTCGCACGCTGGGAGCCGCCGCACACCCAGAACTTCATGGCGCAGAGCGCGTTCCGCTGGATGGTGCTCGGCCACCGCGAGATCGCCGACATGATCACCAGCCTGATCTGCCACGGCACGCTGACCCGGTTCCCGCGGCTGCGCATCGCCAGCGTCGAGAACGGCAGCTCGTGGATCAGACCGCTGTTCGACGACTTCGCCGACCTGTACAAGAAGATGCCGCAGAACTTCCCGGAGCATCCGCACGACGTGTTCCGGCGCAACATCTGGGTCAGCCCGTTCTGGGAGGGCTGCGTGGCCGACGTCGTCGACACCGTCGGCTGGGACAGGGTGCTGTTCGGGTCCGACTACCCGCATCCGGAGGGCCTCGCCGAGCCGAAGGACTACTGGAAGTACGCCGAGGGTATGGACGTGCGCCGCACCTATGACTTCATGGGCGACAACGCGCGCCGGTTCATGGGGTTGCCGATCGCCAACCCCGATCCCGACGCGGTCAGGCCGCCCGCGCTGACATCCGCCTGATCACTTCCGCATCCCGCCGTTGACGGTGAGATCGTCGCCGGTCACGAACGACGACGCGTCGCTGGCCAGATACAGCACCGGCCCGACGATCTCGTCGACCGAGGCGACCCGTTTCTGCGACGTCATGTCCGCCAGCACCGTCAGCGTGCCCGGGAAGGTCTCCTCGAAGCCGTTGATCATCTCGGTGGCGAACGGGCCCGGGCTGAGGATGTTGACCCGCACCTGCCAGGGCGCCCATTCGTTGGCCATCGACACCGTCAGATGGCGCAGCGCGGCCTTGGACGCGCCGTAGGCCACCGAGACCGGAGTGGCCGCATAGCCTTCCATCGACCCGATGTTGACGATGCTGCCGCCGCCCCCGTCGCGCATCACCGGCGCCACGCACTGGCTCATCCGCAGCGCACCCTCGAGGTTGACGTTGAAGATGGTGCGCCACAGCTCCAGCCCGACGGTGCTGACGCTCTGCATCTCGGGGTTGATGCCTGCGTTGTTGACCAGCACGTCGATGCGGCCGTGGGTCGCGACCACCCGGTCCACGAACGACGGGACGGCGTCCCAGTCCCCCACCTGGCACGCCAGGCCGGTGGCCGACGCCCCGGTCGCCTCGCGTATCTCGGCCGCGACGGCGTCGCAGGCGTTCTGGTCGCGGCTGGTCACCACCACCGACGCACCCACCCGGGCGAGACCCTCGGCGATGGCGCGCCCCAGCCCGCGCGTCGACCCGGTGACGATGGCCACCCGGCCGGTGAGATCGAACAGGTTTCGCGGATCATCCATCGCGCGCGGTCTCCTTTTCTACACCTGTTCCCGATGTCATGACAGCGCGGAGACCTCGGCGAGGTCCATGACCCCGGGACGTGCGTCGCGGACCGTCGGGATGGCGTGTACCGCATGCATCGCCGTTGCCAGACAGCCCATTTCGCTGTGGTCCTCACCCTCGGTGCCGAGCACCAGGTTGCAGCGCATCGTCGGCGCGCCCCGGAACTCGATCTCGTAGCCCTCACCACCCGCCCAGTCGGGTGCCACGTCGGGGCTCATCCAGGTCACGTGTTCGACGACGATCGCGACGTCCCCGCAGTCGGCGCGCACACCGATCTTCATCGCACCGACGGTGCCGGCGGGAATGGTGCCCGCGGCGACAGTCAGCTCGGCGGCGGTGACCCGGGTGTCCCGGAACGGCTGGACCGCAACCACCCTCGTTCCCAACGCCTTCGCGAGCACCGTCGCGTTGCCGACGAACGCACCGCCCGAGCGGTCGGGGTCGGCCAGCAGTGGGGCGGTGGAGTCCGGCGGCAGCCCGTAGCCCATGACGTCGACGAGGATCTCGCGGCTGGGATAGCCCGCATAGGACAGCGATTCGCGCACGACGATCTCCTGGCACTGATACGACAGCCGGGCGAGCACGGGCGCGACCACCTCGCCCCAGAATCCGGGGAACAGCCCGAGTCCCAGGAAGGTGCTCGATCCGCGTCGACAGGCCGCCTCGAGCTCGCGGCCACGGGCTGGGTCGACGGCGGCGGGATCGATGAACGAGGCGCCGGTGGTGATGACGTCGGCCCCGGACTCCAGTAGCGCGACCATGTCGGCCAGGCAGGTGTGCGGGTGCTTTTCGACGTTGCCCATGTAGAGCACGACATCGGCGGCCGAGTCGAGCACGTGCTCGAGCCGGTCGGTCGCCGCCACCCCCGTCGAGGCCCGCCCCACCAGTTCGCCGGCGTCGCACCCGACCTTCGCGGGGTCGTAGACCCGCACCCCGACCAGCTCGAGGTCAGGCGCGTCGAGGACGGCACGCAACGCGAGGCGCCCGGTGGCGCCGGTGCCCCATTGCACGACCCGCGTCCGGCCCACAAGCGCTCCTCTGACGGTCAGGAATGTGTGATCAAAAGTAGCCATTCCGACGAGGACTCACCCTCGTTTTCCCGGTGCGGGCGGATACCCGGCGAAGTCGCGCCGATCGCGGCAGGATGGACCTGCCAGTACGCAACCATCGCTCTGTACCGGAAGGACGAGAGCATGCCCACGATCACCACCTCTGACGGTGTCGAGATTTTCTACAAGGACTGGGGTTCGGGTCAGCCGATCGTGTTCAGCCACGGCTGGCCGCTGTCGTCGGACGACTGGGACACCCAGATGCTGTTCTTCCTGCGGCACGGCTTCCGCGTCATCGCCCACGACCGGCGCGGGCACGGCCGCTCGGCCCAGGTGGCCGACGGACACGACATGGACCACTACGCCGACGATCTGGCCGCGCTGATTGCCCACCTCGATGTGCGTGACGCCGTGCACATCGGCCACTCCACCGGAGGCGGTGAGGTGGTGCACTATCTGGCCCGGCACGGGCAGGACCGGGCGGCCAAGGCGGTGCTGATCAGCGCCGTGCCGCCGCTGATGGTCAAGACCGAGGCCAATCCCGGCGGTCTGCCCAAGGACGTCTTCGACGATCTTCAGGCGCAGCTGGCCGCCAACCGTTCGGTGTTCTACCGGTCACTGGCGGCGGGCCCGTTCTACGGGTTCAACCGGCCCGGTGTGGAGCCGTCGGAGGCCATCATCGAGAACTGGTGGCGCCAGGGCATGATGGGCGGCGCCAAGGCGCACTACGACGGCATCGTCGCGTTCTCGCAGACCGACTTCACCGAGGACCTGAAGACGATCACCATCCCGGTGCTGGTGATGCACGGCGACGACGACCAGATCGTGCCGTACGAGAACTCCGGTCCGCGCTCGGCGCGGATGCTGCCCAACGGCACGCTCAAGACCTACCCGGGCTACCCGCACGGCATGTTCGTCACCCACCACGAGGTGATCAACGCCGACCTGCTGGAGTTCATCCGTTCCTGAGCGCCCGCGCGGAGAGCCGCCCGACCAGCCGGGTGATGCGGTCGGACACGCGCACCGAGACAAGGCCGTTGAACACGTCGACGCGCAGCCGGGTCAGCGTGGAACTGGTGAAGCGCCACCGACCGTCGAGCTTGGCGTACGTCTCGTGGTAGTGCCCGTAGCCGCGCAGGTTCAACCCAGGGCCGAACCGCACGACGTCCTCGAGCGCCCACACGCCGCGGGCCGTCGTCGCCGAGGTCAGTTCGATCTCGGGTGCGTGCACCTGGTGCACGGTGGGCTGGTCGCGCAGGCTCTTGCGGGTGAAGGCGACGAACTCGTCGGCACCGTGGATCACCTTGCCGCCGGATGGCGATGTGTCGCTGACGAAGTCATCGGCGAACAGCTCACGCCACGCGGTCCAGTCCTTGGTGTCGAGCAGGCGGCAGTAGCGGGCCTTGAGCTGTTTGATCGCCTCGATCTCGACGAGGTCCGCCTCGGTCATGCGGTCGCCTTCGCCCGCACCTGCTCGACGTGGAACCGGGCCGCCTCGCGCAGCGACTCGGCCGTCGGGCGCGGATGCCAGCCGAGTTCGCGGGTGGCCTTGCCGTGGTCGGCGGGCGCCATGATGTGCAGCAGCCGAATGCCGTTGGTGTTCATCTCGAAGTCGCGGCCGACCAGCCGGGCCAGGTTGTCGCCCAGCCACGCCGACGCGTAGGCCGCCGACAGCGGTATCCCGAAGCGCGGCGGTCTGGCGCCGACGGCCGTGGCGGCGATGGTCAGCATGTCGCGCATCGACATGTAGCTCTCGGAGATGATGTAGCGTTCGCCGACGCGGCCGCGGTCGGCGGCGAGCAGGAACGCCTCGGCGACGTCCTCGATGCCGACGACCTCGGTGGACACCCCCTTGATGTAGACGGGCACCTTGCCGAGCGCCGCGTACTTCACCATCAACCCCTGGTGCGGGTTGAAATCGCCGGGACCGTACGGGTTGGACACGCACATCGCGACGGCGGGCAGGCCACGCTCGCGTGCGTAGTGCAACACGAGTTCCTCGGCCTGGCGGCGGGATTCGATGTACGGGCCGCCCTTGTCGCCCCAGTCGAACGGCATGTCCTCGGTGACCGGGCCGCTGCCGTCGCCGAGCGCGATGGTGCCGATGGTGCTGCAGAACACAAACTTTCGCAGGCCGGCGTCGACGGCGATGTCGAGGACCCGGCGCAGGCAGTTGACGTTGACCTCGAACAGCGGTGCGGGGTCACGCAGGTGGAACCGGGTGTCGACGATGCAGTAGTAGACGACGTCGCGGTCGGCCATCGCCGTCCGCAGCGCCTGCTCGTCGTAGAGGTCGCCGTAGTGACGTTGCACGTCGAGGTCGTCGATGGCAATCGTCGAGCTGGTCTTGCGCAGGTACACCCGGACGTCGTCGCCGCGCTCGGCGAGCTTGCGGGTGACGTGCGAGCCGACGAAGCCGCTCGGCCCCATCACCAGCGCGCGCTGGCGTGTTGCCGAAGCCTTTCCTGCCGCCATTCCTGCACCTTCCTTCCGGCGCGAGCGTGCGCAAACTGCTGAGATTTCGCGGCGTGTCGTGTGCAGACACGCACGCTCGCGGGTTATCGGGCTGGGGCGGGTTACCGCGGCGCGGCGTAGGCCGGTTTGCCGAGGCCCAGCACGTACTGGGCGATCATGTTGCGGAACACCTCCAGCGTTCCGCCGTAGATCCCGACCAGCGGGGCGAACCGGTACACGTACTCCGCGGCCCCGTCGTCGGCGGCGCCGTCGGCACCCAGCGGCAGCGACCCCGGGGTGCCGTGCAGATCCATCAGATCCGGCGAGATGTCACGCATCGTCTGCGCCAGCGCCACCCGGCCGAAGATGCTCGGCGTGGAGAACGCCGCCTCCATCCGCGCGACGGCACGACCGAGCCGGTAGGCCACCGCACCGTCGTCGACCGGCCTGCGCCCGTTGGCATCCGGGGTGCCGGCCTTCGCCGCGGCGCGATCGGCCGCGACGGCCATCGTCATCGCCTGGTGCATCATGATCGCGACGTCCTGCAGGCCGTCCGGTTCGACCTCCACGGCGCCGTGTTCGGCGTCGAGCGGTTCGCGCAGCACCTTCCAGCCCTCGTTGACCTCACCGAGGCGGTACTTGTCGGGCACGCGCACGTCGGTGTAGTAGACGATGTTGGTCCGGTCGCCGTCGACGGTGCGGATGCCCTGGATCTCGATGCCCGGCGTGTCGAGCGGCACCAGGAACATGGTGAGGCTCTTGTGTTTCGGCGCCTCGGGGTCGGTGTTGGTGATCAGGAAGACGTACTGGCAGTTGTGCGCGCCGGTGGTGAACATCTTCGAGCCGTTGATCACCCACTCGTCGCCATCGCGCACCGCGCGAGTCTTGCAGGTGGCGATGTCGGAACCACCCTCGGGTTCGGTGTAGCCCAGGCAGAACCGGACGTGGCCGCTGTACACCTTCGGCAGCACCTCGGCCTTCACCTCGGGTGAGCCGAACTTCTCGACACTGCGCCGCACCAGCGACGTGGTGCCGAACGTCACCCAGGGCACGTGCGCGCGCCGCTTCTCCAGCTCCCAGATGCGGCGGCGGACCCGGTTGAACCCGCCCTCGGACTCGGGCTTCCACTCCTTCTCCAGGTAACCCGCCGCACCCAGCGCCAGGTGCACGCCCTCGTCGAAGTTGTCGCCGGTCTCCCGGTCGCGGCGCAGCACGTCCTCGGTGACGAGCTCGCTCAGGAACGTGCGCACCTCCTGCTGGAACGCCCGGTCCTCCTCGGAGAGTTCGACCCGTGAGAAGTCCATTACCTAGCCCTCTCCGCTTTCCCGCTCCGCGACGATCCGCGCGATGTACTTGGCCGTCGCCGCCGGATCTCCCCCGGCCAGCGCCCAGCCGCGCGCCCGCACCAGGTACGCGCTCGACGCCGCCTCCGCCGACACCCCGAGCCCGCCCTGGATGTGCACCGCCATCGTCGCCGCCTTCGACGCCTCCTCGGCCATGAACACGAACGCCGAGGGCGCCAGTTCGCGCCGTTCGTCGGGCTCGTTGTCGAGGAACCACGCCGCGCGCCGGGCGAGGTTGCGCCCGCCCTGCACGGTGATCGCCATGTTGGCCAGCGGATGCGAGATGGCCTGCAGCGTGGAGATCGGCACCCCGAGCGTGTAGCGGGTCTTGGAGAACTCCGCGGCGATCGTCATCGTCTCCTCGACCAGGCCGGCCAGCGCCGCACCGGTGAGCACCCGCCACTCGTCGAGCGCCCGTTGATATTCCGCCAGCGCCTGCGGCCCCGACGCCAACACGGTGCGGTCGTCGGCGGCGGCCGGGTCGATCCACGCCATCGGCAGCCTGCCGATGTTGTCGACCCTGGCCGGGCGGGTGGCGAAGGTGAGCTTGACGATCTGGTCGCCGTCGCGCAGCAGCACGTGGTCGGCGACCGACCCGCTGGGCACCAGCCGCACCCCGGTGAGGTTGTCCTGCGCGGGGTCCAGACCGACGATCGTCTGCCCGTTGATGACATCGGAGTCGACGGCACCGAGACGGCCAAGCAGCCTCGCGGCGCAGACGTGGTCGATCCACGGCACCGGGGCCAGCGCGCGACCGACCTCCTCGGCGACCAGGGTCAGGTCGACGAGCGTGGCACCGTCACCGCCGACGTCCTCGGGCAGCGCCATCGAGCTCGCGCCCATGCCGCACAGGCGTTCCCACAGGCTCTTGTCGAAGCCGGTGCCCTCGGCGGCGCGCACGGTCTCGATCGGGCAGTGCGTCTTGAAGAAGTCCCGGTAGGCCGCCTGCAGGGCCTGGTGGTCCTCGGTCAGGCTGTAGTCGAGCCTGCGCAGTTCGTAGCGGTCCATCACTGCTCCCCGTCGTCGGCCCCGAAGAAGAACTCCCGGGCGTTGTTGTAGAGGTAGTTGTCGAGCACCTCGGGTGGTAGATCGAGGTTCTGCGCCTCGGGAATCACCCGGCGCATCTTGAGTACCGGCCAGTCCGACCCGTAGATCACCTTGTTCGGGCCGCGGGTGCGCATGTAGTGGATCAGGCTCTCGGGCAACCGTTTCGGTGACCACGCCGAGGTCATCAGCCGCAGGTTCTGGTACTTGATCAGCAACCGGATCGCCACATCCCACCACGGGTCGGCGCCGTGGATCATGCACAGCTTCAGCTCCGGGAACCGCACGCAGACACGGTCGAGGTGGATCGGGTTCTGCACCTCGCCGGGGATCGGTGGCCCGGGGATACCGGTGTTGACGCACAGCGGCAACCCGAGTTCGGCGCACTTGGTGTAGAGCGGGTAGTACACCGCGTCGCTGGGCGGGTACTGGCCGTCACCCCAGAAGCTCGGCCCCACCACCGCGTACACGACGGGCAGGTCGGCGGCGACGGCGGCCAGCTCGCGCAGCGACGGGATCGGACGCAGCAGGTTCACCCCGCCCATCGCCAGCGCGAACCGGTCGGGTCGGGCCTCGACGAACTTGCGCGCGGTGGTCGACGGCTTGGTCAGGCTGTCCATCAGGATCGCCTTCTCCACACCCTGTTCGTCCATCTCGTCGAGCAGCTCGCCGAGATCGACCGGCGCGAACATCGACTGGGGGCCCTTGAAGTAGTCGTCGCGAACCTTGAGCATCCAGGAGGGCTGCTGTTCGGTCTCGCCGAAGTGGACGTTGACGAGGCAGTCGATTGCTTTGTGGCTCACGCGTTCACCTGTTGTGTCGCCGCGGATCGGGCCCAGCGGTAGTCGGGCTTGCCGTTGCCGAGTCGGCGGACCTGGTCGACAAAGAGGAACTCCTTCGGTGTCTTGAACTTGGCGAGGCTTTCGGTGCAGTGGGCGTGCAGTGCGTCGGGTGTCGTGTCGTGTCCGGCGCGCAGCGCGACGAGCGCCACCACCTCCTGGCCCCAGCGCTCGCTGGGCCTGCCGACCACCAGCGCGTCGGCGACGGCGGGGTGCGCGCGCAGCACCTCTTCGACCTCCTCGACGAACACCTTCTCCCCGCCGCTGTTGACGACCAGCGCGTCGCGGCCGAACAGCCGCAGCGTGCCGTCGGCGGCCAGCGAGCCGCGGTCACCGGAGATCACCACGCGCCTGCCCTCGACGACCGGGAACGTCCTGCGGGTGGCCGCCTCGTCGTCGAAGTAGCCGAGCGGTATCCGTCCGCCCCGGGCGACGAACCCGACCTCCTCCTCGCCTGCAACGAGGAACCTGCGGTAGTCCTCGGACACCACCAGCGCGCCCTCACGCAGTTCGAAGGTGGACTTCTCCTCGCCGCGCTGACTGCGCCCGAAGCCGACGTTGCCGGTCTCCGAGGAGCCGTACCCGTTGATCAGGGTGATCTGCGGCAGCAGATCCAGCAGTGCGCGTTGATATTTCGGGTTGGTCGCCGCACCGCCGGTGGCGATGGCGTACAGCGACGACAGGTCGTAGTCGCCGGTGCGCAGTTCCTCGACCAGCGGGCGGGCGTACGCGTCGCCGACGATGGTCATCATGCCGGCCTTCTCGCGCTGCGCGGTGGTCAGCACCGCACACGGGTCGAAACTCGTCTTGTCGTAGAGGATCACGGGGATGCCGTTGAGCAGTCCGGCGAACGTCATCCACAGGCCGGCGGCGTGCATCAGCGGGGACACCGCGAACCACGGCTGCGGCTGGCCGCCGAGCTTGGCGTGGATCTCGTCGACGGACTCGTGGTCGGCGCCGTTCATCGAGATGACGTAGGTGTCGCTCTGCCGCCACATCACACCCTTGGGGCGTCCGGTGGTGCCGCCGGTGCACACCATCAGCACGTCATCGGGCGAACCCTCGATGCGCTGATCGGTATCGCCCTGTGCCAGTGCGTCATCGAGCGTGACAGCGCCGGGCAGGCGCGGCGCGCCGGAGTCGTCGTCGATCTCGATGAGCAGCTCCGCGCAAGCCGGTGGCAGCACATCGGCGAACTTCGCCCCGAACGAGCGGTGATAGACGACCGCGCGGGGACGCAGGTACTCGAAGAGTTCGGCGACCTCGCGCGGAGTGTAGTTGTAGTTGACGTTGACCGGGACGGTGCGCGCCTTGAGCGCGCCGATCATCATGTCCGGGTACAGGTCGTTGTGCATGAGCAGCGCGACCCGGTCCTGGCCGCACTCCCAGTTCTGCAGCTCGGCGCGTTCGCGGTGGGCGCCGAGACCGTGGCCGGCAAGGAAGTTGGCCAGCCTGCGGGTCCGGTCGGCCACCTGCCCGTAGGTGCTGCGGCGCTGCCCGCAGATCGACATCAGCCGGTCCGGCGCCGCCTCGGCGATCGCGTCGAGGACCGCCCCGATCGTCCACTCGGTCATCTGCCGGCGCCGGCCGTCACATTCGCACCCAGCAGCGTCAACGCGTTGTCGCGCATGACCATTCGGGTGTCCTCGTGGCTGAACTCGGGGAACTGCGGGATGTCGGCGGTGAACGACGTCGGATCGGCCAGGCCCTCGCCGTGCGGCCAGTCGGAACCGAACAGGATCTTGTCCACGCCGATGGTCTCGGCCAGCAGTTTCACGTCGTCCTCGTAGTACGGCGCGATCCAGACGTTGTTCTTGAGCTGTTCGACCGGATCCTCCTTGTAGTGGTACGGCGCGTTGTTGGCGGATTTCTTGAGCCGTTTGATCAGCCGGTACACGAAGTAGGAGCCGTTCTCGATGCTGGCCACCTTGAGCTTGGGGTGCCGGGTGAACACCTGGTGCACGATCATCGAGGCGAGGGTGTCGTGGATGGCGCGGTCGTCCATCAGCACCATGTCGAGCGGGTCGCGTCTGCCGAACCCGCGGAACTCCCCGCTGCCGCCCCACAGCGCGGGGATCGCCATGTAGCCGGAGTCGGACAGGTGGAAGACGACGGGCACGCCCGCCTCGGCGAGCCGGGCCCACACCGGATCGTGCACCGGGTCGCCCAGCGAGCGCGGCCGCACCTCACCGGGCACCGGCGCGGGCCGGATGCACACCAGTTTGGCGCCGCGGCCCAGCACGAACTCGACCTCCTCGACCGCCTGCTGCGGATCGGCCAGCGAGATGATCGGCGCGGCCAGGATGCGGTGATCGGGCCGGTCGAAGCCCCAGTCCTCGTCGAGCCACAGGTTGAAGGCGTGGATCGAGGCCATGGTGGCGGGGATGTCGTGCTTGAGTCCCTCCTCCACGCCACACGCGAAAGTCGGGAGCATGAACACGGTTTCGAGGTTCTGCTCGTCCATCTTCTTCACCCGCGCGTCGCGGTTCTGGTACTCGGGATGGTCGGCGAGCCGGTCGACCTTCATCAGCGACGCCGGGTCGACGCCCTCGGGGATCTCGCCGCGGAACAGCAGGTCCAGGCAGCCGGGTTCGATGATCGGGTCGAACGTCGGGTTCGGGATGAAGTGGTTGATCTTCCCGCCGAACACCGCGTAGGTGCGCTTCCCGTCGGTGAGCATCTGCACGCCGCGCTGGCGGAACTCCTTGGGCAGGTGGCGGGTGAACGCGTCGAGCGGCTCGTAGTAGTGGTTGTCGACGTCGATGGCCATGTAGTCCAACGGCTGTGGTGCGCTCATGACGCATCCTCCTTCTCGAGTACCAGGGGCGGGAAGTTCGGCGGGCGCTTCTCGAAGAAGCTGGTGATCCCCTCGATGAAGTCGGGGCGCAGCATCGACTCGTGCATCAGCTTCTCGGCGCGGTCGCTGGCCTCGAAGACCGATCGCATGGTGTCGGTGTAGACCTGCTCCTTGATCACCGCGAGCGAACTCGGCGCACAGTGCGTGGCGATGTCTTCGGCGTAACCTATTGCGCGCGACAGTAATTCGTCGGGCGCGACGACGTGGTTGACCACACCGAGGCGGGCGGCCTCGTCGGCGAGGAACACCCGCCCGGACAGCAGCAGGTCCATCGCGACACCGTTGCCGACGATGCGCGGCAGGATCCACGAGATGCCGTACTCGGCGATCAGGCCGCGGCGCGCGAACGAGGTGGTGAACTTCGCGCCCTCGGCGGCGAACCGCACGTCGCAGGCCAGCGCGAGCGTCAAACCCATGCCGGCACAGGCACCGTTGATCGCGGCGATGACGGGCTTGCGCACCGCCATCACGGAGTGCGGGTGCCGGGCGACCAGCTTGCTGACGTCGGTCTGGGAGGCGGAGTCGACGGTCGCGGCGCCGATGGCGTTGAGGTCGCCCATGTCGGCGCCGGCGCAGAACGCCCGGCCGCTGCCGGTCACGATGACGGCGCGGACGGCCGGGTCGGCCTCGGCCTCGTCGAGACGTTCGAAGAACATGCCGGCCAGACCGCCGCCCCAGCCGTTCATCCGCTCCGGACGGTTCAGCGTGATGATCGCGACCCCGCAGTCGCGCACCTCGTACCGCACCGGCGGATCGGCGACGTGGTCAGCAGCGCTCACCCGGCAGTCCTCCTCCGGCAGTCCGAGGCGTGTGAATGCTCATACTGTACACCTATCGGTAGCGGTTTCCGCAAGCTCTGCGAGCAGGTCGGCGGATCGGCTGGACCGCCCGTCCAATGTCGCACAGCCACCGCCGCTGACGTGGGTGTTTGGCGTGGACTGCGCGCGCGCCGCACGCGCTCAGTCGATGAGCCCGAACCGCTTGTAGGCGGCCTCGATCTGGGCCCTGCCCTCGGCGGGCAGTTCCACCTGCGGCGGGCGCGAGTGCGGGTATGACCCGACCGGCAGCCCCAGCACCGACGCCGCGTACTTGAACGCACTGCCCCAGTGCGTGAAGTAGTCCGCCCGGCCCGGGTAGCAGGTGAACCACGGACCCACCTCCAGGTCGAACACGTCGAGCCGGGACTCCCGCGCGTGGTCCATCGCCTCGATCAGCCGGTCGGCGGCGATCAGTTCCCACCACTCGGTGAACACGCGGCGCTGCGGGGTCTCCATCAGATACCCGGCGGTGCCGAGCTGTGCGGGACAGACGATTCCGTCGCGCAGCCACCCGGCGCGGTAGACCGTCCTGTCGCACTCCCACACCAGCAGCCCGGGCGCCAGATCGTGCAGACGGCGGCTCGCCGCCGGCCGGAACGCACCCTCCTTCGTCGCGCACACCGCGGGGATCTCCTCGTAGATCCGCGCGCTCTCGGCCGGTGTGAGCACGTACCCCGAGGACGGCGAGTTGAACATGCCGAGCGCGATGTCGGTGCGCTCAGCGATGTAGCGGAAGAAGCGCAGCACGCCGGCACCGCCGTGCGCCTCCATCATCGGGGTCTGGATGTAGACGATGTCGGCGCCCACCTCCTGGGCGTGCCGGGTCAGCTCCAGGCAGTCCTTGGCCGACGTCGCCGCGGTGCACGCCTGCACCACGACATCGGGGTTGGCGGCGCGGCCCTCCTCGATCGCCACCTCCAGCAGGCGTTTTCGCTCCTCCATCGTCAGCGCCCAGAACTCGCCGACCCCGCTGGTGCACCACAGCAGCGGGTGGTTGAGCTCACCGACGCAGTAGCGCACCAGCGTCCGGTAGGCGTCCCAGTCGATGTCGTCGCCGTCGGGTCCGCAGAACGGGGTGTAGAGCGAGTCGCCGATCCCCCGCAGGTGTTCGCGGGCCCATTCCCTGGCTTCCTGCGCCGTTGCCACGGTGACCTCCCGACCGTCTAGTGTCGCGCGTCTGAAGTTTGTTTACGAGTGTGGGGCAGGATTTCGTCGGCGGTCTTGGTCCACACGAATGGGTGGGCGCGTTGGTTCCAGCCCTCGATGAAGGCGCTGATGGCAGCGA
>Ga0180215_1000056_pt1 | contig 172855 bp, 146 predicted proteins | sample eDN3rd37CBELigBY_FD_128871 | JGI IMG/M metagenome (GOLD analysis project Ga0180215, IMG submission 128871) | Enriched backyard soil microbial communities from Emeryville, California, USA - eDNA 3rd pass 37_C BE-Lig BY (version 2) (version 2) | ecosystem: Environmental > Terrestrial > Soil >... | reverse complement strand
GGCTGGCCGGGCTTGTCGGTCGAGCGGTTCGACTTCGCGGCGGTCGTCGAGACGCTGGCGAAGGTCGCGTAGGTTGGCGTGCCGGGGTTGTTCTCAGGGTCGCCGGCAACCCGCTGGGTGGCAGGCTGGCGCGGTTCAACATCATTTGGCCCATCGCCGCGCTTCAGGTTGCCGGTGACCAGTTCAACCGTTAGCAGGCCGTTGGTGACATACCAGATCGAGAGTGGATCGGCGTTGGGATTGGTGATCTCCATCCGGCTCTTGTCGTAGTAGCGCACGACGCGCTGGCCACCGGGACTCTCGGTGTATGGCTCGTATCGCTCGGCGCGGATGGTTGGTCCCCAGAACCATGAGTACGAGGCCGTTCCATTGGCGACGGCAAAGTCGGTCGACGCCCAGACGATGCCGAATGCGACGTCGGGGGTAACAGGCTGGGCGCTGGCGCTCGGAACCAGGATCGACGGAACAATAATCGCGACCAGGAAGAGATAACGGAGTCTGGAACGCAACATTGGGAGTCCTTTCCATAGACCAATAGAGACCTGGTTCCCGAACCGATCCCGAAACGGGCCAGAACCGGTCAGGGGTCCGGCCCAGGCCCATCTCAGGGGAATGGGAGGTGTTGTCATTGGAGATCTCGACGGCTCAACATGGTTGACAACCGCTCGCGCGGCAGCGTCCACGATCCCCGGCGACGCGTGCACCTGCCAGAAGCCGGCGCACGGTTCATTGTGGGGCGGGTCAAAACCGGCGAACAGGACGTTTTCTCCCCGAGCACTCCCTGTTTCCTGGATGATCTGGATGGCGGCACGTGCTTCGGTTGATGGAGGGTGACACGACAAGACTCGACGGCATGGACGCTCAGCAGGCTGATTTACCTGGTGGTATGACCCTGTCCCTGTTGGCAGTCTGCGCACATCGCGCTATGCTCATCTCAAGACGATCGCGCAGGATTCTGTCGAGTCATTCTCCATCGATCACCACCACGACAGGTCTCAGGTACGGGGTACTGGAAGGAGGAGCAGCGTGGCGATGCGCTATACACGGCTGACGCAACCGCTGGTCCGAGATACGAAGGACGGGCCGCTGCGGCCGGCAAGCTGGGACGAGGCGCTCGATCGAGCGGCCGAGGGGTTCCGGCGCAATGTCGAGCAGCACGGTCCGCGGACGTTCGGGCTGTTCTCCTGCTCGAAGGCGACCAACGAGGTGAACTACCTCGCTCAGAAGTTCGCCCGGCAGGTGATCGGCTCCAACAACGTCGACTCCTGTAACCGCACCTGACACGCTCCGAGTGTCGTCGGTCTGACGGCAGTATTCGGTGCTGGTGGCGGCACAAGTTCATATCAGGAAGCGCACGATACCGACCTGATCATCCTCTGGGGGTCGAACGCGCGTGAGACGCACCCGATCTATTTTCAGCATGTGCTGAAGGGGATCCACAACGGCGCGCGCCTCTACGTTGTCGATCCGCGCAGGACCGGCTCGGCCCAGTGGGCCGATGGCTGGCTCGGGCTGGATGTCGGTTCGGACATCGCGCTGGCCAACGCAATCGGGCGCGAGATCATCGCAGCCGGGCTGGAGAACCGCGCCTTCATCGAGCGGGCAACGACTGGCTACGACATATATAAGGAAAGCGTCGAGCCGTATACGCTCGAATACGCTGAGAAGACGACCGGCGTTCCGGCCGAGTTGATCCGCGAACTGGCGCACGCCTACGCGCGGGCCGACCGGGCGCAACTGTGCTGGACACTCGGGATCACCGAGCACCACAACGCGGTCGACAACGTCCTGGCGCTCATCAACCTTGCCCTGCTGACCGGCCACGTCGGGCGCTATGGCTCCGGCCTGGTGCCGCTGCGCGGGCAGAACAACGTCCAGGGTGGCGGCGACATGGGCGCGATCCCGAACAAGTTGCCGGGCGGTAACGACGTCGAGATGGCCGAGTTCCGCTCGCACTTCGAGGTCGCTTACGGTGTCGAGATTCCGCCGGTCAAGGGCTGGCACCTCTCGGAAATGTTCGAGGCGATGGACCACGGCGATCTGACGACGCTCTACGTCATCGGCGAGAACCCGGCCCAGTCCGAAGCCGACATGGGGCTGACGATGCAACGGCTGCGCAGACTCGACCATCTTGTCGTCCAGGACATCTTCCTGACGCGGACGGCAGAGTTGGCCGATGTCGTCCTGCCGGCAACGGCGGCGTGGTGCGAGGCCGAGGGGACAGTTACCAGTTCCGAGCGACGTGTCCAGCGGGTGCGCAAGGCGATCGAACCGCCGGAAGGCGCACGCGACGACATGGAGATCATCGCTGCCATCGCCAACCGGCTCGGCCGCGACTGGGGTACGCCGGAGGCCGAAGCCGTCTGGGACGAGATTCGCTCGCTCTCGTGGTGGCACCGTGGCATGAGTTACGAGCGGCTGGAAGCGCTCGGCGGACTCCACTGGCCATGCCCGGCAGAGGATCACCCCGGCAGCCCGTTCCTCCACGAACGGCTCTGGGCGGACCCGATTGAGGGCGCGCTGGCGCCGTTCCATGCAGTCGAGCACGCGCCGCCGGTCGACGAACTGACCGACGAGTTCCCGATCCGGCTGACGACCGGGCGACGGCTGGATTCGTTCAACACCGGCGTCCAGACCGGCGGCTACACATCGCCCCTGCGCCGGACAGAGTCGCTCGACATCCACCCGGAAGATGCCATCCGGCTGGGGATCGAGGACGGCGAGATCGCTCGTGTCGTCTCTCGGCGCGGGTCGATCGAGGCGCCGGTACGTTACGATCCAACCCTGCGGCCTGGCCTGACCTTTATGACGTTCCACTTCCAGGACCAGATCGCGACCAATATTCTGACGATTGATGCGGTGGACCCGAAGTCCGGCACGGCTGAGTTTAAGGCGGCTGCCATTCGGGTCGAGAAGATTGCTCCGGTCCCCGTTCGCGAAGCGGAACGGGAACTGGCCGGAGTACCTGGCGGGGAGAGCTAAGACGTGGACCTGCGACTGATTCCGGGCGCTGTACCAAGCGATGCCGAGCGTGACGCCATCGACGCGCTGCTCGGCCCGCCGTCCGGAATCTGGGACGGCACCGCACTCAGCATGACGCGGGAGGGATACGCCGGTCCAACCGGCCACACCGCGCGCGGCCAGCGGCACCTGTTGCTGCCGGCACTCCACGCCGCCCAGGCGACGACCGGCTACATCAGCCCTGGCGGACTCAACTACATCTGCCAGCGGCTGGATGTCCCGCCAGCCGAGGCCTACGGCGTCGCCAGTTTCTATGCCCTCTTCGCCCTCGACCCGCGCCCACCCGTCGTCGCCCACGTCTGCGACGACATCGCTTGTCGCTGTCGTGGCGCGCTGGAACTCTGTGCCGATCTGGAGCGGGAACTTGGGCCAGCGAACACTCCTGCGCTGGACGGAACCGTGACGTGGACGACCAGTCCGTGTCTCGGGCGGTGTGAGGCGGCACCGGTGGTGCTGGTGCAGCGGGCTACCTGTCGTCCTGAGCCGCAGCGAAGGACCTCCCCTGACCTGGCTGCCGATGACGCTAGCACGGAGAGGTCCTTCGCTGCGGCTCAGGACGACAGGGATACTACCCTCACTCACGCCACTGCCCAGGCCGTCCTCTCCGCCCTTCAATCCGGCCCTGAGCCGCTGCCAGAGCCGGGGCTGAACGGCGATCCTTCCGTTCCGCAGTCGTTGGAGCCGGATGCCAACCTGCGTCTGTTACGTCGAGTAGGGCGGGTTGATCCGACCAGCCTTGATGCGTACCGGGCCAGCGGTGGGTACGAAGCATTGCGGCAGGCGTTCCGGATCGGACCGGCGGGCGTCATCCGCGAGGTGCAGGAGTCGCGGCTGCTCGGACGCGGCGGGGCGGCCTTCCCGGCTGGGCGAAAGCTTGAAGATGTCGCGCGGGCTCCGGTTCGGCCGCACTACCTGATCTGCAACGCTGACGAGTCGGAGCCGGGGACGTTCAAGGACCGCGTCCTGATGGAGGGCGATCCGTTCGCGCTGATCGAGGCGATGACGATTGCCGGGTACGCGGCAGGGTGCGAGCGGGGCTTCCTCTATATTCGTGGCGAATACCCGGTTGCGACGGCGCGGATCGCCAACGCGATCGAGCAGGCGCGACGGCGCGGGTTCCTCGGCGAGAACATCATGGACGAGGGGTTCGACTTCGAAATCGAACTCCGGGTTGGCGCAGGCGCCTATATCTGCGGCGAAGAGACTGCCCTCTTCAACTCGATTGAGGGGTATCGCGGCGAGCCGCGCAACAAGCCGCCCTTCCCGACCCAGGCCGGACTGTTTGGCGTCCCGACCCTGGTGAACAACGTCGAGACGCTGTTCAACTTCCCGGACATCGTGCTTGAGGGTGGCGCTGCCTACGCGACGATCGGCACCGAAGGGTCGACCGGCCCGAAACTGTTCTGCCTCTCCGGGGCGGTCGAGCGGCCCGGCATCTACGAAGCACCGTTCGGGATCACCCTGCGCGAGTTGCTGGAGATGGCCGGTGGCGTGCCGGGTGGGAGACCGATTCAGGCGATCCTGCTCGGTGGTGCGGCCGGCTCATTTGTCACCGCCGATGAGATCGATGTCCCGCTGACCTTCGAGGGGACGCGGGCGATTGGTGCTTCGCTCGGATCGGGCGTCATCATGGTCTTCGACGACACCGCCGACATGCCCGATATCCTGCTGCGGATCGCCGCCTTCTTCCGCGATGAGTCGTGCGGCCAGTGCGTACCGTGCCGGGTCGGGACGGTCCGTCAGGAGGAAGCGCTACGGCGGCTTGCCAGCCGTAAACCGCTTGAGTCGGTCGATGGTGAGTTGCAACTGATCGACGATGTGGCGCTGGTCATGCGGGACGCATCGATCTGTGGCCTTGGCCAGACAGCCGCCAACGCGGTCCAGTCGGCGATTACGAAGCTCCATCTCTTCCAGAACGGAAACCGGGCATGACGATTACGATACCTCTCACTCCAGTCAAGCGGACGCGGCTGACGCGGATGGTCGAACTGACGATCGACGGCCAGCAGATCAGCGTGCCCGAGGGGACGACGATCCTCGACGCCTGCCGCGAACTGGGGATCGATACACCGGTCCTCTGCTACGGCGACACGCTGACGCCGGTCAACGCCTGCCGTGTCTGTGTCGTCGAACTTGTCGGCGCGCGGACGCTCGTCCCGGCCTGCTCGCGCAAGGTCGAGCCGGGGATGGAGATCAAGACCGATAGCGACCGCGTCAACCACAGCCGCAAACTGGTGCTGGAACTGCTCGGTTCGTCAGTCGATTTCTCCTATGCGCCAGGTGAGACGCAGGAGTACTTTGGCCGCTACGATGCGCAGCCGGAGCGCTTCGGCCCACCGGCCCCGGCGGCGGAGGCGGGCGAACGCGACCACGCCCACACCGGCCACCATCATCCGGTCGAGCCTGGCTTTGCCGCGACCGTTGGCCAGCCGGCCAAGATCGACAATGAACTGTATATCCGCGACTACTCGCGCTGCATCCTCTGCTACAAGTGCGTTGAGGCCTGTGGCGTCGACCACCAGAACACGTTCGCGATTTCGATTGCTGGACGCGGGTTCGACGCCCGTGTCTCGACCGAGTACGACACCTGGCTGCCGGATTCGGCCTGCGTGTATTGCGGCAACTGCATCGAGGTCTGCCCGACCGGCGCGCTGATGTTCGCGACCGAATACGAGTTGCGGCAGGAAGGCAAGTGGGAAGAGGAGCGGCAGACCGTTACCGACACGATCTGCCCGTATTGCGGCGTCGGCTGCACGTTGCGGCTGACGGTTCAGGACAACGAGATCGTTCGCGTCAACTCGCCCCACGAGCACGATGTTACGTTCGGGAACCTCTGCATCAAGGGCCGCTTCGGCTGGCAACACGTGCAGAACCGCGCTGAGCCGGGCACGAACGGGGCCGGTGGTGCTGGTTCCTGAGCCAGCCGGTCAGGTCGAGCGGCGGATCGTCCGCGTCCGCGACGGTGGCTGGACTGACGACTGGGACACCCTTGCCGCCGAAGAGCCGCTGGAGATTCGCCTACGCTGGTGGGAAGACGACGAGGAGCGCAACCAGAGCATCGCCGTCACGATGCGCACCCCCGGCGACGACTTCGAACTGGCCGTCGGCTTCCTCCACGGCGAGGGGATCGTCACCAGCCGTGAGGATGTCGTCGATGTCGCGTGGTGCGTTGACGAGGGCGTCGAGCAGATGTTCAACATCGTGACCGTCTCCCTGAGTCCAGACCGCCCGTTCGACATCACCCGCCTCGACCGCCACTTCTACACCACCTCAAGTTGCGGCATCTGCGGCAAGGCGACCTTGGAGGCCCTGGAGGTTCAAGGCTGCTCGCCCCTCCCCGCTGGCCCGACCGTCGATCCAGCCGTCATCCAGTCACTCCCGGCCGCGCTGCGCCGCTCGCAGGAGGTCTTCGAGCGGACCGGAGGCCTCCACGCCGCCGGTCTCTTCGACCGCGACGGCAATCTGCTGGCGCTCCACGAGGACGTCGGTCGCCACAACGCGCTCGACAAGTTGATCGGTAAGCAACTGATGACCGGCAACTGCCCGCTGACCGACCGCGTACTGCTGTTGAGCGGCCGCGCCAGCTTCGAACTGCTCCAGAAGGCGCTCGTCGCCCAGATCCCCATCGTCGCCGCCGTCGGTGCCCCCAGCAGCCTGGCCGTCTCGCTGTCTGAGTCATTCAACATCACCCTGCTCGGTTTCGTCCGATCGGATGGGTTCAACGCATATACCGGCGTTGATCGGATTGCTACGCGAGTTCCCGGCCAAATGCACACCAGTCACGAGGACGAGCGCCCCCTATCTCGACAGTGAGCCTCCTGGCATCTCGCATATACTTCGGGTGATTGCCGTGCAAAGGAGTCACGCTATGGTCACCACGGTTGGAACCGACGGACAGATCGTTATTGACAAAGAGATGCTTGAAGAACTTGGCATCGAGCCTGGCTGGACGGCGATCCCGCAGGTCGTCGACGGTCATCTCGAAATCCATTTCGCCCCGCCCAGGCGCAACCGGTCACTACACGGTGCTCTGGCCTCGCATACGGATGTGCGCATTCCGGATGAGGATGCGTTGCACGAAGCAACCGAACGGGCGTGGGAAGAACACGCGAAAGAACTCGTTTCACGATGGCGCGAGCAGGCGGACGAGTCCGATGAGCGTCGACCAACGATGCCATGCGAGTAGCCGCGCCTGACATGGCTGGCGAAGTCGGCTTTGTCGATACTAGTGTCATTGTCCGATTTCTGGTCCAGGATGATCCGGAACTGGCAGAGCAGGCTCGTCGGATTATCGAAGAGCATCCTGCCCTGCTCACTACGACCGTCACAATTGCAGAGTCTGCCTTCGTCCTGATGCGAGTCTACGGGTTGTCGCGACATGTCGTCGTGGACTCGCTTGTTGATCTCCTGCGCCGAAGCAATATCGCTGTTTACCAACTGGAAACCAGTATCGTAATTCAAGCACTGTTGCTTTGCCGTCCCTCGGGACGGGTATCGTTTGCTGACGCGATGCTGTGGGCGTCGGCGCGGTCGGCTGGTGACGACTCGACAGTCTATACGCTCGACCAGCGGTTTCCTTCCAATGACATCAGCGTGCGAGCCGAACTGTAAGACCAAAAGCCTGTGGTTCAGAGCCAACGAGAGAGGCAACGATGCGAGCGCGGGTGACTTCGTTCCAGTTGCAGGAGGGCAAGTTCGACGAGGGGCTGGAGATTTTTCAGTCAACGGTCGTCCCGCGTCTGCGCTCCCAGCCGGGGTGTCGTGGTGTCGTTGTTGTCAGCGACCCGGCGACGGCCTCTGGCGAGATCACTGCGTTCTGGGATTCTCAGGAGAATATCGACGCGCTCGACGAACGCGGCTTCTGGGAATCGCAGGTGGCGGAGGTGATCTTCCTGATTGCAGCCGTTCCGCAACGCAAGGTGTATGACGTCAACGTCCTCGATATCGACATGAGCCAGTCCAACCGTCAGTAGGAGGTCGTTTGCGTCGTTGTCCTACGACATGCTGCCCGCGTCACTACTGCGCTACTTGAGGCTTAGGAAGACCTTGACCCGATCCTCGACCGCTCGCATCGTCGCTGGGGAGACGTCGCCCCACTTCTCCGAGAAGCGTTCCTCCGACGAGACCGTACGTATCTGATCGCACAGGATGACGCTAGATGATTTGACGCCCCCGTCCGGTGGTTCGATCGGTACGTGGAACGGGTTTGAGCGCCGTGTTCTCGTCAACGGCAGGATGGCGACGAGGCCTGAGGGGCCATGGTTGTTCCGGTCATCGGAGATGATCAAACACGGACGTTTTCCGGCCTGTTCGTGTCCTGAAACTGGATCAAGGTTCACAAACCAGATCTCGCCTCGCGACGGCTTGAGTGCCACCTACTCGACCTCCAGGCCGTCAGCGAGCGTCGTATCCCAGAGCCGTCGCTCCTCCAGTTCCTCCTGCCACTCGTTCTCGTTTTCGCGCATGGCGGTGTAGGCAGCGTTAGCAAGCTCGAACATGCGGCGGCGACGAATCTCTTCGACCGCCTCCGACAGGATTTCCTGCATGCTCTGGCCAGTTTCGTCGGCCAGTTCACGCAGGATGCTGTGCGTTGCCTCCGGCACGCGGATCATATTTCCAGGCCGTGTTTGACGTGGCATCCGGGTTTTGGATGTGGTCGATGGCATCGACGTGACCTTTCCGCTGGCAGCGTTGACCCGCATGTGCGGCAAATACGTCTTTGCTGTACTTGCCATATGATACTACCGATGGGTCTACCAGATGGTAGACCCATCGAGCTTAACTTGCGGCGTACGACGCGAACTGGGCGGCGTGGAGGCGCTGGTACAGCCCGTCGATGCGGATCAGGTCCTGGTGACGGCCTTCTTCGACGATGCCGGTTTCGTCGACGACGATGATGCGGTCGGCGTTCTGGATCGTGGCGAGGCGGTGGGCGATGACGAGCGTCGTTCTGCCCTTCGCCAGTTCTGTCAGCGATGCCTGGATGGCGCGTTCGGTCTCGGAGTCGAGGGCCGATGTCGCTTCATCGAGGATCAGGATCGGTGGGTTCTTGACGAACATCCGGGCGATCGCGAGGCGCTGCTTCTGGCCACCGGAGAGTTTGACGCCACGCTCGCCGATAACGGTGTCGAGGCCGTTCGGCATCCCGGCGATGACGCCGTCCATCCGTGCGCGGCGGACGGCTTCGGCGATCTCCTCGTCGGTCGCGTCGAGCCGGCCGTAGATGATGTTCTCGCGGATCGTTCCGGAGAAGAGGAAGACATCCTGCTGGACGACGCCGATCTCGCGGCGCAGCGAGGCCAGCGTCATCTTCTGGATGTCGATGCCATCGATGGTGATGCGGCCTGAGTCGATCTCATAGAAGCGGGGCAGCAGCGAGGCGATCGTCGTCTTGCCTGCGCCAGATGGGCCGACGAAGGCGACCGTCTCGCCCGCGTTGATGTTGAGGTTGATGCCGCTCAGGACGGTGTGCTCCGGGCCATAGCCGAACGTGACGTTCTCGAAGCGGATGTCACCGCGCAGTCCGTCGACGGTGATCGCGTCGGGAGCGTCCTGAATGTCCGGCTCGGTGTCGAGCAGGTTTGTATAGCTGCGGAAGCCGGCGATGCCCTTCGGGTAACTCTCCAGGACGGCGTTGATCTTCTCGATTGGCCGGAAGAAGACGTTGATCAGCAGGAGGAAGGTGACGAACCCGCCCTCGGTCAGTTGACCGTGGAGGACGAAGTAGGCTCCGGCGATCATGACGACGATCTGGGCCAGCCGCATGCTGAAGTAGCTCAGCGACATGCTGGTCGTCATGATCCGGTAGGCCTCGAGTTTGGTCGAGCGGTACTGAGCGTTGTTCTGGGCGAACAGTTTCCGCTCGTGGTCCTCGTTGGCGAACGCCTGGACGACGCGAATCCCACCGACGTTATCTTCGATCCGGGCGTTGAACTCGCCGACCCGTCGGAACAGCATCTTCCAGGTTGCCGTCATCTGCGAGCCGTAGCGGGCGGTGATCCAGCCAGCCGCCGGGACGACGACGGCGGCGATCAGGGCCAGCGGCGGGTAGACCCACAGCATCAGCGCGAAGGCCCCGATGAAGGTCATGATCGCGACGAAGACGTCCTCAGGCCCATGGTGGGCGACTTCGCCGATCTCTTCGAGATCCTTCGTAACCTTCGCGACCAGATGGCCGGTCTTCTGATTGTCGTAGAAGCGGAACGAGAGTTTCTGGAGATGGTCGAAACTCTTGCGGCGCATCTCGGTCTCGATATTGATCCCGAGCATGTGGCCCCAGTAGCCGACGATGACCATCAGGCCGGTGTTGAGCAGGTAGACCGTCAGCAGGCCAATGGCGTAGAGGATGATCAGGCCCCAGTTCTCGCCCGGCAAGAGCCGGTCGACGAATAGCCCGACTGCCATCGGGAAGGCCAGCTCGAGGATGCCGGAGAGGACTGCCGAGGAGAAGTCCAGCGCGAAGAGCTTGCGGTGTGGCCGGTAGTAGCTGAAAAACCGTTTCAGCGTGGGAAGCGTCCCGGCGGTACTGGTACTGGTTTGCATTGATACTCTCTATAAGATGAAGGAAACACGCTGATTCGGGACATTGCAGACGCAATGTCCCGGGCAACGCCTCATTATGGCCCAACCGTGATTGTACCGCTGAACGATCCCTGTCTGGGATGCGCTAGATCGCGCGGCGTCCAGTCAGAAGTTGGGCGATCAGGACGACGAGGGCGATCACGAGCAGGATGTGGATCAGGTTGCCTGCCACGTCGATCAGGAAGCCGCCGAGCCAGAGGATCAGCAGAATCGCCAGCACAACCCACAACATAGTCTGTCTCCTTTTTCACGACAGCAATGCGAAACGACGGTGATGCAGGAGATGCAAGAGCCATGCCGGGTTTCCACGCCACTGTTTTCAGCCTGAGGAGTGATCCGAGTGGCTGGTTGAGTCGAGATCCTTCGCTTGCGCTCAGCAGTCCACCACAGCGACCTTGAGGGGTGAATTGTTCGACGATTGCCAACCCACTCTCCCTGTCATCCCGACGCAGGAGGGATCTCGTCCTCGTTGAACCCATGCGGCGCGTACGAGTCACGAGATCCCTCCGTTCGTCGGGATGACAGGGCAACAGACAGACGCAACGCGATACTACCGGGTTGTCAGGATGGTAAAGGAGGGCGTGAGGCTGACAACGGGCTGTCAGAAAACCCTCCAGACGCGACAACCGGGGAGCAGGGCGATTGCCCCGCTCCCCGGTTGCCTGTATGGGTGTGGAGTGTGGTGCGTTGTTAGCGGGCGCGGATTGCGCTGATCTGGCCGGCATACTCCTGGGTGACGTAGATGGTGTCATCCCAGCCGACGATGATGCCGGTCGGAGTCGTCAGGCCACCGGCGATGACGGTCCACTCGCCGTTGTCGAGGCGCATGACGCGGCCAGAGGCATCTTCCTCACCCTTCAGCAGACCGCGGAACTCGGTCGCCAGCAAGCGGCCCTGGTTGTCGAAGGTGATGTCGGTGACGGTCGTCAGGCCGGTTGCGTAGGCGGTCATCTCGCCGTCGTCCCAGGCGTCGCCGTCGCCATTGGTGTCTTCGAGCCGGTAGACGGTCGAGGAGCCTTCGACCCACGGGTAGCCCGTTTCGAGGCCGACGTAGAGGGCGCCGTCCGGTCCCCAGGTGATGCCGGTCGGTGCGGGATCGATCTTCTCAGGGCCGAAGCCAGAGGTGTTCTCGATGAATGGAAGAACAGCGTAGGTTGTGATCGTGCCGTCAGGCGTGACCTTGAAGACGGCGTTAGCGGCGGCGTCGGTCACGTAGGCGGTGCCGTCTTCGGCGAGTTCCAGCCCATAGGGGTTCGAGTCGATCAGATCGCCATCCGGGTTGTGGTCGGTTTCATACTGCATGAAGTGGGCGTACGGGCTGGCGAGGTGCAACGAAGACTGGTAGATGCTTGGCGCGTTGGTCGACCAGAGCGCCGTCCAGCCAACCCGGTAGAAGTCCTCGACCAGCAGGTTCGTCACGAAGGCGATCGAACCGTCGGCCCCGATGCGGACATCGCTCAGGCCGAACTTGGCATCGCCGAAGTCTTCGGCGGTGAAACTCACGGTTGGCAGGTTGTTGATCAGGTCCTTCATCTCGGCGCCGTTGCTGGCCTGTCCGTCGCCGTCCAGATCGCGGAAGCGGACGATACGCGCATCGCGGAAACCGCTGCCGCTACCGACCATCGCTGCGACGACGTTGCCATCGGCGTCGAGCGTGAGGCCGCGGGGTGACTCCAGACCCCAGGCATAAGGCGTGACGACGTACTCATCCTGCGCCTGGGCCGTCAGTGGCACCAGCAACAGGACGACGACCGCCAACGAGGCGAGAAGACGAGTGCTCGGACTACGCAACTGGACGCTCCTCTCGGGTTTCGACCGTACTCCGCTGTACACCGGAGCCACGACACCACTGTCGCAATGCCGTCATCGTAGTCCTGTTGGGGAGTCTCTCCATCGGTCGAGTTGACCAATGCGGGCGGCGACGATCGCCTTGGGCAATGGGCACTATTGCGCAGGCATGCGATGCTGGCAGCCTCTGGCGTCGCCGAGGCAACCGTGCTACAAGAGCCGGGAGCAACGAAAGACAAGGAGGGCAATCACATGTGCTATGACGATTCCGCTCGACCACCCCTTCCGCCCGTCTCCGGCGGGTCCGGCGGCCTTGCGTCGACCAGCGACCTGAAACTAACCTCGGCTGACGGGACCGAGTTCATGGCCTACAGCGCCCGGGCTGCCGAGCCGACCGGCGCCGGAATCGTGATCCTGCCGGATGTGCGCGGTCTCCATCAGTTCTATAAGGAACTGGCCGACCGATTCGCTGAGATCGGCATCGATGCCGTCGCCTACGACTACTTCGGCCGGACAGCCGAGACGGACAACCGCGACGAGAGTTTCGTCTACCGTCCCCACGTCGATCAGACGACGCCGGCCGGTGTCGATGCCGACTGCGCGGCGGCGATCGAGTACCTGCGTTCTGATGCCGGTGGTGGCGTTTCGCGGGTCTTCACGGTCGGCTTCTGCTTCGGTGGCGGCGCGTCCTGGCGGCAGTCAGCCTCGCAGCCTGGGCTGGACGGCGCGATTGGCTTCTATGGCGTCCCGGCCCGGATTCGTGACTCGGTCCCGCAGATGCAGGCGCCGTTGCTGTTGCTGGTGGCAGGGGCCGACTTCACGCCGGTCGAGGAGTTCGAGAAGTTCAGTGGCGAACTGGACGAGGCCGGTGTGCCGCACAAGATGGTCGTCTACGATGGCGCGCCGCACTCGTTCTTCGACCGCACCTTTACCGAGCATGCGGCGGCTTGCGAGGATGCCTGGCACCAGATGCTCGACTTCATCCAACAGCCTGCTGCTGTCACGTCCTGAATCGTGGTTGAGATGGGCGACACGGTGTTGGGGATTGCCGGCCTCGGTCGGATGGGTGCGCCGATGGCCCGGCGGTTGGTCGAGGCCGGGTATGTACTGGCCGGTTTCGACATTGCCGACGCGGCTGGCCGCCTGCCGGAGGGCGCAGTCGTCACCACATCGGTCGCCCATCTCGCGACGCAGGCCGATACGATCCTACTCAGTGTCCCGGATGGTGCGGCCTCGCTGGATGTCTGCCAGCAGATCGTCGCTGCGACGAACCGGCGTGTCCGAACGGTTGTGGATCTCTCGACGATTGGGATCGCCGCTGCTGAGGCTTGCGCGGCGCAACTGGCCAGCGTTGGCGTCACGTACGTTGATGCGCCGGTGAGTGGCGGCGTAGCGGGGGCAACGAACGGGACACTGGCGATGATGATCGGCGCACCGGCGGCGGTGTTTGAGCAACTGGAACCAGTGCTGTCCGTGCTGGCGTCGAAGCGCTTTCGGGTTGGCGATGCGCCGGGGCAGGGGCAGGCGATGAAACTGCTCAACAACTACGCCTCGGCAGCCGCGCTGGCGGCCACCTGCGAGGCGGCGGTCTTCGGCGCGCGGTTGGGGCTCGACCTGCCGACGGTAGTGGATGTCCTCAACGCCTCGTCGGGCCGCAGCGCTGCCAGTCAGGACAAGTTCCCGCGCAGCATCGTCCCCGGCACCTACGACTTCGGCTTTGCCGGGGCGCTGATGACGAAAGATGTCTCGCTCTACCTGGAGAACGCGACCGCCGCCAGTGTCCCGCATGACCTGGCTGAGGCCGTCGCCGCGATCTGGCAACGTTTCAACGCGACATACCCCGACGCGGACTTCACCGCACTGCACAAGTACCTCACGGACGGCGGCACATAAGGCCACTCGTCGTCAGAGCGCTCGATCGGGCGCATGTGCCAACCGGGATTGCCGTCGGCGTCGACGCTGGAATCGAGCAGCGGTACACCGAGATCAACCATGCAGAACCGGATGATCTCCTCAACCGGCACCCAGCCAGTCGGCAGGTGCCAGTTGTTGCGGCCGACCGAACGTACACGGCCTGTACCGTGATATGGCAAGCGCGATTCCGCAGGCAGAGAGCGATCTGGACTAGAATCCCTGTCAGGTTGGTTCCATGCGAACAGGGAGGAAGGAGCGTGCATGAGTGAGGTGAAGATCGATCCGGCGTTGTACGGCGGGTTGGAGTACCGCTGTATCGGGCCGCATCGTGGCGGGCGTGTCGTCGCCGTCGCGGGTGATCCGGTCGATAAGCAGACCTTCTACTTCGGCTCGACGGGCGGTGGCGTCTGGAAGACGCGAGACGGCGGCAAGAGTTGGCGCAATGTCTCGGACGGCTTCTTTAAGACGGCCTCGGTCGGAGCGTTGCAGGTTTCCCTGTCGGACCCGAACGTGATCTACGCCGGGATGGGCGAGACGAGCATCCGTGGCAACGTCTCACGTGGTGATGGCGTCTACAAGTCCACCGACGCCGGCCGAACCTGGCAGCATATGGGGCTGGAAGCCACCCAGAACATCGGTGAGATCCAGATTCATCCGACCAACCCGGACATCGTCTACGTCGCAGCCTTCGGGCATGTCTGGGGCGAGAACCAGGAGCGCGGTGTTTACCGCTCGACCGACGGTGGCAAGACCTGGACGAACGTGCTGTTCAAGTCCAGCAAGGCCGGCGCGGTCGATCTCTCGATGGACCCGACCAACCCGCGCATCCTCTACGCCTCGATCTGGGAGGCGTCGCGCGGGCCGCACTTCATGTCCTCAGGTGGTGATGATTCCGGCCTCTGGCGGACGACCGACGGCGGCGACACCTGGACCGAGATTTCGCGCAACCCCGGCCTGCCGAAGGAAGGTGTGCTGGGCAAGATCGGCATTGCCGCGTCCGGCGCGCAGGCCGGTCGTGTCTACGCGATCGTCGAGCATGAGAACGGCGCGCTGTTCGTCTCCGACGACTGGGGTGATACCTGGCGGCGCGGCAGCGAAGATCGCAACCTGCGCACACGTGCCTGGTACTACCATCACATCTACGCCGACCCGAACGATGCCGACGTCGTCTGGATCCTGAATGTGAACCTCTGGAAGTCGATTGATGGCGGCAAGACGTTCGCGAACGTCCCCGTCCAGCACGGCGATACGCACGACTTCTGGATCGACCCGGAAGATTCCAACCGGATCATTCTCGGCGACGATGGCGGCGCGGAAGTCTCGTTCACAGGCGGGACGAGCTGGTCGACGATCTTCAACCAGCCGACGGCCGAGTTCTATCACGTGACCGTCGACAACCGGGAGCCGTACCGCGTCTATGGCGCCCAGCAGGACAACACGACGATGTCGGTCCCGAGCCGCTCGGTCTACGGCTTCATTACGACCTCCGAGTGGTTCCCGATTGGAGGTGGTGAGTCGGGCTACGTTGCCGTCAAGCCGGACAACCCCGATCTGGTCTTCGCCGGATCGTATGGTGGTCTGCTGACCCGCTACGACGCGAAGACGCGGCTGGCGAAGTCGATCACGATCTGGCCGGAGATGATGCTCGGTTCGGCGGCCAACGAGATGAAGTACCGCTTCCAGTGGACTTCGCCGACCGTTTTCTCGCCGCACGATCCGAACGTCCTCTACCACGGTGGTAACCACGTCTTCCGGACGACCAACGAGGGACACTCGTGGGAGTTGATCTCGCCCGATCTGACCCGCGCCGACCCGGAGACGATGATCCCCTCCGGCGGGCCGATCACGAAGGACAATACCGGCGCCGAGACCTATGCGACGGTCTTTGCGATCGCTGAGTCCCCGATCGAGAAGGGGCTGATCTGGACCGGGTCGGACGACGGCCTGATCTATGTGACCCGCGACAACGGCGAGAACTGGCAGAACGTTACACCGGGGCCGGACCTGCTGCCGGAGTGGTCGCTGATCTCGATCGTCGAGGCGTCGCGCTTCAACGCAGGCACCTGCTACGTCGCGGCGACCCGCTATAAGTCGCACGACGACGCGCCCTACCTGCTGCGCACCGACGACTTCGGCGAGAGCTGGCAGGCGATCAACACCGGTATCCCCGCTGACGAGTTCACCCGCGTGATCCGCGAGGATCCGGAAGTGCAGAACCTGCTCTTCGCCGGGACCGAGCGCGGGCTGTACGTCTCGTTCGACCGTGGCGACAACTGGCAGTCGCTCCAGCTCAACCTGCCAGTCGTCCCGATCCATGACCTCGTGATCGCTCAGGGTGACCTCGTCGTCGGCACGCACGGCCGCTCGTTCTGGGTTCTGGACGACATCTCGCCGCTGCGGCAGCTTGCTTCCGGGGCTGTTTCCGAGAATGGGACGATTCTCTACGCACCGCGCGCGAGCAAGCGCTGGGCAGCGTCGCCGGGCTTCGGCGGCGGGGCGCAGTTGGGCCGCAACTTCCAGTCTGCCGGTGGCCTCTCGACCAGCTTCGAGATGATCACGACTAAGGACGGCAAGCAGAAGAAGGTCTCGCTCGACGCCGGTGACAACCCGCCAGACGGCGTCCTGATCAACTACTACCTGGCTGACGAGCCGAAGGACCCGATCACGCTGCGGATCCTCGATGGCGACGGCAACCTCATCCGCGAGTTCTCCAGCAAGGAACTCGACGAGAAGGAGTACAAAGACAACCCCGGCAAGATCAAGCCGCCGGTTGTCTCCGCCAAGCAGGGCGGCAACCGCTTCGTCTGGGACCTGCGCTACCCGAACGCGACCGAGGTTCCGGACGACACCGGCTCGATGGGCTTCGCTCGCGGCGCGACCGGCCCGAAGGCTGCTCCCGGCACGTATCAGGTCGAGATCGTCAATGGCCGGACAACGCTGAAGCAGTCGTTCGAACTGGTGCCCGACCCGCGCACCGGCTCGACTCCCGAGCAGTACCGCGAGGGCTTCGAACTGGCGATGCAGGTGCGCGACAAGCTCTCCGAACTGCACGAGGGCGTCAACACGCTGCGGACCGTCCGCAAGCAGGTCGATGCATGGTCGGAGCGGCTTGGTGACGAGGGCGTCACGAAGGCTGGCGAGGCGCTCAAGGACCGTCTGCGCGAGGTCGAGGAAGAGTTGATCCAGTGGCGGGCCAAGGCCGGCCAGGACACGCTCAACTTCCCGGTCAAGCTCAACGCCAAACTGGCTGCCCTGATCGGCTCGATCAACGGCATGGAAGGCACCCCGACCGAACAGGCCCGCGAGGTCTTCGCCGACCTCTCCGGCAAGGTCGACACCCAACTCAAGAAGCTCGACGCGATCCTCAAGGAGGACGTCCCCGGCTTCAACGCGAAGGTCAAAGCCGTCGCGGCTGACGCCATCGCGCTTTAACAGAACAAAGGCCCTGCTGGTGATATTCACCAGCAGGACCTTTTCCATCGAACCACAGTCTCCTGCCGTCCTGAGAGTCCACCACGATGATTGTGTCGGGTCGCGGGTATCTGTTGCCCTGTCATCCCGACGAACGGAGGGATCTCGTAACTCGTTCGCGCTCTACAAAGTCAACGAGGACAAGATCCCTCCGTTCGTCGGGATGACAGGGGAAGCGCGTTGGTATTCCCCGAACATGGCGTCCGTCGAGATTGCTGTGGCGGTCTACTGAGCCGCAGCAAAGGACGACACGGGGCCCGTGGCTCAAAGTTCCTTTCTATCCGTGCCTCCGATGATGATCGGTGTCAGGCTCCCCGGTCCAGTTCACTGGATTGGAGAGCCTGACTGCCGCTATCGGACGTCCTACTTCGTGATGACCATCGTGGCTGACATCGCTGCGAGATACTGCCCGAGCGCACCGTTGTAGTCGCCATTCGCGAGGCGCTGGTCGCCAGCGGTCTTCGCGGCGTTGGCGTTGTTGAGGTAGGTCCGCTCCAGTGAACTGATCTTGCGGTCAGCCTCGGCGACGCGCTGGGCGTTTGCAATCGCGTCGACGACCATCGATCCCCCGATCATCGCCAGCATCGCCTTCGTCGCGCTCAGGTCGAGCGTTGGGTCGGCGGCTTCGGCGGCATTCAGGAAGATCATCGCCTGAACGATCTTGCTGAGGGCGAGGTTGGCTGAGCCATCCGCCAGCAGGTCGATCGCACCGTTGGGCGATCGTCCGTTGCCGGAGCCATCCAGCAGGGCGAGAGCCGCATTGAGCGCGGTGGCTGCCTGCGGGTGCTGGCGTGCCTGCAGCCGGAGGTCGGCGATGACGGTCGCCAAAGCGTCAACCGGCGTCAGGACAACGATCTGCTGCGCGGCGTTGCCAGTTCCGGTATCGTCGTCGGTCACGGTCGTCGTCAGCGTATAGGTACCGGCCTGGGTGTAGGTGTGGCTGCCGGACGACGTGCCGGTTACCGCTCCCAGTTGATCGACGGTGCCGTCACCCCAGTTGCGAACCGCTGTATGCGTGTCGAGCGTTCCGACATCGCTGTAGGTTTCACCAGCGGTGACGGGCAGGCCGCGCAGGACCAGACCACCTGGTGGGATCACGTTCTGGGATGCATCGCGCACCTCCAGCGTGACGACCGGGTTCACGTTGTTCACGGTCAGGCTTGCAGTGGTGCTGTTTGATCCGCCGTCGTCGTCGGCCAGTGTAAGGTCGAGCGTTGACGTGTCGGACGGTGTTCCGGTCGGGTTGTCGTCGAGGAACTGTCGCTGGACCGAGAACGCGGTCGCCCCGGCTGGATAGGCGAACACTTCGGGTCCGGTTCCGTCCTTCCAGTCGACGGTGAGGGTGAAGGTATCGACGGGGCTCGGGTCGCTGATCGTCCCGGTAATCGTCGCGGTGCCATTCTCGTCGATCGTTGCTGGATTGGCCGTCACCTGCGGGGCGACGTTGTTGACCGTGAGCGGGTATGTCACGCTGCCGGTCTCGCCCTTGTCATCGGTCGCGGTGATCGTGACGGTCTGGCTTTGTGTCGGACCGTCGGTCGTCGCGAAACTCCACGACCAGTTGCTACCGCCAGTATCGACGACGGCGCCAACGGACGTGGTCAACGTGACGGGGTTGCCTTCGGGGTCGGAGAATGTTCCCGTGTTTGTGGCAGTCTGCCCCTCGTTGACGGTAACACTTGCGTTCGTGACCGTCAGGCTCGGCCCGGTGTTGCCTTCCTGCAGCGCGGCCAGCAGGTCGAGTCGCGGCGTTGTCACATTCCCGCCACCGCTGGCGTAGGTGATGTCGACGCCGGTATCCCGCATGTATTGCAGGAGGGTAGCGACGGTCGCGTTCGGGTAGGCCTCGCGCAGGACGGCGAAGGCGCCGGTCACCATCGGGGCGGCCATCGACGTGCCGCACTTGAAGCCGAAGGTGTCATCGGGGACCGCTGAGGTCATCCCGAACTCTCCAGAGACGCCGATGCGGCAGCCTGGAGCGAAGATGTCCAGCATGGTTCCCCGGTTGCTGAAACTGGATACCGAATCGTCGGTGTTGGTTGAGCCAACCGTGATGGCGGTCGAGATGCAACCTGGGGCGCCGGTGGCAGCGTCAAATGATTCGTTTCCGGCTGAGACGACGGTCGCGATGCCGGCTGCCAGCAGGGCATCGATGGCCACCTTGGAGGTGGCTTCGGCTACGTCGCAGTTCGAGTTGAACTCGCCACCGCCGAGGCTCATGTTGGCTGCGGCGATTGTGAAGGTCGCGTTCAGGGCCAGGACACGTTGCAGGCCCAGAATCTGATCGGCTGTGTAGGTCAGCACGCAGGGTGGCGCGCCGTCACAGTCGTCGGTATCGGTGACACGGGTGAAGACCTGAATCGCGATGATGTCGGCGCCCGGCGCGACGCCGTTGCCAGGCTCACCGGCTGCGCCGCTCGTCGCTCCGGCGGCGATCCCTGCCACGTGGGAGCCGTGGTCGCAGAGGTTGTCTGTGCCGTCCCAGCAGTTTGCTGTCTCGGCATCGGCGGCATTACCGGTCTCCTGAACGGTCATCCCGTTCGGGCAGAGCGAGGATTCGCCTGGGTTGCCGGCTGAGTTGGAGTAGCACGCCTGCGAGACGATTCGACCGGCGAAGAAGGGGTGATCAACGTCGATGCCGGTGTCGAGAATCGCGACGGTCTGACCACTGCCATCCCAGCCGAGATTCTGAACATCATCGCCATTAATGAGTGGTAGCGCAGCAGCGAGCGCCGGTGGCTGGGGAATGTCTTCGTTGATCGAGACAACCAGTCCGGATTGAGCGAGCGCCGTTAACGCGTCAGGTCCGGCACTGAGTGCCAGCAACGGAAACAGGTCGTACTGGACGTTGACACTCGCGTCCAGTCCAGCGATGTCGTCGAGAACCGCTTCCTGCGCGGCCACGGATGTCAGGCGGACAATCACCGGCAGTGGCCCTTCCTCGGCCGCCTTCTCGATCAGCGCGGCCGTCGGCCCGTCAATGATGCTGTCGGCTGCCGTCCCGGCGGCGAAGTTGCCGAGCGCTCCGGCGAGGATCGCCAGCGTCGCGATAACCCGGATTACGAATTGCATCTGTTTCGTCATCTGGTGTGTCCCTCCCACGGTGGGGTGTGATGGTGGCGATAGCGTTGCCGTCACCTGTGGCGCTATGGCTCGTTCATCCAGCCCTCCTTCCGGGGCGAACTGGCATACGCGATCATCGTGTCGGTGCGGACGGGCTGTTTGCGTCGATCGCCAGCACCAGTGGTGAGGTCGCCAACCGGTGCAGCGTCGTCTCGTCGACGTCGAGCACGATTTGGGGAAAGAGCGTCATTCGAGTCGTGACCGTCGCGTTCGGGACCGATGCGACCAGGCCGTCCTGTGCGGTGGCGATTGCGGTGCGCTGCGCTGCAACCTCTTTCGGTCCTGCCAGTTCGGCTTCCGGGTGATATGGCACGGCGAGGGTGACGATGATCGAGACCCTGCCCTGCTCGCGGGCCCGTTCGATGAGTGCGGGATCGAGCGCGAGTGGTGTCTGAACTGGCTGGCTGCTGGCCGGGGGCATACTCGCCGAGGCGGTCGCGGACGAGGTGCCCGGCCCTCCCAACGGTTCGGTCGGCGTTGGCGAGGTCGTCTCGTTCCCACAGGCAGTCATGCTGGCGATCATCAATGTGCAAACTCCCAGCATGGCGATCCGGACGTGCCGGCGATATTCGAACGGCGTCGACCGTGTTTTCAGCGTCATCTCCGTGCTAGCGGGTGACGTAACCGACTGGCGAGATCGCAGCGACTGACCACACGGTGCGCGGCACGCGGCCCGTGCGTTGGGAAGCCTGCGCGACGCCACACGTGCTGTGTGTGCGGTCTCACATCCGCATACGACCGATCGGGCCGCGGTGCCCGATCGCGCGTGCGAGTGTGCCGTGTGTTGTGATTCTAGAAATGGAATCTTTGCAGAATCTTTGCAGGTGGTCAGTGATGCTGTGGAGGTTCGGTGCTGAGCGCGAGGCGGATCGCTTCGTCGACGCTGAGGTGCGCGCCAGATGCTACTGCGGCTGCCTGCTCATCGGCCGTCAGGACACGCCGCGCTGGAGCGAGTGCTGCCCGGATTCGGTCCACAATGTAGCGCTGCGGAGGCTCGCCGGTTGCCACGCGAAGGGCATTCGCCGCCGCTTCGAGACGTAGCGCAGGGCCTGCCTGTCCCTCGGTTGCTGCCAGGACAGCGAACTCCTCCAGGCAACACATGATCGTCTCTTTCGCCCCGACTTCGGCGGCAATACCGAGCGAATCGGCGAGCAGCGCGCGTGCCTCCGTCAGCTGGCCGCTATCTACCAGAACCTGTGCGAGGCCGACCTGTCCCCGAGCAATCCGTGGCCGATCGCCCAACTGTCGGAGGTAGTCGAGGCTCTCCTCATGGAACCGTCGCGCTGCGACAGGGTCGTTGGCCAGTGTCGCAGTATTGCCTAGATGAAACAGCGAGATGGCGACGTGATAGACGTCCCCGGCGACGCGAAACAGACCGGTGCCCTCACTGAACCGCATCTGCGCCCGGTCGATCTCCCCTTCCTCCAGTGCGATCAGACCGAGTGAGTTCAGCGAGATAGCGATTGACCACGCCTCACCGAGTTCGCGGCGGATGTTCAGCGCTTCCTCGTAGTGTTTGCGGGCGCGGGCGATGTCTCCCCGTTGGAGGGCGATATGCCCCATCATGGTCAGCGCGCCCGATGCGTGGTGGAGATGATTGATCTCGCGTGCGCTGGCGAGGCACTCGAGGGCCAGTTCCATCGCACGGTCGTCGCTCTGCAGTTGCGCGAACCGGGCGGCCGCGAACAGCACGCCCGTCCGGAGTTCCAGGTATGCGTCGGGCACCGGCAGGTTCAGGAAGCGTGTTATCCAGCGACGCCCTTCGATGAGCGTTCCGCGCGTCTGCCAGTACCGCCACATTCCCCAGCAGAGTTGCAGCCCGAGGCTGACGTCGCCCACCTCGTCTGCCCAGTTCAACGCTGCCCGGACGTTCTGGATCTCATCGTCCAGCCGTCTCATTCCCGTGGACTGATCCGGACCGCGCAGGACCGCTTCGGTGGCGTCAGCCAACCGGGCGTAGTAGACGGCGTGCTGGTGGCGGATGGTGTTGCGCTCGTCCTGTTCGGTCAGTCGTTCGTGGGCGTACTGCCGCACGATTTCCAGCAGGCTGTAGCGCGGCTCGTCTCCGGCCTGCTCGACCTGCACGAGCGACCGCTCGGCCAGTTGCAGCACAAGTTCCTCGACGTGGTCTTCGTCCATCTCGTCGCCATTGAGGACGGCTCTGCTCGCGTCGAGTGTCCAGCCACCAGCAAAGACACTGAGCCGGTTCAGCGTGCGCTGCTGTGGCTCGGTCAGCAGCGCATAGCCCCAGTCAAGGGCGGCTCGAAGAGTCTGATGGCGCGCGGAGCCGGATCGATCTCCGGTGCTCAGGAGCCGGAGAGCGTCGTCCAGGCGGTCGGCAATCTGCGCGAACGACAGCACGCCGATCCGTGCTGCTGCCAGTTCGATCGCCAGTGGGATTCCTTCCAGCCGCCGGCAGATGGTGGCGATTGCGCGGGACGACTCCGCATCGATCGAGACTCCCGGCTGGACCAGCCGTGCTCGATCGATGAAGAGTTGAACCGCATCGCTCGCCATGATCTGCTCCGGCGTGGACGCACGCTCGTCAGGCAAGGTCAGCGACGGGACACGCCAGGATTGCTCTCCGGCGCTACGTAGCCGCTCTCGACTGGTAGCGATGATATGGACCTGTGGGCAGGCTTCGAGTATCGCCGTGCAGCATGCCGCGCATGCATCCAGCATGTGCTCGCAGTTGTCGAGCACGATCAGCAACCGTCGCTGGCGGAGGCTGGCGATCAATGTTTCTTCCAGCGTGAGTTCTGACTGTTCGGCGATGCCCAGCGCCCTCGCGATCGTCTTGAGGATCAGGTTGGGATCTGCCAGGGCGGCTAGTTCGACCAGCCAGGTGCCGTCGGGGAACTCACCCGAGAGCGCGGAAGCCGCGGCGCGCGCGAGCCGCGATTTCCCGCAGCCACCGGCGCCGGTCAATGTCACGAGCCGGTGTTCCTGAGCAAGCCTGAGAACTTCTGCCAGTTCGCGATGGCGACCGATGAAATTGGTCAGCGGCTCGCGCAGATTGCCGGTGGATGCCCGGTCGGTTGTGCTGGTTGTCGGTTTGGCGGCGCTGGTAGTGGCGCGACTCGCGACGATCTCTTCGTAGATGCGCGTGATGGATGGTCCAGGCTGTTCGTCGAGATCGCGATCCAGTCTCTCGCAGTAGCGTCGGTACTGTTCCAGTGCCAGTGCAGGTTCACCATTGAGAGCGTAGATCCGCATCAGGTCAGCGTGTGCCTGTTCGTGGACTGGCTCGATCTCGATGATCTTCCGTAACGCGACGCCAGCCGCGCTGAGATCAGCCAACTGCTGGTGCAGGCGCGCTTCCTGGAACAACAGGTCGACAAGGGTGTCGCGCAGCGTGGAGCGCCGAGCCACGAGCCACTCGTCGTAGGGATGTTCCGGCAGGAGGTCTCCAGTATAGAGTTGAATCGCCGTCTTGCAGGCGGCCAGGTCGGCACTCCCGCGCGCATTCGCTGCCGCCTCGATGAAGGCATCGACATCGGTCCAGAGTTCGCCGGGTGGTTCGAGCGCAACCAGTTGCTGGCGGAGATGGATGATCGGCACTCGCGGATCGCGCTCCGGCGCGTGGGCCATCAGCGCCCGGCGGGCGGCGTGGACGATCTGATACAGATTTCCTGCTGCGGCCTTCGGGGCAAGGTCCGGCCAGAACAGGTCCATGATCTGTTCTCGGTGGAGGCTGTGACCGGGCGCCAGACAGAGCACCTGGATCAACTTGCGCGCCTTGCTGAGCCGCCAGGCAGTCTCCGGAATGACCCGGTCGTCAATGATGACGCGGAATCCGCCCAGCAGGTGGACGCGCACGGTTAGCGGAGTTGCTCCGGTGTCAAAGAGTGGTGTTGGCGAGCGGTGTTGACCGTCGTCGTGAGCGGACTCCAGCATGTTTTCCCACCGCGTATGATGCAATCGCCTGCTGCCGACATCTTACTCGTCAGACCCTCCCCCCGTCGCTACCGACAACGACAGGTCATGTGGGGTCTACAATCTTCGCAGCCTCTCGGAACGGTGCTCGAACGACAATGACGTCCCCTGGCGGCGTGGTGTACGCCGTTCCTGAATCGATCGACGGAGATCAACGTGGGCGACCTCGCGCGATGACAGATCTGATACGACAGCGTGGCGCTGTCCGGGCAGCACGCTCGACGTTGCGGGAGCGGGCCAGAGATCCGTTGCTGTTTGTCGTCTTCATCTCCATTCTGCTGATCGGTGCAACACTGCCGAACGTCCTCGTCCGGCTCGATCCGCTGACCGGCGACGAGCCGTTCTACGTGATGACGGCCATCAGCATCGTCCGCGATCGTGATCTCGACGAATCCAACAACTACGCCCAGCGAGATTATGACGAGTTCTACCCGGGCGATCCGCTGCCTGCCGACTTTCAGGGCTGGCCGGGCTTTCCGCGCGACCTCCCGCCCCACCCGGCAACATCGACCCTGCCGGGGCTGCACACGAAGCATGGCATCGGCCTGTCGCTGCTGATCGCGCTTCCATACGAGTTGTTCGGGCGGATCGGTGCTGATCTGGTCATCGTGCTGTGCGCTGGCCTGCTAGCGGGGCAGATGTATCTGCTGGCACGGGAGGCCGGGGCCGCGACCGAACTAGCGCAACTGATCGCGGTCGGCCTGACAATCGCACTGCCGATTGGGCCATATGCGACGTTGATCTTCCCAGAGGTTCCGGCTGGACTACTACTGGTCTACGCGGTCCGGCGGGTGGCGGCGGCGACGAATGCGCCTTGGCAATGGCTGGCGGCCGGGGCGGCGATTGGGTTTCTGCCGTGGCTTCACCAGCGGTTTGCGCCGACGGCGGCTATCCTCGCGTTGCTGGTCGCCATCCGGATCGTCCAGAGCCGGGCGTACAGGTCGATGGTGTTGGCGCTCATCCCGATTGCGCTCGGTGGAGTCTCGCTGCTGCTCTACAACCAATGGCTCTATGACCAGCCACTCCAGCGGGCTGAAGATCACGCCGGTTTCAGCGGCTTCACCGGCACCGTCAACGGCGCGATGGGGCTATTGCTCGACGCGCAGTGGGGGTTGCTGGTGGCCGCGCCGGTTATGTTGCTGGCACTGGCGGCTGTTCCACGCTGGTACGAGGCGTCTAGCCGGACCGTTATAGTTGCGGCGGCCGCCGTCGCACCGTATCTGATGGTCGTCGCGGCCTACCGGGTCTGGTGGGGCGAGTGGGGACCGTCAGCGCGCTATCTGGTGCCAGTCGTCCCGTTTGCGGCTGGTGCCCTCGCGGCCTGGCTGACGCGGGCGGGTCGAAGTGGACGGATTGTTGCCGGTACGCTCTGGGCCGTCGGAATGGTCATCACGCTGGTGGGCTACCTCAATCCGCAGCGCTTCTATCACCACCCCAATGGCGTCAACAACCTCTACCGGCGGCTGGGCGATCTGATTGGTGTCGATCTTGAAACGGCACTGGTGGCGTTTCAGCCGTATGCGCAGTCATCGTTTTCGGCCCGGTTCTGGATCTCGCTGTTCACGTTGAGCTTGCTGGTCGGCATCATTACCCGCGATCGTCGATTCTGGCGGCTGGGAACAAGGTCATGACGGATTCGTTTAACAGTCCAGTCGCGAGGTCGATCGGTTCGCTGAGGCCGAGTTCGACATCAAACCCGGTCTGCGTCGACGTGACGCCGATCGTCAGGAACGCGCAGCACGCGCTCTCGCGCTCTACCATCTCGTCCAGCAGCGCCTGAAGGAACGCCCGTTCTCCGCTGAGCGAGATGACGGCGGTGTTTCCGATAATCCGGGCCGTTGCCTGGTACTGGCCGGCTGCCATGCGGTAGCGCTCCTTGACGGCGGCGAGGTCGGGAGCGGACAGTGTGCACGCAATTGGGAGGCTCGACATTCCAGGAGTCCTTTCAGTGGTACCAACGAGGCTCCGTTGCCCCGCCCCACCGTACAAGTTCATGTGCGCTTGATGTCAAGCGGAGGTTCATCATGTTGACGATCGGAGAGGTCGCGAGGCGATCCGGCGTACGGCCATCGGCGATTCGCTATTACGAGAGTGTCGGTATCCTGCCGGTTCCAGAGCGCGTCAATGGGCGACGTCGCTACGATCCAGATGTTCTGCACGTCCTCCACGCGATCGGTGTGGCTCGTGTGGCAGGGTTTGGGATCGCGGAGTTGCGGCAAATGTTCGGAGGGATACGCAACCGCGAGGCACCATCGGCTGTCTGGCAGCGGTTTGCCGAGCAGAAGCTACGTGAGGTGGATGCGTTGATCGAGCGGGCGAACGAGATGCGGCGTCTGCTGGAGGAGGGGCTTCGCTGCGGATGCCTCGGTGTGGAGGAGTGTGTGCTGTTTGGACAGTCGAGCAAGGGGCGCAGCAACAGTGAGCAACCGATTCATTGATCCGGCCCGGGCGGCGTTGATCCTGATCGACGTCCAGCCATGTTTCATCGACCTGATGCACGCTGAACAGGAGCCGATCCTGACGCGGATCGAACACCTGATCCTGCTGGCACACTCAGTCGCGATGCCGGTCATCGCGACGTTCGAGCATCCGGTCGAGCGCAATGGCTGGCTCCCGGAGCGGCTCGAACGGGTCTTCCCGCCTGAGGCTGGCCGCTTCGTGAAGCAGACGTTCAACCTCTGCTACGAGCCAGCGATTCGGGCAGCCGTCGAGGCGTTCGGCCGCGATCAGATGATCGTCGCCGGGTCGGAGACGGACGTCTGCGTTCTCCAATCGACGCTCGGGTTGCTGGACATGGGAAAGCAGGTGTTTCTGGTCGAGGACTGTCTCTTCACCGCCGAGCCAAACGACAGCCCCGCGCTGCGGCGACTGGAACAGGCCGGGGCGATCCCGACGACGTATAAGACGCTCTACTACGAGTTCAAGCGGTCGGTTGCCGTGCCGGGATACCACCATGAGTGGAACCGGAAGTTCGGGAATGGCGAGCAGCCGTACGTCGATCCCTACGAACTACCGGACATGCCCGTTCGCTCGTCATAGATCGATCGGACCCAGGCCGGGACGGCGCCTACCAGCCAGGTAACGATCTCGTCGCTGACGTTGGCGCTGCCGCTGGCGTGGCCGTGGAGGAGTTGGATGACGGTCGCAACCTTGGCGATGGCGATCTGTCGGGTGAGCGTGGCTGCGTCCCAGGGGAGCTGCTCGGTGGCGTCCCAGGCGGCCAGGTATGCAGCGGCGGCGCGGGCGTAACTGGCTGGTTCCCCGAGGCCCGGGACGATGATTGCCAGATCGGTGGCCGGGACGCCGGGCGCGATGAACTCCCAGTCGTACAGGACAGGCGTGCCATCGTCGCGCAGACCCCAGTTGCGCGGGTTCGGGTCGCCGGAGATCCAGCACCAGCGTTCGCCGAGCGGTTCGCTCTCGTGCTGGAGCCGGGCGAGGATCGGTGCGAGCGCTGAGGCGTCAGCGGCCGGCAGGAGGTCGATCGCGGCCCGGGTCGATTCCGGCTGCCAGTGATGCGGCTCGATACCGGGCAGATCCGGCGGATTGGCGCGGGTCGTCGCGTGGAGGCGTGCGAGGATTGCGATGATCCGCTCGTCTGGCTGCCATGTACCGACAGTCGCCGTTGGGTATGGCGTCGGGATGTCCTCGATCACGAGCCAGTGTTGCTCATCCTCATCGAACGTGAGGTAGAGATCGGGGATCGGTACGCCAGCAGGCCGTAAGGTTGGCGCGACGCGTGAGTAGAAGCGCGACTCGGTCGCCGATGGTCCAGCCTTGACGATGACCGAGCCGTGCTCGAATGCCACACGCCAGACGCCGTTCAGGCTCATCCCGGCCAGTTGGGTGATCTGTCGTGGCTTGCCGTGAGTGGTTTCCAGCCAGTCGCGCAGCCGAACCGGCCATCTCTGCTCACTCGTCGTCATGCGGTCCCATATCCCGAGCCATGATGACATAGCGGTGCGCGTCGTCCGGGACCTCGAAGTCGGTGTCGAGGTACTGCCAGCCGCGCCGCTCGTAGATGCCGCGCGCACGCGCATTGTTGACGTTGGTTGAGATCAGCGCTCGCCTGCACGGCTGGTTCTGCAGCAGCGCGTCATGGAGCATCGAGCCGATGCCCTTGCCCTGATGCTCCTCGACAACGGCCAGTTCGACGACTCGAAACGCGTCCTGAAAGGCGGGCAGGTCTGCACCGAGCCGCGGCGCAACAAGGTCGTGCCAGGGGACGCCGGGAAATGAGCGCGCACCGTATCCGCAGCCGGCTGGCTCGTCCTCGACGTATGCGACGAAGCCGCGGAAGTCCGGATAGCCTGCATAGCGCGTGAATGTCTCGCGCGCCACTTCGGGATCGCGGTCAGGCCAGACACGTGCGTAGATGCGGAGTGCTTCGTTGAGTTCTGGCGATTGTTGTGTATACGCGACGATGCTGATCAATGCTCGAATCCTTTGAGTATTGACGACGGCATAGCGGTTGCAGTCTTGTTCGCGGTTTATCGGCAATTCCGTGGCTCGATTGCCTGAACTACAATGTCTCAATCGCGCTAACGGTTCGGACCCGAATCACCCGACCTGAGAAATCGGTCCTGATACTCTCCGGCTTGTGTACTTCCGGACGATTGCACCTTGACCGGGCGGTTGTCTCTTCGGCAACATCGCTTTGACGAAGATACCAGTCGGATAGTATCAACGATAACGGTGCTGGCATGTCTCAGGTTGGTCATCTGCATAGCAGTCAGTTCGGTCAACGGCTCGCCGCGCCGGAAGTTGGTCACAACGTGGTCGAGGATCGCTTCGTCGCCATCTTCAAACACTCGCCCATCGGCATCGTGCTGCTCGACCATGATGCCCGGTTCCTGATGGTGAATCCGGCGTTCGCAGCGCTGGTTGGTATCGACGCCGATGCACTGATCGGGATGCCACACAGCCAGTTGCTGCCGATGGACGAGCCCGACAACAACAACTGGTCCGCCTACGACGAACTCGTCGCTGGACGGATCGATCGCTACCAGATCGATCGCGTGTACCTGCGCCCGGATGGCAGGCGCGTTCCAGTACGTGTCACTGTCAGTGGCCTGCACGATGAACATGGCGACTTTATCCACTCGGTGTCACTCATCGAGGATATTACCAGCCATCGAGCGTTCGAGCGGGAGCGCGAACAACTGCTGGACAACCTGAATGAGCGCGTCAAGGAGTTGACGGCGGTCTATCGCACGGTCAGTATTCTCAACCGGCACTCCGACGATCTTGACGCGGCCCTCGCTGGCGTTGTGGCGATCCTGCCGTCGGCCATGCGCGATGCCGACAACGCCGTTGGACGGCTCCGATATGGACAACAGGAGTGGACGACGCCAGGGTTCGTGGCTTCGGGGCAGATGCTGTCCGCCAGGTTCAGTGATGGCGTCAGTACCGATGGGTGGCTGGAGGTCGGGTACATCACCGCCCCCAACGTCACCGGCGAAAACGTCCAGGATGACCCGTTTCTCCCCGAAGAACGCGAGTTACTGGATTCGGTCGCTGATTTGCTCGGCGCGCATCTGCAACGCGTTCGTGCGCTGGAGAGCCTCAACTCCAGTGAGCATCGGTTCCGCTCGCTGGTCCAGAACGCCACCGATATCGTGCTCATTCTCGACGCCTCGGGGATGGTGCTCTACGCGAGCCCGTCGTTCGAGCGCACCCTCGGTCATTCCCCGGCGACGCTGACCGGAAGTATCCAGAAGACGCTTGTTCATCCCGACGACCGGTCGCTATTGACGGCGATGGCCGGTCGGTTGATGCGCGACGCTGACAGTAGCCAGACGGTCCAGGTGCGCCTGCGCCATGCGAGCGGTGCCTGGCGCTGGGTCGAGGCAACGGGGCGGAGCCTGCTCGACGATCCGGCGATCAATGGGATCGTCGTCAACATGCGCGACATCACCGAGCGCAGACGGCATGAGGAGATGCAGCGCTTTCTCAGCGATGCGAGTCTCGTGCTCGGGGCATCACTCGACTATGACGTGACACTCGAACACGTTGCGCAGTTGTCGGTGCCGACCTTCGCCGACTGGTGCGTCGTGAATCTGGTTGAAGCGGACGGCATGCTCCGGCGAGTTGCGGTCGTCCATGCCGATCCGGCCCGCCGAGCACAGGTCGAGGCCATCAAAGGATCGCCACCATCCGACCCGGATTCGGAATATGGCGTAGCCGCTGTCGTTCGGACTGCGAAACCTGTGCTGAACGTCTCCTTTCCAGCCAACCATCAGCCGCGCGCGGTGAACGCCGAACAGCAGCAGGCGATCGTGGAGATGGGCCTCTGCTCCTCGCTGCTCGTCCCGCTGCTGTCCGGCGGGACGGCGATTGGCGTGCTGGCGTTCATGTATGGCGATTCTGGCCGGCACTATAGTGAAGACGACATTCCGATTGCCGAGGAACTCGCACGCAGGGCTGTCTCGGCGATCGAGAACGCGATGCTGCATCGGCGGCTGCAGAGCGCCGAGAGCCGCTACCGCTCGGTTGTCGAACAGGCGCCGGCCGCGTTCTTCATCGAGCGGCCAGACGAGGGGTTCGTCTACGTCAGCCCGCAGATCGAGCGGCTGACTGGCTATCGTGTTGACGATGTTCTGGCCGCACCGAACCCATGGCAGATGATCGTCCATCCGGACGATCTCGACCGGGTTCCGGATGCGGTGCGGATATCGACTGATGACGATGAGTTCCACGCCGAGGTCCAGGCGATCACTCGCGATGGCCGGACGATCTGGCTGGAGTGGACCGCGCATGTTCAGCGTGACGACGCGGGCCAGCCACTGTTCTGGCAGGGGTTCATCACCGATGTATCCGAACGCGTCACCAACGAACAGCGCTTCCGGGCACTGGTACGCAATGCGATTGACGGCGTGTCGGTGCTGGCCGAAGACGGCACGATCCTGTACCAGAGCGAATCGATCCAGCAGGTGCTGGGGTATCGGGTCGACGACGTCGTTGGCCGAAACGCCTTCGACCTGATTCACCCTGATGATGTTGAAGACGTTCGTGCCGCGCTTCGGCAGGCTGTCACGGAACCATCGTCACGGCCGCGAATGGAGTACCGCGTCCGCCACGGCGACGGCTCGTTCCACTGGTTGGAGTCCGTCGGCAGCAATCTCCTGCATGAGTCATCGGTTGGTGGCATCGTCGTCACATCGCGGGATATCACCGCACGGAAACTGACTGAGCTGGAGATGGCGCGTCTGGCTGCCATTGTGACCTCCTCGCCCGACGCGATCATGAGTGGCGATCTCGAAGGCCGCTTCACAAGCTGGAACATTGGTGCCGAGCAACTGTATGGATACACTGCGGAGGAAGCGCTCGGACAACCGATTTCGATACTGGTACCCGACGATCGCCTGGAGGAACTGGAGGCGATCCGCGCGCGGCTCTGGGCGGGAGAACGGGATGTCCAGATTGACACCGTTCGTCGCCGCAAGGACGGATCGCTGGTTCCCGTCAGCATCATGACAGCGGTTGTGCGCGATGCCGATGGATCGATCGTGGGCACTTCGGCGATTACCCGCGACATCGCTGCCCGATACGATCACGAAGCGCGCCAGCGCCTGCTCTCGACGATCAGTGACGTGCTGGCTGCCTCGCTCGACATTCAGACGACGGCCCAGCGGATCGCACACCTGATCGTGCCAGCCTACGCTGACTGGTGCAGCGTGACGATCCTCGATGACTCCGGCACCCCCCATCGATTAGGGTTCGCCCACGCCGACCCTGACAAGGCCTCGCTGGTCGATGATCTGATGTCGTACCCGCTCGACCTGAGTGTCAACAATGGAATGGCACTGTCATTACGAACCGGTCAGCCGCTTGTGCTGCCTGAGATTCCCGACGATTACTGGGACGGTGCAACTTCCGAAGATTACGTCCGCCTGCATCATGAACTGGGATTCCGGTCGGTTCTGAGTGTGCCGCTGATCGCTGGTGGCCGGGTGCTGGGTGGGCTGGGCTGTGCCTACGGTGACTCCGGGCGACAGTACAGCAATAGCGACCTCGACCTGTTCGTCGACATCACACGCCGGGCAGCGACAGCGATCGAGAACGCGCAACTGCACGAGAGTGTCCGCCAGTCTGCCGTCCAGTATCGCTCGATCGTCGAACAACTACCTGCCGTGATGTACCGGGTGTCGCTGGACTCTCCGATGGACATGATCTACCTGAGTCCACAAGTCGAGCAGGTGCTTGGCTACAGCGTCGAAGAGTGGTGTGGGTCGGCGCAACTTCGGAACGAATCGGTCCATCCTGACGACCGCGCCCGCGTCGCAGCGGAACATCTGCGATCGTGGCAGAACCGGCAGGCGAGCGATATCGACTACCGCTACATCACCCGATCTGGCCGCACGATCTGGGTGAAGAATGCTGCGCGGCTCGTGCCTGATGCCGCTGGTGAGCCGCTCTACTGGCAGGGCTTCCTGGTCGACATCACGGAGCAGAAGCAGGCAGAACTCGCTCTGATTGCCAGCGAGCATCGCTTTCGCTCACTCGTCCAGAACGCAACCGACGTGGTCGGCATCATCAACCCGCAGGGCCGGATCGAATATGCGAGCCCATCGGTCACAGCGATCCTCGGATACACGCCGGACGCACTCGTGGGCCGGGAGGTTTACGATCAGGTTCATCCTGTAGATCGCGATCATGTCCGGCAGGCCATCGAACTGACGCTCGAACAACCGACGCGCGCAATGACGGTCGAGATGCGCTTCCGGCATGCCGACGGAAGCTGGCGCTGGCTGGAGATGACGGCGCGCAATTTGATCGACGATCCCGCGATTGGTGGCATCGTCGGCAACGCCCGTGACATTACCGAACGTAAACGGCACGAGGCGACCCAGCAGTTGCTCGGCAAGACGAGCGCGGCGCTGGGGAGTTCGCTCGATTACCAGGAGACGCTGCAGCAGGTCGCCTGGCTCTCGCTACCCGATTTCGCGGACTGGTGCTCGGTCGTCCTGATCGAGGATGGGGAAGCGCGACGGATTATTGTTGCCCACTCCGATCCTGCGAAACAGCCGCTCGCCGACGCACTGCGCGAGATGCCGCCGCTCGACCTCGATGCGCCGGAGGGTATTCCTCGTGTGCTGCGATCGGGTGAGACGCTGCTGTTCCCGACTGTCCCGGACTATGTCTGGGAGTTCGGGCCGTTCCAGCCGCAACGCTCGCTCATGCAGAGGATGGGGACAGAATCACAACTGATCGTGCCGCTCGTCGCCGGAGAGAAAACGATTGGTGCGATTGCGTTCACCTATGGTGATTCCGGCCGCTATTACCACGAGGACGACATCCCAGCGGCCGAGGAGGTTGCGCGGCGGGCGGTTATCGCGATCGAGAATGCGCGGCTCCATCGCGAGGTCTCGGAGGCGGAAACCCGATTCCGCTCGCTCGTCCAGCACAACACCAGCATGATCGTCATTCTCTCGCCGGACGGGGTGATCCAGTACAAGAGCCCAGCGATCAAGACGGTGCTCGGTTACGATCCTGCCGAACTGGTTGGCAAGCACTACGACGTCGTTGTCCACCCGGACGAGGTGGAGACAATTGCGGCATTCCTGCGCGATCTGGCCTCGGAGCCTGGCGCCCACCGGCCGGTGAGTTATCGCTGCCGGCACAAGGATGGCTCGTGGCGGTTACTCTCCGCGACGGTGACGAACCTGACCGATGACCCCAGTATTCGTGGCTTCGTAGTCAATACCGACGATGTCACTGAGCAGCGTGCCGCAGAGCAGGTGATCCGGGATAGCGAGGCACGCTTCCGGAGCGCCTTCGATGACGCGGCGATCGGGATGGCGATTGTCGACTTCGACCACAGCCTGCAGCGGGTCAATCACGCGCTCTCTCATCTACTTGGCTACGAAGTCGACAACCTGCTTCGGATGACGGCGATTGATGTCAGCCATCCCGATGACGCCTACCAGACGGTGCTGCTCTTCGAGAAGATGGCGCGGGGCGAGATTGATGACTTTCAGGTTGATACGCGGCTGCTGTCCGCTACCGGCGATGTGATCTGGTGCCTGTTGCACTGCGCATCGGTCCGGGATGACGATGGCACCCCGCGCTATGCACTGGCCCAGTTCATCGACGTGACGGCCCGCAAGCGGCTGGAAGACCAACTGACCCATCAGGCGCTTCACGATTCGCTGACAGGCCTGCCGAACCGGACCCTCCTGCTCGACCGGCTCGACCGGGAGACGTCGGCGGTTCGTCGCGCTGGCGGCATGGTGGCCGTCCTGTTCATCGATATCGACAACTTCAAGGTCGTCAACGACAGCCTCGGGCATGCGGCTGGTGATTTGCTGCTGGTCCGGGTTGCCGAGAACCTGCGCGCCTGCATGCGCGAGCAGGATACCGTCGCGCGCTTCGGTGGTGACGAGTTTGTGGTCGTCGGGCAGGTTCGGAATGCCCGCGATGCGATTGAGGTGGCTGAGCGAGTGCTTGCTGCGGTCAAGCAGCCGATGACGATTCAGGGCCGGGAGATCATCGCCGCACTCTCGATTGGTATCGCCCTCAGTGACGACGGGGATCTGAGCCGTCACGACCTGTTGCGTCACGCGGACATCGCGATGTACCGGGCGAAGGCGCGTGGGAAGGGCAGTTACGAACTCTTCGACGAGGCGATGCATGATACGGCAATCCAGCGGCTGGAACTGGAGCATGACCTCCGGCGCGCGCTGGATCGCAATGAGTTCAGCCTGGCCTACCAGCCGATTGTCTCAATCGTGACCGGCGAGGTGACCGGGTTCGAGGCGTTGATTCGCTGGGAGCACCCGCGGCTCGGCACGATGCGGCCGGATGTATTCATCCCGCTCGCGGAGGAGACCGGGCTGATCGTTCCAATTGGTGAATGGGTCCTGCGCGAAGCCTGCCGTCAGGTCGCCATGTGGCAGCCTGGCGACACGGGTGATGGACTACGAGTTTCCGTCAACCTCTCGGCGCGTCAGTTCCGGCAGTCCGACCTGCTGGAACAGGTGACACTTGCGCTCGAAGAAGCGGGCCTGCCGCCAAACCTGCTGTCGCTCGAACTGACCGAGAGCGACCTGATGCAGCACGCCAGCGAGACGGCGGAGCGGCTGGCGGCGTTGAAGTCGCTCGGGGTCCAGATCGCGATCGACGACTTCGGGACTGGTTACTCGTCGCTGGCGTATCTACATCAGTTCCCGGTTGAGATTCTCAAGATCGACCGATCGTTCATCGACCGCATCGGCACCAGCCACGACGCCACCCCGATCATCTCCGCGACGATCGCGATCGGGCACGCATTGGGACTCTCGATCGTTGCCGAGGGTATTGAGACTGCGGACCAGTTGGTGACGCTCCGCAGCCTCGGTTGTGATGGTGGGCAGGGGTATCACTTTGCACGTCCGATGACGGCTGAACAGGTCGAAGTGTTCCCTGGCATCGTGCCGGCCCACATGCCGTCGTCACGGTAGCGGGCCAGTACGATATTCGCCCTCGCGCCTGCGGGTCAGGCTGCGCGGTGCCCGGTATGCTCGAACAACTGGTGCTGTTCGTGGTCGTGGTCGACGAGTTGCAGCAGTGCCAGAACCAGCCCCAACCTGCTTCTGACCTGTGCCTTCTGGTACATCACCCGCAGGTGTTCCTTGACGGTGTGCTCGGTGATGCCGAGCGCCTGGCTGATCTCCTTATTGGCCATGTCCCGGAGCAGTTGCCAGGCGACACGCTGCTCGGTCGGCGTAAAGCCGAAGACCTTCATCTGACCTTCCGCCAGTATCCTCCATCTGGTCGTTTCCAAACCCACAGCCCCTTCCGACTGCCACGTACGGTTGGCCCGGTTTGCCCGCGCCCGTCCAGCCCGACGCGAGAGGCGACGACAGCACACCACCAGACCCCACATCCGGTGGTACTGCTTCGCCCACATCTACTGTACAAGGTTGCGTCAATATGTTGGGAAATTCGTCAGTGGGAATGCGTTGGGATATGCATGGAGGGTATGAAAATCGGCCAATATGTTTGAAATCGCAATCAGGGATGACAGATGAATCAACAGAAATTGCCCCAACCCATTGCAGGAGATGCAGGATTGGGGCAAGTGTGGCCTACGCGCGTGCGGCAGATTCCAGCTGATAGAAGATGAGGTCAATGTCACCAGGTGAACTGCCGAACTGTGTCAGCATGACGGCAACTTCGCTGCGGTGCTGGGTGTTGTGATTGACGACATGCTGCATCATCTGCCAGCGTGGGAAACCGAACTCCATCCCACCCGGGCCGGTTGTCGAGAGATACTCGGCGGCATCTTCGTCGCGCAGTCCATCGACGAACGCCTGCGTCTGGTCGGCTACCTGCTGCCGGAACGCCACGACTGCTGCCAGATCAGGGTAGTCAGCCGGATCAGCCATCAGCGCGTAGGCCTCCTGCGCCGGTAGCGAGCCGTCCCACCACGAGAGAAAGCGCTTGTGCACGATCAGCAGGTGCAGCAGCGTTTTCCGGATCGTGCCATGCGGGATCGGCCCTTCGGCGTCGAGTTGCTCGGGCGTCAGCCCTTCGGCTGCGGTCAGGATCTTCGTCGTCGCCCAGGCATCATAGCCATACAGATTGCGGATCGAGTCAGCCAGCATCGGTTCCCTTTCCATCGAGCATCGGTGCGACACGTCACTGTGTCGTCCTGGTCGTGATGTGTCACGACATTCACCACGTTAGCACTGAAAGCGGGTGAGACTGGTCCGCATTGGACGTTATGGGTGACGAACCCCTCCCCAACCCCTCCCCTGGAAAGGGAGGGGCTTTTCAATGTGTGCGGCCTGAAGCCCCTCTCCTCACAGGGGAGGGGTTGGGGAGGGGTTCGTCACACCCATCACCTCCAGCAGAAACTTACCCTGCCAACTCCCCCGCCGCGTGTTGCTGCCGTAACTCGGGAATGACCTGTTCGGCCAATTCTGTGAAGAGCGGTGGGAGGGTGCTGAACGGCGTATTGAACAGGAACATCCGAACGCCGATCCGGTAGTAGCGGCTGACGTGCTCGCGGAAGGTGTCGATTGACTGGAGTGGCTGGCTGTAGGCGGAGAAGACCATCCGAATCTCAGCCGGATCGCGGCCGATCTCGGCGCAGATGGCGCGCAGCCGTTCGGCGTTGGCCGCGAAGGCGTCGGGGTCCTCTCCGCCGTCCCAGAAGTTGGCGTAGCGGGCGACGTGGCGCAGCATCCGCTTGCCAGCCGTTCCGATCAGGATCGGGATGTGGCCGTTGACCGGTTTCGGCTCGAACGGGGCGTTGTCGAGCGTGTAGTACGTGCCGTCGAAAGTCGTTCGCTCCTGTGTCTCCAACAGGCGGAGCAACTCCAGCGCCTCGCCGAGCCGATCGACGCGCTCGCGGGGCGATGGAAAGTCGATCCCGTAGGCGCGATGCTCGCGCTCGTTCCAGCCGGCGCCGATCCCGAGGATCAACCGCCCGTTGGAGATGTGATCGACGGTGACGGCCTGCTTGGCGAGGATGGCCGGGTTGCGATGCGTGTTACCGGTCACCATCAGGCCGAGTTGCACCCGGGAGGTCTTCGCTGCCAGCGCCGCCAGGAGCGTCCAGCCTTCCAGCGTCTGGTCCAGTTCCGACTGGCCGAGCGAGAAAAAGTGGTCGAACGCCCAGGCCGAGTCCCAGCCCGTCTCCTCGGCGAAGCGCCAATGCTCTTCGATCTGCTCCAACGGGCGGCGATGCTGGCCAGTCACGATGCCGAAATGAAGATCGTCCGCTGGTCGTTGTCCCGTCACTGCTGCCTCCGTCACTGTCATCTGGATTACCTCCCCTACAGGATACGCCTCCCCGTGCTAGGCTGAAGATTCGTCCCAGAGCGTCACCGCCGGGGTGATCGTCATCGTCATGCATTTGCTGTGAGGATCTGTCATGGACGACCTGCTGAAGTCGACAGCAACACGAGCGGCCCGATATCTCGCTGACATCGACAATCGGGCCGTTCCGCCATCACCGGACGCCATCGCGCGCCTCGTTGAACTGGGCGGGCCGCTTCCGGACGAGCCGAGCGATCCGGACGAGGTCCTCCGGATACTCGATGAAGTTGGCTCACCAGCAACGACGGCGACGACCGGCGGACGCTACTACGGCTTCGTCGTTGGTGGGTCACTACCGGCAACGCTGGCGGCGAACTGGCTGGCGACGGCCTGGGACAACGACGCCGGTATGTCTCTCGTGTCGCCGGTCGGCGCGGCGGTTGAAGAAATCGCGCGCGGCTGGCTGCTGGAAGTCCTTGGGCTGCCGCCGGAGTCCGGAATGGGATTCGTCACCGGCGGGACGATGGCCAACGTCGCCTGCCTTGCTGCTGCTCGAAACGCCGTCCTCACTCGGACAGGCTGGGATGTCGAGGCAGACGGACTGTTCGGCGCTCCGCCGGTGACGGTCGTCGTTGGGGATGAGGCCCACGTCTCGGTCTTCAAAGCGCTTGGCTTGCTGGGTTTTGGTCGTGAGCGAGTCGTCCGTGTTCCGGTCGATCGGCAGGGACGGATGCTGGCCGGGGCGTTGCCGGAGATCGCTGGCCCGGCCATCGTCTGCACGCAGGCCGGTAATGTCAACACCGGCGCGATCGATCCGGTCGCTGAGATTGCGGCCCGGCTGGATGGGACCGGCGCGTGGCTGCATGTCGATGGCGCGTTCGGTCTCTGGGCGGCGGCCGCCCCTGCGCGTGCGCACCTCGTCGCTGGTGTCGATGCCGCCGACTCATGGGCGACCGATGCGCACAAGTGGCTCAACGTCCCCTATGACAGCGGGATCGCGATCGTCCGCAATGGCGAGGCGCTGCGACGAGCGATGGCAACCAGCGCGGCCTACCTGACGCAGTCCGACACCCGCGAGCCTGACCAGTACACGCCCGAGATGTCGCGCCGGGCGCGTGGGATCGAGGTCTGGGCAGCGCTGCGCTCGATGGGCCGCTCGGGGTTGGCCGACCTGATCGAGCGCTGCTGTCGTCACGCAACCCGCTTTGCCGATGGATTGCGCGAGGCAGGCTACGAGATCCTCAACGACGTGAGGCTCAACCAGGTGCTCGTCTCGTTCGGTGACGATGACACCACCCGCCGCGTGATCGCCGCCATTCAGGCCGACGGCACCTGCTGGTGCGGTGGCACGACCTGGCAAGGACGGGCCGCGATGCGAATCAGCGTCTCGTCCTGGGCGACGACGGAGCACGATGTCGAGCGCAGTCTGGCGGCGATGCTGCGTCTCGCCGGAGATGTCCGGAACGGCAACACCAATCACTCGTGATGATCTGATACGATCACACCCTGTACGTACATGTATTGTGGTCGATTCACACGAGAGGTATTGGCGTGGACGCGGTAACGGTTCTTCGGGAACAACTTAAGAATGTGCATGGTCTGATCGAGTTCGCGATGAACGACACGTCGTTCGAGCAGTTGCACCACCGGCACGAGGGCGCGACGATCAATTCGATCGCGACCGTCTATGTCCACGTCGTTCAGGGCGAGGACGCGTTGATGAACAAACTCGTCCGGGAGCAGCCGATGCTGTTCGAGCGCGAGGGCTGGCAGGAGCAGGTCGGCTTCGGCTACGAGAACCATCTCGAAAAGATCGCGGAGGCCGTCGACGGCCAGAACCTCGATGCGTTCCGCTCCTATGCGCAGGCGGTCTACGCTGAAACCGATGCCTACCTGGCGACCCTGACCGAGTCCGACCTCGACCGGATGATCGCCTTCGGCCCGGTCGGCGAGTTCCCGCTCGGCATCTTTCTCGGGAACTTCGTCTCCTGGCACATGCACCAGCACGCTGGCGAAATCTGCGCGCTGAAAGGCTGCCTCGGCGGTCAGGGCTTGCCGTTCTAAGGGATATAGGAATCAAGGGTTTCGAGCGGCGTGCGGATGCGTCGCGCCCCCGACTCCGTAGGGACAGGTCTCAGACCTGTCCGCGGCCCGCAGGCCGTCGGTGCAACACAGGAGCGTTCGATACACGAGCGCAGACGTTTGCGCCCTGTTGACGACTCCCGTCAATCGACGCGACGGCCTGCGGGCCGCGGACAGGTCTGAGACCTGTCCCTACGAGATTGGGGTATCGTGTGGCGTCAGATGGCTCGTGCCATCGTGATCAGCATCTGGCCATCTCGTGTCGAGACATAGCGGCGACTGATGGCCGAACGGATCTGTACCTCGTAGTTCAGCAACGCGATCTGCTCCAGCGTGACGTTGCCGGATGCTACCGCCTGTTCGGCGATCATCAGCGTCAGGCAGGCTGACCGTGCCACCGATGCGTTCCGAACGACCGACTGCGTCAACTCACAGAGTTCGACATAGGGGGATTCGGCTTCGCCCTCGACCTCATAGGCTCCAATGTCGCTGGCCGCACCCTGTGGCCGGGCAATGCCACGCTGGTCTGTGGCCGGGGCTACGGCGTCGTTACCGGCGTTGATGGCGGGGCTGCCATCCAGCAGCGCCATCGTCTGGGTCGGCCCACCATTGTCCTGGAGTTGTCCGAGCCGTGGATCGATCGGATTCTGGTTTGTGCCAACCTGGTTGCCGTTGACACCGTCGGCCACGCCGATCACATCCAGGCCATTGCCGATCAGGTTGTAGCTGCTGTCGGTGGTGAGCGGGCCATCGATATCCGGGCCATCGTCCGATGAGGTGTTGCCGGCGACGATCGTGTTCATCAGCGTTACTAAGCCGGCTTCGTAGAAGATACCCCCACCATCTTCGGCACCGTTGAGGCTGATGGTGCTGTTGGTAATCGTCGTGGCGGTGCTGTTGTTGTAGATTCCGCCTCCGTCGGCGGGCACGTGATTGTCGGATACTGTGCTGTTGGTCAGCGTCATCGTGCCGCGCCAGGTGTAGATCCCGCCGCCATCGTCATTTGATATGTTGCCATTGAGGGTGCTGTTGATCAGCGTCAACGATCCGACGTCGTTGTAGATCGCACCGCCGTAGAAGGAGGTGCTGCCGGTAACAGTACTGTTGATCATCGTCAGTGATGCGCTGTCAACGTAGATTCCGCCGCCTTCGTACGCGACGCCATTGCTGATCGTAACGGAGTCGATGGTGAGCGATCCGCCGTCGCCGATTTCCAGGATCCGGAACTCCGGCGCACCGGCGTCACGCGTGATCGTGGCACCGTTCCCGGTGATCGTGATCTCGCTGGTGATGATCGGCAGGCCGTTCGAGTCGTTGTCCTCTGTGGTCAGTGTGTAGGTCGCGTTTGCCGCCAGTACGATCTCGTCTGCTCCCTGCGTGCTGTTGGCGTCGTTGATCGCCTGGATCAATGCTGCGACGTCGCCATCTGGAACCGTGATCGTGAGCGCCGACGCGCGTGGTGTCGACGGCAGGCTTGCCAGTGTCAGGCTGACGACTGTCAGGCAGACAAGCAGCATGCGGCGCAGGGAAACCATAGATGGACCTTTCCGTTACCCTCGAATTGTGGATGGCATCGCGATGGATGGAAGGGGGACATGTAAGAGACACCGTGGGCAGTCTAGCACGATATCTATATATTGCGGACAGAGTACTAATGTACCGCGCAAGCCGTCGTACGGTCCTGCTCCCCTCTCCGGGAATATCGACAGGCATCCAGTGTTTCACTATTATGTCGAGGGCAATCATGTGGCGCGGATATTGCCGCCGCCTGTACCGCATCGTGATGCCCGCGTGACGGTATCGTTAGCAGGAGGTTGTGAGTTCCTGACAGCTGATACCCGTCACCTGACACCTACCGGGAGGGAAGCGCATGTTTTTCAATCGATCCAAGTCACGCATGATCACGGCTGAGGAGGCGCTACCGGGTCGAAGCGCGCTGGCCTACGAGGTTCCGGAGCGACATACCGTCCTCGGTACGCCGATCCAGTCGCCGTACCCCGACGGGATGGAGGTCGCTTACTTCGGCCTCGGCTGTTTCTGGGGCGCCGAGCGACTGTTCTGGACGCTCGATGGTGTCTACACGACGGCGGTAGGCTACCAGGGCGGTTTCACGCCGTACCCGACCTACCATGAGGTCTGCACTGGCAAGACCGGCCACACCGAGGCAGTCGTTATCGTCTTCGATCCGGCGAAGATCAGCTATGAGGAACTCCTGCGCGTCTTCTTCGAGGCGCACGACCCGACCCAGGGCATGCGGCAGGGGAACGATATCGGCAGCCAGTACCGCTCAGCGATCTACACGACCAGCGAGGCCCAGGCGCACATCGCCGAGGCCGTCAAGGAGATGTACAACGCCGAGTTGCAGGCGGCCCGCCACGGCGAGATCACGACCGAGATCGCCCCGGCTGGCCCGTTCTACTACGCCGAGGAGTACCATCAGCAGTATCTCGACAAGGTGCCGAACGGCTATTGTGGTCTGGCTGGGACCGGCGTGACCTGCCCCCTGCCGGCGGCCGTCAGCGGTGGCTCGGGGACCGAGACTGATCCGGCACTCAAGCCGATCCCGACCAGCGAGGACGAGTGGAAGCAGATCCTCACTCGTGAGGAGTACGCCGTCCTGCGTCAGGCCGGGACCGAGCGGCCCTTCACCGGCGAGTACGTCGACACCGAGGACGACGGCATCTACCGCTGTCGGGCCTGCGGCAACGTCCTCTTCGAGAGCGACACCAAGTACCATTCCGGCTGCGGCTGGCCGAGTTTCACCGAAACGGTCTCCCCCGCCGCCGTCGAGTTGCTTGAGGATCGATCCTACGGGATGGTTCGGACCGAGGTCCGCTGCGCCCGCTGCCACTCCCATCTCGGCCACGTCTTCGACGACGGCCCCCGCGACCGTGGCGGCAAGCGCTACTGCATGAACAGCGTGTCGCTGACGCTCGAAGAGCAGTAGGACGTTCGGGAATCGGGAATCGGGGTCGGGCGAAATGCCCGGCCCCGTTTTCCGTTCGTCCGATCGTTGTGATCGAGAACCCACGTTGCAGGAGGGGCGAGGCAGCGCCTCGCCCCTCCTGCAACGTGCGTCTTAGTGCCCTGAGAAGGCCGGGATGTTCGTGTCGATCTCGTTGTCGTTCCCGGACGACTTCGAGGACACGAGGATCTTGCCGGACTTGAGTGGTATCTCCTTAAGGAAGAAGACAACGACGAGGGCAAGGACGATGACCGGGATCGCCAGCATGAAGACGTCGGTGATGGCGTGGGTGTAGGCGGTCAGGACGTCGGTCTTGATTGGTTCGGGCAGCGCCTGGATCGCCTGGACGTTGTTGGTGTTGATCTCGCCGCCTGCCGTCGCGCCACCGCCTGCTGAGCCGAGTTCATCGGTCAGGTAGACGCCGAGACGGGAGGTCAGGATCGCGCCGAACATGGCCGCGCCGATCGCGCCGCCGAGCGAGCGGCCAAACGTTGTCGCACTGGTCGCGACGCCCATGTCGCGCATCTCGACTGAGTTCTGGATCGGGGTGACGATCGTCGCCATTCCGAGGCCGAGGCCGGTGCCGAAGAGATACGCGTAGACCGCGACGACCCAGTAGGACGTGCCGACGCCGATCGTGCTGAGCAGGTAGAGGGCGATCGTCAGCATCATCGCGCCGAGGATCGGGTAGATCTTGTACTTGCCGGTCTTCGTGATCAGCAGGCCGGATGTAATCGACATGCTGAACATGCCTGCCACCATCGGTAGCATCCCGAGGCCAGATTCGGTTGGCGACATCCCCTTGACCGTCTGCAGGTAGAGCGGGAGGTAGATCGCGCCGCCGAAGATCGCGAAGCCGATCAGGAAGCCGTAGATGTTGCCCACGGTGAAGATGTCGTTGCGGAACAGCCGCATCGGGATGATGGGTTCCTCAGCACGCAGTTCCACGAAGACGAAGACGACGGCGAAGACGATCGCCGTGAGGACAAGCGCCAGCGAGTTCGGGTGGGTCCAGCCGTAGTGCTCGCCACCCCAGTTGAGGTAGAGCAGCAGCGCCGTGACCGACGCGACGATTGTTGACGCACCGAGGTAGTCGATCTTCGCCTCACGCTTGACGACCGGCATCCGCAGCGCCAGCGACGTCACAATCAGTGCTGCAATGCCAATCGGCAGGTTGATGTAGAAGATCCAGCGCCAGTTAACGGCGTCGGTCAGCCAGCCGCCGAGTAGGGGGCCAGCCACCGAGGAAGTGCCGAAGACAGCCGCGAAGTAGCCCTGGTAGCGGCCACGCTCGCGAGCCGGGATGACGTCGCCGATGACGGCGAAGGCGACGGCCATCAGACCACCGCCGCCGATGCCCTGGATGGCTCGGAAGGCGATCAGTTGCGGCATGTCCTGGGCGAGGCCACAGAGGGCCGAGCCGAGCAGGAAGATGACGATCGTCGCCTGGAAGATGATCCGGCGACCGTAGAGGTCGGAGATCTTACCCCAGAGCGGCGTCGAAGCGGTCGAGGTCAGCAGGTAGGCGGTAACGACCCAGGCGAGGTGGTTGAGTCCGCCAAGGTCGCTGACGATGCGTGGCAGGGCCGTGCCAACGATGCTCTGATCGAGCGCTGCGAGCAGCATCCCGGCCATCAGCCCACCGACGACGACCAGGATCTGGCGGTGTGAAAGTGGTGCGATTTCTTCTGTCTGTGGTGTGGAGTCCAAGTGTCTTTCCTCTATTTGGTTCGGAACCCTGGGGCTCGGGACTCGGGACTCGAGGCCGTCGAAGGGATGATGTCCCTTGCGATGCCCCCGAATCCCGAGTCCTGAGTCCCGACGAATCTATCCTTGCGGGACAACCACCACCGGGCGGTCGCTGTTGGCAATCAGCCATTCAGTCGTGCGTCCGGCGAGCGGTGTCGTGGCGCGTCCCAGGCCGTGCGAGCCGAGGATGATCAACGCCGCATCACGGGCGCGGGCCGAACGCAGCAGGACGCGGCTGGCAAGCCCGTTGGCGCGGATCAGGCGCGGTGTGATGACCGGTTCCGATCCATATGTATCGGTGTCTTCCGGCTCGTAGACATGGACTTCGATCACATCGACGTTGAGCGAGTGACCGATCGAGCGGGCGACAGTCAGTACCTGCTCGGCCAGATCCGAACCGTCGTTGCCAACGACGACACTATGGATATGGGACGGCGCGACGTTGCCGGCCGGGATCAGGGCGAATGGCACCGTCATCGCGTTCAGCATGTCGAAGGTTGACCACTGAGCGATCCGCTGCGTATCGCGGGCATCAACCGGTTTCGGCATGATGACGAGCGTACCCGGTTCTTCGGCCGCAACGGCTGGCAGGATGTTCTCCAGCCGCCCGGCCTCGTGTCGCGTCTCGACCGTCAGCCGCGACAGGCGCGTATCGCTCTTCATGATCGCCAGGGCCGATGGTGCGACGTAGGCTTCGCCTGGCGCGCTGACGTAGAGGAGCGTCAGGGGCAAGTGCAGGTCGGTAGCAAGCACTCGCGCCCACGGCAGGACATCTTCGTCAGTGCGCACGTCGTCAACGACGGCGATCAGGCGTCGGAAGTGGCTCAGTGATCCAGTCATTATCCATCTCCTGGTTCATTGATCTTATGCAGCGATGGTCCAGCAGTTGCCGGGACCGGTGCCGTGGCTGTCCGTCCGAAGCGGCGGGCGACGCGATTGCGCATTCCGTCCGCCAGGCTGTAGACGACCGGGATGACCAGCAGCGTCAGCAGCGTCGAGGTGAACAGACCGCCGATGACGACCCGGCCAAGGTCGGACGCGATCAGCAGGCCCTCGGTCAGCCCAAGCGAGAGCGGGATGAGCGCGAGCATCGCGGCGAAGGCCGTCATCAGGATCGGCCGGAGCCGTGTCTGGGCGCCTTCGATCAGCGCCTCTCGCAGGTCGTAGCCACGCTCCTTGCGGAGCATGATGACGAACTCGAGCATGACGATCGCGTTCGTGACCACGATACCGACCAGCATCAGCATACCGATCATCGCGCTCAGGCTCAGCGCCGAGCCGGTCACCAGCAGCGCCACGATCGCGCCGATCGCAGCCAGCGGTAGCGTCGAGAGGATCACGAGCGGATCGAGCCACGAGCCGAACAGCAGCGCCATGATTCCATAGACGAGGATGATCGAGGCCAGGATCGCGATGATCATGTTGGTGAAGCCCTCTTCGATGTCGCCAGCGACACCGCCGAAGAGCACTTCGATACCGTCAGGTGTTTCGAGCTTGTCGACTGCCTGGGCGACTTCCGCCGAGACACCACCAGTGTTGTCGCTACTGATGTCGCCGGAGACGGTCGCGGCCGTCCGGCCATCGACGCGGGTCAGCGAGACCTGCTTCTCGACCTCGACCAGTTCAGCCACCTCATTGAGGGTGACGCCGGAGGCGATCTCCAGATTAGAGAGGTCTTCGACGGAGTTGGTGTCGGTGCTGGAGAGCAGCAGCCGGACCGGCAGGACGCCCTCTTCGAGCGCGGCGGTCGTGATCGTCTGGCTGGTCGAGAGCCGGGCGATCTGTGACGAAATCTGCTGCGGTGTCAGACCGAACTCGGCAGCGCGGGCCGGATCAACGCGGACCTCGACCGTCTGCTGGACCGCCGACAGGTTGGTGCTGACGTTAGCGACGTCGTTGACGCTGGCGACGGCTTCCGCGACACGGTCTGCGAAGTCCGGTAGTTCGGCAGCCGCCTGCGGCGTTTCAGCCGAGAGGGTAATCGCGATGTTCGCACCGCCGAAGTCGCTCGAGACAGCCGAGACGGTGACGTTCTCGAAGCCTTCGATACCGGCGAACTGCTCGCGGAGATCTTCGGCAGTGTCCTGTTTATCCATCCCCGATGGTAGTTCGGCGACGATCGTCGCGCTGTTCGGCGAGTTGCCGGAGATGATGTTGGCGATCGCGCCGATGTCACCCGACGAACCGGTGATGACGGTCTGGTAGCCCTCAGCGCCGATCTCCTGGAGCATCGCTTCGATCTCGATTGACTGTTCGAGGACCGATTCGGCGGTCTCGCCCGGTCGAGCGTTGACGCTGACGGTGATCGTGTTCTCACCAGCATCCGGCAGGAAGGCGACCGGCAGCAGCGGGATCAGCGCCATGCTGGCGAAGAAGAGGACAACCGCGACGATCAGTGTCTTCCAGCGGTTGTTGAGCGCCCAGGTCAGGGCTGGCGTATAGAGCCGCCCCAGCCGTGTATCGGCAGGCCGCTTCTCTGGCTCGACCTTGACCTTGCCGGCCAGCGCAAAGCGCGCCAGAACCGGAATGATCATGACGGCGACCACCAGCGAGGCAACCAGCGCGGCGACGACAGCCAGCGCGAACGGCAGGAACAACTGGCCGATCAGGCCACCGACGAGGCCCAGCGGCAGGAAGACGGCACAGGTCGTCGCCGTCGCGCCGAGGATCGCGATGGTCACCTCGCGCGCGCCGTTGACGATGGCCGCGAAGGACGGCTCGCCTTCGGCCATGTGCCGGTAGACGTTTTCAAGGACGACAATGGAATCGTCGATGACACGTCCAATCGCGATCGTCAGACCAGCCAGCGTCATGATGTTCAGTGAATAACCGAACTCGTTGAGGACGACGACACCGGCGATGATCGAGAGTGGGATCGAAACGGAGGTGATGAGCGTCGTTCGCCAGTTCCCGAGGAAGGCAAACACGACGATGATCGCGAGGACGCCACCGATGACCCCCTCCTCGATCAGCGCGTTGATCGACTCGGTGATGTACTCGGCCTGATCTTCGAAGACCGACAGTGACGCGCCGGCCGGCAGGCTGCGCTCGACCTCGACCAGTGCCTCGCCAACGCGGTCGGAGACTTCAACGGTGTTGGCGTCTTTGGTCTTGGTCACACGGATCGAGACCGATGGCTGGCCGTCGGTGCGGCTGTAGCCAACCGGCGTTCCCGGCACGAGTTCGACCTCGGCGATCTCGTCCAGCGTCACCAGCGAGCCATCAGCGGCCGTGACGTTGAGGGAGCGGATCGTGTCAACGCTGGTCAGTAGCGCGACTGTCTCGATCGGCATCGTGGTGTCACCAGCCGGAAGCTGACCGGACGGCAGGATGACGTTGTTGTCGGTCAGCGCCTGCGAGACCTGGTCGTAGCTGATGCCACGCTCCAGCAGTTCTGCGCGGTCGAGCGTGATGCGGACTTCGTCGACCGCTCCACCGACCACCTCAACCGTCGCGACGCCATCCAGATTGGCAATTGCCGGGACGACCTGCCCCTGGGCGGTTGCCAGCAGTTCCGACTCGGAGAGATCACCCTGCAGATCGAAGATGACGATTGGGAAGGTGGCTGGGTCGAAGGTCAGCACCGACGACTGGACAGTCGGCGCGAGCGGTGTCGCGTCCAGCGCGTCCTGTAGTTCGCGTTCGATGTCTTCGAGACTGGTGCCGAATTCAAAGCTATAAAGGATCACGCCGAGGTTCGAAACCGAGGTGGACTCGGTCGATTTCAGCCCGGGGACCCCAGCCGTCGCGGCTTCAATTGGCGCGATGACGTTATTGGCGATCTGTTCCGGTTGATCTCCAGGACTCTGGACGATGACTGTCGCCAGTGGGAACTCGATGTCCGGGATCAACTCCTGCCGGACAGTCGTGAGGGTGTAGGCGCCGTAGGCCAGGAAGACGACGACCGCAAGAATGACGATTGCGGCGCGCCGGTAGGCCATTTCGGTTAGCCAGGAGACAAGTCGACTCATGAGCGGGAATTCACTTTCTCGTTCGCTGCTTCAGGCGGGTGGCTCTCCGGTGATGCCACGACTGCGGTGCCTGTCTGCTTCAGTTGGTGGGCGGCATGCGTCAGGATGCTGAACGCTGCCCGCACGGTATCCAGCTCCTCTTCGCTGAGGAGGTCGAGCAGGATATCGAAGCGTGCCTGGCCGATGCGGTAGATCCGCTCCATCTCGGCCAGCCCGGCCGGTGTCAGTTGGCAGATGACGACCCGCCGGTCAGCGGGATCGTGGACGCGCTCGACGAGTCCCCTGTCGACCAGCCGGTCGATCAGGCTCGTCGTCGCCTGCATGCTGGTGCTGAGCGCTGCCGCCAATTCGCTCATCCGCATCGAATGCCCCATCATCTGATCGAGGGCGCGGATCTGCGGCATCGTCAACTCGATTTCGGTCCACTCGCTCGGGTCACGGAGCGAACGAACATGGACAGCCAGCGCCCGCATCATCTCATCGAGCTGCTGACGCTTGTGCTGCCATCCTTCGGCCGCGTCGTTGCGGTCCTGAGGTTCATTCACAATGGCCACCACTCCTGACTTGACATATCCAGTCCATCGGATAATTCCAACGGATGGAACTATACCAGCAGGCAGAAGCGAGTGCCAAGGGTTTTTTTTTGGTCAGGTCTTTAAGTCGATGGGTGGTTCGGGACGTGGGACGTGGGACGCGGGACGCGGGTCGCGTGATGCGTGATGCGTGGACGAGGCCGCACCATGTTCTCGGTAGGGGCCGCGCCTCCGTGCCGGCCCGGCGCGGGGTGCCCTCTGGGCCATGGCGCCTTCGTAACAACATGAGCGTGTGAACACGGGTGCAGACGTTGGTGACATGTGTCCATGCCTCCGTGTGTCACGAAGACGCCTGCGGGCGCGGACAGGTCTTAGACCTGTCCCTACGAGACCTTCGCGTCCCGCGTCCCGCATCCCGCGTCCCGCATCCCGCGTCCCGCATCCCGCGTCACCGCACGACCGTCATCTCCTCTTCGAGAAGATGGATTGGCGTCGTCGCCGTTGTGAAGCGGACGAGCCAGTAGGGTTCGCGGCGTTCGTTGCGGCCGAGGAGGTGGCCGGTGGCGCCGTAGTGCGGCGAGTTCGGGTTGGTGACGCGGACCGTCATCCCGGCGCGCAGGCTGATGGTGAGCTCGCCGGTGTCGTCCGACCGATCTGATAGTGACATGCGATGCTCCTTCGTGCGGGCTACCCGGCTGCGGGTTCGGCAGCGGCGGCGGTTCGCATCTCGACTGGTCTGGCGCGCCGGCGCGGCGCTGGTTCGCTGGCGGAGAGGTCTGGCTGAGTGCGCGGGACGACCTTCCAGAAGCGTGGTAGCAGTATCTCCCACTGCGCCAGCACATCCCAGGCCTGGGCGCTACCGGTCAACAGTGCGTGCCGCTCGATCAAGGCTCGCAATGCGTCCGCGTCCGGCTGATCCGTCACGCGCTGGAGTTCGACCAGGTCGAGGTGGCAGCGTTGCTGGAACGCCTCGGCCAGATCGAGCACGTAGGCGGTCCCGTTCGTCATCCCGGCCGCGAAGTTGCGGCCAGTTGGCCCGAGAACCACGACGATCCCGCCGGTCATGTACTCGCAACCGTGATCGCCAACGCCCTCGACGACAGCGGTTGCGCCCGAGTTGCGGACGGCGAAACGCTCTCCAGCCTGACCTGCCGCGTACAACTCGCCGCCGGTCGCACCGTAGAGCGATGTGTTGCCGAGGACGACATCTGGCCGATCGCCGGAGTCGGTACGCTCGGCCTGGCGAATGACGATCTCGCCGCCTGACATGCCCTTGCCGACGTAGTCGTTGGCCTGGCCGTTGAGGACGAGCCGCATCCCGTTCGTGCACCAGGCGCCGAAGCTCTGACCGGCGATGCCGTTCAGGCAGAGTTGGATCGTACCGGATGGCAGTGGGTCGCGCGAGTGCCGGGCTGCGATCTCTCCTGCGATCCATGCGCCGATCGAGCGGTGGTGATTGCGAACGGTTGCATCGATCGAGACTGGCCGTCGCTCGGCGATGGCCGGCAGGACGTCGGCAACCAGTTGGTTGTCGAGCGATTCGCCACCTGTTGCCGCCGTGTTGCGCTCGGTCATCGACCGCAGTGGCGCGCCATGTTCGCCGGGGACATTGAGGAGTGCGCTCAGGTCGAGCGTGCTGGCTGGCCCTGTCAGGCCACGGACCTGATCGAGCAGGTCGACGCGGCCAATGATGTCGTCCAACCGCCGGACACCGAGGTTCGCGAGGATCTGGCGCACCTCGGCAGCCAGGCTGGTGACGTAGGCGATCACCTGCTCGGGCGTGCCAGCGAACTTGGCGCGCAGGTCCTCGCGCTGGGTCGCGATACCGGTCGGGCAAGTGTTGAGGTGGCACTGTCGCGCCATGTCGCAGCCGATCGAGACGAGCGCGGCAGTGCCGAATCCGAACTCCTCAGCCCCGATCATCGCCGCGATGACGACATCGCGCCCGGTCTGGAGGCCACCGTCGGTTCGTAGTCGAACGCGATCACGCAGGCCGTTGATGACGAGCGTTTGCTGCGCCTCGGCGAGTCCAATCTCCCACGGGACGCCGACGTGCTTGATCGACGAGAGTGGCGAGGCGCCGGTCCCGCCCGAATGCCCGCTGATGAGGATGTAGTCGGCGTGGGCCTTGGCGACACCGGCTGCGACGGTGCCGACACCGGCCTCGGCGACCAGTTTGACGCCGATCCGGGCAGCCGGGTTGACCTGCTTCAGGTCGTAGATCAGTTGGGCCAGATCCTCGATGCTGTAGATGTCGTGGTGTGGCGGTGGCGAGATGAGCGAGACGCCCGGGACAGCGTGGCGAAGCCGTGCGATCAGCGGTGTCACCTTGTGGGCCGGCAGTTGACCACCCTCCCCCGGCTTCGAGCCCTGCGCCATCTTGATCTCAATCTCGGTCGCGCGGCCGAGGTATTCGGCAGTCACGCCGAAGCGGGCCGAGGCGATCTGCTTGACGCGACTGTAGGCGACGTCGGACCCAGGTTCGTAGTACCAGTCAGGATCTTCGCCGCCCTCGCCACTGTTGCTGCGGCCACCGATCCGGTTCATGGCAATTGCGAGCGTCCGGTACGCCTCGGGACTCAGCGCACCGAGCGACATCGCGGTGATCACGAAGCGGCGGCGAATCTCCTCAACCGGCTCGACCTCATCGACCGGAATCGGCATCGACGGTCGGAAGGTGAGCAGGTCGCGGACGGTGGCTGGCGCGTGGTCGCTGGCGAGGTCGACGAATGCCTGGTAGTCGGCCGCGGAGCCGCCGTTGGTTGCCTGCTGGAGCGCCTTCGCGACAGCCGGACTGTAGGCGTGGTGTTCACCATCGCGCCGGTAGCGGACGAGGCCGTAGTCGGACAACTTGCTGCCAGCCGTCGCCCGGTCTGCGTGGCGGGCCAGAACGCGCTGCTGAATGTCGGCCAGTGTCAGGCCGCCGAGTCGCGATGGCGTCCCGTTGAAGCAGCGCTCGACGACCGACTCATCCAGCCCGATGATCTCGAAGAGTTGTCCGCCGGTGTAACTCGCCAGCGCCGAGATGCCCATCTTCGACATTACTTTCAGCAGTCCGGCTTCGAGCGACTTCTTGTAGCGTCCTTCGAGTTCGTCGGGTGCAGTGGTTTCGAGGCCGCGTCCTCCGGCGAGTCCACCGGCAGTGCGCAACGCCAGCCATGGGCAGAATGCGGTCGCTCCGTAGCCTGCCAGCACCGCCGCCTGATGGACATCCCAGATGTCGCCGGTATCGCAGATGAGCGACGCGCGCATCCGCTTCCCGGCCTGGAGCAGACTATGATGTAACGCTCCGACAGCAAGCGGCATCGGGATCGGCACGCGCTCGGGCGTGATCCCCCGGTCGCTGAGGATCAGTAGCCCCGCGCCAGCATCGACCGCGGCGATTGCCTGCGCTGTTAACGCTTCGAGCGCGGCTTGAAGGCTGGCATCACTCGCTGCGAACGTGGCATCCAACGTCACCGCCCCGGCCGCACGGAGCGCCGCCAGGTCGGCGTCGGTCAGGATTGGGCTGCGCAGGTGGAACAGTCCAGCCGGATGCGGTGCCTCGTCAAGCAGGTTACCGCGTGGACCGAGGTAGCAGTCGAGTGACATGACGACCGCTTCGCGGAGCGGGTCGATCGGCGGGTTGGTGACCTGTGCGAAGCGCTGGCGGAAGAACGCCGCCAGCGGACGCGGGAAGGCCGACAGGACAGCCAGCGGCGCGTCGTCACCCATAGACCAGAGCGGCTCCTTGCCCTCGACCGCCATTGGCTGGACGACGAGACGTTGATCCTCCGCCGTGAAGCCGAACGCGATCTGGGCGTCGTGCAGGTCGACCGGCGTTGGTTCCGGCACCGCGTCGGGCAAAGGCGTCAGTTCCTGCAACTGCTCGTCTACCCACTGCTTCCAGGGGCGTCGGGAGGAGAGCATCGCCTTGATCTCGTCGTCGTGCCAGAGTTGGCCGGTCGTCGTATCGACGGCCAGCATCTGTCCCGGTCCAAGCCGTCCGCGCTCGATCACCTCGTAGCCGGTCAGGTCGAGGACGCCGGTCTCGCTGGCGAGGACGACCAGTCCTTCGCGGGTGACGGTGTAGCGGGCCGGCCGGAGGCCGTTGCGGTCGAGGACAGCCCCGGCGATCCGGCCATCGCTGAAGGCGATCGTCGCCGGGCCGTCCCATGGCTCCATCAGTGGCGCGTGCCAGGCGTGGAAGGCGCGCTGCTCCTCGGACAGTCCCGGCATGTTCTCCCACGGCTCGGGGACCAGCATCGCGATCGCGTGGAGCAAGTCACGGCCGGAGAGGTCGATCAGTTCCAGGACGTTGTCGAGGCTCAGTGAATCGCTGCCGTCCGGGTCGATGACAGGTGTGACCTCGCTCAGGTCGGTCGTCCAGCCAGCCCCGGCCAGTTCCGGTTCGCGGGCATGCATCCAGTTGCGGTTGCCCTGGAGCGTGTTGATCTCGCCGTTGTGGGCGATCCGCCGGAATGGCTGGGCCAGTGCCCAGGTCGGGAAGGTGTTGGTGCTGTAGCGCTGGTGGAAGACAGCCAGCGCGGTCTGAGTGTTGGGGTCGGAAAGATCCTCATAGAACGCTTCCAGGTCGCGGGCGACGAAGAGTCCTTTGTAGACCAGCGTCCGGCTTGACAGCGAGGCGATGTGAAAATCGCGGATGCCATTCTCGCTGGCAGCCCGCTCGGCCTTCCGGCGGGCGACGTAGAGGCTCCGCTCGAAGGCTGGATCGTCAACCGCAGGACGGGTGAACAGCACCTGCCAGATGCCTGGCATTGTCGCCAGTGCCTTCTGCCCCAGCACCTCAGGCCGTACCGGGACGTTGCGCCAGCCAAGCACCTCGACACCGACGCTACCGAGTGCGTTGCTGACCAGCGAGCGCGCCAGCGCCGCCTGACGTGGCTTCGGTGAGGTGAAGATCATTCCGGCTGCGACGGTTGACTCGTCGATCTGCCTGCCGGTCATCTCGGTCGCTTCGCGGGCCAGCAGTCGTCCGGGTGTCTGCAGCATGATTCCGGCGCCGTCACCCGTTTTCGCGTCGGCATCGACCGCGCCGCGATGGGTCAGGTTGACGACGGCTTCGAGTGCTCGCCGGACGATGGCGTGGCTCCGCGTGCCGCTCAGGTCGGCAACGAAGCCGGTCCCGCAGGCGTCATGCTCGAAAGCCGGGTCGTAGAGCGGCGCGGACGGATGGCGCTGCAGACGGGTCACGTAACTCTGGCTCACGGAACGATCCTCCCCAATGGCAATCAGGACCAGCGGCCACGGTGGGCCGCGAAGTCGAGCAGGCTCCAACGCCGGTCGCGAGCCGATCTGGCTCGTGTCAGCGCAGGTGTTCAGATGTGGCGGTCTGGCGTATGTGGTGTGGCCGGACGCTGGCTAGCGCCTGGCGTCGGTAGTCAGCCCAGCGGGTTTGTGGTGGGGAGCGCTGGTCCTGTGATGGGGATGGGTACGGGGAGTGACGATTGTCGTCATGCTTGCTAAGGACGGTTCACGGACTGGTGGCGGGATCATCGCGGTCTCCCCTTCACACGGCGGCGTCGAACAACGCGAAAACACGCGACATCGGTCGCGTCCGTCTCATGCTAGGTGAGTTCGGTACTCCCAGCATCGTGCGGCAGGCTGTAGTTGATGGTCATTCGTTAGTCACGGGGCACAATCGACACCGCTGTGAGATCAAGAACGGGGCGAGCAGTATGTCTCGTGTGGCGAAATCAGTCACAGCACAATCGATTAGAGACGGATTGCACCATTCGTGTCTGGGTTCGTCGCCTCGCTTCTTCGAACTATCGTAGAAGGCGAACGCTCCCAGGCATCGTGACGGCCTGACTCTCTGGAATGTGCCGTGCGATCGGCTGGTTACCAATCTCAGCGGCAGACGATCTGCGGAAGGAGTATCAGATTGGACCAGCAGATTCGCGAGCAACTGCAAAAGGGCGGCAGGATCGACATCACGACGACCGGTCGCAAGAGCGGCAAGCCACATCGGATTGAGATCGGCTTTCAGTCCATCGACGGTACTGCCTACATCTCCGGCCTGCCGGGGAAACGCGACTGGTACGCCAATATGGTCGCCAATCCCGACTTCGTCTTTCATCTAAAGGGAGACGTGAGCGCCGACCTCCCGGCGCGTGCTCGCCCGATCACCGATCCCGACGAGCGCCGGGCGGTACTGACTCCGTTCACCGCCAACTGGAACTACGGTCACGAACTCGACAAGTGGATGGCCAACAGCCCGCTCGTTGAGGTGATCTTCAGCGAGTAGCCGACGACAGTCGACGCCGTGATGCGTGATGCGTAATGCGGGACGTGGGACGCGATGATCTGGTATGGCCGGTACAGGACCGGCCATACCAGATCGCGGATCAAGGATGCTGTGGCGGACGTCTGCCTTTGACCGACCACATGACCGGTGACGGGTTCATGAGTGCTGGATCGTCGAGGCGGGCCAGTTCCCGGTTGAAATCGTCGCTGCTCATGCCGGTCTTTGCGATGACGCCGTCGCGGATCTGTTCGAAGTTGGCACGCAGGAGGGCGCTGAACGTCGAGCCGCCGTACCAGAGCACCGATCGTCCTTCGGCGTCAATCTCGGTCAGACCGAGTTCGCGGAACCGCCCCGGCAGCAGGCGTCCGAGCCGGAGGTCGACGCCGCGGGCGGTCATCATCTCCAGCATCAACCGGTAGAGCGGGAGCATCTCTTCGACCGGGTTGATCCCCTGATCCGGCGGCATCGAATGGGTATCGAACTCCTCGATCAGCAGCCAGCCTCCCGGTTTGAGCGCGCTGATCATCCGGGCGAGCGCTGCCTCGCGGCCCGCCACATGGGCCAGGACGAGCCGGGTGTGGGCCAGATCGAACCTGGCCTCAGGTAGTGGGTCGGTGGCGATGTCGTGGCGGAGAACCTCGACTGGCGGCTGGTTCAGGCCCGAGAGAAAGCGGGTGTCGATGTCGGTCGCGAGGACGTGGCCGTCTGGCCCGACCCGCTCGGCCAGCCAGCGGGCGATCGACCCTCCTCCCGCGCCGACCTCCAGGCAGGACCAGCCGGGGCGAACGCCGATGGTCTCGAAGTGCCGGATCGTTGTCGCATCGAAGAGGCGGGGCAGGGCGTCGAACCGTTCCTCGGCCTGCTGCTCGGTGGCGTTGTCGAAGACGTAGTGGGGATTAGAAGTACGCATATAGCCTCCGTCGGTTCGGAACGATCTCTAGCGTGCAACGGTGGTACCTGGCACTCTAGTGGATCAGATCAGTTATGTCTACTGTCCAGGTTGACAGGTGTTTGCCCGACTTCGAACCGACGGAGTGGCGATGTTCAGTTCAGCACGGCGTTACAGTCCGGAGCACTGTCCTTCCTTATTACCGGTCACGGTGTTGTTGCCACCGGTCGGGGCCGGTTGATTGTCCTCGCACTGGAGGTTGCCATCGACCGTGTTGCCACTGATCGTGACGCCGCCAGTGTTGTCCTCGACCTGGATGTTGCCGCGGACGGTGTTGTCGTTGACCTCGAGTTCTGCCCGATTTTCCTCCATCTGGATATCTCCGGTGAGTCGTGCGCCGATCACCTGTGCGCGCCCACCGTCTTCAACCTGAATGTTGCCGTCGATCGTCGACTCATCAAGAACGTTGACCTCGGCGGCTTCTTCAGCCTGGATATCGCCGTTCACTGTGACGCCGTGGGCGTGCAGCGTCGCGCCACGGCGGACGAGGATGTTGCCGTCGACGGTCACATCGGTCAGCGTGCAGGTCTGGCCGGCGGCGACGTCGATGTTGTCGTCAACGGTGCTGCCATCAGCGATATCAGCGCAGGCGTCGTCGCCTGAGGGGGTCGTGCCAGAGCCCGTTGCGGGCGATGGTGACTGCCCCGGCGCGGTTGCCGTCGTGCCGGGTTGCGCCGTCGTCGCGGTCTCCTGCTCCGTTGCGGCGGTTGGTGTTTCCGGCTCAGTCGCGGTCGTTGCGGTTTCCTGTTCGGTTGCGGTCGTCATCGTTGGCTCGGCCGCCGTCGTGGCCGCGACGGTGGAGGTCGGTGCAGCGGCGGAATCATCCCCATTGTCGTCGTCATCATCGCCACAGGCAGTGAGGACGAGCATTGACATTAGCAGAAGTGCGACGGTCAGGCAGAGCCGCCGAAATCGAGTGTCCATACGGTTTCCCATTCCCTTCGGTGACAGCGTAAGCACGTTTGCAGTGTCTGACCCGGATGTGCGCAATGCCGGTGCCAGTCGCGCATCTGGTGATTCCGGGGCCAGATGAGTCACAAAACGACGCGCTCAGTCGTCAACGCTGTGACCGTTGGGAATCGCAGCGGTCGGTGCCTGGCGCGCGCCGGGCTAACGAAGATGTTGCTGGTGCACAAGGAGGTGCAGGCGATGAGGCTTGAGACGAGTGATGTTGTTGGCGGCACGCAGGCGCAGGTGACACGCCGTCGCTTTCTGCGCGGATCAGCGACGATGGCGGTCGCCGCAGCCGGGGCGACGATGGTGCCGTCGTCGGTTGCGGCGGCTGACGACTGGCGTAGCAGGTCATCCGCATGGGTCGACGTCGATCGCGGTGTACGCCTGCGCGTGACGGACTGGGGTAGTGGGAAACCGATTGTGATGGTCCATGGCTGGCCGTCAAGTCACCGCATCTTCGAGCGTCAACTGCTTGGACTCGCCAGCCGGGGCTACCGCGCAATCGGGATCGACCTGCGTGGGTTCGGTGAGTCGGACACGCCATGGGACGGCAATGACTATGACACCTGGGCGCGTGACCTCGGCGCGGTGATCGGCTCGCTTGGCCTGCGCGATGTGACGTTGGTTGGCTACTCGATGGGCGGTGCGATCAGCGCTCACTACCTCGCGACGGCCCGGCATTCGCGTGTCAGGAGGCTCGTTCTCGTCGCGGCGGCGCTGCCACGGTTGATCTGGAGCGAGGACAACCCGAACGGGATGCCGCTGGAGATGTTCGAGGGGATGCTCCAGGGCATTCTCGCCGACCGTTCCGGTTTCTTTGCCGCGTTCACGCCGAGCATGTTTCACCGGCCAGTCAGCGACGCCTACGCGGGATGGTTCAACACGATCGTCACCAGTGGTTCGCTGCGGGCAACGATCCGCGGGCTGGAAGAAGCCCGCGACCGCGACCTTCGCGAAGAACTGACGGGGATCGATGTCGCGACAACCATCATCCATGGCGTCCACGACCAGGTTGTCCCATTCGCCTTTGCCGAGCAACAGCAGCGGCTGATCGTGGGATCGACGCTGGTTCCGTTTGAAGACAGTGGCCACGGTCTGTTTGCTGACGAAGCGGACCGCCTGACGAATGAACTGGCCCGGATCGCAGGCTAAGCCCCCTATGTCACCCTGAGGTATGAGCCGAAGGATCTCCCCTCGTTCAGTTGATTGGCTGGTGGAGGGGAGATCCTTCGGCTCATATCCCAGCATATGAAGAGACCACAGCCGTACCGGTCGTAGCGGATGACGGTGAAGTCTGCGGCTAAAGTCTCATTGAACGCGCGAAATGCAGGTGCTTCCCACATCAGTTCGAGATGACTGAGAAATGGTGGGATGGAGATGATCGGCGGGCCTTGACCGAGCGTCGCATAGGCGATGCGGACACCGTCGCGGGTCGAGAAGAATCGTGTGTACGACGCCATTTGAACGGCCTTCCGCATTGAAATCGTGCCGTTTTGTGAACTGTGTGCATTGTACTTGCGGTAGCGTACGGCTGGAGCGCGCTGAGGCCTGCGGCGCGTTCGCTACTGACACCGGTCCGCGATCCACGTGTGGTGGCCCAGCGTGGTTGGCAGCGCGGCCGGAACTGTCGAGTTGATTGGGCCTGTTGCGAACGAGTGCATCAACGGGTGATGCGTTCGTTGTGAGGGAGGACGCAGTGTTGCGACGCCTTGGAGCCGTGCTCGTCGCGGCGATGCTCGTGGTGCTGTCGGCGGGATCGGCAATGGCCATCCCAACGCCGGAGCAGCTTGAGCCGGTCGACCCGATCGAGGGTTGCACCTACTTCGACGAGACTGGTCACAACCTCTGTGACGAGTTTGAGGCGTTCTGGAACGCCCATGGCGGGTTGCCGGTCTTCGGCTTCGCGCTGACGGAAGCGTATGACGAGGTCAACCCGGACACCGGCGAGACCTACCTGACGCAGTATCTGGAGCGCCAGCGCTTCGAACTGCACCCGGAAAACGAAGGCACCGTCTACCATGTCCTGCTGGGCCGCCTCGGCGCGCAGATCCTGGAGATGGAAGGCCGGAACTGGCACGAGTTCCCGAAGGCTGATCCGAGTGAGGATTACTACTTCGAGGAGACAGGCCACGCCATCGCGCCGGAGTTCTACGAGTACTGGTCGACGCATGGACTCGACTACGGTGACGAGGGAATCTCGCTGCGTGAGTCGGTCCTCCTGTTCGGCTACCCGATCTCCCAGCCGGAGATGGAGACGAATCCGGACGGTGACACCGTTCTGACGCAGTGGTTCGAGCGCGCTCGCTTCGAGTGGCACGAGGGTGAAGATGGCGGGTTCGTCCTGCTTGGCCGCCTCGGTGCTGAGCTCGTTGCCGGCGAAGAGCCGCCGCCCCCGCCGCCGCCCGCTGGTCCTGAGGTCATCGCCGAAGGACTCGACAACCCACGACATCTGACGGTTGACGCTGAAGGCGCCATCTGGGTCGCTGAGGCCGGCGCTGCCGGTACCGAGTGCGTGACGGTTGGCGAAGGCGACGAAGCGTTCGAAGCCTGCTTCGGCATGACCGGTTCGGTTACCAACGCGCTGACCGGCGAGGTGCTGGTCGAGCTGCCATCGGTCGCTGACGCCAGCGGCGCGTTCGCATCTGGCCCGCACGACGTTGCCGTCACCGACTCCGGTGAGGTCTATGTCGTCATGGGTGAGAACTTCCTGCCGGCCGAGATGACCCCGGAAGGCATCCCGGCTGAGGCGTTTGGTGCCCTGCTGCGGGTGACCGAAGAGGGCGGTTTCGAGGTCGTTGCCGACCTGATCGCCTACGAGGCCGAGAACAACCCGGCTGCCGACACCGAAGTGATCACCGACGGCGAGCCGGAGATCCACAGCAACCCGTACGCGGTCACTGCTGTTGGTGAGACCCTCTACGTTGCGGATGCCGGTGCCAACGCCATCCTCCAGGTCGAGGCGGACGGCACGATCACGACCTTCGGCGTTCTCGCTCCGATCGAAGTTCCGACCTTCGACGAAGAGGGCCAGCCGACTGGTGAGACCCGAATGGCCCAGCCGGTCCCGACTGACATCGCTCAGGGTCCGGATGGCGCGTTCTACGTGACGACGCTGGGTGGCGAGGTTGCTGGCTTCGCGCAGGTCGTCCGCTTCGAGGATCTCGACGGTGATGGTGACGCGCTCGAAGAGGGCGAGATGACCATCTACGCCGACGATCTGTCGAACGCGGTTAGTGTCGATGTCGATGCTGATGGCAACGTCTACGTTGCGCAGCTCATCAACGACTTCGCGACCTTCAACCCTGGCGATCCGACCACGCTGGTCGGCGCGGTCGTCGTGATCGCGGCCGACGGCACGCAGACCGAACTCTTCGAGGGCGATCTGCTGGCAGTCGGTGGCGTCGCGGTTGACGCCGACGGCACGGCCTACGCGACGATGTTCAGCGTCTTCCCGGGCGCCGGACAGGTCGTCAGCCTGGCTGAGCCGGAGATGCCGGCCGAGTAACCTCGGTTCGTAATCCAGATAGCGGGGCGGGCATGATGCCCGCCCCGTTGTCGTGTCTGCCACCTGTCGATTTGTGCCTCCGTTGAACGATCATTGGTAGACACATTCGGAGGATGACAGGAGGACAGGATGGCGCAGGCCCACGCGATACCGACGACCGATGTCACGACTGCCCAGATCGGCATGGTGCTGGCAAACGAGGTACGCGGCCGCGATGGCCGCCTGATGCTGCCAAAAGGCACCGTGCTGGACGCCGCAGCGCTGGCGAGCCTGCCCGGCGCAGAGCCAACCGTGCTCCACCTGCTCGACCTCGATCCCGATGAACTGCATGAAGACGACGGCGGACTGCGCGTGGCAAACGCCATCGCAGGCAGCGGTGTCGGCATCAGCGGCCCAGCCCAGAGCCGGGTCGATCTGGTGGCCGATCTGCGTGGTGTCGTGCGGGTCGATGCCGGTCTGGTGTGCCGGATCAACGAAGTGGACGGCGTCACCGTCTACACGATGCTCGACTGGCAACCGGTGACTCCCGAGACGGTGATCGCCAGCGTCAAGATCACGCCGATCGCAATCCGGGAGGAGCAGATCATCGCCACTGAACGGCTCTGCCAGGCAGCCGAGCGACCGGCACTTTCGATCGCGCCGTTTCAGCCGAAGCGCGTCGCGGTCCTGACGACCGACCCACTGGACACCGAGCGCCTGTCGGCGTTCTCGGCGGCGATGGAACGCAAGGTGGACTGGTACGGCTCCTCGCTGGTCGATCTGCGCGTTGTCAACGCCGACGCCGCTGACGTGGCGGATGCGATGCGCGGGTTCCTGCGCGATGGCGTCGAGATCATCCTTGCGGCAGGTGGTAACGCGATTGACCCGCTCGACCCGATCAACCTGGCCCTCCCGCTGATCGATGCGCAGATCGTCCATTCCGGCGCGCCGACGCGCGGGAGCATGTTCTGGCTGGCTGAGGCCGGTGACGTTTCGATCGTGAGCGTCGCATCAGTCCGGATGCTCTCCGCGACGACCGCTGCCGATGCCTTCCTGCTGATGCTGTTCGCCGGACATCGCGTCACCCGCGACGACATCCTCGACGTGGGCGTCGGCGGCCTGCCGGGAAGCGCGATCCGACTGCGGTTTCCTCAGTACGACGTTGCAGGAGATGCATAGCGTATGACATCGACTGCGTGTCGATGTCGTGGCGTGACGGTCAGAGCGCGGACAACCCCGTTCGCGTAATCTCGTGCGTCGTCACAAAAGTCGCAATATGTGAACCGGCATTCCGTTAGCACCGTAACTGCGCGAAGCGTTGTATGCTACGCGCAGCAGACGTGTTCAAGGGAAATGTGTGCCGGCCATCTGGTGCGTAACTGGTCATGGCGCCGGTCAACAGTGGAGCAACCTGCCCGGTGCGCGGCGCCGGGCGATCAGCGAAGGGGTGGACCAATATGGGTGGGATCCGTCGGTCCAGTGGGCGATGTGTGCTTGGCGCGCTGTTGCTGATAGCGCTTCTGGTGCCAGGACTGGGTGGCGCGCCAGCCGCCCGAGCCGCAACGACCAATATCCCGGATGGTGATGTTGATGCCTTGATTGCGGCCATTATCGCCGCGAATGAAGATCCGGACCCGGATGTGATCGTCCTGGCGGCCGGGTCAATCTATACGCTGACTGAGCCCGATGTCGATGACGTGTTGCAGGAGAGGGGACTGCCACGGTTCACGACGGATATCACAATCGTTGGCAATGGCGCGACGATTACCCGTAGCGACGACGCGCCAGGGTTCCGGATCCTGGAAGTGTGGTTCGACGCGTCGGTGACGCTCCAGCAGGTGACCATTAGCAATGGTCTGGTTGATCGGGCGGGCGGCATCTACAACCGCGGCACGTTAACACTCATCGACTGCTTCATCAGTGGGAACACCGCTGATGAGAACGACGGTGGTGCAATCTGGAACGACATCGCCGAGGTGACGTTAATCAATACCGTCGTCAGTGGTAACAGTGCTGGCGACCGCAATGGTGGCGGCATCTTCAACCGTGGCGAGATGACGCTGACTAACAGCATTGTCAGTGGTAACACGTCGGGCGGTGGCGGCGGTATCTACAACATCGGCGAGTTGACGATCACCGACAGCACCGTCAGCGGCAATATCGCTTCCTCTACCGAGGGCGGCGGCATCTTTAGCAACAATTCGCTGACATTGACCAACAGTACAGTCAGTGGCAACAGATCTTCCCGTGCCGGAGGTGGCATCTTCGTTGTTGGCACCTTCATATCGACCAACAGCACGATCAGTGGCAACTCATCTCTTGATGGCGGTGGTGGCATCTTCAATATCGGCGAACTCGTCTTGATCAACAGCACCGTCACGAACAATCGCGATGTCGACGAAGGTGGCGGTATCTTCAGCATCATGACGGTGACGCTGACCAACACGGTGGTCGCCGGCAATACCGCCCCGACGGCCCCCGACATCCGTGGCTCTGTCACAGGCACATTCAGCCTGGTCGGGAATGGGGCGGGCACGAACGGCCTGATGCACGGTATCGACGGCAATCAGGTTGGCACCAGTCAGGCACCGATCAATCCACTGCTCGGCCCGCTGGCCGACAATGGCGGACCGACGCAGACGCATCTGCCCGGCTACAGCAGTCCGGTTATCAACGCTGCCGATACAGCCGCTGGTCCGACCACCGACCAGCGTGGACTTGACCGCCCAAGTGGGGTCGCCAGCGACATCGGCGCGGTCGAGGTGGTCATACCGACCCATGCTGAACTATGCGCGATGACCCAGCAGATGGCCCGTAAGGCGTCGGTTGCCCGGTCCGCCTGCGCGTTGCTCCTGATCGCCCAGGCGGCCGACCAGCAGGGCAACGCGATGTTTGAGCAACTGGCGCTGGTCAACTACCAGTTGCAGGTCCGCGCGGCGCAAGGCCGTCGCTATATCTCGGCAGCCGATGCCGCCGAGTTGATGGCCATCGCGAGATTGCTCTAGACGAAGGATTACGACCATCACGCTGGTTGTTTCTCCGCAACGTGAGACGGTCGGGGTAATGGCTGTGATGCCGGGCACCTGTGGAATGGAGGCCAACAAGATGGGGAAGAGTCGGACCGCCGGGCGACGGCTGTTGGCAGGGATACTCCTGGTCGTGCTGCTCACGGCTGGGCTGGGTGTGGCACCAGCCGCGCGAGCCGCAACAATCAACGTCCCGGCTGGTGATGTCGACGCGTTGATTGCGGCCCTCGCCGCCGCGAACGACACGCCTGGACCGGATGTGATTGTGCTGGCTGCCGGAGCGACCTATACGCTGACGGAAGGCACAATCCAGATCGCCAGCCCAGTCAAGATCGTCGGCAATGGCGCGACATTAACCCTCAGTGACACCGCCCCGGAGTTCAGCATCCTGTCTGTCGCAGCGGAAACGTCGGCGACGCTGCAGCAGGTGCGCATCAGCAATGGCCGCTACCTTTTCGGCAGCGGCATCAACAACGCTGGGACGCTGACGTTAATCGACAGTCTGGTGAGCGACAATTACGGCAGCTTCGCAGGGGCTGGTATTTTCAACACGGGTACGATGACGCTGATCGATAGCACCGTCAACGGCAACGACGCTGAAGTCGCTGGCGGCATCATAAACTTCGCCACGATGACACTCATCAACAGCACGGTGAGCAACAACACCGCTGAATCTGTCGGCGGTGGCATCGGCAACATTGGCACGCTGACACTGACTAACAGCACGATCAGTGGCAACAGCGCTGGCGAAAACACTGGCGGCATGATCAACGAGGGAACGTTGACGTTGACCAACAGCACGGTCAGCGGTAACAGCGCTGCCAACGACGGCGGAGGTATCGTCAACACCAGCACGGCAACACTGACGAACACGTTGGTTGCCGGCAATACGTCGCAAACGGGCCCGGATATCTCGGGCACGGTCAGCGGTACCTTCAACCTGATCGGTGATGGCTCAGGCATGACTGGCCTGATGGATGGCTTCGATGGTAATCAGGTCGGAACCAGCCAGGCACCGATCGATCCGCGCCTCGGCCCGCTGGCCGACAACGGTGGACCAACCCAGACACATTTGCCCGGACTCGATAGCCCAGCCATCAACGCTGCCGACACGGCTTCCGGCCCGGACACCGACCAGCGTGGCGTCAGTCGCCCGTACAGCGATGCCAGCGACATTGGAGCGGTCGAAGTCCAACTCCATAGCGATCTGTGCGCGTTGACTCAGGCCAAGGTGCGTGAGGCGGCGGTCGCGCGCTCGGCGTGTGCCATGTTGCAGATCGCGCAAGTCGCTGAGCAGCAGGGGAATGTCATGCTGGAGCAGTTGGCTGTGACCAACTACCAGCTGCAGATTCGGTCGGCACAGGGCCGACGCTACATCTCGTCGGCTGATGCCGCGATGCTGATGAACTGGGCGACATTCCTGTAGTGGGACCAGCCGAGCCCGGTAAACCAATCCGGGCTCGGCCATCGAGTCGAGAGTTGAGTGCCGCCGTCTACTGCCCTGCTTCGCGCTCGCGGCCCTGGTCGATGATACGCTGGATCGGGTACGGGCGCGGGAAGTCATGCCCGGCCCGGATCTCCAGCAGGACCGGGCCATTGGCGGCCAGCGCCTCATCCCAGGCAGCGTCGATCTGGTCGGGTGTCTCGACGCGAATACCACGGCCACCGAGCGCTTCGGCGTACTTCACGAAATCGACGGGCGGGACGTCGGTCTTGTAGGTCCGGTTGAATGCGTGCTTGAGCGAGTAGTAGATCATCCCGATCGTCTGGTCGGCGTGGACAGCGATGACGACCGGCAGCCCCATCGCGCAGATGGTCGCGAAGTCGTTGGAGCCCATCAGGAAGGCGGCGTCGCCGACGATCCCGACGATCTTGCGGTCGGGCCGGGCCAGCGCCGCACCGAGCACACCCGGGACAACGTAACCCATCGCGCCCCAACTGCCTGATTGCAGGTGCGAGAGTGACGTGTGGGTCGGCAACTGGACCGGTGCCCAGATCTTTACGTTGCTGACATCGCTGACGACGATTGTCTCCGCGGTCATCTTCGCCGCGAGACTCTCCAGCGCGACGCTGATCGGCCACGGATTGCCGTCGCGGTAGCGGTCGATCTCGGCTGTGATCCCGGCCTTGAAGAGTCGTTGGGCGGTCGCGCAATGATCGAGCGTGGCCGGGTCGTTGGGCCGCTCGCGGGTAGTCTGGACGATCGCGCGCACGGTCTCGGCAAGCGATTGGATCGACGGGGCCGCAACGTGTCCGTCGTCAGTTGGCTCATCGACGGCATCGACGATCATGAACCGGTCGCCGAGCAGTTCCGTCAAACCGATGCCGCCCTCCGTTCCACGACGGACGCCGACACCGATGACGAGCTCGGCCTGCTCGAAGGTCGCGTCGACGAATTCATTGCTGTTGCCCGCCCGCCAGAGGCCGAGTGAGAGCGGGTGGACCGTCGGCATCGCGCCGTGCGAGTCCCAGAGGTGGGCGACCGGCGCCTGCAGGTGCTCCGCGAGACTGACGAGTGCTTCGCTGACATCGGGCCAGAAGGCGTTCTTCCCAACGACGAGCGCGATCCTGGCGCTGGCGTCGATCCGCTCGGTGATGGCGGAGATGTTGGCTGCTGCCGGTGGTGTGGCCTGCGGCGTCGTATCCGGCAGGTCGATATCGCCGGAGGTCAGGGCGCTGACGGCAATCTCGACGTGGACCGGGCCAGGGCGTCCCGTTGTTGCGATCTCGAAGGCGCGGTCGATCGTCCCGGCAATCTCGCTGGCGTCTTCGATCCGAACCGACCACTTGGTAACCGGCTCGAAGACCTTCTGGAGCACATCCGGGTCATCGACGCCGTGAAACGCCTCCTGTGCTGCGCCAGCCGGGACACCGCCGCTGATGTGGACGATCGGCACACCAGCCGCATATGCCCCACCGATCCCGGAGAGGCTGTTGGTCGCCCCCGGTCCGGCCGTCACCACCACGACGCCCGGCTTGCCCGTCACGCGGGCATACAACTCGGCCGCGATCGAGGCGTTGTTCTCGTGCATGACGGTGACGACGTTGATGTCGGGCGCGTCGGAGAGGGCGTCGTAGAGATAGATGACGTGGTCGCCGTCGAGACCGAAGATCGTCTCGACGCCATGTCGTTGGAGACATGCGATAACCGCTTGAGCCGGGGACTGGCGCATGACGTGACAACCCTTCTCCTGTGACAGGTGTATCCGACGTTCGTGGGCGACAGTATAGGCGCATTCCTGAAGAATGCTGGACGGTTCGGGCGCGACTCAACCGAGCGCTTCACCCCGGAGTATCGATAGCGCTCTGCCGAACTCCGCCAGTGTCGCTGGTGTGTGCGGGATCAGTTCGCAGATCAGGTGATCGACGCCGAGTGACGTATAGGCATCCAGACCTGCGGCAATCTCGTCCGGTGTGCCCCGCAGCGCCTTGTCGAGGTCGTAGTACGACTCGGGCATGATCTCGGCTTCAACTGGCTTGAGATGTTCCGGGTAGAAGATGTACAGGCCGACCGTGATGCCGATTGTGGCCGGATCGCGACCGACCTCATCGCAGGCGTCGACGAGCGCGGCGTAGCGCTGGTGGAAGAGCGTCGGGCGGCCAGACCAGGCTGCGTTCCACTGGTCGGCGTAGCGGGCGGTCAGCCGCATCATCCTCGGGCCACGGGCGGCGACCAGGATCGGTGGCCCGCCGGGACGCGGCCCACAGGGGCGTAACTCGCAGTCCGGCGCGCTGAAGTGCCTGCCGTGAACATCGACCCGGCCATCGCGCAGCAGTGGTGCGATGATCTGGATGCCCTCTTCGAACTGGTCGGCGAGGTTATCGAATGGGTAACCGAACGCCTCGAACTCCGGTTGGTGCCAGCCTGCTCCCAGGCCGAGGATGAAGCGACCACCCGAGACTTCGTCGATCGTCGTTGCCATCTTCGCCAGCAGGGCAGGATTCCGGAATGGGACACACATGACGAGCGGGCCAATCTCGACCCGCTCGGTTGCTTCCGCCAGCGCCGAGAGAATGGTCCAACTCTCCCAGATGCCGAACGGCTCCTGCTCCGGCAGCCGAAACAGCAGGTGATCCGGCAGCCAGATCGAGTCGAACCCGGCTGCTTCCGCCTGGAGTGCCAGCGACCGAATACCGGCGTAGGGCATCGGCTGATCTTCGCCGATTTCCTCACCGATCGGCAGGATCACACCGACTTTCATGAGGCATCTCCCAGAGAGTGCAGGTCGATCGTGCTTGCCATGTTGCCTCCATTCAGTCAGTGATGTCGTGCTGGTAGGGGGCGATCATAGCGGTTCGCCGGTCGGTTCGCGAGCCGCTGTATCGCAGGTAACAGGCGGGTTGTTCCATGTGCGATAGGCGCAGACCGGAGTTTCCGTCACTATGGTGCCAACGCAGAGACGTAGCGAAACAGGATTGATACTGAGAAAGAGGAGAACAGGATGGCTACTGACGCTTCGGCAGTTCTCGCAGCGCCACAGATCGCTGGAACGTTCGTGAATCCCAAGGGCTTCGCCCGGCAGGTGACGGCCACCGTAGCGGGTGGCGTCATCGGTAGCGCCATCGCGTCAGCGACCGGGCCGAGTCAGGGCGAGGTGCCGAACTTCGGCCGGGTCGCGTTCGTCGCGGCCACCGACAACGAGGTCGCGATCATCAAGACCAAGTCGGGCATGATCAAGATGAAACTCACCGATGAGGTGCTGGCGCGCCGGTCGCGGTCGGAGATTCGCTCGATCGAGATGAAGAAGGGCGCGCTCCTCTCCAACCTGTTGATCCAGTTCGCGGACGGTGGCGTCTGGACCTTCGATGTGCCGAAGGCCAACCAGAAGTCAGCCGTCGATCTCGTCCAGCGACTCGGCGGCGTCATCGTTTGACGTTGCAGCGCTGCACTACTCTCGATACCCCCCTTCCCCGTTGCTGTCACCCTGAGGCGTGAGCCGAACGATGACAGAGGGGGAAGGGGGCTTTACGTGTCCTCCGACACTCCCCTCCTTCTCTTCCGGGCGAAGCCCCAATGTCGCTGTCACTGGGCATTGACAGCAGCGGTATTCACGTTATAGTCACTAACATGAAATCATCGCCTGATGTGGATTCGAAACGGCCGTATCGGATGCGTGCGCGGGCCGAGATGGCCGAGCAGACGCATCAGCGGATCATCGAGAGTCTCATCGCGCTGTTTGCGGAACGCTGGCTCGACGATGTGTCGCTCGCTGACGTGGCTGACCGGGCGGGTGTCACCGTTCAGACGGTGCTGCGACGATTTGGTAGCAAGGACGGCCTGCTCGCCGCTGCTGGTGAGGCGCTGCGGCAGCAGGTGGAAGCGCAGCGTGGCGCAGCGCCGGTTGGCGATGTCGATGGCGCGATTCAGAACCTGCTCGACCACTACGAGGAGGTTGGCGACCTCGTCCTGCGCGCGCTGGCGCAGGAAGGAGCGCACGCACCGATCCGCGTGCTGACCGATCAGGGGCGGCGCCTCCATCACGCGTGGGTCGAGCGCACCTTTGCCCCACAGTTGGCTGCTGTCTCTGGTCCGGTGCACGAGCGGCTGCGCGCGCAACTGATCGCGATGACGGATGTCTATGTCTGGAAACTGCTACGGCGTGATCTTGGGCTGACACGTCCGCAGGCTGAAGAGACGCTCCGCGAGATGATCGATGGTGTCCTGCGGGTGAAGGGAGCAAACGATGCTGACGACGAACCCAATCGCTGACTCCCCAATGGTCGAACCGAAACGGTTTCTGTTCGTGCTCTGGGATGGTGGCGGTAACGTTCTGCCACAACTGACCGTCGCGCGGCGGATGGTCGAGCGCGGTCATCACGTTAATGTCCTCGCACCGAAGGTTCTCGCGGGACGAATCGAGGCGGCAGGCTGTGTGTTCGTGCCGTACACGCGCGCACCGGAGCATGACAGCCGTTCGCCCGAGCATGACATCCTCCAGGACTGGCAGCCTCGCACACCGATTGGCGCAGCCGCGAGAGTTCGTGACCGCTTGATGGCGTCACCTGCCCTCGCCTTCGCGGAGGATGTGCTGGCGGCGCATGAGCAGGAACCCGTTGATGCCGTCGTAACCGACTACCTGTTGCTCGGCGCATACCTGGCAGCGGAGCGCGCCGAATTGCCGCTGGCGGCGCTGATCCACCACATCTACCCGCTGCCCGCGCCTGGAATCCCGCCGTTCGGTCAGGGTTTTCGACCGGCCACCGGTGCGCCGGGACACCTGCGGGACGCCATCTTCCGACGGATATTCACTCGCTTCTATGGCGGGGCGCTGCCGCCTGTCAACGTCGCGCGAGAGCGACTTGGACTCGCACCACTTGGATCGATTTTTGATCTCTTTGCCAATCCAGATCGCGTTCTGGTGCTGAGTAGCCTCGCCTTCGACTTCCCTGCCACCGCATTGCCCGGCAACGTCCGCTACGCCGGCCCACAGTTCGACGACTCGGCCCGCGAGACTGGTTGGGACGCTCCCTGGAGCGCGGACGACCGGAGGCCGCTCGTCGTCGTTAGTCTCAGCACGACCTATCAGCGGCAGGAGAGGTTGCTCCAACGGGTGATTGCGGCATTGACGGAGATGGATGTCCGGGCACTCGTGACGGCTGGTCCAGCCGTCGATGCTCAGACGTTCGGCGCGAGCGGAAATGTCGTCCTGCGGCCATATGTTCCGCATGATCTGGTCATGCCCCACGCGGACCTCGTCGTCACGCACGGCGGCCACGGGACGGTGCTGACCGCACTGGCACATGGTGTCCCGGTTCTCTGCATGCCGATGGGTCGTGATCAGGGAGATGTCGCGGCCAGGGCGGTCTGGAGAGGTGCGGGACTGTCCATCTCCGCACGGTCAAAGCCGGAGGCGATCCGCAAGGCGATCGCGCGGATGCTTGCAGACCCCTCCTACCGCGACGGGGCGCGTCGTGTCGCCGCCGGGATCGTCAGGGCCGACGGCGAAGTGCCGGTTATCGATGAACTGGAGTCGCTGGCAGGCGCTGCACGGTCGCCGCACCTCGTCTCCTAGCCTCTCCTCACGCGGTTGCCTTCGTATCACACTGGGGCGACAATGCCGCTCGTTGTGAGGAGGGCTGTCGATGACCGAGCAGCGGGTGCTGACGGAGGATGAGGCGTTTCGGATGCTGGCGCATCTGCTGGCGACGGCAGAACTGCATCTGGTTGAGCCACCGCACTACGCGGGACGACGGATCGTCGAAGGGACGATCCCGTTGCTCGACGCGATGATTCGCGATGGTGATGATGCAAGCCGGGAATGGCTGGAATCATTCCGGCAGCAACTCGACGCCGCGATGGAGGCTCGCCGCGCCGACCCTGAGGCCTTCGAGGCGTTCCTGAACGCGGCTCCCGGCCAGATTGCGCGCGAGATCAAGCGGCGGCGCTTGCGGAGCCAATCGAAGGTGAGCGACGATGCCAGCTAACGAACGGGCCGACGCCGTCTTCGAGGTGATCCGTACCCGCCGGGCGGTTCGCGCCTTCACCGACGAGCCGGTCTCGGTTGCCGACATCCGCACGATCATCGCAGCGGCCCGCTGGGCATCAAGCGCTGGGAACCGCCGGCTTCATCGCTTTTATGTCACCCGCGATCCGGAGAAGATCGACCTTGTCAGCATCGTCGGCCCCGGCTTTTACGGCAAACCAACCGCGCTGATTGTCATCTGCACCGACCTCTCCCGGGTCGAGCAGTTCGGTGTCGATGAGGCCAAAGACACCAGCACCTGGGTCGATGTCGGGACGGCTGCGATGAACATGCAACTGATGGCCCACGCGCTCGGCCTCGGGACGACGCCGGTGACGTCCGTTAGCCGCTCCGGTCTGCGCGAGGCACTGGACCTGCCCGATCATCTGCGCGCAGATCTGATCCTCCAACTCGGCCACCCCGCTCCGGCAGCGCGACCCCGACCAGGCCGCGGCCAACGGCTACGGATCGAGGAGATCACTGACTGGGAAGAGCCGGGCGGCGTCATCCCTGAAGCGTAAGTTCGTGATTCTGCCGTCAGGCGGTAACTGGTGCCTGCATCAGCAGCAGATGCGCCAATTCTTCCGGCGCCGTGATCATCGCGTCGTGGCCGGTCGCCAGTTCGAACAGCGTCCAACCTGTCGCTGACCTTGCCCGGTCGGCGAACGGCTGGAAGGTGGGAGATGGCGGATCTGAAACGCAGTGGATGAAGATGTGTGGCACGAGGGCTGGGTCGAGCGCGTCGGCGCCAAATCGCACCGGTTGCTCCATCGTCGAGATTGGGTGCGATGTCAGCCGGTCCGCCAGCCAGCGGGCGTCGTTCTCGTCGATAACACCCATCGCTGCAGCCGTTGGAACCGGTGAGCGCCAGCCGTCGCCGTGGAGCCGCGCCTGCTCACGAAACCATTCAGCGCGGCCTGGAGGCGCCAGATCGAAGAGCGATTGCCCATCCTGAGGCACAAAGGCGTCAAGGTAGACGATAGCCGCGATGCGATCCGCGCGGCGGGCACCGACGGCTGCGACGACCATTCCTCCGTAGCTATGGCCGACGAGGATTATGTCACGTGGGCCGGCGGGATCGATCGACGCGGTCACTTCTGAGACGTGCAACTCCAGGTCCGTGTCACGATTGAGTTCTGCCATCCGCTCACCCACGCCCGCGAGCGTGGGCGTCACGACCGTGTGACCCTCCGCCGTCAGGAGCGGAACGAAGCGCTCCCAGCACCATGCGCCATGCCAGGCTCCGTGCACCAGAACGTAGGTCGCCATCTGCGTTCTCCTCGCTTGCTATGTCGTTGTTGTTGCGGATGAACCCGTCGATGCGCTGGTCACGTAGTGAGGACGCGTGGATGATGAGTACATCACGGCGGTTTCGGGGGACGACACACGCTGATCAGCAACGGTCGTGCTCCGTTCGTAGGTGCATGTCGGCATGGACGGCGTATCCGTGCTGGGGCTACACGAAATACGGTTGATGACGAAGCGGCCGCCGGTTGGGTTGTCTCGATGACGGCAGTATACCGTGGGTGATGTCTCAAACCGGTTGAGTTGTGTCTTGATCGGGCGTGCTACGATGTTTATCGACGCTGTTGCAGGCGTCCGGTCACTCGCTTCGCATTCGACCTCGTACTCCGAGGCTGATGCGATCCTGCAGATTCGTTCCTGAGGAGGTTCCCATGTCCGCTACGTTGAAGAGTCCATCAATCGGTCGATTCTTCAACGGAAGTGTCAGGCATGGTGCAATTCTCGATCAGGCGACGAGCGCGTATAGACGCTGCTAAGAATTCCTCGACAACCGAACGTTTTCAGACCCCGCGTCGCTACTGGCGGTTGCTGGAGCACTACCTGCGCCCCGAGTGGCGGCGGATGGCGCTGCTGCTCCTGACCCTGTTCGGTGCGATCGCCGTTCAGGTCGTCGCTCCACTCATCGCGCGTGAGTTCATCGACGAGGCGACCGCTGGAGCGGCGCTGCGGACGTTGCTGTTCCTCGCGCTGGTGACGATGGGGCTGGCGCTGGCGGGGCAGGCGATCATGGTCGCCGAGACGTGGGTGGCCGAGCACGTGAGCTGGACGGCCACCAACGCGTTGCGGGCCGATCTGGTGACGCATCTGCTAAGGCTCGATCCGGGTTTCCACGCCGAGCATACGCCGGGTGAACTGATCGAACGGGTCGATGGCGATGTGTCGGCACTGGCGCGCTTCTTCTCCCGTTTCGTCGTCTATGTGCTGGGCAACGCGCTGCTGATCCTGGTCATCCTCGTCCTGCTGTTCGTCGTCGACTGGCGGGTCGGGCTGGGGTTGAGCATCTTCGTGCTGCTTGGCCTGCTGGCGATGCTGGGGATTCGCGCCCGCGCCACACCGGCCTGGGCCGCCGAGCGACAGGCCAGCGCCGAGTTCTACGGTCTGCTCAGCGAGTACCTGTCCGGGACCGAAGATATCCGCGCCAGCGGGGCCGGGCCGTTCGTGCTACGACGTTTCGCCGAGGCGATGCGGCCGTGGTTCGCAGCGACCTTTCGGGCCGGGATGTGGGGCTACGCGATCATGGCAACCAGTACCGGGCTGGTCGTCCTCGGGACAGCGACCGCGTTTGCACTCAGTGCCGCGCTCTATCGAGATGGCACGTTGACGATTGGTACCGTCTACCTGATCGTCCAGTACACCACGATCCTGCGCCAGCCGATCGAGCAACTGCGCAATGAGATTCAGGATCTGCAACAGGCGGCCGCCAGTCTGGGCCGGGTCGAGACGCTGCTAGAATCGAAGCCCAGCCTGACCGATGGGCCTGTCGAGGCGTTGCCACGCGGCCCGCTGTCGGTCGAGTTCGAGCGCGTCTCGTTCAGTTACACCGGCGATCTGCCTGCGCTCCACGAGGTGAGCCTCCGACTGGAGCCGGGGCGGGTGCTGGGTGTCGTTGGCCGGACCGGCAGCGGCAAGACGACGCTGACGCGGTTGTTGCCCCGCTTCTACGACCCGCATGACGGAGTTGTCCGGGTTGGCGGTGTCGATCTGCGGACGGTGCGAATTGCGGCTGTTCGCGAGCGGATCGGTCTCGTGACGCAGGATATTCACCTGTTCAACGCCAGTGTCCGTGACAACCTGACGCTCTTCGACGACTCGATCCCTGATGCGCAGTTGCAGGCGACGTTGGACGCAGTCGGATTAGGTGACTGGCTGCGGGGAATGCCGGATGGACTGGACACGCAACTCGGCGCCGGTGGCCTCGGGCTCTCGGCCGGGCAGGCACAGGTACTGGCCTGCGCGCGAGTCTTCCTGCGTGATCCCGCCATCGTGATTCTGGACGAGGCGTCGTCGCGTCTCGATCCGGCGACCGAGCGGCTGGTGCAGACGGCGCTGGCGCGGCTGCTGGAGGGCAGGACCGGCATCATCGTCGCCCACCGGTTGGAGACGCTCTCGTTCGCCGATGACATCCTCACCCTTGATGATGGGCGGATTCTTGAATACGGGCCGAGGCTGGAACTGCTGGCCGATCCCGACTCGCACTTTTCCGGCCTGTTGCGAACGGCCAGCGAGGAGGTGCTGGCATGAACCATCTGCCAACCTGGCGGCTGCTCATCATGCTAGGCGCTGCCCGTCCACGGCTCACGCTGGCGCACGCGACACTCTGGACGATCATCCACATGTCGCCGCTGGTGCCGGGGCTGATCGCGCTCTGGTTCTTCGATACGCTGACCGGCGACGCCGACCCGCCGGGCGGGACGACCGGGCTGATCGTGTTGCTGCTGGCAGTCGGGATCATTCAGGTCGGGCTGATCTTCGCGGCTGGGTACGCCGAAACGGTCATGCGCTTCGTGCTGGCCGGTGTGCTGCGTCGAAACCTGCTGGAGCAGGTGCTTCGGCGACCGGGCGCTGACGCGTTGCCCTTCCCGGTCGGCGACACGATCAGCCGCTTCCGCGACGACGCCTACGACGCGCAGGACAACCTCGACTGGGTCGCGGACGTAATCGGCAGCGGGCTGTTCGCGATGGTGGCGTTCGGGATTCTGCTGACGGTCGATGCACGGATGACGCTGGTCGTCTTCCTGCCGATGCTGGTCGTTATCGTTGTTGCCCGGCGGGCCAGCGATGCGCTGGGGCGTCGCCGGGCGGCCAGCAGCCAGGCGACCGGTCAGGTCACCGGTGCGATCGGAGACATCCTCTCGGCTGTCCAGACCTTGCAGGCGGCAGGCGCGGAGGAGCGTGCCGTCGCCCACTTCCGACGTCTGAGCGAGCGTCGCCGGACCACGATGCTGGCGGACCGGGTGCTCTCGCAGGTGCTGGACGCGATCACGGCCAACACGGTCGCGATTGGGACGAGCCTGATCATGCTGCTGGCGGCCGGTGGGCTGCGCGACGGCAGTTTGACGGTCGGTGAGTTCGTCCTGTTCGTCTCGTATCTCATCTACATCGCCGACTTCACTGATGGCTTCGGCCGCTTCCTCGCTCACTACCAGCAGGCAACGGTCGCGTTCCAACGAATGGGTGCGCTGCTTGGCGGCGCTCCGGTTGCGGTCCTGACCGAGCCGGTGCCGCTCCATCTGGACGGCGCGTTGCCCGCGGTGCCCGATCCGGTCCGGACAGCGAGCGACCGGCTGCGGCTGCTGGAAGTACGCGGATTGACCTACCACTATCCGGAGTCAGGTCGTGGGATCGAAGACGTCGACCTGCGGCTACCGCGCGGCTCGCTGACGGTCGTGACGGGCCGCGTCGGATCGGGCAAGACGACGCTGCTGCGAACGGTGCTCGGGTTGCTGCCTGCCGAGGATGGGGAACTGCGCTGGAATGGCCAGCGGATCACCGACCCGGCCACGGTGCTCGTGCCGCCACGGGCTGCCTACACCGCTCAGGCGCCACGCCTGTTCAGCGACACGCTGCGCCGGAACATCCTGCTTGGCTTGCCAGATGATCCCGCCGTGCTGGACGCTGCCGTCCATCGCGCCGTTCTCGATGAGGATGTGAAGGCATTGGAGGCTGGGCTGGATACGCGGGTTGGCTCGCGTGGCGTCAAACTCTCAGGAGGACAGCTCCAACGTGCGGCGGCAGCGCGGATGCTGGCCCACGACGCCGACCTGCTGGTGATCGACGATCTCTCCAGCGCGCTGGACGTCAACACGGAACGGCAGCTTTGGGAGCGGCTCTTCGACGATCGGGAACGCACCTGTCTGGCCGTCTCTCACCGCCAGGCCGTCCTGCGCCGCGCCGACCACATCATCGTCCTGGACGATGGCCACGTCGTCGCCGAAGGCCAACTCGACGACCTGCTCGCCACCAGCCCCGAGATGCGAGCGCTCTGGGATGACGGGGATTAGGGATTAGGGATTAGGGATTAGGGATTAGGGATTAGGGATTAGGGATTAGGGATTAGGGAATCGAGATGGTTGGAAGGATCTGTCCTCCTCAATTCCCCCAGTCCCCAATCCCCAGTCCCCAATCCCCAACAAGTAGACTAGCCGCCGAACCGTGTGAACGCGAGCAGGGAGGGTAGATGGCCGGCGAACTGTGGCGACTTGATGCTGTTGAACTGGCAGGGTTGATCCGGGCCGGGAAGGTCTCGGCGCGTGAGGCAGTCGAGGCCCATCTGGCGCGGATGGATGCCGTCAATCCGAGTCTCAACGCCGTCGTGCAACCGTTCCTGCACGAGCGGGCGCTGGCCGAGGCGGACGCTGCCGACCGGGCACGGCTGGCCGGAGCGTCGGTCGGCGCGCTGCACGGCCTGCCGGTCACGACCAAGATCAATACCGATCAGGCTGGTCTGCCGACCGACAACGGCATTCCGAAACTGAAGGATGCGATCGCGGCTGCGGACAGTGCCCAGATCGCCAGCCTGCGCCGCGCCGGGGCAATCGTCATTGGCCGGACCAACGCGCCGGGATTCTCGATGCGCGGGATGACCGACAACGCGCTCCACGGGCTGACGCTCAACCCGTGGGACCCGGCGATCACCTGCGGCGGGTCGAGCGGCGGGGCCGGTTCGTCGGTCGCAGCCGGGATCGGTGTCATCGCGCAGGGCAACGACATCGGCGGCTCGGTCCGCTGGCCGGCCTACTGCAACGGAGTCGTCGGCCTGCGACCGAGTTTCGGGCGGGTGGCCTCGTTCAACCCTTCCGCGACTGCTCCACGCCGGATTGCATCGCACCTGATGGCTGTTCAGGGGCCGTTGACGCGCAGCGTTCGCGATGCCCGGTTGGCGCTCTCGGTGATGGCAGCGCGTGACACACGCGATTCATCGTGGACGCCTGCGCCATTGACCGGTGAGCCGCTGCATCGCCCGATCCGGGCTGCGCTGGTGACGGAGGTTGACGGGATTGAGATCGATCCGGCTGTGGTTGCCGCGGTTCGCGAGGCCGGGGCATGCCTGTCGGCAGCAGGCTATCAGGTCGAGGAGGTCACGCCACCCAGCCTCGCGGAGGTGGCCGAATTGTGGCACCCGATTGGCCTGACTGACCTGAACTACTCGCTCCGTCCGTACCTCAAGGACGCCGGTGATCCCGGTATCGAGCGCTTCATCGAGGCATGGGTCGAGTTGAAGGGTATCGCTGACCTGCCGGGTTTCCTCGACGCGCTGGGCGAACGCGAACTGCGGCTACGGGAGTGGAACGCGTTTCTGGAGACGTGGCCGGTCATCGTCATGCCCTCCTGCGCCGAGGTATCGCTGCCGGTCGGGATCGATATCGAGGACATCAGTGGAGCGGCCCGGATGCTGGACGCGCTGCGATTCCAACTGGTGCTGCCGGTTCTGGGCCTGCCGGGTCTGGCCGTCCCGACGACGCCGACCGATGGTCATCCACTTGGTGTCCAGATCGTCTCGCGCCGCTACCGTGAGGACATCTGCCTCGACGCCGGTGAGGTGATCGAGACGCACCTCGGGCGGTTCACACCGATTGATCCAAACCGTTAGCGGGGAATGGGGATTCGGGATTGGGGGGTCTTGGACTCCCGTACGTCCCAATGGAGAAGGTCGGAGTTCAAGACCCCCCAATCCCGAATCCCCATTCCCGCACAAGAAAGGAAATCCATGCTAGAGAAGCGCGCCTTCCCGCCGTTGGGTGATGTCAGTGTTCTGACGATCGGTGGAGGCGGTATCGGTAATGTCTGGGGCAAGGAGTCTGAGGAGGAGCGGGTCGCAACGCTGCGTGAGGCGGTCGAGTCGGGCATCAACCTGATCGACGTCGCGCCGTCGTATGGCCGGGGCGGAGAGGCCGAGCGCATCGTCGGACTGGCGTTTGGCGGGCATCTGCCGGACGGAGTATTGATTTCGACCAAGTGCGACCTTAGCAACGTCCCGCCTGACGCGATCGCGCGGACGATCGATGAGAGCCTGGCCGGGAGTCTGTCGCGGATGCGGCGTGACACCGTTGACATGCTCTTTCTCCACAACCTGATCGTTCCGGACGCCCTCGCGGGGCAGGTCGAGGGGACGCCGCTGGGTGTCTTTCGTGAGTTCGTTCGTCCGGCCTTTGAGCGGCTGGTTGCGGCGGGGACGATTCGCTGCTGGGCAATAAGCGCCTTCGGTGTGCCGTCGGCGATCATTGATGTGCTCGAAGACGAGCCGCGACTGGCAGCGATCCAGGCTGTCAGCAATCTGCTCGACGCCGTCGGGGAGATGCCCTACGACGAACCGTCTCGCCCCCGCGAGATCATCGCCGCTGCGACGGACCGAGGCGTCTCGGTGATGGGGGTGCGCGCCGTCCATGCCGGGGCGCTAACCGATGCAATCGACCGCGAGTTGCGGGATGACCACCCGCTGTTGGCCGATTTCCGACGTGCCGAGCCGTTCCGCGCCATTGCCCGTGAACTCGGGTATTCGTCTGCCGCCCTCGCCCATCGCTATGCGCTATCGATGCCGGGAGTGACAACGCTCGTCCTCGGCGTCAAGCACCGGGCCGAACTGCGCGAGTGTATCGAGGCCGCGAAGGCCGGGCCTTTGAGTGCGGACATCTACGCCCGGCTCGACGCTCTCCGGACGGGGTGATCGGATGCCAGCCATCCCAGCCGGGCCGTCCGAACTGACCAGCGATTGGTTGACAGCAGCCCTGCGAGCGTCGGGCGTCATCCAGGCAGGTGCGGTCAGCAACCTGACGACCGAGATCATCGGCGCCGATCGTGGGTTCACCGGCGTCGTCGCACGGGTGAACCTTACTTACGACCAGCCTGCGCCGGATGCCCCCTCGTCGCTGGTCGCTAAGTTGCCGCTGGCAGAGCCGGATGGGTCGTCCTACCGCGATGCGCAGCAGGTGTCGCCCGAGCAGATGCAGTACGTCGAATGGTGTGCGCGGGAGGTGCGCTTCTACCAGGACCTCGCAAGCGGTATTGCCCTCATGCCGGTCAGCTATGGCGGTTGGGTCGATGCCGAGAACGAGCGGATAGTGCTACTGCTGGAAGACCTCTCGGGCGGCGATGCTGGCGATGCGCTGCTCGGCTGCTCGATCGATCGGGTGGAAATCGTGATCGATCGGCTAGCGTCGTTTCATGCCCGTTGGTGGGGACAGGCACCGGCGTGGCTACCACGCTGGGGTGGTGACCTGCGGGGGCGTGCCGAGCGGTTTCGTGGTCAACTCTCTCAGGTACTCGACCGCCATCGTGACAGGATTCCTGAAGCCACGGCAGCGTTGTCGCTGGAGTTGGCGCAGCGGTACGAGTCGGTGCTGCGCAGGTTGGCATTGAGACCGGTAACGGTCATCCACGGCGACCTGCACCTGGACAACCTGATCTTCACTGGCGACGACGGCGTTGCGTTGATCGACTGGCAGAACGTCAGCGCCGGCCCGGCCATCGTTGATCTCGGTCTGTTCATTGTCGGTGCGCTGTCGGTCGATGATCGCCGGACGGCCGAGATGGACCTGCTGGCCCGCTATCATCTAACACTGGAGTCCTCCGGCGTTCGTGACTACTCATTCGCCGATCTGGTCGCCGACTACCGACGCTCACTGGTCTGGCAACTGGCTGGTATCACCGGCTGGCTGGCGCGGGTCGACCTCGCGTCACTGGAAGGCCGCGAGCGTGCACTGGTCGAGGCGCTATTCACGCCGGGACAGGTCTTCGCTGCTTGTCACGATCATGCGGAATGGTTGACCACCCCACTCCCGTAGGGACTCTCGTAGGGACAGGTCTAAGACCTGTCCGCGGCCCGCACGCCGTCGCTCCGGTACACGGGACATTGATCAGGGCGCAAACGTCTGCGCTCGTGTATCAAGCATTCCTGTTACGAACCTTCGGCCTGCGGGCCGCGGACAGGTCTTAGACCTGTCCCTACGAGGGTGGGGTGGATACTTTGTGCGGGCGATAGGCGATCATCATCACCAGTGCGACCAACATCAGGGCAATCATCGTCATTAGCGCAGAGGTGTAGTCGTTGGAGCGGTCGCGAATCGTGGCGAGTGTGACAGGGCCGAGGGCTGAGCCGACGATACCGACCATCATGGCCGAACCCTGGACGCGCCCGAGGCCGTGGCGTCCGTAGTAGTAGGCCCAGGTGACGCGACCGGCCATCAGTGACATGCCGCTGCCGATGCCCATGATCAGGCCGTAGAGGAACGCCATCGGCGTCGATGAGATCGACTGGACCAGAATCGGTGGGACGCAGAGGACGCTGAGGGCGACGATGTAGAGCGGGCGTGGGCCGAAGCGGTCGACGATGAACCCGGAGGCAAAGCCTGACGCGGCGGTCGCCAGTGCCATCGGCGTGAAGGCGGCCGCCGCGATCGTCGCGCTCAGCCCACGTTCCTCGAAGATCGACGCCTGGTGGAAGATCAGGGCCGTGTCGACCAGCCCTGGCATCGACATCGGGATCACGAGGAACCAGAACATCGACGATGTCAGCACCTTGCGGCGGTCGCGCTCGGCCGGGCCGGCGCTGACTGGCCGTTCGCCGTGTGGAGGATGGTCGGCACCGTCGGGGTACATGCCGACATCCTCGGGCCGGTTGCGGACGAGAAAGATCGCGACCGGCACGACGACGGCCCAGATGGCGATGCCGAAGACGAGGTAGGCGTTGCGCCAGCCGACGCCATCGATCAGGAAACGGGCCAGCGGCGGCAATGTCGCCGTCGAAAGCGCGCCACCAAGACCGGCAATCGCCATCGCCCGGCCACGTCGCGCAACGAACCACTGGGCGATCAGCAACGTACCGTTGATCGGCAGCGCGCCCTGACCGAGACCGCGCAATGCGGCCATCGCAAGCGCAGTCAGGAGCCAGCCACTTGCAAACGCCATGCCGAAGCAGGCCAGTCCGAAGGTGAACCCGATCAGCGTCAGCGTGTAGCGCGGGCCACGCCGGTCGGCCAGCCGGCTGATGTACATGACCATCCCCGCGCTGATGAACGTCCCACCGGCATAGAGCGTCGAGATCGTCGTGCGCGAGAGGCCGGTGTCAGCGATGATCGGGTCGATGAAGACTGAGAAGAGATACGACTGCCCCGGGCCGGATGCGAAGGTCGCCAGCATCGAGATACCGACGATCACCCAGCCGTAGAAGACCCCATGCTCGCGCAGCGCAAGCGGCATGCGGTGCTCGCGTTGAATGTCCATCCTGATTGTTGACTCCCACCATCCCCATTGGCTTGCCCAGGTCTGCGCATACGTCACGTTCCCGGTCCCAACCCATCAGGCTGGGATCAGGTTGTCATGGCGATCGTGCATTCCAATGGGCAGGGCGAGTGTATCACCAGTTCGACCGGTGCGCGTGGGCCGTTGCTATACTGCGCCGGCTGGCGGCGTTCTCATTTGACGTGACGAGGAGTGGTCCATGAAGGTCACGATTCTGGATGACTACTTCAACACCCTTCCCAACCTGCCCAGCTTCCGAAAGCTCGATGGTTTCGACGTCACTGTCTGGAACGATCACCTGCAGGAGACCAACGCGCTGGCCGAGCGGTTGCGCGACACCGAGGTGCTGATCCTCTTCCGCGAGCGGACCCGGATCACGGCTAAATTGCTGGACCAGTTGCCGAACCTGCGACTCATCAGCCAGCGCAGCGTCTACCCACACATCGACGTTGAAGCGTGCACCCGCAACGGGGTCCTGCTCTGCTCGGGCCAGCACGAAGGCACACCGTCGTATGCCGCTGCCGAACTGACCTGGGCGCTGATCCTCGCGTCGGTGCGACAGATTCCGGCCCAGTTCGCGTCGCTGAAGGCGGGCAACTGGCAGATGGGCGTCGGCAAGACCCTGCGGGGCCGGACGATCGGTATCTACGGCTATGGCCGGATTGGCCGTGCCGTCGCGGGCTACGCCAGGGCATTCGGGATGAACGTCCAGTGGTGGTCCTCCGACGAGGGCCGTCGGCGGGCCAGCGCCGATGGCGAGCGTGTCGCCGCCAGCCGCGAGGCATTCTTCGGCGAGTCGGACGTTGTGACGGTCCATGTCCGGCTGAAGCCTGGTACGCAGGGGATCATCACCCTCGACGACCTGCTCGGGATGCGGACTGACGCGCTGTTCGTGAACACTTCCCGGGCCGGGCTGGTGGCACCAGGGGCATTGCTTGAAGCGTTGAACGCCGGGCGTCCCGGTCACGCCGCCGTCGATGTCTTCGACAAGGAGCCGCTGACTGACCCGTCCGATCCGCTGCTCACCCACCCGAACCTGCTGGCGACGCCGCACATCGGCTACGTGACCGAGGACGAACTGGAGTTGCAGTTTTCGGACATCTACGATCAGGTGCTGGCGTTCGCCGAGGGGAAGCCGATCAACATGATCAATCCCGAGGCGCTGTCTCCACTGTCGTGATGCTAAGGCGTGAGCCGAAGAACGCACGAGCACGTTCGGCAACGAGTGCCGGTGCCTCTTCCGGGAGGAAGTGGCCGATGCCTGGTATCGCTTCAACCCACATGGCGTCTGCGTACGGTTCGTAGCCGCGTAGCAGGACTGGCGGGATGGTGATGTCGCGCTCGCCTGCCAGGATCAGCGTTGGGACATGGAGTCGCATCCGGCGGTAGCGGCCACGGAAGACCGGCAGCGCCTCGCGTAACAGGAAGGTCCGGTAGTAGAGGACGCTGGCTCGTGCCCGGGCTGGCTCCAGCAAAACATCGGTGTACCAGCGCAGGTCGTCTTCGCTCCAGCGAGCCGGATCGGCGCTATCGGCGCGGATGGCGCGTCTGATGAGGGCAGGAGATTGCACCAGCCGTTGACCGAGGAACGGGCTGGAGATGAACCACTGGTAGGTGAAGCGCCATGAGTTGCGTAGCATCGACAGGTCGAATCGCTGCCAGGGGTGGAGGATGCCGAGCGCAAGATAGCGTTCGACCCGCTCCGGCGCGCGCAGGCAGAGCAGGAATCCGACCCAGCCACCCCAGTCGTGCCCGATCAGCCGAACCCGCTCGAGTCCGAGCGCGTCCATGATGCCGAGCACGTCGTCGACCAGTCGTTCCTTCTCATAGCCCGACGCCGGTGCGTCCGACCAGCCCAGTCCACGAAGATCAGGGCAGATGATGTGGTACTCGCCCTGGAACATCTCGATCAGATAGCGCCACTCGTACCAGTGCTGTGGCCAGCCGTGCAGCAGCAGCAACGGCTCGCCCTGCCCCGCTTCCGCAACGTGGAACTGGACGCCATCAACGGTCACGCACTGGTGGCGGACTCCATCGACCTCCGGCATCGGGAAGCGAAGGGCGGGAGCGTGGTTAGTCGTCACGGTCGTCGCCTCCGAGTGCTGCGCGCCAGTGGCTCGGGGAGTGGAACGCGAGGTGTGGCACCCTGGCTCGATAGCGACGGTAGCGTTCACCGTAGGCGGCCAGCAGGCGACGATCTTCGTGCAGCGAGCCAATCACCATGTAGACGGCGGTCACGACACCGATCGCAGCCCACTTGATCGTCATGACCGGCGAGAGCCAGTAGAGGAACAGAACGAGGTAGTTGTTCGGGTGGCTGGAGAGCCGGAACGTCCCCGTCCAGCCTTCCAGCGCCTCCCCATCGGGCAGCGGGTGCTGGACGACGGGCGGCGGGCCGATCGGCTCGCGCTGGACGAACGACCATGCGTGTCGAATGCCAGTGACATGGCCGAGACCGTTCTGCTGGTTCGTGCGGAACAGCGCGATCGCGACCGCGACCTGCCCTGCGTGCATCAACCAGGCCGGGACGCCACGCAGCCGGTAGAGCCGCTGGTCAGGCAGTTTCCAGATCGCGCGCATCATTCCGGCCAGGCTGAGGACGGCGAAGCCGTTGAACCCGAAACGATAGAGCCCATCGGAGACGCGTGGCCCAACAAGGCTGCGTACTCGCTCCTTGACCGGCAGTGACGCCAACAGGCTATGAACGATGGCGTAGAGGATCGTGGCGCCCGCCGCCCGGATTGCGGTTGACCAGTACACTATCCAGTGTCCTCTCAGTGATGCGTGATGCGCCGGCAGGCCGCGATTCGGCCCGCAGGGTAGGTTAAACGTTGCAACTCTGCTGCCAGCGCAGACCGGAATCGTCGATCGTGTGTGTTGGAGTCGTTGACGGAGACGCAGGATGGAGACGCTAACCGGGATCGGGGTGGCGGTGGCGGCCTGCGTCTCCGTGTTCGTGGTCGTCCTCGTCGTCGCGTTTCTGTCAACGCGTCGGACCCAGCGCAAGCGTGTCGCCTACCTCAGTCAACTGAAGCAGGAACGTTCGACGGAGACGCAGGAGCAGTTCGTCGCCTGGTTCGTCGAGCGTGGGATCGACCAATCGGTTGCCGCGACAGTCTACGACTTCGTCCAGGGGCGCTGCGATGTGCCGGGCGTGCCATTGCTGCCCACCGATCCGCTGGAGGCGGTCTGCGACATCGTCGTCCACGAGGAGATTGATGACATCCTGACCGAGATGGGCTACCAGCCGCTCGGTGAGAGTGAGTGGGATGCGCTGGACTGGGATTCCGTTGACCTGCCACCGCCCTCGGAGCAGGACGCGCCGATCGCATCACTCGTGTATCTGATCGACGCGCTGGAGCAGCGGCGCCGTGTCGAGCCGGGCGGTTGACTACGCCTGCTCCCGAATCGCGTTCGCTGTCCGGTTGATCTGCTTGAGGTGGGGACGTTCGTGGATCGCCAGTCGCTCGGCGAATGACTGTAGCGTCCGGTCGATCGGCTTGCCCGATCCGGTCATCGTCGCCTTGCGCGGCCACTGGTCGCTGGATAGTTGCTCCAAGGTGGCCATCAGATCGGCGCGCTGTTTGGTAAAGGCGGCGAACGACGGCTGAAACTCCAGGTTCGGGTAGTCGGTGTCGCGCATCCAGGTCCGTGGGTCGATCGCCCGGATGGTTGGATGGTCTTCGGCAAGCATCCGGGCGATGCAGCCGCCCCAGACATCGGCGCAGGCACGGATGTGGGCCAGTACTTCGACGACCGACCAGTCTTCCGGGCCGGGACCTGCCCGCAGTTGCTCAGGAGACAGACCTGCCGTCATCTCCTGAATACGGTCCGGTGCCGAGCGAAGCATTGTCAGCGTCTGCTCTATCGGGAGCGGTTCACGTGGCATCCGGGGCGTCCTTTCCTCTCGTCGCTGGCTCAGGTTGCCGAAGCAGCCGGGTATCTCCACCGGGGAGTTTGTCCCACCAGTGGTTGAAGCGGCGGTAGACCAGCGGGTCGCGATCGGCGAGGAAGGCCAGCAGCGATCTGGCTTCGACCGTGAGACCTTCCCAGACGTCGTCTGCCAGTGGGTGAAATGCTGTTGCCTCGACTGCGCCGTCGACGACTCGCCAGACACCAGCGACATAGCCATCGACCAAAAGCGTCGGCAGGGTGTCGCCGTTGTTGCGGATGACGATCTTGCGGTACTCCTCGGGGATGACGCGGCTGCGGTCTGCGTAGGAGAGCAGGATGTTGTCCCACATGCCGAGCAGCCGTGGTGGCGCCGGGGTGTCTTCGTCGGGGTACAGGCCGCCATGAATGTCGAACAGCGCTTCTCCCTTTGGTCCCTTGAAATGCACGAGTTGGTCAGCGAGGGACTGGATCGCTTCCTTGACTCTGGAACGCTGAACGAGCGCGAACTGCGCGATGTCCGCCACCGATGCTGGCCCGAATCCCGCCAGGTAGCGCAGGACGAGCGTCCTGAGCGACTCGGCGCTCGCCTCGGGGTTCCGAAGCATCGGCAGGGCACGTGGTGAGACATAGGAGGTTGACAACGCGAACGACCACGGTCCTCCGCTCGGGGCGCGGACGAGCGGGGCGTACTGCCGCAACCCCCACCATGCCGCAGGGTGAAATGATTCCCCGAGCCGCTCTTCCAGCCAGACGCCCATTTCGGCGGCCAACCGGGGTTGATCGGCGTGTGCCAGCAGGTCCGGGATCAGCGTATGGACGTCGTCGTCAGACAGCCCGCATTCGAGGAAGCGACGGTCGCGGAGCCGCCCGCCGTAGAGCGATGGGTCCATCGCCTCGCGGAACGTGGGATAGTCCTCGATCGAAACGGCGTGCAGCGTGATCCGCATCAGCGTGGCCTTGACGACCTCGTGGCTGACGAACGCAGCGTCGAGATGGGCCGGATCGAACGGATCGAGCCGGTTCCAGAGCGCGACATACGGTGAAGGCGGCTCCTGCGCCTGCAATGCGACGACGCGGCGAATCGCAGCGCTGATGTCGAGTGACTCCCGTCGCAGGAGCATTTGCCGTCCGAGTGTGGCGCGGTTGAGACTTCGCGCCGAGACCATCATCGTCAACGACGCTCCTCTATTCCTCCTCGGCGTCTGGCGGATCGTGACCGACCAGCCCGTCGATTGACTCGCGAATGAGGTCGGCGTGGCCGTTGTGCCGGGCGTACTCCTCGATCATGTTGAGCAGGATGTAGCGCACGCTCGGGTATCGCTCGCGGCGCTCGGCGATTGCGCGACCGGGTTCGCCGAGATCACCGTTGGCCAGCGCTTCGTCAAACAACGCGCGGGATCGGCCGATGGCTGCCTGCCAACGGCTGTAGAGGTGTTCGGGCGTATCGTCAGCAGCCGATTGCCAGTCCCAGCCGGGATCGGCGTCCCAGTCGACCGCGTTCCAGGGCGGGAGTTGTTCCATCCCACGTAGCCACTCGGTCGACATGTCATCCTCGAAGTGCGCCAGGTGCTTGAGCATGCCGCCGAGCGTCATGCTGGAAGTCCCGAACGTCGCACGCAGCCCGGCGGCGTCCAGCCCACTGACCTTCCAGGCGAAGGTCGCCCGCTGGCGCTCCAGGTAGCCGAGCAGCATGGCCGCTTCGTCGCCGGAGATTGGCGGCTCGGGTCTGGGCGGGTGCAGATAGCGGCCCTGTTCATCGAAGTAGGTCATCGTGACGCCAGCCAGGTACGGATCGACGGCTCGTGCTCCTCACGAAGGTGATCGGCGAAGTCGACCTCGAACAGCCGCGTCTCTCCCAGCCAGCCGAAGCGGCCCGGGTTGGTCAGGTCGCCTTCCGGCACCCGGCGGATGGCGTCGGCAAGTCGGTCGTACGAGCGGTCCATGTCGTCGAGGACATCGCGCAGCGGCCGGTTACGGTGCTGCTCGTAGATCCAGGCGTTGATGTCGTCGTCACTCTCCAGTTCGGCTGGCCACGGCGTCGGCGGATTGCTGTTCGGACCGGCTTCGATCCGGGCGATCGTCCGCTCGCGCCAGCCGAGCAGGTGTCCCGCCAGATCCTTGAAGGTCCACTCGCCCATCGGGCCGGGCTCTTCCATCCGGTCCTCTCCAACGGCCGCCACCAGTTCGTGCCAGAGGTCGCGCTCGGCCTGAATCTGGCTCAGGACGACCTGGGCGGTCTGATCCCAGAGGGCCATGTCGATCTCGGGCAGGTTGTCGATGCCGAGCCGCCGGAGGATGTGCAGAATCTCGCTGCGGTGCTCGGCGTGGTGGAGCGGGAGGTGGATTGCCAGGCCACCGAAGGTGGGCGTCCCGCCGAAATCGTCCACGAACGTATCGGACAACCGAGCCTCGTCGCGCTTCTGACGGATGAACGAGGCGTACCAGGCATGATGTCGCTCGAAGCGTTCGATGAGTTCGGGGACCGACTGGTGCTGGCGCTCTGCTCGTGGGTCCGGGATGTTCGGCCTGCCAGCCATCTGCCAGGTCCAGACCGCGATGTTGAAGATGATGTGGTCGAACGTCTGCCGTATTGTCTCGTGGCCGATGTCGAATGACTGATCGAGTTGATCGTCGGTCAGGTTCTGGCTGACGACGAGGAGTTGGAGCATGGCCCAGCGGTCGTACTCCAGCATGCGGTCGACGAGGTCCATCTGCTTATCCTCCAGCCTGGGTCAGGGTCTGCATACGGCCACTCAGATGCTCGGCTTCCTGTGGGTCGAGATCCCTGCGAACATCGACGCCAAAGCGGACGAGGATGTGGCGGGCTTCACTGCGGTGCGTGGTGTTGTGCCACATCACCTGATAGATCGTCGCGCCAATCGACTGCGGGTAGTCATGGTGGTCGATGAACGTCTCATCCAGCCGCTGCTCGTCGTTTGCCCGGCGCGCGACATCGGCGAAGGCAGCGTGGAAGCGCTCGTGCAGGTCACGCAGTTCGGCCAGCGAGGGGTTGGGGATGCGCTCGCTCATTCGTGACCGATCGGTCATCAGCGAGGTCCAGAGGTCGATCGTGTAGATCATGTGACTGAGGGTATCGCGCAGTGACGCTCGCCCGATATCGAACTGCTGGTCGAGCTGGGCGTCAGTCAGTTCCTGGCAGAAGTCGAGCACCGTCGTCGTCGCCCAGTAGTCGTGTCCCAGCATCCGGTCGAGCAGATCCATCGGCCCTCCTGTCGTTGTGGTTCGTGGTTGCCATCGGCCAACGTGCTAGCGTACGTACATCGAACGTCTGTTCGGATGCAGCATAACGGAGGTTGCGGCCTTTGCCAAGAGGTCACGCAAGTCGGCTGGTATGAGCGTCCGTTTCTGCACGTCTGGGTTTCCCTGCCTGGTTGGGATGTCGCTACCGATCAACGCGCTCCTGCCTCTCACGCTGAGCGATCCTTCGCTGCTCAGGTTGACAACCTGAACGCCGTATCCCTACCCGAAGCAGTCAGTGTGGTCGACTATGCAGGGGACAATGGGGCGAGATGACAACACGGAGGTACGCCAACGGCGGCTCCCGTGATCCTTGACGGATCGCGCTTGTTGGGCCTATCGTCCCGCCACACTACAAGGAAACGAACAGGTGCCGTACGGCGCCTGATGGAGAAGTGAGGCAGGAACGATGGAGTATCAGAACATCCTCTGGGAGCAGCAGGATGGCGTTGGGGTCATCACGCTCAACAGGCCGAACGCGCTCAACGCCCTCAACCGGCCGCATCTGATCGAACTGAACCACGCGATCGACCGGGCGCGGTTCGACGAGAGCGTCCGCAGCGTCGTTATCACTGGCGCAGGCCGCGGCTTCTCGGCCGGTGCCGACGTCAAGGAGTGGGGCAGCGGTGCATCAGAGGCTGACGACGAGCCGGAGGCCGGTTGGATCGACCTGGCGCACGGGCTGATCATGAAGATCTACCGGCTGCCGAAGCCGGTTGTTGCCGCCGTCAATGGCGTCGCCGTTGGGGCTGGATGCGACATCGCGCTGGCGTCTGACCTGCGGGTCGCCTCGACGGCAGCGCGCTTCGGGCAGGCGTACATCAAGCTTGGCTATTGCCCGGACGCTGGCGGGTCGTTCCTCCTGCCACGGCTGATCGGCGAGGCGCGGGCGATGGAGATGATCTACACGGGTCGGATCATCGAGGCCGGCGAGGCCGATCGGATCGGGCTGCTCAACCGGCTGGTCGAGCCGGAGGAACTGATGCCGACGGCACTGGAACTGGCCGGACGGCTGGCGAAGGGTCCAACGGTCGCGATCGGGCTGTCCAAGGAGAACATTCGCCAGAACGCCTCCCTCAGCATTGAGGAGGCGCTGCGCAACGAGCGTCGTGCCGGGCAGATTTGCGGCAAGACCGAAGACGCCAAAGAGGGGCTTGCCGCGACGATCGAGCGCCGCGAGGCCAACTTCCAGGGCCGGTAAGCGATGACGACCAATCAAGCACGAGAGAATGCCGCCGTCGACTGGACGCGCCGGGCAGGTGACGACGCGGCTTCGCACCCGCTCTATCCCCTCTTCTACCCCCGTTCGGTCGCCGTCGTCGGTGCGTCGCCGAAGGGCGGCTACGGGCTGCGAGTCGTCGACGCGCTCAAGTCGTACGGCTTTGATGGTGCGATCTACCCGGTCAATCCGAACTACGAGACGATCGCCGACCTGAAGGCGTATCCGGAGATTGGCGCGATCCCCGATCAGGTCGACGCCGTCGCGATCGCGGTGCCGTCGATGGCGGTGCCGGGTGTTGTCCGCCAGGCGATCGAGGCCGGTGTCCGGGGCGGGGTCGCGTTCGGCAGCGGCTTCGCTGAGGCGGGCGAGGACGGTCAGTCGTTGCAGGCCGAGTTGCGGGCGCTGTGTGGCGACCGCTTCCCGCTGATTGGGCCGAACTGCCTCGGCGTGATGAGTTACCGGGGTGCGGCGCTGTGGTCGATCCCGATCAGGAACCCGGGCCAACCCGGCTCGGTCGGGCTGGTCGCCCAGAGCGGCAATATGGCGTTGACGATGATGTCCAGCAGCCGGGGGTTGCGGCTGGCGCACGTCGTCTCGGCCGGGAACCAGGCCGTTGTCGATGCGGTCGATGTGATGAGTTTCTTCCTGGCTGAGCCAGAGATTCGGGTGATCGCGGCGGTGATCGAGGGGCTATCGGATGTCGACAAGTTCCGGCGCGTGGCGGCTCAGGCGGCTGATCGGGATGTCCCGGTCGTCGCGCTGAAACTGGGTCGGTCCGAGAAGGCGAGTCAGGCGGCGATCGCGCACACCGGCTCGTTAACTGGTTCCGAACAGCTCTACGACGCGCTGTTCGACCAGTACGGCGTGATCCGTGTTGACGACCTCGACGAACTGGCCGAGACCGCCAAACTGCTCTCGAACGACCGGCGGCCAAAGGGGTCGGGACTGGGTGTCTTCGCGAGTTCCGGTGGTGAGTGTGGGCTGATCTCCGATCTGGCAGCGGCCAGCGGCGTCGAGCTGCCCGACCTGTTTCCAGAAACGCGGGAGGCACTGCTCGGCATTCTTCCGCCGTTCGCGAATCCGCTCAACCCGCTCGACATTACCGCCTCCGGCTGGGGCAACCGCGAGATCTACAGCAATGTCGCGACGCTGCTGGCCGGAACGCCCGGCGTTGACATCGTCGCGGCAATCGGCGACACGACCCGTAACTCCGGCCCGCTGTCGGCGACCGGCTGGGACAAGATGATCGATGGGCTTGCCGACGCCCGCGAGCGGACCGAGACGCCGATCGCGCTGATCAACACGATGATCGACGCTGCCCCCGAGATGACCGACGCGCTGGCCGAGCGGGGCATCATTCACTTCTCCGGCGCCCGCAACGCCGCCCGCGCCATCGGTCACGCTGGCCGTTACGCGCGCTGGCGACACGACCGACGCGTCGCGGACAGCTTCTCGATCGACGCCGACCGCCGTGCCGCTGCCCTCGCGCTCCTGCCACCGGCTGGCAGTGGCGGTGGCTCGGAGACGGCCAGCAAGGAGTTGTTGCGGCTGTATGGCGTTCCGGTGCCGCCGGGTGGTCTTGCCGCGACGGTCGACGACGCGCTGAAGATCGCTGGCGAGGTCGGCTACCCCGTCGTCCTCAAGATCGAGGCGGACGACATTCACCACAAGACCGAGGTCGGCGGTGTCGCGCTGCGGATTATGTCGAACGACGGATTGCGTACTGAATACACTGCCCTGCTGGAGCGCGTGGTCGCCAATGCACCAGGCGCGCGAGTCCGTGGCGTCCGCGTCGAGCGGATGGCGTCCGGACTGGTCGAGTTGATTGTCGGCGGCCGTAACGACGCCCTCTTTGGCCCAATCGTCGTTGCCGGGCTCGGTGGAGTGATGGCCGAGGCGTTGCAGGATGCTTCCACCCGCCTCGCTCCAGTTGGCGTAGATGAGGCGACGGCAATGCTTCATGGACTACGTGGCGCGGCGTTGCTCGGCCCGTTCCGCGGCCGCCTGGCTGTCGATGTCGCCGCCGTCGCTGATGTCATTGTGCGTGTCTCGCACCTGCTGGTCGAGTTGCCGGAGGTGCGGGAGTTGGACCTCAACCCGGTGCTGGTAGGTGAGCATGGATGTGTGGCGGTCGATGGGCTGGCGGTGGTATGAGGGGGCGTAATGCGTGACGCGTGACAATCAATCAATCCGGTACGGGCGACATCGCAATGTCGCCCTTCGTTTGCCACCCGAACGGTTCGAGCGGGGAGCAGGGCGACATTGCGATGTCGCCCGTACCGGATTGATTGGGTTGGTTATTGTGGTTGGCGGCTGAGCCGATCCGCCCGGACCTCCTTCGGCAACCCGAGGACCCGCTCGCCGATGATGTTCTTCTGGATCTGTGAGGATCCGGCGTAGATCGTTTCGGCGAAGGGGTGCAGGTACTGGTAGGGCCAGGTGTCGTGGTCGCCCGCATGGGAGTCGGTGGCGTAGGCGTATTCGGCTGGGGCGCCGTTGGTGAGCTGGCCGTAGGGGCCGAGGATCTCCAGCATCAGCGTGTTGATGCGCTTGTCCATCTCCGAGTAGTGCAGTTTCGAGATGGCTGATTCGGGACCGAGCGGGTTGCCCTTCTCGGCAGCTGAGAGGATGCGCAGCGAGGCGTAGCGCAGGACCTCGATTTCGCCCTTGATCTGGCCGAGCTTCTGGCGGACGAGTGGGTCGTCGATCTGCTGCGTGCCGTCGGCGCGTGCGGTCGTGACGATCTCCAATAACCGCTCGAATGACTGCTGGGCTCGAGCGACGATGCCCATCGTGTCGCCGCCACGCTCGTAGGAGAGCGTCGTCTGGGCGATTGTCCAGCCGCTGTTGAGTTCGCCGATCAGGTTGTCGGCCGGGACGCGGACGTTGGTGAAGAAGACCTCGGCGAACTCGTCGGCGATGCCGGTCACCTGCCGCAGCGGGCGGACCTCGATGCCGGGCTGGTGCATGTCGACGATCAGGTACGAGATGCCCTGGTGCTTCGGGGCGTCGCGGTCGGTCCGGACGAGCAGGATGCCCATGTCGGCTTCCGTCGCGGTGCTGGTCCAGATCTTCTGGCCGTTGACGACGAACTCGTCGCCGTCGATGTCGGCGCGGCACTGGAGCGAAGCCAGGTCGGACCCCGCGTTCGGCTCCGAGTAGAGTTGGCACCAGACCTCGGTGCCGAGCAGGATGTTGCGCAGGTAGCGCTCGCGCTGGTCGTCGCTGCCGTGGTGGATCAGCGTCGGCCCGACCAGCCCGAGCCCGGCCCAGTTGATCGAGCTCGGCGCCTTGGCCCGCGCCATCTCCTCGATGACGATCGCCTGCTCAACCGGCCGCCGCTCGTAGCCACCGTACGCCTTCGGCCAGCCCATCCCGATGTAGCCGGCTTCGTAGAGCTTGCGGTGCCAGACCTTCTTCGCCTCGGTCGTCCGCAGCGGTTCGCGTGGCGCGTGTTCGGCCAGCCATCTGCGTACCTGTGCGCGAAACGCCTCGTCTTCTGCCGTGTAGCGCAGGTCCATCCGTGTCTATCTCCTTGCCGCGACGGTTGCTGGTGGTGGAGTGCAGTTGGTCGATGTGGACGGCAGTATAGCCCGATCCATTCTCTGGCAAGTGCGTCTGATTGACGCTGGTGCAACGTGCGCGCATGATAGCCAGATCACACCCACCGACAGCGGCCATCTGCCAGCCAACAGCATGGAGGACGACAATGCGTGCGGCGGTCTGCTACGAGTTCGGGCAACCTCTGGTTATCGACGACATCGAGATCGATCCGCCGAAGGTCGGCGAGGTGCGCGTGCGGGTGACGGCCTGCGGCATCTGCCACAGCGACCTGCACCGGCTGCGCGGCGAGCGCGGCGGGGCGCTGCCGATCGTCGCCGGGCATGAGGTGGCCGGGGTGGTCGAGGAAGTCGGCGAGGGTGTCAGTGGCGTCGCGCCGGGCGACCGCGTGATCGTCTCGCTGCTGCGCTCGTGCGGGCGGTGTTTCTATTGCCAGACCGGCGTTCCGCACCACTGCGAGCATGTTTTCGCGCTGCAGCACGAGACGCGGCTGCACACCCGCGACGGCGTGCCGGTTGTCCAGGGTGTCAACGTCGGCGGCTTCGCCGAGCAGGTGGTCGTCGACCAGTCGCAGCTGGTGAAGGTGCCGGACGGCCTGCCGATGGAGAGCGTCGCGCTGCTGGCCTGCGGGGTCATCACCGGCTTCGGCGCGGTCGTCAACACGGCCCAGGTGACGGCCGGCAGCAGCGTCGTCGTGATCGGGACCGGCGGGGTCGGCATGAACGCGATCCAGGGCGCGCGACTCTCCGGCGCCTACCCGATCGTGGCTGTCGATGTCCTCGACGGCAAACTGGAGGACGCACAGGGCTTCGGCGCCACCCACGGCGTCAACGCGACTAACCCGGACGCCGTCGCTGCCGTCCGCGCGATCAGCGGCGAACGCGGCGCGGACTTCGTCTTCGTCACCGTCGGCAGCGCCAAGGCGGCCGCGCTCGGCCTGGAACTGGTGCGCGTCGCCGGCACGCTGGTGCTGGTCGGGATGCCTCCAACCGGCGTCGACCTGCCGCTGCCGGTCTTCGAGACCGTCTTCCGCAGCGTGAAGATCCTCGGCAGCAAGATGGGCTCAACGCGCCTCTCGGTCGACGTCCCCCGCCTGCTGGACCTCTACCAGGCTGGCCAGTTGCAGCTGGACGAGCTGATCACCGAACGCTACCCGCTGGAGCGTATCAACGACGCGATCGCGTCGGTTGAGCGAGGTGAAGCGTTGCGACATGTTGTCGTGATGTAGCACGACGAACCGTAAGTGTACCTTGGGTTGTCGTGATCACCAGAGAACAGGGCACTTATGTACGTGAGCGGTACCGCAAGTTAGTTCTTTGATGAAGTAGACGATTTGAGTGGAGATCACCAACTATGCGGCCGGGGAGCAAAGTTGGTGCGTACGGGCTACGCCGCTTCTTACTTCTTGCGATTGCGCGGCTTGCCTGCGTCTGAGCGCTTCTTTCGCCAAGTGCCGTCCTTGTTGCGATCGCGAGGTTGTATTCCACCACCTAGGCTTCGCAAATACAGTCCCTGTCTAGGACCTGTTCGTCGGTCGGCCATCATCTTCTACCTTTCTGATCTGTTCTTCCTAGTACTCCAGTTCGGTTTATGGCTACTTAATCGTAGCGTATAGTAGACGAGCCGTCATGATGGGTGTAAAGTTAGTTGTAAAGGGAGTGCCGGGTTGGGGAATGGAGCCAGCAATGCTAGATGCCCTTCGCATACCGAAGGTAGAACGTATCGTATTCGAGCGAACCCCGTTGGTGCTGGCGATTTGCCAAGTGCGCTTCCGCCCAGTTCTCAGTATCAGTGATCCTGCTTCCGTTGCCACACTGCAGCGTTCGCTGCTTGAGCGCTATCCAATTCTCGATCCCTTCGGAGAATTGGAACTCAAGTTGGCTGGGCTTCCGGCGCAAACCCAAATTGAGTCCGGTACCCCGGCGCATCGCTGGAAGTTCACTGACACGGACGATACATGGACTGTCGTTCTTGCACTCGACTTCATTACGATTGAGACTCGCCGATATGAGGCGTTTGAGGAGTTTCTTCAACGAGTGCGCGAGGTGCTGCTCGCATTTGGAGAATCATTCCCGCGAACTATTGGTACGCGGATCGGATTACGCTATATCAATGAGATCCGCACGGATGATGACCAGTGGGAGGACGTAGTACGGGCTGGCTTGCTAGGACCACTACGTGAGCCGGAGTTAGGCGGGCAAATCGATCAGGCCATCCAGCAGATAGTTCTGAAGTACGACGACGAGCAGGGAATTAATTTCCGTCATGGCGTCTTGGAAGGCACTGTCGTTCAGCCTCGTCCAAGCGATGAGCCACCTGCATCGAAGTTCTACTTGCTCGATTATGATGCCTACCGGGAGTACCCGCGACCGGGTTCGCTTCTCTTGGATCCTAACGTCGTATGTCGACAACTGGAGATTCACCACGATGCCATCGAGCGCCTCTTTCGCTGGTCGTTGACTCCGGAGTACACAGTTTCGCTGGGAGAGCGTCGCCATGTTGAGAACACCTAATCTGATCTCGGATCAGAGCCTAACCACATCTGAGCATTGGATTCGTCCCTTCGACATCATCGATGTGAGCACCGGCGACGAAAGTGTGTTTGAAACTCGATCCATGGATCGCTTTCATCCCCATGTTCAGCAGATGACCACAGGGACGAAGGAACTGACATTCGTGATGGGTGTGACAAGCCGAGGAACACCTTGTCAGATATGGGGCCACCGATGGCTGATAGAGCCCGGTTTTGACGTTGTCTTGCAAGGCATCGTCACAGGTGTACATCATGTGTCGTCTCACGTAGCGGAAGATGATACGACATCCATAGATGATGTTGAGACGCCTCAGGAGGTACTACTCTGGATCAAAGACGTGACAGGGTTGGCTGACGCAGACATCAGTGAATTGCTTGGAGTTTCTCGTCCGACGCTCAATGCCTGGCGGCGTGGCGAGAATATTTCGACACCACGCCTACGGCGCTTGTATGCGATCCGCGATGTCTTGCGGCGAGCGGCAACACGCCTGCCGTCTAGAGAGTATTTGCGTGCTTGGCTTGTGACTCCGCGTGGGGCCGACGGCCGAACTCCGGAAGAGTTGCTGCGTACTGGAGAGATCGATCGAGCACGCCTGTTGGCCATGTCAATGCCATCAGCAAGAGTCGCTCGACCGCTTGATGTGATGCATCAGTCCACATCGGCAACCTGGCATCGCGACGCTGAGTATCATCAACTTCCAGAGTTGCCAGAGGATGAACAGGACGTTCCTGCCGTTGCACGTGCGAAGGGCACCCGGCGCGTCGTCCTCACTCGACGCAGCAGATGAGCGATACGCATCAAGAGGCTGAGGTCACTCGAGGAGAGTTAACTAAGGCTGGATGGCGTCAGGGTGCACTTTTTTCGTTACCCGCCGCACACTTGCTGTGGAACGGTCTGCCTGAGGAATGCACCGACTCTGGGGTGGTGACAATCGAGTACGCTGAAGTGACCGACGACGAACTCCTTATTGTCGCCACCCAAGACTGCGATATAGACGCACGTGGTGCTACTGAGCCCTACATTGAGGCACTTGTCTGTCGAGTAACGACCGATGCTAACATCTTGCGGGCTGCGCAGCGGAACAGCAGCCGCTGGTTCATTGTCGATCCGAAGCAAGGACTCGTTACATATGCGATGGATCGACTCCAGGTTGATAAACGTACGCTGCGTTCACTTTCTCCCCAACCGTGGCCAAGCTCTGACGAGCACTTCATCCGGTTTCGTCGTTGGCTAACTCGACGCTATGATCGACCGGCAATCCCAGATCCAATCGTTGAAGCTTTCCAGCGACCAATTAACTCGCGCATGAATCGCTTGGAAAAGCAGCAGCCGAGCATTTTGGAAACCTTCAGTAACGTCGTCAGCGAGCTACGCATTACCGTGCCGACAAATGTAACACCGCCGTATCCAATCAACGTGCTGCTCGTGACAGAGCGACTTAAGATAACTGAGGATGAAGCTGAAGCAATTGATCGTGTAAGGACAGAGTTCGAGTCAGCTGTCGATCCGACTCAAGCCACCATCGAAGAATGGCGCCTTCTTCATCCTGAAGAGATTTCCGTGGCCAATTACTTCGCCACAATCCCAATGCATTATGACTATCTGACCTACCACGGTGACGAGGTCGTAGGTGCGATGCCGCTGTCCGAGACTTGACCGAGACTCGAATTTCATACCCACGCTAGCATGATCTGGCAATCGATCCACGGATGTCGCTGATTCTTCCATTGTTTGATCGTGATCGCGGCCGCCGGCTTAGTCGGCTGCCGCGATCACTAATAAATCAACTTACGCCTGCGCCGCCCCACTCGCCAATCGTCGCAGGACCATCGGGAGGATGCCGCCGTGGCGGTAGTACTCCCATTCGACCGGGGTGTCGATCCGGACGCGGGCCTGGAAGGACTGCTTGCTGCCGTCGGCGCGGGTGGCGGTGACGGTCAGCAGTTGGCCGGGGGTCAGGCCAGCGGAGATGCCGGGGATGTCGAACACCTCGGTGCCGTCGAGGTCGAGCGATTCGCGGCCTTCGCCGTCCATGAACTGCAGTGGCAGGATGCCCATCATGACCAGGTTCGAGCGGTGGATGCGCTCGTAGGTCTCGGCGATGACGGCCTTGATGCCGAGCAGCTTGGGGCCCTTGGCGGCCCAGTCGCGCGAGGAGCCTGAGCCGTATTCCTTGCCAGCCAGCACGATCAGCGGCGTGTTGTCCTGCTCGTAGAGGTACGAGGCTTCGAAGACCGAGATCTCCTCGCCGGTTGGATGGTACTTGGTCCAGTTGCCTTCCTTGCCGGGCGTCAGTTCGTTGCGGAGGCGAACGTTGGCGAAGGTGCCGCGCGCCATTACCTCGTGGTTGCCGCGACGGGCGCCGTAGGAGTTGAAGTCGAACAGCGAGACATCGTTGTTGATCAGGTACTCACCGGCCGGGCTCTTCGGCTGGATCGATCCGGCCGGCGAGATGTGGTCGGTCGTGATCGAGTCACCCAGCTTGAGTAGCACCCGCGCGCCACGGATGTCTTCTGGCGGCTGCGGCGTCATCTGCAGGTTTTCGAAGTACGGCGGCTCCTGGATGTAGGTCGACTCGCGCTCCCAGGCGTAGAGCTGGCCGGTCGGAACCTCCAGCGCGCGCCATGCTTCGTCGCCTTCGAAGACACTCGCGTACGAGTTGGAGAAGACTTCCGAGGTGACGGCCTTGGTGACGACCTCGTCGATCTCCTGCAGGCTCGGCCAGATGTCGCGCAGGTAGACCGGCTCGCCGTTGCGATCGGTGCCGAGCGGCTGGGTCGTCAGGTCGACATCGACGGTTCCGGCCAGCGCATAGGCGACGACCAGCGGCGGCGAGGCCAGGAAGCTGGCGCGGACCTGCGAATGGATGCGGCCCTCGAAGTTGCGGTTGCCGGAGAGGACGGCCGCGACGACGAGGTTCTCCTCGTCAACGGCCTGCCCGACGGCGGGGATCAGCGGGCCGGAGTTGCCGATGCAGGTCGTGCAGCCGTAGCCGACGATGTGGAAGCCGAGCGCTTCGAGATACGGCATCAGGCCGGCGTTCTCGTAGTAGTCGGCGACGGCGCGGGAGCCCGGCGCGAGGCTGGTCTTGACGTACGGGCGGGTGCGCAGGCCGCGCTCGACCGCCTTCTTGGCCAGCAGACCGGCCGCCAGCATGACCGACGGGTTCGAGGTGTTGGTGCAGCTGGTAATGGCGGCGATGACGACCGAGCCGTGGCCAATCGTCGCGACCGCATCGGGGCTGATCTCGATGTCGGTCGGGTGGTTGTTCTCGATCGTTGCCGTCGCGGCGACCGGCGTCAGCGTCAGTGTGGCGCCCTCGTGGCCGGTCTGAGGGTCGGTTGGACCCGGCTCCGGCGCGATGCGCTCGCCAAGCTCCTGTTCATCGTTGACGGTGCCGCCTGGGTGCTCTTCCTGAGCCGGCAGCGGGTCGGAGGCCGGGAAGGTGTCGGCGACGACGGCTGTCTGGGCCGCTTCGTCGACCGTCTCGCCGTTCGGGACGATCCCCATCTGCTCGCCGAAGGCGTCGCGCAGCGCCTGGCTGACACCAGCCAGCGAGACGCGGTCCTGCGGGCGGCGCGGACCGGCCATGCTCGGCTCGACCGTGCCGAGGTCGAGTTCCAGCAGCTCGTCGAACTGCGGGTCGGGCGTCTCGTCGGTCCGGAAGATGCCCTGCTCCTTGGTATAGCGTTCGACGAGGTCGATGACCTCCTCGGACCGGCCAGTCATCCGCAGGTAGCGCAGCGTCTCATTGTCGACCGGGAAGAGGCCGCACGTCGCGCCATACTCCGGCGACATGTTGCCGATCGTGGCGCGGTCGGCCAGCGGCAGCTTGCTCAGGCCCGGGCCGCAGTACTCGACGAAGCGGCCAACGACGCCGTGCCTGCGCAGCATCTGGGTGATGGTCAGGACGAGGTCGGTTGCCGTCGCGCCCTCCGGCAGTTCGCCGGTCAGCCGGACACCGACGACCTTCGGTGGCAGCATATAGATCGGCTGGCCGAGCATCGCGCCCTCGGCTTCGATGCCACCGACGCCCCAGGCGAGGACGCCGAGGCCGTTGACCATCGGGGTGTGCGAGTCGGTGCCGACGCAGGTGTCGGGGAAGGCGACCATCTCGCCGCGCACCTCACGGGCCTGGACGACCTTCGAGAGGAACTCGAGGTTGACCTGGTGGCAGATACCGGTGCCGGGCGGAACGATGCTCATGCCGTTGAACGCCTGCTGCGCCCAGCGGAGCAAGGCGTATCGCTCGCGGTTGCGCTGGTATTCCATCTCGACGTTGCTGCCAAACGCCAGCGCGGAGCCGAAGGTATCGACCGAAACGGAGTGGTCGATGACGAGATCGGCCGGCAGGAGCGGATTGACCTTGGCCGGATCGCCACCGAGCCGTTGCATGGCCGAGCGCATCGCGGCCAGGTCGACGACGGCCGGGACGCCGGTGAAGTCCTGCAGCAGGACGCGGGCAGGCAGGAAGGGCAGTTCACCCTCGCCGCTGCCGCCGGGCGCCCACTTCGCCAGCGCCTCGACGGCGGCGGGATCGAAGCCATCCTCGCCGAGTGACACATTGCGAAGGACGTTCTCCAGCAGGATCTTAACGGTGACAGGCATCCGGCTGATGTCGCCGATGCTCGACAGGGCATCCAGCCGGAACCAGGTCGCGTCGCCGCCGGAATAGCTCAATGTGGCGCGTGCGCCAAACGGATCAGACGTCGTGCTCATCTGATGAAGCCTCCCTCTACCTCTCATTACCCTCAACCAGAACCAGCGCCGGCGAGTGGACGTTGAGTCAGGGCAACTGCGGCGGTCCCTGTCGCGTCCCTGCGGTGTGGCCGTTCCTCGCGCTCGCCGGATTGGCCCATGGCAAACGCGATTGTGCTGCCTTCATGGTACCGCAGGTGTGCAGTTCGTGAGACGCAGACGGGCGGTAGAGTATGCTGATGCCGACGACACGCTGTCAGGAGGTCGCCATGGTGGTACGTGATCGCATCTCGATACCTGAATACGTGCTCGCTGAATTCTGCCGACGCAACCACGTGCAGGAGTTGGCACTGTTCGGCTCTGTCCTGCGAGACGATTTCCGCGGCGACAGTGATATCGATGTACTGGTCGAGTTCGAGCCAGGTGTGCGTGTCACCCTCTTTGATCTGTCCCGGATGCAGCGTGAACTCACACAGTTGATTGGCAGGCCGGTTGACCTGGTGCCAAAGCGTGGCCTGAAGCCGCTGATCCGTGACGACGTGCTTGCCTCGTCAGAGGTGATCTATGCAACATGAGCGGCTATATCTCGTCGATATTCTCGATGCTTGTGACAAGATCGGACGCTTCATTGCTGGTCATGATGCTTCGACATTCATGGCTGATGAGCAGGCTCAGAGCGCGGTAGCGTTCCAACTCTCGATCATTGGTGAGGCGACACGAAGGCTGTCTGACGATCTCAAGCAACGCTATCCAAATGTCGCCTGGCAGGATGCACGAAGTATGCGCAACCTTATCGCGCATCAGTATTTCGCGATTGACTGGCTGACAGTCTGGGATACAGCAGTCCGAGATATTCCCGCTCTACGTCAACAACTCAACGCGATTATGGCAGCAGAGTTCCCTGCATCGTGATCGCCTAACGTCGACACAGTTCGTATCCCAATCACACACAACGGCAATCCCGGCATCTGTCATCCTGAGCACGTCTTCCTAATCAATAGTCCTGCAGCCCGACTCCTGTGGCACGTCGTCGAGCCGATCCTGTGTCCAGGCAAGCAGGTCGGGGATGAGTGGGGAGTCGGAGGCGACCAGGGAGAGGTGGTCTTCGGCGGCGTAGGTCCGGTATTCCAGCGACTGGCCAGCGTTGCAGCGGGAATTGACGTAGGCGGTCTGGACGGTTGGGAGCACCAGCGTGTCGACGGCTCCCTGGGCGATCAGGAGCGGGGTGTTGATGTGGGCGTTGGGCACGTTCTCGGCCAACCGTGTCTCCAGCGCGCCGTGGATCGGGTCGTCGACAAAGATCGAGCGTTCGAATGGCAGCGCGCCGGCGAACGACACCAGCGCTGACGGCTCGGACAGGCAGCGGGTGGCTGCCCGGAGGGCAAAGAGCCGGGCTTCGGGCCGGACATAGTCGTTGAAGTGCACGTCGGGGTAGATGTTGGCGTAGCCGGTGATCGCGAACGCACCGATCAGGGCGATGATCGGCGAATCGGCCAGTTCGTCGATCATCGCGGCCACGTCGCTGGCCGGGGCGAGAGCGGCGATGCCGACGACGTTGACATCTGGTGCGTAGCCAGGCGCCACGATGCCGGTCCAAAGGGCTGTGTGTCCACCCTGCGAGTGTCCCCAGACAACGGTCTGATCCCCAATCGAGAGGTCGTCCATCTCTCGCACTGCCCGGACGGCGTCCAGCACCGAGCGTGCGGCTGGCTCACCGATCAGGTACGGGTGCGGCCCAGCCGTACCGAGGCCGATGTAGTCGGTCGCGACCAGAACCCAGCCATTCTCGATTACCTCGTCGAGCGCCGGCATCGCGCCAGCCTGGAACGGGTCACCGAGCAGTGACGGCGCGCAACGTTCGGCGACGCCGGTCGTGCCGTGGGCCCAGGCGATGACGGGCCGCGGGCCGTCGGGGACATCCTCGGCAACGACAACCAGCGCACTGGCGATGGCTGGCGTGCTGTCGTCGAGTGTCGTCGTGTACAGGATGCGCCATGCCCGCGCTCCGTCGGGTATCGAACGGCTGAACGGCTCGCTACGCAGCAGGACGCCAGCTGTGGCGGGTAGTTCGTCGGGCGGGTCATAGAAGGCATCCACCACTGGTTCGCTGCGGTGGAACCATGCACTGACACCCAGCAGCCCGAGCGCTGCCACGAGCGACACGACTGCTCCGGTCGTGTGTAGCCAGCGCGGCCGTCGGCGCCGACCAGAGGTCTCGCTGGCTACATCCGGTTCGTTGCGGCGCGCCAGCGCTGTCGTGATCTGGCCGATGCCGAAGACGACGATGGCCGGGCCGACCAGCAGCGCCAGCACGAGGACGGTAACATCCGGCCAGCTCAGCGCGAGGATCCCGAAGATCACATTGGCAAGGCCGCTGACGACCGTGGCGACGCGTTCGTCGGCCTCCCGGCGAAGTCCCGTCGCGAGTTTGATAATCCCGCCGACGATGAGGTTGATTCCGGCAACAATCGCCAGCGCCGCGATCGAAATGCCAGGCCAGGCGAGAACGATGATCCCGGCAACGATCCAGCCTAATCCGGCGAGGATCCCGAATCGGCTGGCGGGCCGGTCCCGGGCAGCGACGATATCGCTGATGCCGGTCAGCACGAAGCCCACGCCGACGATCAGCACCAGCGTCCGGAGCGAATCGAACGGCTTGGCAACCAGCGAAAGGCCGAGCAGGACGACTGCTGCTCCAAGCACGAGCGCGAGCCACCATGGCAGTCGTCGCAGCAGCGCCGACGCGGTCATCTCGACCGGGCGGCTTTCACGGACCACCGTCGGCAAACGGCGATACGTACTCCGCCGATGCTGGCAGCATCGCGTCGATCGTCGCCGACGGGATATCGCGGCGACGGGCTTCTGCCTCGATGATCCGTGGGATCAAATTCACGTCGCCAGCCGTGGCGAGTCCAGTCACTGCCTCGTGGCCGAGAACGAAGGCGACGGCGGCGTCGATCTGTGCCTGTTCGGTCAGCGGCTCGTACCAGGTGGCGTGGGTGCGGTCGGCTTCCTCCAGCCAGGGGCGCCGGGCGACGGTCTTGATCGTCATCAGCCCTGCGTCCTGCGCGCGAATCTCGCTGACGAGCGCGTCGAAGTCGCGCTGGTAGGCAGGGTCGCGGTAGAGGACCGGGTTGAGCGGCGTCAGGACAGTCGCGAACGGGTAGCGGCGGAGGGCTTCGCGGTGGGTGGCCGGAGCGTGGTGACCGTGGCCGGTAATGCCAATCGCGCGGATCAGCCCCTCTTCCTGAGCGGCAATCGCCGCTTCAAGTGCTCCACCCGGGCCGGTCGCAAGGTCGAGTTGTTCGAGGTCGCCGATCGAATGCAGTTGCAGCAGGTCGACCGACTGCACCTGTAACCGTTCGAGCGAGCGCTCGATCTCCTGCATCGCCTCGTCGCGACTGCGTTTGGTTGTCTTCGTCGCGAGGAAGATGTGATCGCGGATCTTCGACATCCACGGACCCAGCCGCAACTCCGAGTCTCCATAGCCCGCTGCCGTGTCGAAGTGGTTGATCCCGGCGTCCAGCGCTATCTGGACCGAAGCGTCAGCCTCATCCTGGCCGACCCTGCTGAGGGCCGCGCCTCCGTAGATGATGACCGAACTCATGTGTCCCAGGCGGCCGAGGCGTCGTGTCTCCATGTGGGCCTCCGGTAAGGTGTCAGGTGACAGGTGTCAGGTATCAGGAGTCATTCGGAAGTATCGCGGAATCAGGCGTCATGATTCATGCAGACGACGAAACTCCTGACTCCTGACACCTGTCACCTGATACCTGTCACCTATCGCCCGCGCTACGCCGTGACTTCCGACGTGCAGGCTGGGCAGCGGCTTGCGCCAATCGGGATTGCAGAGATGCAGTACGGGCATTCCTTGGTCGTGGCGGCCTGTGGCCCCTTCATCCGGTTGGCGGCCTTGACGATCAGGAAGAGAATCCAGGCGACGATCAGGAAGTTGAGCAGGACAGTCAGGAAGTTGCCGTAGCGGATATCGACGCCGGCAATCTCGAAGGTCAGGTCTGCGAAGCTCTTGTCACTGACAATTGCACCAACAATTGGCATGATGAGGTCGTCAACGACTGACGTGACAACCGCGGCGAACGCGACACCAAGGATGAACGCAACCGCGAGATCGATCAGGTTGCCCTTCATCGCGAATTCTCGGAACTCCCGCAGCATGTGACCAGCCCCTTCCATCGAAAGCGATGATCCGGTCGTGGCGCTATCCCATTGTCAGCCACGGATATCAGCTATCGGACCAGCGCGACCCCATTCCCTTAGCTTGCGTCACGAAACGCATCGCACTCGCGGGAAAACACCTCCTGCCTGCCACTCCTGCTTGTCCAACACATCCGTACAGTAGCACATGGTTAGCTGTTAGCCATCAGCTATTCGCCGTTAGCCTGTCCATGGGTATCGGACGGGTCGGCCCGCTTGATACCTACGGACAGGCTAACAACTAACGGCTAATGGCTAGCAGCTAATGACTACAGCCCCATGCGCTTGGCGAGGATTTCCATCTGGATTTCGTCGGTGCCGCCGCCGATGCGGAGGATGCGGGCGTCGCGGTAGTGCATGGCGACGCGGGTCTCTTCGATGTAGCCCATCCCGCCGAAGATCTGAACGGCCTTGTCGGCGACCGTGTTGGCGACGATCGCCGTGTGGAGCTTGGCCATCGCGACGACATCCAGCGCGTCGGGGTCGTCGCGGTCGAGCTTGACGGCGGCCTGGTAGAGCAGCAGCCGGGCGGTCTGGATATCGGTCGCCATCTCGGCCAGCTTGTGGCGGACGGCCTGGAACTTGCCGATCGACTGCCCGAACGCCTCGCGGTCCTTCGCGTACTGGAGCGCGTCATCGAAGGCGGCTTGCGCCAGACCGACGCCCATCCCGCCGAGGGTGATCCGTTCAGTCTGGAACGAGGATGCGATCTGGTAGAAGCCGCGTCCCTCCTCGCCGATGATTCGCTCGGCCGGGACGAAGCAGTCTTCGAAGATCAACTCGCGGGTGTCGGAGGAGTGCCAGCCCATTTTGCGCAGCGGACGCCCGACCGAGAAGCCGGGGTCGTCCTTCTCAATCAGGAACATCGTGATGCCGCGGTGCCGCTCGGAGGGATCGGTCTTCGCGCCGAGGACGATGTAGTCGGCGAAGCCACCGTTGGTGATGAACAGCTTGGAGCCGTTGATGAGGAAACCGCCGGTCGTCTCCTTCGCCGTCGTTCGCATCCCGGCAACGTCCGACCCGGCACCCGGCTCGGTGACGCCGATTGACGCGATCTTCTCGCCCTTCGTAATCGGCACGAGGTACTTCTGCTGCTGCTCCGGGGTGGCGAACTTCGCGAGATGTGGCGCGGCCATGTAGGCGCTTACCAGTGGCGTGACGGCGATCCCGCCCGAGGCGCGGCCAAGTTCTTCGGAGAAGATCGCGATCGCCAGCATGTCGCCGCCGGTCCCACCGGCTTCTTCGGGGAAGCCGAGGCCGAGGAAGCCGTACTGCCCCATCAGCGGCATCAACTCCAGCGGGAACTGCCCGTCGCGCTCGGCCTGCTCGACCTTCGGCATGACATGGGTGTTGACGAAGTCGCGGCAGACCTGCTGGAACTCACGATGGATATCGTCAAGCTCGAACAACTTGGCTGTCCCGGTTGAAACGTCGATATCGCTGGCCATCTGGCTCCGCCTTTCCGCCCTCTCCGACACCACTGTCGCGTTTGCCGCGCCCACCATTGAGCCGGCAGATGGAGAAATCCGAACGTCTCGCCGCAAGAAGCGTGCGCCCGGCTGCTGGTGTCATTTTGCTACGATGTGGATGTTCTTGCGAACGTGGAGGCAACGTGACCCGGCAGCATCGTCGACTCAGCAACCTGCTCCCGATCGTCTGGCTGCCGGTCTGTCTGCTGCTGGCTGCCTGTGGCGGCTCGGCCGGGGTGTCCGCACCAGATGGCATCCTCGCGACCGTACTGAGCGATCCACCACCCGAGTTCTCAACGCCAACGCCCGGCACTGCGACTGCTACCGCTCCAGCCGCTGCCACGGCAACGCCGACCGCTCCGCCCGCAAGTCCGACGGCGACAGCGACCTCGACGCGTTCGGCATCACCAGTTGCGACCACGACACCGGTCGAACCGACCCCGACGATGTCACCGATTCCATCCGTAGACCCAGCCGATGGCCGGCCAGTCATCGTCCTCGATCCGGGGCATGACCGGATGTTCCCGAGCGCGCTGGGGATCGAGTATCAGGTGAACCTGCGGACAGCGCTGGTGGCGCGCGACGCACTGGAAGCGGCTGGTTACCGGGTCTACCTGACACGCGAGGATGACGAGTTCGCCTTTCTCGACCATCCCGAGTTGCTGCCAGCCAACGGTGACGACTTCCCGCGCGGGTTCAGTCACGCCTACGCCCATGCGGAGAAGGCAGCCCAGTTCGACCCAGATATGATCATCGCGTTGCACTACAACGGTCACAACGACCCGAACGTCGCTCGGCTGGAGGTCTACTACTGCGAGAACGGCGGGCCGCAGAACCTCGCATTCGCCGAGATCGTCCGTGATGAACTTGTCGTCGCGCTGAACTCAGTTGGCTTCGATCCACCATCGACGTGGATTGGCGAGGACCTGACGGTTGCCCGAGGTAACCGCCATTTCCCCAGCCTCGGCAACCTCTACAACGCCCCGCGCGACTACCTCGGCAACCGCTTCGACGGCATCCCGGTCGTGCTGACTGAACCGCTCTACCTCACCAACGCAACCGGCTACGCGCTGCTGGAAGATGATGCGACGCATCAGGCGATCGCCGAGGCCTACGTCCGCGCTGCCAACCGCTACTTCGGGCGTTAACTTCTTTCTAGTCTGTTACGGGCTTCGTACCAATCGCGATGTGGACCGGATTGGTCAGGGTAGCTGGGCCAGTGCCACCGGCGCGTTCGCGCAGCATCTCATCCAGCGCCTGGATAACTTTGCTGCGCTGCTCGCCGGTTAGATCAGCCGTCAGCATGACGGCGATTGGGTTGCTGTTGGCGACCCAGTCCCAGAGATTCTGGCCTGTCTGCATCGTGAGTACCTCGGCACCTCGTTCGATCCGAATGTCGGCCAGACCGGTGTTGGAGAAGTGTTGGCGTAGAACCTCTGGGTCCGATGCCTGGAATGGCAGCGGCGGTGGGTCGTCCGGCAGTCCAGTGAAGCCCGGGACGGCTGCGTGCATCGCGCCGATGAAGAAGACGAGGAAGTCGATCGTCGTTGGCGCGGCGTAAACGACCAGCGCGACCTTCCCACCGGGCTTCGTGACACGCGTCATCTCGCGCAGGCCGCGCGGCAGGTCAGGGAAGAGCATGACGCCGAACTGCGATATGGCGATGTCGAAGGTGTCGTCGCTCAGGTCAAGGGAGTGGCCGTCCATGACGTGCCCCTCCAGGTTCGAGAACCCTTGCGCTCGAGCACGCGCCATGAGTCGTTCGATCATGTTGGGCGAAAGATCGACCGCGACAACATCAGCGCCGAGGCGTGCGGCCGGGAGACTGACAGCACCGCTACCGGACGCGACATCCAGCACACTCATTCCTGGCCGAAGACCAGCAAGGACAAGTGCATCCTCCGCGATCTGCCCGCCTGGCTCGGTGACGAACGTGTCGTATCCGGCTGCGATCGCGTTCCATGCTGCGCGAGTCTGTTCCTGATTCTGTGTCACCATGTCGTTGTCCATTCATTGATGATGCGGGTGGCCAGATTTGGTGCACAGCGTATCGGCGGTGCGGTCACGTCTTGGGCAGTTCCGGTCCTTCGGCAATGATGCGCGTTGCCTGGAAGGTCCCTGGGAAGGTTGCCAACGCGTTCCCAGCTGGATCTGCGATCGTCCAGACCACATCTCCACGGAACGATTGACCATCCTCGCCGAGTGTGATCGAGGACCTACCAGTCGCTGTTCCGAGCAGAATCCCTTCGCCGTAAGACCCGAGCCCGACGATGGTGAAGACCGCCGTATCCGGTCCGGTCGGCGCCCATGCGCCGTGTGCCGAACTGGTGAAGACCGCGCTGGGGGCGATTGGCGGCGTCACGATCGGATGTTCGGCGGCGACGACGGTGCCATCGGCGCCGACTGTTGCCAGCGCGAGCGTCGGCGGACCGCCATCTTCGAAGAAGGTCATTCGCCATGAGCCAACGAACGACCGTTCAATGGGGGGCGGGTGGTCAGACGCGTTGATGACACGCTGAGTGAGCAAGGTTTTCACGTTGGGCACCAGTACGCTCCTTTCTTGTTCTCGTGGCGCCGGCGGCTATCCAGCAGCCGGTGCGGTCGTCTGGGCGCGGTCCGTCGCTGTGTCTGGATCGATGGCCAGGATGCGCCGGCCGCTGACGACCGCCGGCTGAGTTGCGATCGGGTTGCCGGCCGGGTCTGCGAAGCTTCTGACCCCTTTGCCAGTCCACGATTGACGGTCGTCCCCGATGGTGATGCGAGCATGGACGGTCACCGTCATGTGCGGATTGCCATGTCGGTCGGCAATCAGGACCACAAAGGTCCCAACGCCGGAGTCGGGGTCAGTGTTCGCCCACATCCCATGACCCGCACTGGTGTAGAGCGGTTCCGCTGAGGGACCGAACGGTGGGACGACTGGTGGAGGAGACGTCACGATCGTCCCGTCAACGTGGAAGGTGCTGAGCGAGTGTTCTGGAGGTTCGTGATCGGTTGCCGTAACCAGCCAGGAGCCAATGAGATCCGACTGCACTGACATGTGTTGCCTCCCTGGATTGATGCGACTGATCTACCTGCAGCCTATCGGCGCGGGATCGACCGGACAGCACCCAAAGGAGGTATCTGGAGGGGGTATCTCGCAGGTGTCGTTCGATCGTCACACGACCATCATTACCTGAGCAGGTCAATCGCTCTGGCGATGGCGACGGCCTCGGTTCGTGTGCTGGCGCCGAGCTTGCCGTAGATGTTCCCGGTGTGCTTCTTGACCGTCTGTGCAGAAATGCTGAGCCTCTCCGCGATCTCACGGTTCGTCAGTCCCGCTGCCACCAGCGTCAGAATCTCCAGTTCACGGCCGGTAAGTGGTTCTGGTAGTGCTCGGTCCCCGGCGGCGACCGAAACGTGCAGGGTGTTGCAGGCTGCGAGGATCGTGTCGATATAGTCGCGCATAACACCGCGCGATCGAGCTTCCTGCAGCAGACGGACGATGGGCAAGCCGATATCGGCAAAGAGGCGCAGGTAGCCTTCTGGCTCGGCCAGCCGTAGGGCGTGCTCAAGCGATGTCAGCGCCTCGGGCCGCTCGCCGAGCTTCCATTGTCCGATTGCCCGGAGCATCAGCGCCTCGATCTGAATGCCCATTCGCCCGTCGACTTCAGCGTGGCGAAGCAACCGATCGAGCAGTGCCACTGCCCGTTCGGTTGACGGCGCGTCCCCCTCGACGATCAGCACTCGGGCAATTGAGAGTTGTCCGACTTCCGGTTCCGGTCGCTGGTCAAGCGTCTCCTCGCGGATGATCGTGTCGGCCCAGTCAACGGCGATTCGCAATTGGCCTTGCGTCAGCCAGAGCTCGAGTTGCAGGCGATCGAAGCGGCTGGTCCACTCCGGCAAGGTTGCATCGATCACGAGAGGGCGGGCATGTTCCAGATATGTCGTTGCTGATGCCGTGTCCCCTTCGGCCAGCTTGATCCGGCCAGCCAGCAGGTAGCCGGCGATCATCGATCTGACATCGCCGCTCAGTTCAGCGCGGTCCAGCCCGGCGGTGATCCGCTGCCAGGCACCGGCAAGATCGTTTCGCTCATAGCGGAGCTCAGCCGTCCGAACATACAACCAGCCGATCACCGGAAGTGGGATGTGTCCCCATGCTTGCGGTTCCTGCGTGATCCTCAGTGCACGATCCCAGGCATCGCCAGCATCTCGGAGTCGCCCCTGCCGCAGTGCGAGGTCAGCCAGCGCTCCAAAGACATGGGCTGACTGGATTCGTGCCGCGTAGTGGTTGGGGTGTTCGAGCACCCGGCGGTAGGAGTCCTGTGCTTCTCGCCAGCGCCCGTTTCGGCTGTACGTGTCGCCGAGCGCGTGGTAGATCGATGCTCGATAGGTTTCGTCCTCTTCTCGCAATTCCTTGAGCGCACGGCCTGCGAACGTCTTGGCCTGCTCCAGATCGTTCGCAAAGCAGGCAACGTAGCATCGATAGGCCGTCACCCTCGCCAGTTGCCATCGAGGTGCGTTCGATTCGGACAGCCGCAGATCGACGTCATCGATCGATCGCACACACTCCTCGAACGCTCCGGTGAACGCGAACAGACCAGCCCGGGACAGGCTGAAGAGCGGATGCGCTCCGTACCAGTCCTGCGGGATCGCGTCGAGCCAGTCCCGGAGGATGCGTAGCTCACCGCCGTGGAGCATCGCCGATTCAAACCGGTCGACGACCCGTGCGACAAGATGCAGGTCGCCTCCGGCCAGCGCGTTGTCGAACGCTGGCTCCGACAGATCGTGCTCCAGATACCAGGTGGCCGCTCGCTGGTGAAGTCCGGCGACCTCGGCAGGGTGCCGTCGCCCGAGCTCTGTCCGCAGGAAGTCGGAGAATAGCCGGTGGTAGCGATACCACGCGCGGTTATCGTCGAGCGGCACGATGAACAGGTTCTCCCGCTCTAGCGTCTCCAGCATTGCCTGGCCATCTGGGTCGCCAGTGACGGCATCGCAGAGTGGGCCGGAGAGTTGATCGAGGATGCTGGTTTGCATGAGGAACCGGCGCAGATTGTCGGGCAGGTGAGCAAGTACCTCCTGACTCAGGTAGTCGGCGATGAAGCGATGCCGGCCACTGACGACGAGAGGCTTATCCGGCTGCTGCTGACGGCGCGATGTCAGTGCGACCATCTGTGATCCGGCGACCCAGCCTTCCAGCTGCGCCTGCAACGACGCGATCGTGTCACGATCGAGATGGAGTCCCATCTGCCGGTTCAGGAATGCATCCGTCTCCTCAATCTGGAACTGCAGGTCATCCGCGTCGAGTTCCAGTAGCTCCATGCGAGCGCGGTAGCGCGCCAGCGGGAGCGGCGGCTCGCCACGCCCCGCCAGCACGAGATGGATCGTCGGCGGCAGGTTGTCCAGCAGGAAGGCGAGTGAATCGTGGATGGACGCGTCCTCGATCAGGTGGTAGTCATCGAGAACGAAGGCTACGTGTTCCGAAAGGTCACTTGCGACGTTGATGAACGCAGTCAGAACCGCGTCGCGATCCGGCATCATCGCGCCGAGGAGCAGACCGAGGTGGCTGTCGCTGACGCCGGGGAGCGCTCCCTCCCAGGCGGCCAGCAAGTAGCGGAAGAACCGCTCGATGTCGCTGTCTTCCTCGCCGAGTGACAGCCATGCGACCGGCAGTGTGGCTGAACGCGCCCAGTCCGCCAGCAGCGTCGTCTTGCCGTAGCCAGCCGGAGCCGAGATCAGCGTGAGCTTGTGGCGTGGAATCGCATCCTCAAGCGCATCGACCAGCCTGGGGCGATGGACGATGTGCTGTGTCTCCGGAGGGATACGCAGCCTGGTTGACAGGAGATCGTGCGCCATCGGGCCACCGCCATCTCGTGTTGAGCCGTCGTATCACCACTATACAGGTCCGGTACAGGTCCGGTTCGCGTCACGCGTCACGAGTCACACATTTGATCTCCCGCGCGACCTGCAGGCTGGATCCGATCGCGCCATGGATCCCGGACATCCTGACCGAGCCGCTCTACCGGACACCGGTGAGCCTAGTCCCGAATGCCAGAGCCTTCGTAGGAGCGCGTTTCTGGCGGAGCCAGGAAGTAGCGGGCGAACGTGATGGCGATTGCGGCGATGAAGCCGGACACCAGCAGGCCGGAGGCGGCGACTGTCGCTGAGACGCCGAACAGGTCGACGAAGACGCCGAACGGCAGGAGTGCGATCGGCATCAGCGACCACGTCATCCCGTACATCGCCATCACGCGGCCATACATGCCCCGGTCCGTCTGGAGGCCGACCAGCATCCGGTTGATTGTCAGGTAGCCGGTGCTGAAGAAGCCGACCAGCAATAGCAGCACCATCGAGAGGGCGTAACTCGTCGAGAGCGCGAAGAGGAACAGCGCGATGCCGAAGGCGACCCCGGATGCAATCTGGATGCGGTTTTTGTGTGGCGAGTCGGCCAGCGCGGCGATGACGATTGAGCCGACGATCGCGCCGATGCCGACCGACGTGTACATGAACCCGAGTGCCGATTCGCTGATCTTGAGGACATCCTGCTGGAAGACCGGCAGCAGCGACTGGAACGGCATCCCGAGCAGGATTGGGATATAGGCCAGCGCCAGCAGCGCGAAGAGCGACGGTCGCTCCCAGATGTAGCGGAAGCCCTCCATCATCTCGCTACCGGCGCCCCGCTTGCCACCCTCGCCGCGTAGCCCGCGTGGGAGTCGGTAGAGCGTCAGGACGGCCAGTCCATAGCCGATCGCGATTGCGTAGAACGCCAGTGCCGGGCTGATCGCGAGGCAGACGCCGGCCAGCGCCGGGGAGATGATGCGGTTGATGTTGCGGCCAGTCGATTCCAGCGCCAGCGCGTTCGGGATCTGCCGGTCATCGACCAGATCGGGAATCAATGCTGTCCGCGTTGGCATCGTAAACGGGTTGGCGACGCCTTGTGCCAGCCCAAGCACGACCAGGTGCCAGATTTCGATCACGCCAGCGTGGACGAGGATCGCGTTGAGCAGCGCCAGCAGGAAGACCGCCGTCTGCGACCAAACGAGGAGTTTACGCTTGTCGTACTTGTCAGCCGCGACGCCGCTGTAGGGCGAGAGGAGCAACTGCGGCAGCCCGCGCGCGGCCGTCACCAGCCCGAGCGTCAGGCCGGAAGCCGACATGTCATATGCCAGCCACGCCCGGGCAACGAGGTCGATCTGCATCGCGCCGATCGAGAACAGCATCCCCAACCAGAGCAGCCGGTACTGCGGCACCGCCAGCGACGCGAACGCCTGCACGAAGCCGGTCCGGACGTTGTCCGTTACTCTACGTGTATACGCCACACGCGCTCCTGTTTTGGCTCATGGGACTATTATGCGCGTTCGGACGCCATCTGTCGCCGGTGCTGCAAGGTTCCTGCCTCGTTACAAGGAGGTTCGATGTCGTCAATCAGCAAGCATCCGGGAGAGGTGCATACCGACGAGCATCTCGTCAGACGCCTGCTCGAAGCGCAGTTCCCCGAGTGGGCCGGATTGCCGATCAAACGTGTCCCTTCGGCAGGGACTGACAACGCGCTCTACCGCCTGGGCGACGAGATGGTTGCCCGGCTCCCACGCATCGACTGGGCGATCGCGGCAATCGAGAAGGAGTGCCGCTGGCTGCCATATCTCGCGCCGCACCTGCCGCTGCCGGTCCCCGCACCGCTGGCGATGGGCGAACCCGGCGAGGGCTACCCGTGGCACTGGTCCGTCTGCCAGTGGCTCGACGGCGAGAACGCGACCCTCGATCGCATCGGCGATCTCAAGCAATTCGCGACCGACCTCGGCGCGTTTATCACTGTCCTCCAGCGGATCGATCCAGATGATGGTCCGCGTTCCGGTACGCCGGGTACTTCGCGCGGGGTTCCGCTGGCACCACGCGACGCTGACACCCGCGACTCGATCGCGAAACTCGAGGGAATCATCGACACCGCTGCGGCGACGGCCGCCTGGGATGCCGCGCTCGCCGCGCCTGTCTGGGACGGCCCACCAGTCTGGCTCCACGGCGACCTGCAATCCGGCAACCTGCTCGTTCGTGACGGACGGCTCAGCGCCGTCATCGACTTCGGCTGCCTCGCCGTCGGCGATCCCGCCTGCGACATGATGGTTGGCTGGACACTGCTGACCGCAGAATCCCGCGCCGCATTCCGCGCCGCCGTCGGCGTCGACGACGCCACCTGGGCACGTGGCCGCGGCTGGGCGCTCTCATTCGGCGTCGGAGCCTACTCGTACTACAAGGACACCAACCCTGTGCTTGCTGGAATTGGCCGCCATGCGATTGCTGAAGTGTTAGGTGACACGCTCTGAAGCACGCAGCGGATGACAAGAGTGATGGGAACCGATAGATCGATGGAGAATTCGGAGCGCGCGAGCCAATCGGTGGAGTTTCTCGCTGCCCCTACGTACATGGTGTCATACCTTCGAATGGTGTCCGCCTTCCCATTACGCCCGCTTCATAGTGATCGAGATTTGGAAGAAGCCATCGAGGTACTGAACAGCCTGATTGGTCGTGCCGACCTTTCCGAGGCTGAGCGCGACTACATGTATGTCCTAGGTGGGATCGTTGAGGAGTATGAGGCAAAGCACGTCGTGATTCCCGATGTGAGTGGAGTCGAGTTGTTGCGTTTCCTCATCGAGGAAAACGGCCTGACTCAGGCAAGCCTGTCGCACATCTTCGGCGGCGAGTCGAACATCTCCGAGGTCCTGAGTGGCAAGCGAGAGTTGTCGAAGCGCCAGATTCGCAGGTTAAGCCAGCGCTTCGGGTTGCCTGCTGACGCATTTATCTAGTTTGACGCCCTGCTCTTACATTTCTATCTTCTGGGAACGACGCATTGATCAACAAAGATGCCTTGGCTGATTCTCTTCTAGTGAAATGGATCGATATGCCACAGCCTAAACGTCGTCTGCGGCCATGGTTCGATCGAGGTTCTGAGGCGGCATCAAATGTCTTCCCGTCCCGAAAGCGTGGCTATATCTGTCCGCTGTGTTTTCAGACCTTTGACTCGGATGATCTGGATCAGAAGCGACTCTCTAGTGATCATGTTCCGCCGAATTCGCTAGGCGGCCACCGGCTCGTGCTCACCTGCAAAGATTGCAACAGTGCCGCAGGATCTGGCATTGATGTGGCAATGCTTCAGTACGACCAGCGGCTGGACTATGAACTGGGCGTGATGATTGACGATGACCGGATACCGGCACGCTTCACATTCGATGGACAGACACTCAATGTGGAAGTCCGCGCATCGGGTTCGAAAGTCACGATCTACGACCTGCCACGAAACAACGATCCATCCGTATTCGAAGCGATCGATAGCGAACTGCGTCGTCAGTATGCTGATGAGAATATCGAGACAATTCAGTTTGAACTAAACTACCCTAGAAACATGCCCGATGAATGGGACGTGGCGCTCGGATGGCTTCGCGTTGCCTACCTTGTAGCATTCGCTGTATTCGGCTACCGCTACATTGTCAGCCCAGCACTGTCACTGGTTCGCGAGCAACTCACGAACCCCGCAACCCACATCATTGATCGGTTTTTTGTCATCGATGTGACAGCAGCAACGGGGCGAGATCATTGGGAAATCTTGGGAATCCTTGAGCCGCTGACTATCCGTTGCGTGATGGTCCGAGTCGGACGTTATTGCATTATTCTTCCACCTTGGGATGCTAGCGAAAACTTCTACGAGCACTTCGATCACGCAGAATTGAGTCGCCTTTCAAGCGAAGGCCTCTTGAACAAGTCACTGCTCCGCGTCCCGTGGCCCAAGGAACCTCAATACTTCATGGATGTGCCTGTCGCTCAACTCCTCGCGATGGCGGACGAGATGAGTAATCGTGAGTCGGGCCGCGACAGCGGATAACTGAATTGATGATCGCGAAACACGCGCTAATCGCCGAGAATTGCCCTTTCTCTGCTGCTAACGGCGTATTTCACTTTATGCTTCCACTCTCATCGTCTCAAACAGGAACGCGTAGACATCGGCGCGTTCGTCGATGATCTTGCTGGTGGGTTTGCCGAAGCCGTGGCCGGCGCGGGTTTCGATGCGGATGAGGATGGGGTTGTCGCCGGTCTGGGCGGCTTGCAGGGTGGCCGCGAACTTCTTGGCGTGGGCGGGAACGACGCGGTCGTCGGTGTCCGCGCTGGTGATGAGTGTTGGCGGGTATTCGACGCCTTCGCGGACGTTGTGCAGCGGTGAGTAGGCCAGCAGGAAGCGGAAGTGCTCCGGGTTCTCCTCGGCGTTGCCGTACTCTGGTGCCCAGTAGTGGCCGACCGTGAACTTGTGGTAGCGCAACATGTCGATGACCGGCACCTCGCAGACGACGGCGCCGTAGAGGTCGGGGCGCTGCGTCATGCAGGCGGCGACGAGCAGGCCGCCGTTGCTCCCGCCGTTGATGGCGAGTTTTTCCCGCCGCGTGTAGCCGTTGTCGATCAGCCATTCGGCGGCGGCGATGAAGTCGTCGAAGACGTTCTGCTTCCGCTCCAGCATCCCGGCCTGATGCCACTCCTCACCGTATTCCTCGCCTCCGCGCAGGTTGGCCAGCGCGAAGACGCCGCCGGCTTCCAGCCATGCGAGTCGGTGGATGGCGAAACTGGGTGTCAGCGAGATGTTGAAGCCGCCGTAGCCGTAGAGAAGTGTCGGGTTGTTGCCGTCGAGTGCCATCCCGCGCTTTTGAGTCAGGAACATCGGGACGCGGGTGCCGTCCTTCGACGTGAAGAACACCTGGGTCGTCTCGTAGGCCGAGACATCGAAGTCGATGCCGGATTCGTGCAGTGGTTCGAGCGTCGCGTTCGGGTCGGCGAGGTCGAGCCGGAACGGTGTCGTCGGGTAGAGGAACGACGTGAACGAGATGAACAGTTCCGGGTCGCCGACCTTGCCGGAGATCGATTCGATTGAACCGATGCTTGGAAGCGCTACCTCACGGTCGAGGCTGCCGTCGCGCTGGTAGACGACGACGCGGTGCTGGGCATCGCGGGCACGGACGGCGACAAGACGATCGCCGGCCGCGACGACGTAATCGAGCAGGTCGTCGCCCTCTGAAATGACCTCCCGCCAGTGCTCGCGGCCAGGCTGGTTGAGATCGACAGCGATGACGCGCCCGAGCGGGGCGTCGAGGTCGGTCTGGATCAGGAAGGTATCGGCCTCGTTGTCGATGACGACGTAATGGGCGTCCTCTTCCTCGATCAGCGGTATGACCGGTCCATCGCTGGTGAGGTCTTTGTAATAGATGCGCGTGCGCGGATCGGTCCCGTGGCTGGCGATGATGACGAGGTAGCAGCCATCGTCGGTGACGCCGGGTTCAAAGCGAAGTTCCTTGTCGTCGGAATTCTCGAGGACGAGCGTGTCCTGCGCCTGCGTGTCGCCCAGGCGATGGTAATAGACGCGGTTGTAGTTGTTGATGTCCTCGGGCGCGACGGTGCCTGGCTCCGGGTTGCGGCAGTAGAAGAAGCCGGCGTTGTCACGCGCCCAGGCGATCGGCGAGAACTTGCACCAGCGGATGATATCCGGCAGGTCGTCGCGCTCATCGACATCGCGGACGTGTAGTTGCTGCCAGTCGCTGCCGGCTTCGGCGACCGCGTACCCCAGCAGCAACCCGTCGGGGGAGGCCGACAATGCCGTCAGCGCGACGGTTCCGTCTTCGGAGAGCGTATTCGGGTCGAGCAATTCGACCGGCTCGGCGCCCGGTGCTGGCAGGTAGTAGACGACGGCCTGGTTCTGGAGACCATCGTTCTTCAGGTAGAACGTCCGACCGCCTTCTTTGGCCGGGGTCGACCAGCGTGGGTAGTCCCAGAGTGTCGTAAGCCGTTGGCGAAGTTTCTCGCGGGCCGGGATCGCGTCGAGGTATGCGCGTGTCCGCTTGTTCTGCGCCTCGGTCCAGGCGACGACCTCAGCGTTCTCCGGGTCCTCCAGCCAGCGATACGGATCGGCAATCGGAGTCCCGTGATAGTCCTCGACGACGTCGTCCATGCGGGTTTCGATTCGTGGCAGTGGCATAGGGGTTCCTTTCTTTAGGTCGGGATTGGGGATTGGGGATTGGGGATTGGGGGGTCTTGAACCCTGTGTTCCTTAACGAGAAAGCAGGGTGCTAGAGACCCCCGAATCCCCAATCCCCATTCCCCAATCCCGTACAACCGCATCCATCTCGACTTCGACCAGCCAGTCAGGGTCGATGAAGCGGGAGACTTCGACGAAGGTGCAGACCGGGCGAATCTCGCTGAACGCGGCTCCGTGGGCGCGGGCGGCCGCTTCCCAGGTGCTGATGTCGGTCAGCATAATGCGTGTGCGGATGACGTCGCTGAGGCTTGCTCCGGCCTCGGCGAGGGCTTCGGCTCCAATCTCGATGCAGCGGCGGGTCTGGGCTTCGACGTCGCCGGGGGCGGTCGTGCTTCCGTCGGGCGCGATCGGAGCGGTACCTGCGACGGCGACATATGGGCCGATCCGGACAGCGCGTGAGAAACCTATCGGTCCTTCCAGCGGAGAGCCTGAGGAGATGTTGCGTCGCGTCATCTGGTTCCTTTCGCTCAATGCCTGCTGGATTCGATCAACTTTCCACGATAACGTACATCCCACCTCTGCGACAAGCCCGTACTGGAACCAGACGGACTGGATTACCGTCATTCGATGACGGTTGTGGCACGCTCCGCCGGGACGTGCAGCGATGGGTGGATGAGGGGTGCCTGTGGCGGAGGGAAGCGGACCTTCCGGCTGGCTCGATCGCAATGCTGCCGGGATCTTCGCCGCGCTCGGTGGCGCGACGTTGTTGTCCTACGTCGTCTTCTGGCTTCGGCCGCTCTGGCTGGCGAAATTCGATCCGTTCAGCGGTGCGGCGCTCTACATCGGGACGATCCTCGGGTACGACGGGGACGGGTTCCGACGCTTCGTGCTGGCAGCAGTCATTCCGTCGCTGCTCTACCTTGCAGCCTTATGGCTATTGCCGCGTGTGCCGCTGCCGCGCGCAATGCCGGTCATCGTTGGCGTCACGATCCTCGCGCCGATCCTGCTGCTGACTGCCTACCCTGCCCTCGCGGCGGATGTCTTCGGCTACCTGATGTATGGCCGGATCATTACTGAGTACGGCGGCAACCCTTACATTGATACGGCGGCTGCCTTCCCGGGCGATCCATATGCCCCTCCCGTTGGTGGTGACTGGCGTGACTATCCCGCGCCATATGGGCCGGTCTGGGTCTGGGTCTCTGCGCTCGTAACGGGTCTTGCTGGTGGGCAGACGCTGGCGGCGTTGCTGGCGATCAAGTTGATCTCCATCGCAGCACATCTTGGCGTGGCGCTGCTCGTCTGGCTGCTCGCGAGGGAGATCACCGGCTCGGAGCGGTGGGCGGCCTGGGCGTTGCTGGCGTATGGCTGGAGTCCGCTGGCGATCACCCACTTCGCGCTGGATGCTCACAACGACGCGCCGATGGTGTTCTTCCTGCTGGCGGCGATCTGGTTCATGCGTCGGCAGCGGCCCGATCTCGCGCTCCCGGCACTGGCGCTCTCGGTGCTGGTCAAGTTCGTGCCGCTGCTGCTGGTGCCACTCTTTCTGGTGGCGGCCCGGAAGCAGCCGCGCAAGGCCGCAGTGGGCATTGCTGCGGCCGTTGCGCTGGCCGTACTCGCCTACTCGCCGCTCTGGGATGGGTTCGATACCTTTGACGCCGTTCGCGAGCAATCCGGCCTGATGACGTCGTCACCACTGACGCTGTTGCATCTGTATGTCAATGATGACTTCGTTCGGCCCGTTTCGCTGGCGGTGTTCGGGCTGGGGTATCTGCTGATCCTCTGGCGGCTGCGGTCGCTCGAAGCCCGCTCGTATGCAGTGATTGTCCTCTATTATGTCGCGCTGTCGTCGTGGACGAAGGGGTGGTACTTCACCTGGGCGCTGGCGCTGGGGGCGGTACTGGGCGGCCCGGCCTTCGTCGCGGCCGGTCTGGCCGGGTTCGGTGTGTTCCTGCAGAACATGACGGCCTGGGGCTGGGAGATGGATACGTTCGGCTGGGCAACGCGCTACGGCGTCAACTTCTGGGAATGGTGGCTGACGTGGACGCTCTACCTGCCGTGGCTGCTGGTGGCTGGCTGGGTTGCTATCCGGCGGCTGGTCCGGCCAGCGCAGACGGCCTAGACCTCGACGGCGACGACGAGCGTTTCGGGGACGATTGGCGACGTCACGATGTGGGTGAAGTTGCCGATCTGCTGGCCGAGGTATCCGACCCGTTCGCTTGCCTGGAGGTCGGCTTCCGAATGCCAGAGACCGATCGAGATGACGTTGCCGTTGGCTCGATCGACCAGCAACAACCCTCGGCGGAAGCCCCCCTGCTCGGTTGCCGCGTGCATGACGACGTTCTCGAACAACGAGACGACCGTTTCGATGTGGTCCACCTGCACACCGGCGGAAATGAACCGGCAGACGTTGCCGCCGATCATCCCGGCCGCCTGTGCGACGTCGTAGACCGCTTCTGTGGGTGCTGTCAGCAGTTGGGGCATCGACGAGGCGGAAGGGTCTTGACTGGTGGCCGCATCGAGTGCCTGCCGATCGTCCCAGAGGGTGACGGCCTCGACGCGCTCGCCGGATGCTGAGTCACTCAGGCTGGCCAGCACGAGCATGCCAACGAACCCATCGGCCTGCTGGAAATGCGGTAAGGCTCTCTCGCGCAGCATCTCGATCGTTTGCGCCAGGCCCCCCGGCGTTGGACGTATCGTCTGTACGTGCGCAATCATCGTTCGTTGCCCTCAGCCACCCCAGGTCACGGCCAATACCCGACCATCAAACACACAGCATCGCTGTCTCGAATGCGGGTAAGGATACCTGTTGTGAGTGTGGAGTGGTGAGTGCGTCGTTGAATGTGCCCAGCGCTCAGCACGTTGTTCACGCTTTAGGCTTGCTCGCCGTCGATGTAGCGCAGGACCGTGTCGATCGATCGGATCATCGTCGTGCCTCTCGCGGTGACGTTGCCGGTTATTGGGACATTTCCAGCCGAGCGAGATGGCGTGGCCGATCACGGCGACGCTGGAATGATGCTGATGTTGCCGTTGCGTTCGAGAACGGCGTATTTGATCTGGTCGAGTCGTTCCAGGCCCTGCGTTTCGCGAGCGGCCGAGAGAACGTCGTCGACATCGACGCGGGCTTTGTTCATGTGCTCCTCGATCGGTTTGCCGTTCTCAACAACGATCACGGGCACGCCGTCCATCAACTTGCCGATCGTTGGAGAACGCTGTTTCCAGAGCGACATCCCGATGTCGGTGATGACCAGCGTTACGACCAGAAGTAGCGCCTTCGTCAACGAGAAGTCTTCTCCGATCAGGCCTTGCTGGACCGACTCGCCGATGATGAGTAACAGCACGAAGTCGAACGTCGTGATTTGCCCGAGCGATCGCTTACCGGACAGCCGGAAGATGACCATGAGGATGACGTAGATCACCAGTGCTCGTACGACGGCGTCCATGCGAACCTCCTGAGGTCATCCAATTAGGGGTAGATCAACTGGCGGATCGTTACCAATTCGCCGTCCGCAAGGCCGATCTTGCCGCTCCGCACGCCAATCCGCTCGGGCTGTACCCGGATCGTGATGTGCCCGGATTCGGTTAGGTCAGCCGGAAACGACCAGACGATGCCGACGTCTGCCAGTTCGGTGCTGTCGGGTTCGGGCGTGATGGAGTCAATCGTCCAGGTGTCGAGGAATGCCTGATCGGCGAAGATGCGAACCTCGCCGTCCTCAACGGCGCCGCTGGCAACGCTGAGGTTGATATCGGTATATGCCTCATGGCGGGCGAAGCGGCCGTATTCGGCACGCAACGATCCGTCGCCGGTCGTGGCCGACGTGCTGCTCATTGGTCCGGTTGCGAAGAGCCCACCGAGCGCGCCGGTGACAATCAGCAGCATGATGGTCCAGCCGATTCGCTGGGCGACCCATTCCCGGCGCTGAAAACGCATGTCCAACTCGTCTTTGAGCGATGCGACATTGGTGTGGCTCATCGGTCGGCCTCCCGCGCGTTTCCGCGCTGCACGAGACGCCGACAGCGCAGTCTACGTGCCAGCGGAAGCACGACTCATATGACGTGGTATGAACGGCAGGGAGTCGGGCCTAATTGCGAGACAGGTTGAGTTTGGGTTCGGTGATCGGGCGGTTCGGCAGGACCGGTCTCCGGAAGTAGGCGACGACCGTGTTCCACGAGAGGGTCGAGTTCTCTGCGGCTCGGCCAGCGTAGTCGCCGTGCTGGATGTTGACCATCTCCCAGCCGCCGAGACCCAGCAGGCCGATGACCTGTTTCCAGGGATTGGTGGTCCACGGCGCGGCGGCGGGACCATCGACGCTGGCGATTCTCCGGGAGGTCACGGTTGCCCCGAAGTAGACGAGATCGACGTTGTAGTACGTCTCTCCACGCACCTCTGCACGTCCCGCCGCGATCACCTGGCAGTATTCCCACTGGCCAGTCCAGCCGCTGATGACTGATGCTGGCGTGGCCGGTGGTGGTGCTGGTGCCGGCGCCGGTGCGGGAGCAGGTGTGGTAGGTCTGGCCGGTTGTGGCCTGCGGCTCGGGGGGCGTTCGCCGAGGTCGCGCGTTGGTGAGACGACATCCGGTGGGGTCGTCGCCGATGCGCCAGCCGGACCGTTGATGCTGCCAGCGTCCGGGCTGTTGAGGCGATTGCGTACGGCGGTCAGCAGCGCCACCGTCGAGAACGGCTTGACGAGAAACTCAACCGCTCCGATCGAGTCGCCATGGGCGGATCCGCGAGGATCGGTCGTCATCACGACGATCGGCGCGGCGATCCGTTTGGCGCGGATTGACCGCGCGAGCAGGATGCCGTTACCATCGGGCAGTGAACTATCGATCAGGATCAGCGATGGACGCAGCACATCGAGCGCAGCCAGCGCGGCAGCACAGGTACCGGCCGCAACCACCGTGAAGCCTTCGGCTTCGAGTAAGGTCGTGACCAGTTCCTGAAACTCTTTGTGGTCCTCCACGACCAGAATTGTCGTCTGCGGCTGACTCGCCATCACTTCACCCTCGCGTGTCAAATCGCGAATCGCAAAGCCGGTGCCGGGCGTTCGCACCCGCATCGTCTCACTGCATTGCATCGATACTGATATCTTGGCTGCTAGAGACGATTTGTGCAAGTTTGGGGACTGCGCCCACCGTCAGACTCCATCGTCCAGCGGCCAGATAGGGCGGCGGATGCGCCGGTAGTTGAACGAGCGCAGGCCTGGTGAGGCGAGACCCGGCGTGTCGACGGAGACGATCGCAGCGGCCAGCGGTTCGAAGGCTGCGCGGAAGTGGACGGACGACTTGACGACGAGTGCGCGGCGATCTTCCGGTCGGATTCCAACGGCGCGGAACAACTCCGGTTCAAGCACCTGCAGGCGATTCTCGCAGATGATGACCTCGATCGCGCCCCCACTTGTCGGAATCTCCAGCACGGCGGTCTGGCCGAGGCGTGTCCGCGACCCCGCTCCCATCGGTCCACGGTTTGTGAACGCGACCGTGCCGACGCTCCGGACGCGAGCGTTAATTTCCAGTGGTCGCCCACCCGACCGTTCGATCTTTCCACCCAGCCGGAAGCGTCCGCAGTTGCCGGGGCGGATACCTTCGGCCAGCGTGACCGACTCAGGATCGGCGATGACGGCCACGGACGTGTCGCCGATGCCTGCCTCGATCAGGGCCGCAAGGAGTGCTGTGCTGTCGCCAGAACCTCCAGCACCCGGGTTGTCTGCGACATCGGCGAGGACGATTGGACCGGAACCGTTGATCCCATCGCGGACGATCTGGATTGCTTCGGCGATTGGGGTCAGCGCTGGCCGGAACTGCTCGCGCCGGTCCCAGGTTGCGCGCGCGATCCGCTCGGCGAGTTGCCGGGCGAGGGCGGGGTTGTCATCCGTGGTGACGACGACAGCAGGGCCGGCATCTCGAATGTCGCTGTACGGGAACCCTCCCGCGATGGTGATCGACACGACTCCAGGTGACGCCTTCAGCCGTGCTGCCAATTGCATCAGTTCCGCCATCGGTGTCGCACCGTCTGTCGCCTGAGCCGGGAGTGTCAGGAGCATCGGCATCTGCCGGAGCGCGTGGGTGGGACGATATCCTCCCTGATGCAATCGCTCAAGTAGTAGGACGGCCTCGTGGCCACGCTCCCATGTGTCAATGTGGGGGTAAGTCTCGAAACCCAGGATCACGTCGGCGTGCGTGACGATCGCTTCCGACAGGTTGGCATGGAAATCGAAGACGACGGCGATCGGAGTCTCCGGACCAACCACTTTCCGGACGCGGCGAAGCACCTCGCCATCAGCATCCTCAATCCCTTCGGCGACCATCGCCCCGTGCAGCGCCAGCAATACACCATCGAGCGGTCGCTCCCGTCGGGCGTCGGCGATCCCTCGGACGAGTTCGTTCACGAGCGTCTCGAACGTCCCGCGCCGGACTTTGCCGGAAGGCGTCGCCGACGCGAACAGCAGCGGCACGAGGTCCCAGCCACGCGCCAGCGCCGTGTCGACGAATCCACCTAGCACGTTGTTGATGCCCTGACTGGCGGCGATCAGCGATGGTCCGCGCAGGAGCGTCCGGCGTTGAAACTGCCCCAGGTCAGTCGCGATCGTCGAGAACGTGTTGGTCTCGTGGGAGATGCCGCCGAACGCTACGCGCATACTGGCGGCTTGTGTGGGGATCGGGAATCGGGAATCGATATTCGACTGGAAGTGGCCGTATTCGGGAGGTTGGTTGTCCGGTCGACGTTCTGCATCAGTGCATCCGATGGTGGGTCATACGTTCGATTCTCGCGTCGGAGTATTACCGAGCGCACAGGCCGGCGCAATGGACGTCGCAGGTTGTCAGAAATGCTCGATCCCGGGTTGGCAGGCCCGGGATCGAGCGGGAGGATGGATTGGAGTGAACGATGTCGAGCGTGCTCAGCAGTTCGGACCGGCGAGCGCAACCGGCGGTGCCGCAACGGCTGCGACGAGCGCGGCATTCGTGAACGGCTTGGGCAGGAACGTGTCCGCAAACGTCGTGGCGTCTCGCGCAACGTCGTCCGTTGAGGCCAGCGCAGAGATGGCGACGATCCTCGTCTGCGGTGAGGTCGCGCGCAGGATGCCCATGACCTCGTCGCCGTTACCGTCCGGCAGGCAGATATCGATGAGTGCGGCGTCGAAGTCGTAGAGCGAGATTGCGGCCCGTGCTTCACCGACGGCCCTGACGCAGACGACATCGTATCCAGCTCGTTCGAGCACGAACGTCATGAGTGCGCGGATATCTGGCTCGTCTTCGACAATAAGAATGCGATGCTGACGTGGTTCGAGTTCGACGACCTGCACCATAACCTCCAGGAGACCAACTAGACGCCTTCGAACGATAACGCCTGAACGTTCACCTGAGGGCCGCTCCGTATCACAGGAGTGTCACAGTGAGTGTGGATGGTGCGGTGTCGCGGCAGTTGGTTTCCGTCGCACGATGTATGGCGGTGGATTCGCTGCGTCAATCGTTCCGCACAACGGCGACGGCTTCGATTTCGACGAGCCAGTCGTCGGAGGCGAGTTTGCTGACCTCGACGAGCGTGCTGGCGGGTGGGTCGTCGGGGAAGTCGCGCTTGCGCAGGTCAACGAGTTTGGCGCGGTCGGCGATATCGGTGACGAAGGCGGTCAACTTGACGATGTCACGCAGCGTCCCGCCGTTAGCGGTCAGAATCGCTCTCAGGTTCTCGTGAATCTGCTCTGCCTGCGCCAGCGCATCGCCCTTTCCGACCAGGTTGCCGTCCGGACCGATACCGACCTGGCCAGAGATGAACAACAGCGCGACACTGCCCAGATCGATTCGCGCGACGTGGGAATATGGCCCGGCTGGAGTCGCGACGCCTTCCGGATTGCTGAACACTGTTGACATGTGTATCTCCTCCCCTTGCGGGTCGTTGCTGCTTCTCAATAGCGCGAATCCTAGCCGATGTACCTTGGCACAACCGATCCTTCATCACTGCTATGGGCCTGCCTGCTATCATCGACTACGGCCTGTGGCGGCCGTCCGGAGACGAGCGAAGGGGGCATTGCCATGCAGGTACGCGATCGCGGGATGACGGGAGGATCCGACGCGCAGGACGCGCCGGTGGTGTCACCGCCCGGTCAGGTGCAGGCGGGATCTGCCGGCAAGCGCGAGGTTGATCTCTACGCCCGGACCTACGCAACGCTGTTGCGCTCCTCCGGCCCGATTGCGGTCGACGCGCTGGTCGCCGCCCATCTGAACATCGAGTCGAGCCTCCACGCGCAGGCCGCCGAGCCGTTCCCCGACATGAACGCCTTTATGTACAGCACGCTCCGGTTGCCACCCGAGATCGTGCGCGTGAACCGGATTCTGCTGGGCCAATCGCCGTCGGTCTTCGCTCGGAATGGGTACACCGACCTCGCGAAGTGGGCGCTCGTCTCTGCCCCAGGCCGTCGGCGTCGCTGGCACTACGATGGTCGCGACACGCTGGCAGTCTACGTCGGGTCGATGTCCGACCTGGACGATCTGATCCCGACAATCGTTGCCTGGCAGATCGAGTGGAACAAACTCCATGTCCGCATTCGTGACGACGAGGATCTCAAGGCGCGCATTGACGCCGGCAGCGCCGCTGGTGCCAGAGTCGATCCGGAAGATCTCGCCGGGATCGGTGCCGCGCTCGGCATTGGTGCCAGCGACTGGACGCGGTTGCAACTGGCCTGGGGCGCAGAGTTCTGGCCGAACCTGCACAGCATCGCCCGGTCGAAGCGCGATATCCACCTGCACATGCTCGGTGGAACCTACCTCGGCTTCTCCCGTTCGGCGCGGCGCTGGTGGGGGCCGGTTGGCCGGGCATTGGCGGATCGCGGGCTGGCCGACCGGCCGGTCTACTTCGTCTCGTCGAACCTGCACTCGATCGCGAACATCCTCAGCGGCACGGCACGTCGCCGTCGTGATGACCTGATCGCATTCATCGAGGAGAGCCAGCATCCCGACCTGTTGCCGGAGTTGCGCAAACTTCAGTCAGGCGATACGCGCTCGTCGTGGGATAACTTCCTCTACTTTGCCGCGCGGCTCTACTACGCTGCCAACGGCACCGACCGGCCAGACCGAAACCGCGAGGAGGAAGCCCGCGGGATCACGACGATCGAGCAGGATAGTGCGCTCGATGTCGGCATTCAGATCATCGAACTGGCGAAACTCAGCGCGGACGATCTCGATCCACGGATTCTGAAAGTCTGCGGCGGCCCGCCGGACACCGACGCGATCATCGTCAACATCAACTACCCGCTCGGGCTTGCGGCGTATCACATCCTCAGTCAGGTCTCGGCGGAAGTGTCGCAGTTGCGCGGCGTCTATGTCCTCGGCAAGGCGGCGACCCTCAACGCGCGGATCGGCGACGTGATGATTTCGGACGTGGTCTACGACGAACATTCGGACAACACCTACTGGTTCGCCAACGCGTTCTCCAGCGCGGACCTCGCCCCGTTCCTCGTCTACGGCTCAACGCTCGACAACCAGCGGGCAGTGACGGTCAAAGGCACCTATCTCCAGAACCGTGGCTATCTCGATTTCTACTATCGTGAGAACTACACCGTCGTCGAGATGGAGGCAGGCCCATTCCTCTCTGCCCTCTATGAGGACGCCTACCTGACCCGCCACCCACAGGGCGAGAGCGTCAACCTCAGCCAGGCGCCAATCGACATCGGCATCATCCACTACGCGTCGGACACACCCTACTCGCATGCCCATACGCTCGGTGCCCGCGGCATGTCCTACCGCGGGATGGACTCGACCTACGCCGCGACCCTCGCAATCGTCCGCCGAGTATTCGAGGGCTGCCAATGATCATGGCAGAATCGGCGTTGACGTTGTGCTGAAAGGAAGACGATTGTGGCTGCTCAACCAAACGTAATCAGACTTCCTCCCGATGACGACGTCGTTATCGCCTTGAAGCGCGCGGCAAAGGATCACCAATTGGTGATCGTCCAGACGGGGGAAGACGTAATCGAGATCGGTTCGGTTTCGATGCATCCCGCCGGTGACGAGAGCGATCTGGACAATCTCGACGAGCCTGACGCGATCCTTGAGTTGATTGGCATCCTTGATTCGAAAGAACCATCGAACATTGCCGAGTTCAAAGATCAGTATCTGGCCGACGCGATTGATCCACGCGAGCGATGAGTCGATCGTTTGGAGATGCTCCACGACGCGTTTTCGTTGATACCTCAGCCTATTACGCTAGCGCCGACCCTCGGGACGTTGACACCGCAGCGACGCGGGAAATTCTTCGCGAACTGGTGTCGCGCCAGGTTGAACTGATCACTACAAACTTCGTCGTGGCCGAACTTCATGCATTGTTGATTGCACGTGGATCTCGTGACGTTGCGAGGCGATCACTCTCCGCCTTCTATCGCAGTCGCTTGACAACGGTCATTCGTGCGACGGAGGACGATGAGCAGCGTGCACTAGCAATCATTCTTCAGTATGAAGACAAGGACTTTTCGTTTACCGATGCGATTAGTTTCGCAGTGATGGAGCGGCTCGGAATCTCGCACGCTTTTTCGCTCGATCGGCACTTCGCGCAGTACGGCTGGGTGATGCTTCAGTTCGAACGCGAATAGCCAATCCTCAGTTGTGCTACCGATGGTCTACGCCCCTAGCGCAATCGTCGACGGCCCACCGCCGTTGCGAGTTGGCAACTGGAAGGCTGGTTGGGTGCGCAGGAGGGTGATGAGTTCGTCGGACGGCAGCGGCGGGGAGAAGAGGTGGCCTTGACCGTTTTCGCAGCCGCGCGCCGTCAGGAACGCGAGTTGGGCCGGTGTCTCGATTCCCTCGGCAATCGTGCGTACCCCGAGGGACTTGGCGATAGCGAGGACAGCCTCGACGATTGATGTGTCCTCGACGTTGCGGCTGATACCGTGGATGAAGGTCCGGTCGATCTTCAGCATGTCGACGTCCAGTCGCTTGAGGTAATTGAGCGACGAGTACCCGGTTCCGAAGTCGTCGATCGCGAGGGTGACACCCAGCGCACGCAGGTTGCGGAGCGTCTCGATCGCAGTCTCGGCGTCCTCGGCAATGATCCGCTCCGTCACTTCCAGTTTCAGTGTGCGCGGGTCGATGCGAGCCTCTTCGAGGACATCGCGGACGGTCTGAACCAGCGTCGGCTGGAGGAACTGCCGGTCGGAGATGTTGACACTCATCGTCAGTGGCTGACGGTCGGCTGACACGGGCAGTTCCTGTTGCCATTCGCGTAACCGTCGGCAGGCTCGGCGCAGCACCCAGCCGCCGATGTCGACGATCGTCCCGGTCTCGTCGGCGATCGCGATGAAGTCGGACGGTGGCAGCAGGCCGCGAACCGGATGACGCCAGCGAATCAGGGCCTCGACCTCGTTGACGGCTCCCGTCTTGAGATCGACAACCGGCTGGAAGTGGAGCACGAATTCGCCACGCTCCAGTGCGCGCTGGAGTTCGATCTCGAGGTCGAGCCGCTCGCGGGCACGAACGTCCATCGGCGAGGTAAACACCTGATACTGAGCCTTGCCGCGTTGCTTGGCCTCGTACATCGCGATGTCCGCGTTGCGCAGCAGATCGTCGGCAGTGACCTCGTCCGTTTCCGGCATGGCGATGCCGATACTGGCAGTCACCGAGACTTCGCGATCCCCGATCGTATACAGCGTCAGCGACTGCTCGGCGATCCGTTCGGCGACGAGGATGGCGTCGGTCACGTCAGTGATGTGCTCCAGGAGGACGGTGAACTCGTCGCCGCCGAGCCTGGCAACGGTGTCACCCTCGCGGACGCATTGCATCAGTCGTTCGGCCATCGTGATCAGCAGTTGGTCACCGGCCCGGTGGCCAAGGCTATCGTTGATGACTTTGAAGTTGTCGAGGTCGAGGAAGAGAACCGCAACGGTCTCCTCGGCACGCGGGCGGCGCGCCAGGGCGTGCTCCAGCCGGTCCATGAACAGCCCCCGGTTCGGTAGCCCGGTCAGCCCGTCGTGGAACGCCTGGTGCAGCAATTGCCGCTCGAAGATCTTCCGGTCGGTGATATCAACCATCTGGGCAATGAAGTACCGTGGCTGGCCGTTGCTGTTGCGCACGAGTGAGACGGAGAGTTCTGCCCAGATCACGTGCCCATCGCGATTGAGATAGCGAGTTTCGATCCGGTAGCTATCGGCTTTGCCATCCAGCAGCCGTTGGGTCTGCTCGGTATTCTGCGCGACATCATCCGGGTGGGCGATCGACTGGTGCGTCCGCAGCGCCAGTTCGTCCTCGGAGTAGCCGGTTAACTCACAGAGGGCCGGATTGACCTGCAGGAACTGCCCGTTGGGAGTGACGATTGCCATGCCGATGACGGACGCGAAGAACGCATGCTCGAAGCGATCGCGGCCGAGCAGACCACTCGACATTTCCGGGTTCGAAGGCATCCAGGACCGCGAGGGTTCACTCACCGTCGTCGTCCAATGCAACACACGCTGTCACCGTAGCGCTGCGTGCAGGCAGGGCGCGATGCACTTGTCGGTCATCAGTCGTGCGCGCGTGCATCCTGCGTTCTCTCCGCTGTTGGTTGCGGTCAATTCCGCGATGTTGTCGTGAACGTGCGTGTGGTCCTGGAGACGCGGCGGCCCCCGGCATCGCTTTCGTTTGCGATGACACGGGCCAGTAGTGGCACGTCTTCCGACGGATTTGATGATACGCTGCAAAGTATGCGTTGGCGATATGTATTGCAAGGCTAAAGACTTTGGTGGCCCTGACAATCGGCGGTTGGCTGGTACTTGTTGGGGGTTGTCGGCTGGGAGACGATTGGCTACCTGAGCAACGGTTCGTGTTGGAAGACGAGAAGGGGGAACCCAATGGAGTGGGGTGGCAGGACGGCACATCCGTGGGTGATCGAGCGGCGCGAGCGCGTCACGTTCGGCGTGCAGGCATTCGCGCGACCCGACGATCCAGAACCTGGCAAACGAGTGATCGCGGCAGGCCAACTCGTCGACCAACTGAGGCTGGACGCGTTCTACATTGGCGATCACCCCGCGCAGCAGACCGAAGTCTGGATGCACCTCGCGGCGCTGGCGGTCACGACTGAGCGTGTTCGGCTCGGGTCCGTCGTGAACTGCTCGCTCTACCGGCATCCGGTCATGACAGCCCGGCAGGCTGCCGACCTGGATCATCTGTGCAATGGCAGGACGCTGCTGGGCCTTGGCATTGGCTGGGTCGCTGACGAGTTCGGGCAACTTGGGATGCCCTACCCTCCGACGCCGGAGCGGCATGCAGCGCTTGTCGAGGCGCTGGAGATCATCGCCGGTGTCTGGGGTGATGAGCCGTTCAGTTACCAAGGTGACCACTATCAGGTCACGAATGCACGGATTACTCCGGCTCCGACCGAGGAGCCACATCCCCCATTAATGATCGCTGGGGCCGGGGAGCGGGTGACGTTCCGGCAGGTGGCGCGATACGCCGACGCCTGCAACTTCGGGCCATCGCCGCAGATCGGTGGCGTCCGCACGGCCGACGACATGCGGCGCAAGTTCGCGGTCCTGAAGCAGCGCTGTGAGGAGATCGGCCGGCCATTTGAGAACATCCTGCGGACGCACTTCACGCCCTGGCTGATGATCGCGGAGACGGAACAGCGGGCGCAGGAGAAACTGGCCCATTACTACCCGGATGGCCTGACCGAGGATCAGCGCTACTCACGGATCAACGGTGATCCGGATCAGGTTGCGGCCTACTACCGGGAGATGGTGGATGCTGGCGTGCAGCACTTCGTCTGTCAGTCGCTCGACGCTGCCGACACGGAGACGTACCGGTTGCTGGCTGAGGAGGTCGTTCCGCGCGTCACAGGCGGTTAGGTAACTCAGAGACCATTCATATAGAACGCGCCGAGGACTGCACCATAGGCGAGGTGGGCGATGACGATGACGATCGGGGTGCGGACGCCGTAGTTGAGGGCGAGGAAGCCGGGTGGTTCGAGTTGGCGGGTCGGAGTCGGGCCGCTCGTTTCGCCCGCCATCCGAGGATGCATGCCGGGGAGGATCGACATTCCAGCTGTCAGGACGAACGCGGCCTGAACCAGCCCGATGCCCGCACCCAGCCACCACGTCGACCGGTCCCAGGCTTCGAAGGCGGCGACATAGATCAGCGCGAACACCCATCCATTGATGAAATGGAAGAGCATCCCGATCAGCCGGGCACGGTCACGGTCATGACTGAAGATTGAGCCGAGCATATATGGGATGCTCATGCGCGTCAGGTGCGCACCCTGGCTGCCGGTCATGATCCCGGTCAGGAAGACGGTTGCGACGAAGCCCCAGAGCAGCGCGCTCCCCCAGTCCACCCACGAGCCCCCTTCGTATGCGACACCGCTCGCTGCGGTTAGCAGCATTGTAGCGGGGCGGGGCGGGGTGAGTGCCGAGTGCCGAGTGCCGAGCGCCGGACGTTGGTACCGAACACTCGCGTTCTCGTCGAACGACGCGGGTGGCGAACAGGGCAGGACTCTACCTTGAACCTGCTAGCAGATTACTCGGCACTCGGCACTCGACACTCGGCACTTTCAACTTAGCACTCACCCCGCTCACCTACCACGCCTCCGGCCTTCGGCTTCCTGGATGGCGAGGGCGGCGTTGATCAGGCCGATGTGGGTGAATGCCTGTGGGAAGTTGCCGAGGGATGCGCCAGTTGTGGCGTCGATCTCTTCAGCAAAGAGGCCGACGTCGTTGGCGTACCTGATCAGTTGCTCGAAGCGGGTCGTCGCGGCGTCGATTTCACCAGCAAGGGCGAGGCACTCGACAGCCCAGAAGGCGCAGATGCCGAAGGTGCCTTCAATGGGCGTTCCGTCGGGAGGGAGGTTGCGGTACAGCAACTCGCCGTCCGGACCGGCGCCAAGTTGCTGCTGAACCTGGTCGAAGGTGGAGCGCATACGGAGATGTGTCGCCTCCACGTAGCCGTAGAGCGGGAGTGCCAGCAGGGCAGCGTCGACCGTGTCGTCGTTAAGTGACGTCGTGTAACTGCCGAGTCGTTCGTTGTAGCCGCGGGCTTCGATTTCGGCCCGCAGCGTTCCGCGCTCTGCGATCAGGCGATTGGTCTGAATATCCAGCCCGTAGTGGTCGTGGAGGGTGATCAGCCGGTCCAGGGCGACCCAGCAGAGCACTTTCGAGTGCGTGTGGTGCTCCTGCTCGTCGCGGGCTTCCCAGATGCCGTCGTCGGGGTAGCGCCACTGGTTGCAGACGGTCTCGGCGATACCGCGCAGGAGTTTGACGGCGTCGTTGTCGAAGTGGCCGCCACGCTGCGCGTACTGGAGCGCGACGTCGGCGGCTTCGCCATAGATATCGAGCTGGAACTGCCCGCGGGCTCCGTTGCCGACGCGAACCGGTCTGGAACCTCCGTACCCCTCCAGGTGGTCGAGTTCCCGCTCGTTGATCCCGTTGCGGCCATGGATATCGTAGACAACCTGCAAGGCGGGCCACGTCAATCGGGTCGCGTGGAGCGTCCAGGCGACGAAGGCTTCTGCCTCCTCCTCGAACCCCAACCCCCAGAGCGCGCGGACCGTCAGAGCGGCATCGCGGAGCCAGCAGTAGCGGTAGTCCCAGTTCAGGTCGCCACCGATCCGCTCCGGCAGCGACGTGGTCGGCGCGGCAACGATTGCGCCGGATGGGGCGTAGGTGAGCAACTTCAACGTCAGGACACTGCGGCAGACCTCGTCCCGGGCAGGGCCGTCATACTGGCATTGCTCGATCCACGCCTGCCACCAGCGCTCGCTGCGCTCGACCCGCTCTCGGGCCGATTCGCCTAACGGCGGAATGACCGCTGGCGCTTCGTTCGAATACACGAGCGAGACATATGCGCGTTGTCCAGCACTGATCGTCGCCTGGGCCGTAGCGACGCCACCGTCCTCACTGATCTCCAACTCACCCGGCAGGTCCGACCGCAGGTAGAGGACGCCGCCGTCGCTGGGACAGGTCAGCCCGAGCGCGCCACGTCGCTGGAAGGTCACGCCCTTCTGGCCATACTCCGGTCGGGGTTCGCAACGGACGGCGATAACGACGTCGCCTTCGATGCCTTCGATCTCACGCAACACCTCGTGCTCGGGCAGCAGGATGCGGCGTTTGTCTTCCTCATCGGCAACTGGCATCAGGTCACGGACGAGGCAGGCGCCAGTCTCGGTCACGAAGACCGTTTCGAGGATGGCGGTATCCCCCATGTAGCGACGAGTCGAGCGGAATGGTTCGACCGGCTGGATGCTGAACGACCCACCGCGCTCGCGGTCGAGCAGTGCCGCAAAGATGCTCGGGCTGTCGAAGCGCGGCCAGCATAGCCAGTCGATCGCGCCATCGCGCGCAACCAGCGCCGCCGACCGGCAATCGCCGATCAACGCATAGTCAGCAATCGGCTTGAAGGAGCCGCGAGTGGTGGAGGGCGGGATGTTCATAGGGGGATGATACTGTGTCGGGACGCGGGACGTGGGACGCGTGATGCGTGATGCGTGATGCGTGATGCGTGATGCGGTCGATCCATTCGCGTCCCGCGTCCCGCGTCCCGCGTCCCCCTACTCAAACCCTCCTGGGTTCCAGGCGACTTCCCAGAGGAAGCCGTCGGGGTCGCGGAAGTAGCCGGAGTAGCCGCCCCATTCACGGTCGCGGGCAGCGGCGGTCATCGTTGCACCGGCGCGGGCGGCTTCGGCGAGGACGCGATCGACCTCCTCCTTCGAATCGACATTGTGAGCGAGGCTGAAGGTGGCCGGCGTCTCGTCGCCGCCTCCGGCGGACAGTTCGAGGTTCGCGTCCTTCATCAACGCTGGGCGCGGGAAGAGCCCCAGCACCAGCCCGCCGTCGAGTTTGAAGAAGGCGGCTCGCCCATCCTCGAACTCCTCGCCGACGATACCGCGTGTCGGCAGTCCCAGCCCGTCGCGATAGAACGCAACGGCTCGCTCAAGATCATGGACGCCAAGCGTGATGACGGTGATATGCGGGTGCATGGATGGCCCTCCATTGTTCGTCAGACGTACGATCCTCGACGCCGAACGATACCGAAGTTCGACCGACGGCTGAGACACTGTTCCATGTTAGGATGCGAGGGAACAGCATGACACAACCGGGCTGTCGCCCCGGCGAATCCGCCAGTACCAGCCGCTCGTGTGTTGGTGAAGTGAGCAATTCTGCCCTTGTCGCTTCCTGCCCTAGTCGTCATGCTGCTCCTCGTGGTGTTCGCAGTCGCACAGGACTGTGATTGCCTGCCGCTGGTTCACCTGGGAGGTCATGATGTCCGATTATTACGATCTTGGAACCCATGCGTCGCCCATCGCCACGACGTCGCCGGAAGCGCAACGCTGGTTCGACCGTGGTCTGATCTGGACGTATGGGTTCAACCATGAGGAAGCCGTCCGGTGCTTCGAAGCCGCGCTCGAAGCAGACCCGAACTGCGCGATGGCGTGGTGGGGGATCGGCTACGCCGCCGGACCAAACTACAACCGTACCTGGACCCAGATCGACGAGCAGTCGATGGACGCGATGCTCAAGAAGACGGTCGCCGCCGTCGAGCAGGCCACTCGGCTGATCGACCACGCTGGCCCGATTGACCAGCAGATGATCCGCGCGCTGGCCGCCCGCTATCAATCAACGACCCCACCCGACGATTTCCAGCGCTGGAGCGACGACTATGCTGACGCGATGCGCGAGGTCTACCGTCAGCACGGTCACCATCTCGATATGGCGGCGCTCTTCGCCGAGGCGCTGATGAACCGCACGCCTTGGCGGCTCTGGGACCTGCACGCTCGCGGCCCCGCCGAGGGATCGAGCACGCTGGAGGCGAAGGAGGTGCTGGAACGGGCACTTGAGGACCCCGCCAGCCGAACCCATCCTGGCGTGTTGCACATGTACATCCATCTGATGGAGATGTCGCCCTGGCCGGAGAAGGCACTCCCGGCGGCTGACCGCCTGCGCGAACTCGTCCCTGACGCCGGTCATCTGCGCCACATGTCAACCCACATCGACGTACTCTGCGGGCACTACCAGACGGTCGTCGACTCGAATCAGGCCGCAATCGATGTTGACCGGAAGTTCGTCGAGCGGCAGGGCGCGATGAACATCTACACGCTCTACCGGACGCATAACGTCCACTTCAAACTGTACGGCGCGATGTTCCTTGGCCAGTCGGAAGTCGCCCTTGAAGCCGCCGACGAGATGACCGCGACGATCCCGCGTGAGTTGCTCGACGTCAAGGTTCCACCGATGGCGGACCGGCTCGAAGGCCGCTTCGCGATCAAGCCGCATGCGCTGATCCGCTTCGGGAGGTGGCAGGAGATCATCGAGATGCCGCTCCCGGAGGATCAGGAACTGTTCTGTGCCACGACGGCGATGATCCACTACGCGAAGGGCGTTGCCTATTCGGCCACCGGCCAGATCGCCGAAGCGGAAGAGCAGCAGGCGCTGTTCAAGGCGGCCGTCGCCCGTGTCCCCGAAACGCGCTACTTCCAGAACAACACCTGCCTCGACATCCTTGGGGTGGCCGAGGCGATGCTGGCCGGGGAACTGGAGTACCGCAAGGGGAACTATGACGCCGCCTTCGCCCACCTGCGCGAGTCGATCCGGCTCGACGACGGTCTGGCCTACGACGAACCGTGGGGCTGGATGCAGCCGACCCGCCACGCCTACGGCGCCCTCCTGCTGGAGCAGGGACATGTCGAAGAAGCCGAAGCGGTCTACCGCGCCGACCTCGGCCTCGACGACAGCCTCGCGCGTGCCTACCAGCACCCGGAGAACGTCTGGAGCCTGCACGGCTACCACGAGTGTCTCGTCCGGCTCGGCAAGCACGAACTGGCGACGATGATCAGGCAACGCCTCGACCTCGCCATCGCCCGCGCCGACGTCCCGATCCAGTCCTCCTGCTACTGCCGGATGAGCCACGCGGCGTAAGACGCGATACGTGATGTGAAAGTGGAGACAGAGCGTGACAGACGCCGGTGCCGAACGGAAAGCCCAGACGCGAGCCATCTTCAATAGATTGGCCGCCGACTACGACATCGCCGGACCGGGCTGCTTCGCCTGGTTCGGTCGCCGGCTGGTCGAGGCGGCTGGCATTGGACCTGGCGATGCCATTCTGGATGTCGGCACGGGGCGCGGGGCCGTCCTGGTCCCCGCCGCGGAGCGGGTCGGGCCAGGCGGCTCCGTGACGGGGATCGATCTATCGGAAGAGATGGTTCGCATCGCCGGAGCGGAAGCCGCGAGGTTCGGCGAGTACGTCCGTGTGCGGCTCATGGACGCCGAGCATCTGGAGTTTCCCGACGCGTCGTTCGACACTGTCCTCTGCGGCTTCGGCGTCATGTTCTTTCCCACCCTAGACCGGGCGCTCGCCGAGTTCCACCGCGTCTTGAAGCCAGGTGGCACGCTCGCCGTTTCGACCTGGCAGGTCTCACAGGCGCACGACCTCGGTGTCGTCCTTGGCGACCTCGGCCTCGGTCGCCTCGACGAACCTGGCTGGATCGCCGATCCCGACCAGCTTTCCAGCATCCTGACCAAGGCCGGATTCGCCAACATGCGCGTCATCGCCGACTCCCACACCTTCCGCTATGACAGCATCGATCAGTACTGGCAGAATGCCCGCGGTACCGGCCTGCGCCGCTGGCTCGACGCGCTGGACGAGGGCGAAACCGAGCAGGTTCGTGCGGCGCTCGAAGAACGCGTAGCGTCGGACCGGCGGCCCGATGGATTGTTTCTGGAAGCGACGGCGCTGCTAGCAACAGGGATAGTTCGTGGATTCGTCCCGTAGCACTTACCTAATGTTGAGTTCGTCAACGACCCAGTCAAACACGTTCAGAAATGCGGTCGCCGCGTCATCAGATGTCAGAGCGGAGATCGGAAACGCTGGGTACAGATCGATGCGTTCGGCGTCTAAGGCAATACCTTCCAGTTCGTTGAGGCGACGAAGCAGTTCCAGACGTGGTTCTGTATCGGCGAACTGAGGCGTCGATTTCAGCGATCCGAAGTAGATCGAGATTCGACCGTCAGTACCAACTGTGAAGAGCGTATACAGCTGGCCATTGTGACTGACGCGTGGGTAAAACGTCCCATCGGTGATGCCAGTCCCGAACCGAACCCGCGTGGCACGCCTCTGTGACCATTCAAGCAGTTGTCGCGCAACCGGCACCATGTTAGAGCCAATTCGTGCCGCAAGTTCATCCATGAAGGACGCCGCGTCCCACGTTCTGCTTTCGCGAGCACGGCCATTGCCGGTCTTCTGGCTAACCGCCTGCTGTGTCTGGCCGATCACTCGCGGAACGAGTGCTTGCTGTCCCGTGCCCGCGTACTGACGAACTTCAACTGCAAGCACTTCGGCGGGATTCATCTGCTGGTTCAAAAACTCCACGACTCTCCGAAGTTCGGGAGGAATGACATCGGCCACGAATACCAACCGGATGCGTCCCACTTGCAGGTTTGTTTCGACAAGTTTCCACAATGCTTCAGGATCTTCATCGACTCCAAAGGCGTCAGCGATCATAAACTCTGGGTCACGCGCCTGTCTCTCACACATCGACTCGAAGCGGGAGCGCAACCGCTCGACTGGCCAGTGGACGACGGCATTGGCAGCGTAGTCGAGCATCTGACCGACGACTTCGCGGCGGATGCGCGAGTCGGTGCTGCGTTTGACTTCGACAATGGTGGGGATGCCGTCCTGATCGACAAAGAGGTGGTCGACCGACCAACGGTCGCCTCCGGCCTCCTCGGATGGCAGGCCAGCCTCGCGCGCCAGCAACAGCCAGCGGCGCGGAGATGCTGCATTCATCTGCTCGCCGCCCAGAAGGTCAGGGTAATCGGCCAGCAGCCGTTGGAGGATGTCCTCGCTGTCGTACGCCTGCTCGGTCATTGGGACCAGTGATCCTCCGTCGTGCATGAGATAGATGACGCCGCTCATTGGCTCCCCTTCATGGTTCTGTGGCTGGCTGTGGTGGTGTTTGGAATGCCGTCGCTGACCTGGCCTGCCGACGTGGTTTCTTTCGGTCAAATGGACTATGGTTGGTCGTAGTGGCGCGAAAAACATGCGCCACAGATTGTACGCTGTGTTGATGCTGCGCCATCGATACGGCGCGAATGGTTGTTGTGAACGACGGTCGGTGGCCTCTCCTGGGCCACCGGCCGTTCGTGCAGCAAGGAGGAGTGTCGTGGCCCATCACGTTGCGATTGCCTACCCTGACCTGTCACGGGCTAAGGAGGTAATCGCCGCCCTCAAGCGACTGGAATCTGAGGGCGTTGTCGAACTGAAGAAGGCGGTCGCCGTCGTGCACGATCACGAGCGTCGCCTGGAGGCCGTTCCGGTCATCGTCCACGCGCTTGGCGGTCTGCTCGCTGGCGCCGCGATCGGTGTCGTGTTCGGCGTGTTGTTCTCGGACATGCTGCTCGGTGTGATGATCACGGCGATCATCGGTACGCTCTGCGGGATCATGATTGCCTTTGCCCGCAACGAGGAGCCAGCCGACTATGGATTCGGGACGTTTGGCCAGCAGGTCGCGGCCACCCTGCCCGATCGTTCCGCCGCTGTTCTGATGCTGGTTGACAAGCGCGATCCGGAGAAGGCGATCGCCACCCTCCAGCAGTATGGCGGCCGGGTTGTCCGAACGACACTCCCTGACGAGATTGAAACGCGCCTCGTCACGGCGATGGCTCCGATGGCAAAGGCCGCGTAGTACCTCGGGATTAGGGATTAGGGATTAGGGATTAGGGATTAGGGATTAGGGATTAGGGAATCGGGGGCGTTGGACGGAGGGCGTCCCTTCAAGACTCCCCAATCCCCAATCCCCAATCCCTAATCCCTCCCTCATCACAAAATACTGGACTTCCCGTCACATGCGTGCTAGAGTGTGCGGACTGCACCCGCGATGGGTGCGTTCATTGGAGTGGTCGCCGACATGGCAGGACAGTTCGGACAGGTGAGGCGAAGGTCGATCAGGCGCAGGTAAACCTTGTCGCCCGTTCGTGCGTTGTGTGCCTTAGCCAGTCCGGAGTGTTTGATGACCGCTTATAGCCCTTCCATTGACAACCTGTTTGCTGTCGCCGCTGCTGCGGGCAGTGGTGTTGTGTCCTCGACGGCGCTGAGGCGGGTCAGGCGTAGCGCCTGACGACGCCGCTGCCGATCCCCTGTGCGTGATCAGATGGCAGTGACCCGACGTCAGGCGTTCCGGCACCTGACGTTTCGTTGTGCTTGACCGTTCGCGCCAACCGCGCACTTCTGGAGAAAGAACCAATGAAAGACCTGTTGAAAACATCCGACTTGACGATTGAGGACACGCATCTCCTGCTCGACCTGGCAGCCGAGTTCAAGGCCGACCCGATGAAGGCGCATGGCCTGTTGACCGGGAAGACGGTTGTCCTCTACTTTGCCAAGCCGAGCACGCGGACGCGCCTCTCGTTCGAGGCCGCCGTCGCACGGCTCGGTGGCGTCGCCTCGACGGTCGGACCGCAGGAACTCCAGATTGGGCGCGGTGAGACACTGGAGGATACGGCTCGCGTCGTCTCGCGCTATGCCGAGGCGTTCGTGATCCGCACCTACGCCGACGATGACGTCCAACTGGTTGCCGAGGCGGCCTCGATTCCGGTCATCAACGCGCTGACTGATGGCCATCATCCGTGCCAGTGCCTGGCCGACATGCTGACGCTCAAGGAAGCCTGGGGAACGTTCTCCGGCAAGCAACTCGCCTACGTCGGCAGCGACAACAACGTGCTGACCTCGCTGATGCAGGCCAGCGCGATGGTTGGTCTCCACCTGACGATCGCGACGCCCCCCGGCTACGAGCCGGACGAGACGCTCTTCGCGCAGTCGTGGGCTATCGCCAAGCGGACGGGTGGCTCGGTCAACATCATGCACGAGCCTATCCATGCCGTCGAGGGTGCCGACGCCGTCTACACCGACGCATGGCTCTCGATGGGAGATTCCGAACTGACCCGCGCCGAGCGGTTTGCAGCGCTGACTCCGTACCGGGTGACACCGCAGATGATGGAACAGGCGAACCCTGGCGCCGTCTTCATGCACTGTCTGCCGGCACATCGTGGCGAGGAAGTGACGGCTGAAGTGATCGACGGCCCACAGTCGATCGTCTTCGACCAGGCCGAGAACCGCCTCCACACTGGCCAGGCTGTCCTCTATGCCCTCTTGACCGGTAAGCTGACTGGCACGGCGAAGTCGATGCCCGCAGCGACGACCGCAAACGGCAAGGTTACGTCGTCAGTCCAGTCGGCAATTCACGCCGGCTAACCTCGCTACTACCTCTACCACCCCAATCTGGCCAAAGGAGGGTGGACGCGCAACGACGGCTCCTTGGAGCCGTCGTTGTGTTGACGCTTGATCGGTGCTCTTCAGTTGCTGATGCGGTGAACCCAGGCCCAACGGACGATCCGGACACGAGTGGGCCTCGCTACTGTTGCACCAGCTGACAGAGGTCTTCGAACGTATTCTCGCTCCCTTTCGTCAGAATGGCGGGTGCGAACGAATCGTCTGGATCGTCGCTGCTCAGCACTCGAGTTGTCAGGAATCGGCCGTCAGGCAGGAACGGGTTTGTTTCCGGCGTCAATGAGAGTTCGGGCGCATCCCAACTCCCGGACATCCGCAGGTTCAAGGCGCTTAGCGACGGATCGCCATACTCCAGCCTCAGGCGCTCTACCTTCCCCGATCGGCTCGCATATCCGGAAACCTCGTAGTCGAAGCGCTCGCCGGTTGGCGTGCAGAGGCTGGCGCGCCCCACCAGATTCGTCGTCGAACTGCGACCAGAATTACTGCGGCGTCCGATGCCGGGACTCTTGTAGTCGAGGTCGAGGAACAGCCCATAGCCCGCGCCTTGCTGCGCCCGCATCTCCCCGACCCAATTCCCGGTCATCGTGTCGCGACCGAAGAGTCCGATAGTCCAGGGCGCGAAGAGAACGCGGGAAATGAAATCAAGCCCAAAGACCACGGCGACCAGCAGAACGATCAGGATGACGAACGCACGTTTGCCTGAGATACGTGGAGTCTTCGCGGGGCTCACGTCACTCACCGGTCTTCTCCATCCTGCACGCGCCGTCATCGACAGGCTCAACCGCCGGATCGTGTCATCGGTCGATACGATGCAATCGGCGGGCTACGCCCGTGGTCTAGCTGCTGTTTGCGTACGGGCATGATACGGCAACCGGCAGGTAATCAGAGAGATGACCGTCGATACCAGTAACCAGGTATTCAGCGACCAGGTGACTCGCTGTGTCTGTAGTCTCCGGCTAGTTTCGTTCCTGCCTCCCAACCGGGCCATCCACCGCGAACGCGCTCGGGTCTGGCTTGTATGGGCGCAGGAGCCACATTGGGCGGCGTAGTCCTCCTGAGGCTGGGCGGGTCATCGCGAGCCAGCGTTTGTAGGCCTCGTGGGACTTGTTCGTATCCACGACGATGTCGCCGTAGCGGTCGGTGGCGTCGGCTTTGACGACGCGGACCTTCTGGTGCCAGGCGTGGGCGCCGGAGATCGGGTCGGGCTGGACCGGGAAGGTCAGGTTCTGGTGGACACCAGCGTCCTGCCACCAGATCTTGCTCGAGTCCGGGTCGTCGCTATCGAACGGCCCGACACCGTGGATCTGCTGCATCTTGTAAACCCCCGGTTCGGTCTGCTGAATATCGACCAGCGCGGAGGACCAGCGCTCGTTGCCCTCGCCCTCCTGCAGGCGCCAGCGGCCGAGGTGGTGGGAGCAGGCAGCGACACCGGGACGCATGCCCTCCGTCACCCAGACCTTGTCGACGAAGTGACCGATCTCCGTCTCGATCCGGACGAGGTCGCCGGTATCGACGCCGATCCGTTTGGCGTCGGACGGGTGCAGCCAGAGCGGGTTGCTATGGCTGATCTCGTTGAGCCACTTGGCGTTGCCGGAGCGGGTGTGGATCAGTGTCGGGATGCGGTAGTTCGGCAGCAGGACCATCTCACCCTTACTGGCGTCGATCTCGTGTGGGCCGACGTGGCTGTCGACGTGACAGGGGATCGAGAGTTCCGGCCAGCCCCACTCATAGAGCGTCCGGGAGAAGAACTCCAGTTTGCCGGACGGTGTCGGGAACCCGCGCTGCGGCACGCCATCGACGACGACACCAACTGCCCGGCCTTCCATCGAACCGGGCGGCATCCCCGGCATCGGGACGATGTTCGGCGCGTGTGGGCGCGGCGACGGGCTGACGATGACACCGTTCGGCTGTTCAACGGCCCCTTCCAGTTCGGCTTCAGGGACAACGTCGTTGAACTGCCGCTCGGGTGCCTTGCGGACCTCGAACGCGCTGTAGCGACGCATGTACTCCAGCGGCGTCAGCCCCTCGGCGGCGGCGGCTTCTGGCAGGCCGGGGACCGAGTTCTCGAACATCCACTGGTAGTACTCGTCGACCGTTAGCTTCTCGCCGGGTCGATAGGGCGATTCGTAGAGCTTGCGGATACCGAGCGAGCCGTCCGGGTCGATCCTCCACGACAGCTCGATCCAGAACTCGTTTTCCTCCCAGACCTCACCGGGGTTGGCGTCGCGGGTTGTCTCGAACGGCTTGCCCATCCGCTCCATCGCAACCCGGACGACCGGCTGGCGGAAGCCAACCCACTGGGCATTGTGCGTCTCGTAGGAGAGGCTGTCGTGCCGCTCGGGGCCGTGGCCCATCGGCAGGACGTAGTCGGCGAACCAGGCGCTCTCCGACCAGGTCGGCGTCAGCGCGGCATGGATGCCGATCTTGTCCTCATCCTTGAGGACATCCATCCAGGTGAAGCCGTCCGGATTAGTCCAGACCGGGTTGTAGACGCGGGTGAAGTAGACGGCCAGTTTGCCGCGACCTTCCTTGAGGAAGTGCGGCAGTAGGATGCTCATCTCGTGATGCGTGAGTGGGTACTCCTTCGGCCAGGTCAGTTCGTTCCAGACCTTCTGCTTGGCCGGTTCGGCGAACGGGCGCGGGACCCACTTGTTCCAGACGTTCGGCATCGTCCCGCCCGGTGCGCCGACCGAGCCAGTCAGCACGTTGAGGAAGAAGAGCGCTCGCGGCACGGTCCAGCCACCGAGATGCCCTGCCGAGGCCGCCCGCCATGTGTGCGCCGAGAAAGCCGAACCCGCTTTGCTGATCTCCCGCGCGACCTCGACGATCTTCTCCGCCGCGACGCCGCTGGCGGCTTCGGCCATCTCCGGCGTGTAGCCAGCGTAGGTCTCTTTCAGGATCGCGACGTAGTTCTCGAAGGTCGGTTCTACCTGCGGGTGCAGGACGGCCATGAACTCGTCCCAGTTCGTCCACTTCCGGACGAACTCACGGTCGAACCAGTCGTTCTGGATCAGTTGGTTCGCCAGCGCCAGCAGCACGATCGTGTCAGTGCCGGGAGCGGGCGCCATCCAGTAGTTCGCCATCGAGGCAGTGTTGGACAAGCGTGGGTCCATGACGGCGATCTTTGCCCCAGCCATCTTGCCCTCGATGATGCGTTGGGCGTGCGGGTTGAAGTAGTGGCCGCTCTCAAGGTGGGCCGAGACGAGCAGGATGAACTTCGCGTTGGCGTAGTCCGGCGATGGCCGGTCGATCCCCATCCAGAAGGCGTATCCCGTTCGTCCACCCGACGAGCAGATGTTGGTATGCGAATTATGTCCATCAACGCCCCACGACTGGAGCACCCGTTCCATGTAGCCGTCTTCGCCGGGACGTCCGACGTGGTACATCACCTCGTTCTGCCGCCCATCGATCAGGGCTTGCCGAATCCGCCCGGCGATGTCGTCCAGCGCCGCGTCCCATGAGACGCGCTCCCATTGCCCTGACCCGCGCGCGCCAACCCGCTTCATCGGGTACAGAATCCGCTCGGGATCATTGACCTGGTTGATCGTGGCGGGTCCCTTCGCGCAGTTGCGTCCACGACTGCCCGGATGGAACGGGTTCCCCTCCAGTTTGCGGATCTGCATCGTCTCCTTGTCGATGTAGGCCAGCAGCCCGCATGCCGACTCGCAGTTGAAGCAGATGGTTGGGACGATCTGATAGTGCCGCTCGACCTTCTCCGGCCATGCCTTCGCGTCGAGTTCGGTCCAGTCGTCCCACTGCTCGGGTGGTGGGTAGGAGGAGAGGCCGGAGGTGCGTTCGGGGATGAAGGGTTCGGTGACGGACCTCACCCCCTCGACCCCCCTCTCCGACGCGGAGAGACGGGAGCTGGGTGTTGAGTTGGTCGTTTTTCTGTTTGGCTTGGCGATCATTTGCGAACCCCTCCCCCAGCCCCTCCCCGACGCGGGGAGGGGAGTTTAGTTGCGACGGTCGTCGATGGCGTCACTGATCTGTGCGAGTACGGTTGCAATGTCGTTGAGAACCTGATCGTTGGAAAATCTCAATACTCGGAACTCATTCAGTTCAAGGATCGTTTGTCGGTCATTGTCATACTCGATCTGCTGCTCGTGGATTGGGCCATCCAGCTTAATGATGAGGCTCGCCGGGTGACAGTAGAAATCCGCGATGTAGCCATGAATGACCTGCTGGCGTCGAAAGCGCAGCCCGTGCATCTGGCTCCCACGTAGATGCTGCCATAAGGTGCGCTCGGCAAGCGTCATCGTTCGCCGAAGCTCACGAGCCTTCTGCTTCTTCGTCTCAGTTACCTGCTGACCCCAAACAACAAAACGAGCAGGCATCGAAGAATCCCCTCCCTCAATACCCCGAACCAAACTCCCCCTCCCCGCGTCGGGGAGGGGGCTGGGGGATGGGGTTCGCAACCGCCCGAACGCCCGCAAGGACCCACTCACGACAACGGCACATCCTGCCCAGCACTCACCCACACCCGCTCGTACACCCACAACCCCGCCAGCGCTGCAACGGCCGCAAGCGCGCCGAGCCACCGCTCGTTGTCGCCGCCGAACACTGCCGCCACCAGCGCGAGCGGCACCAGTGCGCCGATCAGCAGGATGCCGCCGTAGTAGAGGCTGCGGTACGGGCCTGCCGTGATCAGGTGGACCGTTCGTTTGACGTGAGCGTTGACGTGCGGGACGGCGAATTCCATCACCATCAGGGCGGTCGTGACAGCGACGCCAACCCCGAGGATGGCGGAGAGGAGCCGCATGTCGGCGCGGTCGGCGTCGAGCAGGGCTCCAGCGATCAGGAGCGCGCCGGAGCCGGCGACGACCGACTGCGCGATCAGGTGCGGCAGAAGCACCGGCGATTGCCAGTAGTCACGGCCTTCGGCCTGGGCGAAGAGGAAAGCGGTGTAGCCGGCTGTGGCGACAGCGATTGGCGCGGCGAGTGCCATCAGGACGCCTTGCAGGAAGGCCAGGTCGAGGGCGGCTGCCAGCAACCAGAGGGCGGCCAGTGCACCGAACGCGCCGAGGATGTAGCCGCCCCAGACCAGCCAACTGGTCGGGTTCGGTTTCGTCAGCAGGAACCAGAAGCGTTCGGGCCGCTTGAGGTCGACGACCAGCAGGAGTGCGGTGGCGGCGATGAAGAGCATCGCGATGATTGGCGCGGCGTAGTTCAGTGTGTCGCCGTCGACGCCCCAGCCGAAGATCAGCAGGATCGCCGCGATCAGGGCTGCACCAGCAGCGATCGCCTTCGTCCAGAGGTAGGTCGCCACCTTCCAGCCCCATGGCTTCGGGTGGTGGATATCGTAGACGACGGTCGAGTCGGCAGGCATCGACTGCCAGTTCTCGGCGGTCGTCGCTTCGGGCGGGCGGCCATCCTCACGCAGTTCGCCCCAGAGATAGCTGTTGGACCACGACAGGGCTTCGGGTGTCAGGCTGGCGTCATCGGCCCCAATGTAGAAGACCTTCGGCTGGGTGCCCTGCTCCGGCTTGCGGACGGCGACCTGCTCGCGGGAGATCAGGTGATGGATCTCGCTGGTTTCGTCGTCGATGTCACCGGCGATGATTGCCTTGGCCGGGCAGACGACGACGCAGGCCGGCAGCAGCCCGACATCGACGCGATGGGCGCAGTAGTTGCACTTGGCAGCCGTGTTGGTGAACGGGTCGATGTAGATGGCGTCGTACGGGCAGGCCTGCATGCACGACTTGCAGCCGATGCAGCGGCTCGGGTCGAAATCGACGATGCCGTCGGGGCGACGGTAGAGCGCCTTCGTCGGGCATATCTCGACGCAGGGCGCGTTGTCACAGTGGTTGCAACGCTCGACCGTGAAGAAGCGGCGGGTGCTCGGGAATGTCCCCTTCTCGGTGTACTTTACCCAGGTCCGGAAGACGCCGAGCGGAACCTCGTTCTCCGACTTGCAGGCGACCGTACAGGCGTGACAGCCGATGCAGCGCCGGTGGTCGATGACGAATCCGTAGCGGGACACGCAGCCTCACCTCCGCCCAGGTGGGAATCAGGCCCCGTCCGTGACGAGGCTCACCGTTGTGGTTGGCGCGCACCGCAGTGCTGGCGGGGGTGAGTGAACGTGCGCGACGTTACGTCGCAGTGTAACAGTGTTTCCAGAGGCTGCGGTGACTAGAAGGCGCGAATCGCGAGGTTGAGGGCGATCGTCAGGACGACCGAGACGACGATCGAGAGGATCAGACAGCCGGGCGAACAGCCCCAGACCTGGACGCGACCACCTTTGTAACTTCTTGGTCCAAAGAGATCCCGCATCTGCTGGTTGACTCCACTGCCGTCGTTCAACGATCGCCCGCAGTGGAGAGGCATCCTGCATGCCACCGCGCGCAACCCGATGTCGTATTACACTGCCCACGAGGCGACCGGCATTGAGAAGGGCGACGATGTGGAAGAAACGCTGACGTGGTTGGTGCGCTATGGGCACGTGGCATTCGCGGCCTGCTGGCTTGGCGGCTACCTCGGGTTGGCACTCTGGGTTGTCCCTTTTCTGGAACGCAACCGCAACGCTGCCGTCGGGCAGTTGGCGATCGGCGCGGCACGCTTCATCAGCTTCGTCAGCTTGTTCACGATCCTGTTTGGCGCGCTGCTGATCTGGCGCACACGTGGCTATGGCAACCTCTTCGATGGCGAGTGGGGCATGATCGTCATCACGTCGATCGTGATTGCGATTGCCCTGGCGGGGATTGGCGATGGCTTGCTCCGTCCGGCGCTACAGCGGTTGATTGACACTGGAAACGGCTCCGATGCACGACGCTGGACATATGCTGGTCTCGGGTTGACCCTGCTGGCCATTGGGTTGATGACGCGGGCGGTCTACGCCTCGTAGTTGGTGGGGAGCAGACGTGACAGAGGATATTTCGCCAGCGGAGATTCTGCGCGAGCAACAGGAGTACTACAACGCTCGCGCGTCGGAGTACGACGAATGGTGGCTCCGGCGAGGTCGCTACGATCGCGGTGAGGATGAGAATAGCATCTGGTTCTCCGAGCAGGAGCAGGTCCGGTCTGCCTTCGCCGAACTGGACTGGGGCGGAGAGATTCTCGAACTTGCCGGCGGCACCGGTATCTGGACCGAGTGGCTCGCGTCGCGTGCGCGGAAGATCACGGTCCTCGATGGCTCGCTGGAGATGATCGCCATCAACTCGGCCCGGCTTGAAGCCGGTGGGTATCGCGGGAAGGCGACGTACCAGCAGGTCGATCTGTTCACATGGCAGCCGGAGCAGCAGTACGACGGGCTCTTCATGGGCTACTTTATCTCGCACGTCCCGGAAGATCGGCTTGATGCGTTCCTGGCGACGGTCGCGGCTGCGCTGCGCCCGGGTGGTGTGTTCGGCCTGATCGACGGCCGGCGGGATGTCCGCTCGACCTCGCCCGACCAGCCGCCACCCGGCCCGGAGACTGAACTGATGACGCGGCGACTCAACGACGGCCGGACCTACCAGATCGTCAAGCGTTTCGATGAGCCAGATGCGCTGACGGCATTGTTCGATCGACACGGTATCGACGCCCAGGTCCGGACAACCGACGTCCACTTCCTCTACGCAACCGGGCACAAACGGTAGTGTTCGCCTCCCCGCATGATGATGAGTTGCAGCATATACTGTGATCACCGGATACGCTGATTAATGCCTACGGGACGGTGCTGATGCGATGGTTGCTGATATGTCTGCTGGTGCTCACGCTTGCTGCCTGTGGCGGCAATGACGATGACGACAGTGACGTAGGCAACGATCCCTCACCGACGACAGCAGCAACCGCGACAACGCCTCCCATGCTGACACCAACGGTTGCTGCCAGCCCGACCAACGCGGCCAGCCCGACGGCTGAACCGACGGGCCAGCGGGGCGGCATCGAGCCGGATTCCACCGCGCAATCCGATGCGCCAACGCCAACGCGACGCCCGGCCACTGTTGTTGCGCCACCACGCCCGATCGCCCGGACTCCAACATCGCTCGTGATCGAGCGAGCGACACCGACGCCCGAGGATGACGCCGTCACGGTCATCGTGGATGAGACATTCGACGACCCGGCGGTTACGATGTTCTTCACCGGCGAATCTGACTACGGCGTCGTTGCCGCGATTGAAGGTGGCATCTACACACTGACTCTTCCAGAGGGTGCCTGGCAGAACATCGTCGCGGTCGACGCCGGCGATATCGGCAACGGGTTGATCCTTATCGAGGCGGGATTGACCGGAGATGGGGCGGTTGGTGTTGTCGGTCGCTCGGTGACGAACGCCGACGGGACCTGGAACTTCTACGTCTGCTGGCTGGCGACCGATGGCCGCGCTGGTTGTCATGTCTCGGTCAATAGCGAGTGGGTTCCACTCTTCAATGTCGAAGCAGGGACGGTGCCGATTCTGGAGGTGAACGAACTGTACCTGAACATCACCGGTGACCAGATCTACTTTGATGCGAATGATGTTGAGATTGGGATCATCAACGACGCGACGTCCAGCATCGGTACCTGGGGCGTCTTCGCTGAGAGTTTCACTGGCACCGCGATCGCCTGGTACGACCGGATCACGATCGCGACCGTCAACCGGTAATCGCTGTCATTTCTCGGCTCACGAGTCGTCGACGACTTTGCTGATGGCGGGCGTGTCGATCCGGATGCGGCCCGGGCGGGTGCGAAGGATATCGAAGACCGTTGCGACGACCGATTGCGCCGGGATCAGCCGGTGAGATTGCGACGCATACCGAGCGCGGCCGGGGTGAGCGACCGACCCGCAGGACATACATGTTGCGGTTGCGCGCGACATTGCGCTGTTGCATTCTGGACAGACGATCAGGCCGTTCATACGGCGAGGAAGACCTCCACTCCACCCTTTGTAATGATGCCTGACTGTCAAGCAGGTGTCGCAGGGTCGAAAGTCATAGCCCGGACAGGTTCATCAGCCTCCTGGTCCTACGCGATTGCACACGATATGCCAGCAAATGTGTTCATCATCGGAGGAGCAAATGGCACAGACCACAACTGCGCAGGAGACCCTGGCCACCATCGAGCGTTTCAACACGGTCTTTAATCAGCACGATGTCGATACGCTGATGACCCTCTTCACTGACGACTGCGTGTTCGACAACACGTCACCGTTCCCGGACGGCACCCGCTACGAGGGGCAGGCAGCCGTCCGTGCCTTCTGGGAAGAGTTTTTCACTAACGCCCCCAACGCCCACTTCGACGCCGAGGAGATATTCGCCAGCGACGATCGTTGCATCGTCCTGTGGCGATACTCGTGGGGCGACGGCCACATCCGCGGCGTGGACGTCTTCAAGGTCCGCGACGGGAAAGTTGCCGAGAAGTTGTCGTACGTGAAGGGGTAGCCCTGTTCGACTGCAACATGCCGTTGCAGCGAAGCGCCTGCTCCGGTAGGCTCAACGCTGGATCGTTGGGATACAGGAAGCAGGAGGGTACTTCATGGCAGGCCAGACCAAGACTGCGAGCGTCATCTGGAACGGCGACCTGATGAGCGGCAACGGCTCGATCACCAGCGTCGGTAGCGGCGCAATCAGTAACCTGGGTGTCACCTGGAAGAACCGCACCGAGTCGTCGGAGGGCACTAGCCCGGAGGAACTCATCGCTGCCGCCAACGCGGCGTGTTTCGCGATGGCGCTCTCGCACGGGCTCGCGCAGGCCGGCAACACGGCTGAGTCGCTCGAGGTGACTGCCAAGTGCACCTTCTCGCTCGACAACGGGCCGAAGATCTCGAAGATGGACCTCCATGTCCGCGGCACCGTCCCCGGCATGGACGCCGACGCCTTCCAGCAGGCAGCCGCTGGCGCCGGCGAAAACTGCCCCGTCTCCAGTGCCCTCAAGGGCAATGTGGAGTACAGCGTGACGGCGGAGCTTGCGTAGCTATTAGCTGTTAGCTATTAGCCGTTAGCTGTCAGCCAACCCATACGGTTCAAGCGGGTCGACCCACTCGATACGCATGGACTGGCTAATGGCTAATGGCTGATAGCTAACGGCTAAACTGCGGCATCACATCACTGATAAACACGTCAAGCGCTTCCCAGTCGACTGGGGGGCGGAAGGCGATGTTAATGTCGGTGGCGCCGGCCTCTTCGAACTTCTTGAGGCGTTCGATGACCTGGGCTGGGCTACCGGCCAGTTGGCCGGATGGTGTCTGGTGCGGCGTCTTGCGCTTCATATCGGCGTCGGCAGCCGCCATGACAGCCGGGTCGTCGGACGCGGCCATGAAGAATCCGAGCTGGGTTGCCAGCTTGACCTCGGCCGGGTCGCGCCCCTCTTTCTCACACCACTCGCGCAGCACATTGGCCTTGTGGGCATAAGCGCCGGGGCCGACGTACGGAATGTTCCAGCCGTCGGCGTACTTCGCGGCCATGCGCGCCGTTCGCTTCTCGCCGAGCCCGCCGATCCAGAGTGGGAGTTTGCCAAGCGGACGCGGGTTCATGTAGGCGTTGGTGAAATCGAAGTACTCGCCATGATGGTCAGTGATCTCGTTGTCGAGGAACGAGCGCATGACGACCATCGCCTCCTCGACCCGGTCGAGCCGCTGCTTGACCGGTAGCATGTCGTAGTGGAACGCGCGGAACTCCGGTTCGTGCCAACCTGCGCCGAGGCCGAACTCGACCCGCCCGCCTGAGAGGTGGTCGATCGTGATCATTGACTTCGCCAGCAGGCCGAGGTTGCGGAACGGCGCCGCGAAGACCATGCAGCCGAAGCGGATGTTCTTCGTCTCGGCCGCCAGCGCACCCATCAACGCGACCGCTTCGAGGTGCGGATCCTCGTCACTCGTCGCGCAGTAGAAATGGTCCCAGACCGACAGCCAGTGGAACCCCTTCGTGTCCGCGATTGTCCAGAGTCGACGCAGTTCATCAATCGTGATGTTCTGCTGACCAACATGCATCCCGAATCGAATGGCCATCCTTCTCCCCCATCTCCTTCTCTCGAATGTCCGACGCACGAAGGAATCGCAATGCTTATGCGGTCATCCTCCACCGCAGGACGACCTGGCTATCGCACTGGACCTTCGTTGGCGTAGGTGCGATTCCAACCCCTGTTCCCCGTAGCCTAACCGCTATCCCCTCGTCTTAAACGGTCCATTGATCTCGGAGGTAATCCAGCCGCCGTAGTAGTCGCCCGGTTGTGGTGTGACCCGTTCGGCGTCGATGTAGCAGGCGTCAACGCGGCCGGGATAGAACGCGAGGTAGCCTCGGAGCATCTCGAACGCTGGAATCGGCTGCTCGTAACTCCAGGCGACGTCGTCGATCGTGCAGTCGCCGGACTGGAGTGTCCAGTAACTGGCCGTGCCCTTGTATTCACAAAAGGTGCTGGTCTGTGAGTTGTCGAGCAGGTCCATCCGGACATCTTCGGGCGGGATGTACCAGACTGGCGGATGGCTTGTCTCCAGCACACGGACGGCGCGGGTTGAGTCGGCGATGGTGACATCGCCAACGACCACCCGCACCCGCCGCGACGATGGCTCGACACGCGGCGGGCGTGGATAGTCCCAGACCGACTCGGTTGGAAGGTTGTCAGTCGTGCTCACGGTCGTGCGACTCCGATCCTGATGCGGTATCCCGCGCCAGTATGCACGACCTCGCGGTGGATGCAACGCTCAGTAGCGCTGCTCGTACCACTGCCCGGTGAGGAGGTCCTGGAAGATGGAAGCGTCGCTGCCGTCATCGAGTTCGAGCAGGAAGTAGCGGCGCTGGATCTCGTTCCGCCACCACTCGTCGTCGATCCGCCAGACATCGATGATCTGCGTTACACCCGCCTGCCGGTTGGGGCGCACCAGCATCTTCGGCACACCAGCCTCGCTGGCCAGCACCCGGATCGGCCGGGGTTGCAGCAATCGAATCGAGGTATCAGCGTTATGGCGCATGGCGTTCCTCCACATCGTGTAGACGATCCGTCACGCCCGGCACTCCTGCGCTCACTCTGGGGCGTGGAAAGAATAGAACAGATGTTCTGATCCGTCAATGTGGGGAGGAGTGCGTGATGCGTGGCACTGTTTCCTCTCGGACCTTCGCGTCACACGACACGCACTACGCATCACGCATCACGCATCACGCATCACGCATCACGCATCACTGCTCTATAGTTCCCGTGTATCGCCTTGGGGGTATGTTGGAAAGGCGACGATGGCCGACTGGTTTCGGGACCTGGACCCGGTTGCGCAGGCGGCGCTGGCGGGTGGGTTTACCTGGTTCGTGACTGCGCTGGGGGCGGCAGTCGTCCTGTTGTTCGGACGCATGTCGCGCCGGTTGCTGGACTCGATGCTGGGCTTCGCGGCTGGTGTCATGATCGCGGCCAGTGTCTGGTCGCTGCTGATTCCTGCGATCGAACTGGCCGAGGTTTCAGACAGTTGGGCGCCTGGCTGGTTGCCTGCCGGTGTCGGTATCCTGCTCGGCGCTGCCTTTCTCCGCGTAGCCGACCAGTTCATGCCACATCTCCACTTCGGCCAGCCGGTGAGCGAGGCGGAAGGGGTCGAGACGGCCTGGCGCAGGACGACGCTTCTGGTACTGGCGATCACACTCCACAATATCCCTGAGGGGCTGGCAGTTGGTGTTGCCTTCGGCGCGCTGGCGAATAGCGCCGACATCGACAATGGGGCGACACTGGCGGGGGCCGTCACGCTGGCGATCGGAATCGGCCTGCAGAACTTCCCGGAGGGACTCTCCGTCGCGATGCCGTTGCGGCGTGAAGGTGTTTCGCGTCTGAGGAGTTTCTGGTACGGCCAGCTTTCGGCGTCGGTCGAGCCGGTAGCGGCGGTTATCGGGGCGCTGGCCGTCGTCATCATCACGCCGATCCTCCCATACGCGCTCGCGTTTGCCGCGGGTGCGATGCTCTACGTCGTCGTCGAGCAACTGATCCCCGAGTCTCAGGCAGGCAATCACACTGATCTTGCGACGCTCGGCACGATGCTCGGCTTTGTCGTCATGATGACGCTCGATGTGGCGCTCGGGTAAGTGGCACCGGCGTCGTAAAATGCGCTGACAGGATCACCACCCAGAGGGATGGATAGCGTCGTGACGTCAGAAAGCCGGGCCGTCGATCTGCATGCGGGATTGCTCGCCATCAGCCGGGCGCTGCTTGCAGCCGGGACTGTCGATGACCTGCTCGCGATTGCCCCGGGAGTGATCGTCGAGCAACTTCGTCTCAACGCGACATGCCGGATCGTGCTGATCGACCCTGTCAGCCTCAGCGCCAACCCGCCAGAGATTGGCGGGCTCAATCAGGTATGTGTTCCGATGCACCATGCCAGCCGGCTGATCGGCGGGATTGTCGTTGACACCGGCATCAATAGTCGCCCGCTATCCGGCGAGGCGCAGCAAGCGCTCGAACAGGTTGCGGACCTCCTTGCAACCGCAATCGTGACTCGCCAGCGAATTGAGGACACGCACCAGCGGTTGCTGGATGACGCTGCCGAACTCAAACTCGACATCGTCTCGATGCTCTCGCATGAGATGCGCACGCCACTGGCCTCGATCAAAGGCTATGCGACGGCGTTGCTTCTCGAAGATGTGAGTTGGGACTCCGAGAGCCGGACGGAGTTCCTGACGGCGATCGATGAGGAGAGCGACCGGCTTGCGCGGCTGATCTCCGATATCCTCGACGCTGCCGCGATTGAGGCCGGTGAGATCATGATCTCGCCCGAGCCGATTCTGATTCCGCGGATCGTCAAGCGCGTGGTCGACAACATGCAGATCCGCTCGGATATCCACCGCTTCATCGTCATCTTCCCCGATGAGTTCCCGATCATCGAGGCCGACGCCGAGCGGATCGAGCAGGTGTTGACCAACCTGCTCGACAACGCGATGAAGTATTCGCCGGATGGCGGCTTGATCGTCGTCCGTGGCGCGGTTCGCAGCGACGAGGTCGTCATCAGCGTCAGCGATCAGGGGATCGGCATCGCGCCAGAGCACCTGAACAAACTCTTCGAGCGCTTCTTCCGCGCCCGGTCGAGCGCCGGGCCGAAAGTCGCCGGGACAGGACTTGGCCTGCCGATCAGCGATGCGATCGTCCGCGCCTTTGGCGGCAGGATCTGGGCCGAGAGTACGCTCGGCAGCGGGACGACGCTCTCGTTCACGATCCCACGGAGCGACAGTAATGACTGATGCCACCAGTGCGAGGATCCTGGTTGTCGAGGACGAGGCGCGGCTCGTTCGGCTGATCCGTGCCGTTCTGGAGAGTCAGGGCTATGGCGTGACCGTCGCGCCGACTGGCGAGCGCGCGCTGGAGCAGATCGTGCTGGAGCAGCCCGATCTCGTTCTGCTCGACCTGCGACTGCCGGGCGGGATGGATGGCTTCGAAATCTGCCGCCGAATTCGGGAGTTCTCGATGGTTCCGGTCGTGATGCTGACCGCGAGCGCCCGCGAGGAGGAGAAACTGGCCGGCTTCAACGCCGGAGCCGACGACTACATCACCAAACCGTTCAGTTCGCGGGAACTGCTGGCGCGCGTCAAGGCTGTCCTGCGCCGGACGCAGGTGCGGCAGGACAGCCCGGCCGTCATCGAAGTCGGCGATCTGGCGATCAATCTCGCCTCGCAGCGTGTCACGATCGCGGACGAGCCGGTCCACCTGACACCGACTGAATATCGCTTGCTGCTGGCCCTCGCCCGCCAGCCCGACCGCGTCATGACCCACACCGACCTGCTGACCGAGGTCTGGGGCGGTGAGTACCGCGACGAGGTCGAGTATCTGCGCACCTACATCCGCTACCTGCGCCAGAAGCTCGAACCCGACCCCACCAACCCCCGCTACCTCGTCACCCGGCCCGGCGTAGGCTATAGCCTCAGCACCGAGGGGTAGTGCTCACGGGCCGGTTGGCCGCCAGACTGGCAGGCCGGTCAATTCCATGTAGTTCTGAAACTCGACCCCTTCGATGACCGTTCGCGGATTCGATCCGTCGGCCATGATGACGCTGATGACCGACGATTCTGGATCTCCCGACGAGTTCGCGGAGTCTCGCCAGGCGGCCGCCGACCGGCTGACAAAGGCGACTTCACTCCCATCTGTTGACCAGCTTGGCCCGAAATCGACGGACTCTGGATCGTCCGAGAGATTGCGCGTGTCCGATCCATCGACCGCACTGACGTATACGTCCATCTGCTCCGTTGTCGGCGTGGGTGCGAGGCGTACGATGTAGGCGATCTGCTGCCCATCCGGCGACCAGACCGGATCGGCGGCCGCGAATCCGAACGCGACCGCGTTGGGTGGCTGCACATCAGAGAGTTGGGTCAGGTCTGTTCCATCGGCGTTCACGATGTAGAGGTGGTTCCCGCCTCCCGATGGCTGCGCGATGAACGCGATCCGCCGGCTGTCGGGCGACCAGGCCGGGGCACTTGTGACGAGCAGATCGTCAACGATCACGGTCATCTGCGAGTCACCCACGCTCATCACGCCAAGTTGAGGCGGCCCGCCAATCGTGGCCGCGACGTACTGGCCATCGGGAGAAATAGTCAGCGAGTTCCCCATCATCGGCTCGGCGGCCACCAGCGTTGGATCAGCAGTGCCATCGGCAGGGACTGCCCAGATACCGCCATCCCCGAACGGCGAGCGTGGCATCGAGACGTAGAGTTGACTGCCATCGGGTGACCAGACCGCAGGCCTCCAGATCAGCCAGGTACCGTCGAGTTCAATCGGTCGCGTGAGGCTGCCCTGTACAGTGTCCAGCACATACAGCCCCGACCGGTCGACACTGGCGTCGTAGCCGAAGAAGGCGAGATGCTGGCCGTCCGGCGACCACACGAGATAGACGGCATGTGAACCGTCGGTATCCCAGGTCCATGCGGCGTCTGGTCCACTTCCGTCACTACCAACGAGGTAGATTCCATTCGCCGATGCGCCGTCGGGTATCCCCGAAAACGCGAGTTGCCCGGTGGCTGACATGACTGGCGGCTGGGTCGGGGTCGCCGCAGGAGTGGGTGTGGGTATGGCTGTTGCCGTCGCAGTGGCTACCGGTGTTGAAGTCGGCTCGGCGGCTGTACCGCCGCAGGCGACCGGAACGACGCTCGTGAGCACGATGGCCGCGAGGACGACGATGGTACGCATTGGACGTCCCTTTCTGCCGCGAGTGTTTCGCGGCGCCTGACGGCGTGTCGCGGACGGTGCATCCGTGGGGCGTGCGATCGGTTTTCGGCGTCGATTCAGTCCAGCGAGCGTTGACGGTATCGAACGCCTCGCGTTCGTCGAGAGACGCATGGACCTCGGCGTGGGGAGACTCTCGTCTGCCCCGACACTCACGGTGAGCGCAGGAATGGCTATCTAACCGGTTCAGGTCGATGGTCGTGGCGTGCGTGGTCGGTCCATTGTAATCGTCCCGGTCAACTGTGGGTGGATTCGCAAGTAGAGCAATTGTTGGGATGGTTGAATCCCCTGATCGTGCGGATCGGTGGAAGAGCAGGGCGCGTCTATTGGCGATTCGTGCCTCATCATGCCTGTCGGGATTCGTAGTTGGCTTTCGTGATGGCGTAGTGATGCCGTTGCTCCGGGCGTCCCTCTGAACTGTCCCCGACCACGGTCTTCTCGTGACGCATCCCGGCCTTCTCCATCACACGTGCTGACGCCGGGTTGTCGACGCTACAGGTCGCCTGGAGCCGGAGCGCCCCACGAGTTCCGAACTGGTCGGCAATCACGGAGCGCAAGGTTTCAGTCATGTAGCCCTGGTTCCAGTAGGGGCGGTGGAGCAGGTACCCGATGCTGTGTTCGCCTGGAGTTGCCGGATCGATGGATCGCTCGAGGCCCAACCACCCAATGAGGTTCCCTGTTTCCTTAAGGGTAATTGCCCAGAAGAACGGGTTGGGATCAGGGTGCTGCGCGTCCGTGACGCAGGTATCGAACCATTGCCGGCGCTGATCTTCTGTCAGGGTCGCAAAGTGCATGAACCGGGTTGACTCCGGATGTGACAGGATCGCCCTGACCGTGTCCCAGTCTCCGGTAGCAAACTGCCGTAGCACCAATCGATGTGTTTCGAGTCGTGGCGTCATCCTGCCTCGCTTAAGTGCTGCTTCAGATCCTGAAGGTGCTTACCCTGTCACTACGAGCGATTCTATAGCGGTTCTCAGAAGCACTCCTCTGTCGTCCACCGCCCAGAGGGCACCCGGCAGCGAAGGACCTCTCCGGCGCAGGGACCCGCGGATAGGAATAGGAGCGAGAACCTCCGTGGGCCAACTCCTGTTCCCTGTCACCCGTTCCCTGTTCCCTGGACCGGAGAGATCCTTCGCTGCGGCTCAGGACGACAGGGTGGGCAACCATTCTGCAACTCGCTCCAAATCGATTTCTGACCTGTCTTACCCCTCGTCACATGGCCCGAAACGGCGATTCTCATGGAATTCTCACGCCTCTCACACGAACTCTTACCCCGTTCTCACGCCCGGAACGGCAGGCTTAAGACAGTGCCTTTCAGGCAAACACCAACAGCTTGTCAATCCGAAGGGTGAGTGAGTCAACACATGCAGCAGACGCAGCCAAAACCGGAAACGCTGATCAGGCCGGAGTCGCACGAATCGCAGGGTTCGCAGCTCCTGCGCGATGCCAACGCGAATGTGCGCGCCGCTGCCCGGCGACTTGGCCTTGATGACGGGTTGCTCCAGCTCCTCGAAACGCCGGAGCGGGAGATCAACGTCGCCCTGCCCGTCGAGATGGACAACGGCACGATTCACGTCTTCAAGGGCTATCGCGTCCAGCATTCTCGACTGCTCGGTCCGGCCAAGGGCGGCTTCCGCTACCACCCCGATGTCGATATTGACGAGGTGCGCGGTCTGGCCAGCCTGATGACCTGGAAGTGCTCACTGCTCAACCTTCCGTATGGCGGTGCCAAGGGTGGCGTCTCGGTTGACCCGACTCGCCTCTCGACCGCGGAACAGGCCCGGCTGACCCGTGCCTATGCGGCGGCGCTGGCTCCGTTCATTGGCTCGAAGGTGGACGTTCCGGCCCCGGATGTCAACACCAACGACAAGACGATGGGCTGGTTCCTCGACGAGTACGAGCGCGTCACCGGCAACTACGACCCGGCGGTTGTCACCGGCAAGCCGATTTCGCTCGGTGGTAGCCAGGGCCGTGGCGAATCGACCGGTCGTGGCGTCGCACTGACGGCCAAGCTGATGCTGACCCGGCTCGGGATTCCGCTCGATGAGGCGCGCATCGTCGTTCAGGGCTATGGCAAGGTCGGCTTCGACGCTGTCCGCTTCCTTGACGAGGCTGGCTGCAAGATCGTCGCGATCAGCGATGTCAGCGGCGGACTCTACAACCCGGACGGCCTCGATATCGCGCGCATCAACGCCCATGTCGAGAGCCACCCGAAGCGGCTGCTCGAAGGCTACGTCGGCGACGACGCTGAGCCAATCTCGAACGCTGACATCCTGATCCTCAACTGCGACGCGCTGATCCCGGCCGCGCTGGAGGGCCAGATCACCGGTGCGAACGCCGGCAACATCCGCGCGCGGATCATCGTCGAGGGCGCGAATGGCCCGACGACCAGCGACGCCGATCCGATCCTCGCCAGCCGTGGCATCGTCGTCGTCCCGGACATCCTCGCCAACGCTGGTGGTGTCGTCGTCTCCTACTTCGAGTGGTTGCAGGGCTTGCAGGGACAGCGCTGGACGCTGGACGACGTGCGCGAAAAGCTCGACGCGATGATGACCGAGGCGTTCGAAGCGGTCGTGAACCGGTCGGTCGCCGAGAAGATCACGCTCCGGCAGGCAGCCTTCCTGATTGCGCTGGAGCGGGTTGCGAATGCCGCCCGGCTGCGCTGGCACGTCGCCGCCGCCTGATTCGCTCGCGACAGATCGAACGATGGAACTGAGGCCCGTATGAGCATGTCATTCACACCCCGCGCCACGGTCGATCTGGCCGAGGTGGCACCACAGATGGTCAATGCGGCGGTTGCCGTCGCGACTGGCCGGCTGCGGCTCGGGAACGTCACCGAGACGCGCCGCCGGCTGGTCGCGGGTGACGCCGACGCCAGCATGTACTTTCGCTTCGAACTGGCCCGGCAGGTCGCCTCGCTGCTGCTCTCGCTGGACAGTAACGTGATCGCCGTCTATGAGGAGCAGGACATCCCGCCGGCCGAGGAGTGCTCGCCCGAGCAGCCGACGATGTTCGAACCGATCGGCCTGATCGTGCGGGTCGAACTGCGGACTCCCGCCCTCGACGCAATCGTCAGCGCGCTCAACGACGCCCTGAGCGAGGCCATCGGCCGCGACCTGACGCCGCTCCAGGGTGGCTACCTCGACATTCGCGTCGTGACCGAGCGGGAGACGCGCCACCTGCGCCCTCGCGCCTACGGCTACCGCCCGGCGCCGCTCCTGCTCGCCGCACGTGAGGAACGGACCGACGCCGACGACCTCACCGAACTCCAGCGTCTCTGGCGCTAACCCACGCATATACCTATCCTCGCCAGCGAGGGTCGCGTCTCACCAGCGCGGCCCTCGCTTTATGTTCAGCCTGCCGGTGTCGTGGTGTGCGTTTCGGCAACCTGCTTGAGATACGCGTTGCGCTGCGTCAGCAACCGGCGCATGTAGCGGACGAGGAAGAGGCGATCGGCCATCAGGCCGAGTGGCCCAAGCGGAGCGCGTTACGCGAACTCGTCGATCATCAACGTGCTGCCATCGCCGATTGGCGTGAACGTGTGGACATGGCGGAATGACGCGAATGGCCCACGCACCTGCTCGTCGGCGAAGTGCTCGGGCGGCGCGAAGTCGGTGATCCGCGACGTCAATCGCCAACGCCGACCCAGATGCCTGGCCTCCCACGTCACGGTATCTCCCGGCCCCATCATCCCCTGTCTGACGCCATCAACCGCTCGTTCCTGCGTGTGCGACATCGACCCCATGTGCAGATCGACACTTCGTGCGAGGTCGAAGCATCGTCCAGGCGGTGCGGTGATTCGTGTTTCGAGATAGATCGTTGGCAACGTCATCCCGCTTCCGGCGATTGGCGAACGAGCGCATCTGCGGCGATGATACGTGGGGAGCGGAGGAGATGCGGCGATGGCAGATGTTCGAGTGGTGGTTGCCGGGGTTCCAAGGTCGTACCAGCAGCCGTTTTCCGATGGGCGCTGGTTGACTGAGGAGCATGTCGCGAAGATCGCGGGCGTCTCGGATCGAATCGAACTGATTCATACGAGCCGCGCCGAACTGGAACGCGGCGACGTGCCGGAACCTGCCGATGTGTTGCTGATCGAGGCGAGCGGGGATGAGCCGTATCTGGACGAGATACCGGCGGAAGGCTTCGCACGGCTGGTGTCGCCCCGGTTGCGCTGGGTGCAGTCGTGCAGCAGCGGCGTCGGCCACATCCTGAACCTTGGGTTGCTGGCTGATGATGTCGTGCTGACCAACGCGGCTGGCGTCCATGCCGACGCGCTGGCCGAAAGCGTGATGGCTGGGGTGCTCTCGCACGCCAAGCGACTGCCGGAGCGGGCTGAGAGACAGCGCGATCGACGCTGGGAGGAGTTGCACTGCCGGGAATTGCGCGGTCAGACGATGCTGATCATCGGCACCGGCAACATCGGGCTGGCGACGGCGCGCCTGGCGCAAGCGTTCCGGATGCGGCTGCTCGGTATCCGCGCGACGCCTGCCGAGATCGATGGCTTCGATCGCGTCGGTGGTCCGAGCGACCTGCCCGACTTCCTGGCTGAGGCCGACTACATCGTGATTGCCTGCCCGCTGACTCCCGCTACCGAGGGACTGCTCGGCCCCGCCGCGTTCGCCGCGACCAGGCGGGGCGCGTACCTGCTGAACGTCTCGCGGGGCAAGGTCGTTCAGGAACCGGCCCTACTGGCGGCGCTGGCCGATGGCACCCTCTCCGGCGCCTATCTCGATGCGCATGCGCAGGAGCCGTTGCTGCTCGACCACCCATTCTGGGACACGCCCGGCGTCACCGTCATTCCGCATGACTCGCACTCATCGCCGTACATCGGCGACAACATCGTCGATCTGTTCGCTGACAACCTGCGGCGCTTCTTGGCTGAGGAGCCGTTGCGAAACGTCGTCGATCGCGTACGTGGCTATTGACTGCTGGTTGCTCCTTCGGTAGCAGTCCGTGGTCAATATTGCGCATTTGACCTCTGGATTGTGAATGGTCATTCACAAGGGCAACTTGTACTGCTACGATGCTCGCATCCGAAAGCATCACGTCGTGAACATCGGCCATGCCGGTTGAACGGCGTACGACCGGCATTGTCGTGACAGCACAAAGGAGCCCTGCATGTCATCTCTTGCTATCGCGCAGCAGTACTTTGATGCCTGGAACCGGCACGATGCGGATACAATCGTCGGTCTCTTCGCCGACGCCGGAACCTACTGTGACCCGACGACCAGCGGACCGCTGCTCGGTCCGGCGATCGGCGCCAACGCCGCCAGGTTGTGGGAGGCGTTCCCTGACCTGCGCTTCGAGATCGTCAGTGAGGGCGAGATGTCCAGTGGCGTCATCGCTGCTGAATGGATGATGCTCGGTACCAACGAAGGGGCGATGTACGGCCTGCCGCCAACTGGAAAGCAGATCGAATTACCGGGCGCTGATTTCATCACCATTCGCGAGGAGGCGATCGAGTCGGTTGTCGGCTATTTCGACGCTGGCGTTCTGCCCCGGCAACTCGGGATGCAGGTGCTCGTCCAACCGTCCTCGATTGGGCCGTTCACGTTCGGCTATTCGGTCTCGTCCCATAGTCAGCGAACCGACACACCGGGTGCCTTCAGCATCACGATCCTCCGCTGCGACGACCCCGCCGGGCAGGAAACGATCAGGGACTATGGTCGTCAGGTTTCGATGGAGATGCACCAGATGGAGGGCTTTCTCGGCAACACGACCCTCGGAAATGGTGACCGGATGGCGACCATTTCCGCCTGGGAATCGCCGGACAATGCCGCCCAACTCATGAAGGGCGGGACCCACCGCGAGGCGATGCGCTACTTCTGGTCCGACGATGGCCCCGCGATGGGGGGCTGGACATCGGTCTGGGTCCCGGAGCGGATCAACGCGATGTGGATCCGCTGTGTGTCGTGCAGGAAGATGGTCAACAGCGATCGTCTCGACGGCACCTGTGAATGCGGTGCGGAACTGCCATCGTTCGGCCCATGGTGGTAACGCGAATCCGTTAGCCGCTCGATAGCGGTTGGGGTTCGCAATCGCCACATCCTCTGGCATCATCCATGCACGCAACCAGGACATCTGGCCGTTCGTGGACCGGAGGACGATATGCTGGCAGCCATTCGTGCATCGATCAACTGGCCGGAGAAGATGGACGATGTCGTCCGGATCTATAACCGCTGGGCGACCCGCGCCGAGGAGCAGGCAGTTGGTTATCACGGGTTGGTGGCGCTAGGTGACCGGGACACCGGCCAGGGCATGGCGCTCGTGCTCTACGATTCGCCGGAGTCGATGGCTGCTTCTGGCCTCATTGCCGATGAGGTACTGACCGGCACCGCGAGCCTCTTCGCCGTCCCACCGATCCGCGAGGAATACGACGTCATCATTCACGCGATGCCGAAGCGTGTCGCCCGGTCGGACGATGATCTTGAGTATGCGCGGGTGACGACGATTCGCGTCCGGCCCGAGACGATCGATCAGGCGTTCGAGATCATCAGGACGACGGTGCTGGCCAATGCCCAACGGCAGCGCGGTCACCGTGGTTTTCTGGGCCTCGGCAATCGCGCGACCGGCAAGACGGTCCACTTCACGTTCTGGGATTCCGAATCAGCCATGTACGCCAGTGAAACGAGCGGCAACTACCAGAACCAGGTCGCCCGGATTGCCCATTTCCTGACCGAACCGCCGACCCGCGAAATCTACGACGTGATTGTCCGGCGATTGCCCGTCACGAGTGGTGAATGAGGAGTGGAGCCTCGGCCCCACTCCTCATCGTGCTGGCCTAGTCCATGACGCCGAACACGTCGTAGCGGACAGCGTTCGGCAGCATGACCCCCTTCGCGACGGCGATCGTGCGCTGGAGCCAGTCGTAGCGTGGATCGCTGGTCTCGTAGGCTGGCGACATCACGAACGAGTAGTCGCTGTCAGGCACGGTCTCACCGCGAGTGAGCCGCTCGACGACCTCCATCAGATTCGTCAGGTACCCACGAATCGTGACGTAGATGAGCGCGCCATCGTGTGTCTCGACCGTCGCGCGGACGTCCAGTTCGGCGACGCCGTCGGAGCGGATCGCGATCCAGTCCGCGCCGCCAGGCAGGACCTTCGCGCTGATTCGGGGACCGTCGAGCGCGCCGCCGGTGATCGGAACGATCAGCCGGTGGCCGTGGGGCGTCGCGCCAAGGTCGAGCGGCGGGGCAAGTTCGACCGTTGCCGTGTAGATGTGCGTCAGTTCTGGTGTGGGTGGCATGGATGATCTCCTGCGGGTGCGTCAACGCCGGCAGACGTCGATGGCAGTTGGGACGGCCGGCGTTCGCTGACGATCAGGCGGTTGCAGCCGTAGCCTTGAACTCGACCGTCCGAATCCCCCACGGATGCAGGGCGTACTCAAAGGTCGAGACGACGTCAGCATCAGGGAAGACGCCAATCGCCCGCAGCGGCTCATCGCCGACACTCTGAAAACGGTGTGGCGTCATCGCGGGGATGAACGCAACCGAACCGGCGTCGAGCCGTTGGGTCTCACCCCCGATCGTCGCCAGCGCGGCACCGCTCAGCACGATAATGACTTCGTCAGGGCTGTCGGTGTGCAGCCCGAGACTGTCGCCGGGGTCGATCTCGAAATAGACCATCCCGCATGACTCGGTTCCAGGGACCCCGGCGAGCGGGAAGGCTCCCCGGCCACGGTCTCGCGGTGCTTCGTCGTGCCAGAACGCACCTAACTCCAGGTCGCGCAACTGAAACGCAATCATCGTATTTGCCTCCTTTGGCATGTTCGGGACAGATCGTCCTGCCCCGTCGTTTCGCATACCCCGGCTCGTTCCGAGGTACGGTCCCATGCTATGTCGCGGGTGTCTCGGGAACATCGGAGAGGCTACGTATTCGGAGTACGTAAAGCGCTGCTCAGTCCCTGTCAACCTGAGCAGCGCACGGGTGATGGAGGGCTATCAGCGGGCCGTTATCGCTACTCCCGTGTCCTCGTCTCTCGGTCCGTGATCAGACCACGTTCGACGGCGATCCGCGTTGCAGCGACCCTTGAGTTCACGTTGAGTTTGGTGAGGACAGACGTCAGGTGGGTCGTGACGGTTCGATAGCTGATCGAGAGGTGGTCGGCGATTTCAGCGTCGGTCATTCCCCGGGTAACCAGATCGAGCACCTCACGCTCGCGCCGGCTCAGGCCAAACGGGCGGTCCCTGGTGGGGAGCGGATCGATCGCATTCGCACGCGCAATCGCTGGCCGTGCGCCGAGCGGTACGAGCAGCGCAAGGGCCTCGTCGCGAAACTGGATCGCGTCTTCTCGCTGACCGGACGCCAACGTCGTCTCCGCGATGCCCAGCAGCGCCAGTGCGCGTGGGTAGGGCGCATCACAGAGGTCGGCCAGGTCGCGAGCATCGTGGAAGTGGGCTCGCGCAACCGATTCACGACCGGCTTCCATCTCGATCTGCCCGAGCAACCGAGACGCTGCCGCCAGTTCGAACGGCAGGCGTGGGTTGGTCGCCATCTCGACCGCTTCAGAAGCGAGCCGATGGGCCTGACCTTCCGCGCCATGAGTGAGCGCGAGCCGTGCATGTCGAAGCGTTGCCGCCGAACTCCAGCGGGTTGCGTCGGACCACGCGATCTGACGGTCGAGTGCGCCTAGCCACCGTGTTGCGAGATCGACATCGTTGGCGTCCAGCGCGAGGTCGATCGCGACCAGTTGCGCGGCAATCGCCCGGGCGAAACCAACGGTTCCCGGCTCACACTCGGGACCGGCGGGCAGGATCGTCCGAATCCATTTCCAGGCGCTCTGGTGGTTGCCCTGCTCGCGGTCGAGCCTCGCGAGTAGGACGCATGCCCGCTCGTACTGCGTCATGATCGTCGCGCCGGGTTGGGCAGCCTGTTCGAGCATCGCGCGGGATGCCTGCCATGACCCTTCGGCAATCTCAGCTTCGATAGTCGTCATCGCGGCAGGGAGGTCGTTCTGGAGAGCGCCCATCGAGCGTCGCCATGCGTGCTGGGCGGTGGCGACGACCTGCCTGCGCTGGCGCAGATTTTCTGGATAGTACGGGAGCAGCACCTCGGCCAGCAGCACGCGCGCGGTACTCGAGACGAGGAAGTGATGACCGATCCGGTCATAGTTCGTCAGAGCGGCCGTGAGCGCAGCATGGGCGCGAGACGGATCACCCCGCGCGGCATAGACACGCCCGAGTCCGAACCATGCATCGCCGAGCGACGAACGCGTCTGGTCGTCAATGGCTGTCGCCCCGCCGTGTTCCGCGACGTATCGCTCGCCGAGTGACAGCGCCTCGTCGAACCGACCCGGCTCGACCAGCCACTGGATGAGCGTCCCACGTCGCGGCGGATGGGCGGGATGCGGGCTGAGGACCGGCGCCACCCCATGTCCTGGCAGGGTATCCGCCACCCAGGTTGCGATCTCGGGGCTGAACGCAGCCGGATCATCCCCCAACCCGGCGAGCAGGGTGTCTCCGGCCAGCATCGCATCCAGCCCACGAACATAGTCGCCGGTCAGCACCCGAGCGTGTCCCAGATCGAACGTCGCATAGGCTTCCAGCGTGCGGTCGCCGGACTGCCTGCCGGCTCGTTCCGCTTCAGCGAGCCACTCGATTGCGGCCGGGTCGGCATGTCGCCTGAGCCGTCCGATTCGATACGCGAGCCAACCCCGTTCGGCCGCCGATGCATTGGCCGGTAAGCGTTCCCGCGCCAGTTCGAGCCGATCGGCTGCCATCGTCCACGCGTAGGCGCGCTGTGCGCGCTCGGCGGCCCGCAGCAGCCACGCTACCGCGCGATCGTCGACGCCCATTCGGTAATGCCAGGCGATGGCGTCCGGATCGGGATCAGTCGCGTGTTCCAGCACCTCCGCGATCTGTCGGTGCAGTTGGCGTCGATGGATTGACGGGATTGCCTGATAGAGCGCTTCGCGGACGAGCGAATGGGAGAAGCGGACACGCGTGCCGTCGGCGCCGTCGATGATCAGATGCTGCATGACTGCCTGCTCGACGGTCGCGATCATCTGCTCGTCAGTCATGCCGCAGATGGCCCGCCAAGTGTCGAGCGGGATCTCGTCGCCGATGACTGCCGCAGTCGTCAGTCGATCGCGCTCCTCGCGGCCAAGTCGTAAGAAACGTGCCTCGATCATCTGTTGCAGCAGGCGCGGCAAGCGCAGCGCGGATGTGTCGCCAGCCGCCCAGTGATCGCCGGTTGGCACGATGATGCCCTGGTCTTCAAGTTCCCGCAGGAGTTCGATGGCGTACAGCGGGTTTCCACCAGCATACCGCTCCAGATAGGCAGTGACTCGCGCACGGTCCGCTTCCTCGAACGCGTATCGACCGGCGATAAGGTCCGTGATACCGGCGGCGTCGAGTGGGAGTAGTTCGATCCGTTCGGCGTCCGTCTCGCGAACGATCAGCGGAGCGAACCGGGCGAGGGATGTCCCGCTCGATACCTCCTCTGCTCGCCAGGTCGCCAATAGCATGATCGGCATCGAGCGCGTCTCGCGTGCAACGACCCGTAGCAGTTCCAGGCTGGCATCGTCCGCCCAGTGCAGGTCTTCAAGTACCAGCAGCACCGGTGAATCGCTGGAATGACGGTTCAGGATGTCGATGAGACCGTCGAAGAATGGTGCCGGACCATCCGTGTGCTGACGACTGGCGTTCGTCGTCAGATGCGTCAGCAGATCGTCGTGTCCCTGCCGCTGGAGGGAGCGGCTGAGTTCCAGCCATGGTCCGTATGGTGGCGTCACCGTCAGATCGTAGCAACCACCGGCCAGCACGGTGAATCCGCGTTGCGTCGCTTCACTCGCCAACCAGCCAGCCAGTGTCGACTTCCCGATTCCCGCCTCGCCGCTGAGAATCGCGAGTGATCCCTGCCTTCGGGCGGTTGCGTCAAGACACGTGAGCAGCCTTGCCTGCTGTCGCTCACGGCCTGCGATTCGTGGAGTGGATGAATGCACCATCAACGGATACCGGACGTGTTGTGTCGAACGTCGTGGATTCGCTTGTCATCGTAGCACGGAGATCAAACGAACCAGTCGTGGTACTCGGGTCGGTACGGTTCGTCGGAGCCGGTGATGAGGCGCAGGAACAGGTTGCCGACGAGCGCGTTCTGGATGACGAACTGCGGTCGATCGACGTAGTGCGGATGGTAGGTCAGGACACCGCGCTCGTAGGGCTGGGTCAGCACCCAGCGCAGCCCTTCCTCGCCGAGCATCGACTGCATCCAGTAGGCCGGGCCGATGGGCCGGCCGATCCGGGGCCACCAGTCGGAGATCTGATCGCCGTAGCGGCGGACGATCTCGTTGTAGAGCACATTGGGGATATTCTGGCCGTTGTCGTAGGTGACGTAGATGATGTCATCGACCGGCGAGTCGGTGTAGGTGCCGAGCGTGCCGTCGGCGGCGATTGAGATATTGACCACTTCGCCAGTCCGGTCGCGATCCGCGTTCTCGTCGCCCATCGTCAGGTATGGCCGCAGGGTCGTGAACGATGGCGCTAGCGAGCCTTCGTCGCCGATGATCGGCGTCGTGTCGATTCGTTCGGCGATCGGGTCGGGGAACGGCAGGTGGCGCAGGTTGCCCTCGCCGAGTTCCAGTTGGCCGTTGGCGAGGTCGCGGAAGACCAGCGTTGTTTCAAACCGGTTGCCGACGGCATGGAAGACAACCCGCTCGAAGACGACGTACTCGTAGTAGCGTCCCTGCTGGCCATTGACGAACAGCGACCCTTTGTAGAGTCCTGCTTCTTTGGCCCAGCTCAGGCCGGCGGCCTCATACTCCTCGATCGCCAGTTGGATGGCCTGAGTAGCCGCGTAGGTCGTCGCGCCGAACCAGACGGTTCCTTGATGGACTTCCTGAATATCGGGTGGCAGGTAGCCGATGCTCTCGGTCGGCCCTTCGATCTCGTCGCCGCCGACCTGGATGATCTCCCAGCCGCGCCGGTAGGCCTCCTCGAGCGCAGGGCCGTCGGTCAGCGTCACGTAGCGGGTGGCGATGAAGTCGTAATCGGTCAGGTCGAACCAGTCGGTCTGATCGAACGTGAATGATTCGCCGTACTCATCGATGAGACTGTAGAGCAGCCTGGCGGGGAAATAGAGGACGGCATGCGGCTCCGGCTCGCGACGAACCGAGATGACCCCGCGCGACTCGGTCATCGCCGTCGAGACGGCGTCGAGCATCGCATCTTTGTCGACATGGTCGAAGTTGCCTTCGTCGCGGAAGAGTCCCTGCCAGCGGATGTTCCAGGCCCAGGCCAGCGTCTTGGCGATCCGCCCACCGGCCTTCAGCGTTTCATCCGTCACGATCGTGTGGTTTTCGAGCGCTTCGGGAATACCGCCGTCGTTCAATCCCCAGTGGTTGACACTGTGCCAGGGCATGACGTCCTTGCCGGTCGCCATCGACCAGAGTCCGAGTTGGCGGCAGACGTTGTGGAGCAGATTGCTGTCCTGCCAGGTCAGTGGCACCCAGGCGGGCGCGTCGTGCAGGTGGGTGTCGGCTGAGATGATGTGGTTCGGTGGTGCCTGCTGGAGTCCGCGTTCGAGGTTCGGGAAGAATGGGCGCGAGCGTTCGATGTGGTGCGTAAACAGGGTCCGCACGGTCGGGTTGATCAACTCCCACTGCCACGCGCACCAGATCGCGGCATCGGCAACGACATTGGCCTGGAACTCGCCCCGCTGCCATGCGGCGGCGGCATCCCACGGCAGTCCGTAGCGGCGCTCGAACGCAGCCATCGCGTGCGGTGAGTAGTCGCAACCGCCCGGCTCGTCGCCGAGGTTCAGCGCGACGATGTGCGGGTAAACCGACAGCAACCGAGCCTGGACCCACTCGTAGTATGCCCGCCTGTCGCGTCGGAAGATCTCGGAATACGGCGAGGCGATTGCGTCGCCGTGTGAACTCAGCGGCTGGCCGCTCGGCCCGAGCGCGAGGTGGTCGGGGTGGTGCTCGTTCCAGAGCCGCCCCTGCTGTATCTGGTAGTCAATCGGCAGAACGACCTGGAGGCCGACTTCACGGGCGATCTCGATCCCCCGAATGATGACGGCCAGTTTCTCGTTAGCGGCCGGTGCTTCTGGCCCACCTGCCTGAATCTCGTACCAGACAGCGAACGAGAGCCCCGGCTCTGCCGAACCCCAGCCGGCACGAGCCGGGTTGTCGTGGCCGATGTAGAGCGTCGTGCTGCCGAGGTCGCGCATCCGCTGCATGTCGGCGCGCATCTCTTCGGGCGAAATCCACGGGTCACAGGTGTAGGCCCAGCCGATGTGACTATGAAACGCATCGGCCTTGCGCGCACTCGTCGTGACACCGACTGGTGGCTTCGGCAACCGGTCAACGACGCTCGGCTGCGTGCTGCCCTGCGACAGAGTCGCCTGCGTCGGCTGTGCGACGTCGCCGGTCGCTTCAGGCTCCTGCTGCGATTCTGGCTCCCGATCACCAATCTTCGCGTAGGTCGCAGCTATCCCCGCAGCACCAACCGCCGCCGAGGCGAGCAGTTGCCGGCGGGTCAGCCTGCGTTGACCTGGTCGCGGCACCCCTCCGCGTCGGGACAAAGACATCGGCTACAGCGCACTTTCAGGCTGGCGGCACCTCACGGCCCCACCAGTCGACCGTCTCACGTCATCATCCAGCAAGATGCAGGAGCAGGATGCGTCGGGCGAAAACGCCCGCACTGGAAACACTGTACACGATTCGAGGGACTAGGGATTAGGGATGTAGGGATTAGGGATTGGGGATTGGGGGATGTAGGGACCGAGGGACTAGGGGTTAGTGGATGTCAGGCGAGCACCGAGGGGTGAGGGTTGTAATCCTGAGTAGTGCACCACAATGATCGTGTTGGATGACATGTTCGGGAGTACTGTCCCGTTTCCCCTGTCATCCCGACGCAGGAGGGATCTCGTGACTCGTTCGCGCTGCAGGGGTTCAACGAGGACGAGATCCCTCCGTTCGTCGGGATGACAGGGGAAACGGGACAGTACTCCCGACACAATCACTGTGGTGGACTACTGAGCCGCAGCGAAGGATCGCCTAATCTTGACGGACGAGGTGGTTCGGGAAGATGATCGATGCACTACCGATCGACGGATGCGTGTCCTGGGCGTTAAGAGATCTCGCTGCGGCTCAGTAGTCGGCCAGCGTGATCGTGTCGAGTTGGCATCGAACTGGCGGCAGGCGGTGGTCTGTGGAGAGGAGCCAGCCGTATGTACAAGAAGT